>Ga0308166_1003443_pt1 | contig 13467 bp, 11 predicted proteins | sample PhyCR2_2_FD_202137 | JGI IMG/M metagenome (GOLD analysis project Ga0308166, IMG submission 202137) | Phyllosphere microbial communities from UC Gill Tract Community Farm, Albany, California, United States - DLSLCC.R2 | ecosystem: Host-associated > Plants > Phyllosphere > Unclassified | place... | reverse complement strand
AGCGGCTCTATACCCCACGTTTAACGTGCCCGGTCGACGGCGGACGCATCTTCGGAGCCGTTCCAGGCGAGCGCTGAGCAAAGGTCGGAGACAGGCACCTCACGGGCCCTTCGGCCCGAGAGGAGCCAGTCCCCAGCGGCTCTATACCCGACGTTTAACGTGCCCGGTCGACGGCGGACGCATCTTCGGAATCGTACCTGGCGAGCGCTGACCAAAGGTCGGGGACAGGCACCTCACGGGCCATTCGGCCCGAGAGGAGCCAGTCCGCAGCGGCGCAACAGCCGACGGCGGCGGCGCGAGGCAGTGCCATGCCGTCCAGGCAAACGTGGGCCGGCTGAAACCTGACAGGCCAACAGACGAAAAAAAAGCACCGACCCGAAGGTCGGTGCTTTTCAGCAGTACGGCAGCAGCTTACGCCTGCTTCGCCAGCGTCACCGGCTCGCCATGCGCCACGTCTTCCAGCGGCTCATGCGGGGCGCCCGGATGGGACAGCTCGCGCTTCAGGGTTGCCATGTCCAGCTCGCCTTCCCACTTCGACACGACGATCGCGGCGACGCCGTTGCCGACGAAGTTCGTCAGCGCGCGGCATTCACTCATGAAGCGGTCGATGCCGAGGATCAGCGCCATGCCGGCCACGGGGATCGTCGGGACGACGGCCAGCGTTGCCGCCAGCGTGATGAAGCCGGCGCCGGTGATGCCGGAGGCGCCTTTCGACGTCAGCATCGCCACGCCCAGGATCGTCAGTTCCTGCGTCAGCGTCAGGTCGGTGTTGGTGGCCTGGGCCACGAACAGGGCGGCCATCGTCATGTAGATGTTGGTGCCGTCCAGGTTGAACGAGTAGCCGGTCGGGACGACCAGGCCGACGACCGGCTTCGAGGCGCCCAGGCGCTGCAGCTTCGTCATCAGCGAAGGCAGGGCGCTTTCCGACGAGCTCGTGCCCAGCACGATCAGCAGCTCTTCCTTGATGTAGGCGATGAAGCGCACGATCGAGAAGCCCGTGAACCTGGCGATCGACCCCAGCACGATGAAGACGAACAGGCCGCAGGTCAGGTAGAACGAGCCCATCAGCTTGGCCAGCGGCAGCAGCGAATCGATGCCGTATTTACCGATGGTGAACGCCATCGCGCCGAACGCGCCGATCGGGGCAACCTTCATGATGATGTTGACCATGCCGAAGATCGCGGCGCCCGCTTCGTCGATCAGTTTCGCCACCGGACGGCCTTTTTCACCCAGCAGCGACAGCGCGAAGCCGAACAGGATCGAGATCAGCAGGACCTGCAGGATGTCGCCCTTGGCAAACGCGTCGACCACCGTGTTCGGGATGATGTTCATCACGAAATCGATGGTGGACTGGTGCGACGCCTTTTCCGTGTACTGGGCGATGGCCTTGGTGTCCAGCGTGGCAGGGTCGGCATTGAAGCCGGCGCCCGGCTTGATGATGTTGGCCACGAACAGGCCGATCACCAGCGCGAACGTGGAGACGACTTCGAAGTACAACAGCGCCTTGCCGCCGACACGGCCGATCTTCTTGATGTCCGACATGCCGGCAATGCCGGACACGACGGTACAGAAGATCACCGGTGCGATGATCATCTTGATCAGCTTGATGAAGCCGTCACCCAGCGGCTTCATGGCCACGGCGTCTTTCGGCAGGAAAATGCCCAGCAGTACGCCCACCGCGATGGCGAACAGTACCTGGACATACAGTATTTTGTAGAACGGTTTTTTCATGATGTGCTCCAGTCTTCCCGGGTATGCCAGTTTTATGGAGCCATCATGCCGAACGATCTCAGATATCACCATTGTGATTATCCGCATTGTGGTTAGCCCCATCAGGGGTAACCACAATGCGGAAAACACGTACGAGGGTCAGGCCAGCACGGGATAATTCAGCTGGCGCGCGGCCTCCTCCAGCTCGTCGATACGGGCGTATTCCGCCGCGTCGCGGTCATGGAACGCTGCGATGCGCAGCGGCGCCATGGCCGCCAGCAGGGCCGGGCCGGGCGCCAGCAAGGCCTGCCGCAGGCGCGCCACCCAGCGCTCCGGCACATAGCGGCTGGCGATGAGCGGCAGGCCCGGCGCGGAGGCGGTGTAGCCCAGCACCGCCAGTCCCGCCACGGCTGCCGGGTCGGCGTCGCACAGGTACGCCCACGTGACGCAGTCGATGGCCGCGATGTCGGCCGCGCCCGTGCGCACCAGCGCCACGCTGCGGGCGTGGCTGCCCGACAGGCGCACGGCTTTAAAGAAGCGGCCGTCGCGGGCCAGCGGCGCCACGGCGTGCCGCAGCAGGTTCATGCCGCTGTTGGAGTGGTCTTCGTTGACGGCGGCAACCCGGCCGCGCGCATCCGCGAGCGTGGCGATACCGCCGTCCGCGCGCACGACGATGGCGCTGGCGTAGTCGCTGCCGTGGCAGCCCGGCACGTCGTAGCAGGGCGTGGCCAGCAGCGCGACCTTGTCCTGCAAGCCGTGCAGATACGGATAGCCGCAGGTCTGGCCGAGCAGCAGATCGGGGCGGTGCCAGAAGCCGGGCAGGGGAACGTCGCGTACCAGGACGGCGTCGCGGTCCAGGTCTGCCTGGGCCAGCAGCGCGGCTGCCAGCGCTTCGTAGCCTTCGCGCAGGGCGGGCGAGACGTTGTACATCGGCAGGGCGACCGTCCAGTTCATGTCGGTTCCGCCAGCGGGTGTGGATGGACCGGTGCATCGACCGGGGCGAAGCCATGCCGGCGCATCAGGGTGCCGTAGCCGTCCAGGTGAAAGCCGCCGCTGCGCGCCACGTAATCCGTCCGGCGCGCCCGGTACACGCGCGGCAGCAGATACCACGGCAGCGACGGCAGGTCGTGGTGCACCAGGTGCAGGTTATTGTTCAGGAACAGCAGCCGCGTGACGGGGTCGCCCTCATTGAGCACGATGCGCTGCTTGTGATCGGCCGCGGGACGGTGTTCGTAGTACGAGCGGATCATCGCCAGCGACTGCGCCGGATACGCGATCGCCAGCAGGTAGTACAGGGGATCGACGCCGCAGACGGCATCCACCCACCACAGCATCGCCGCCAGCATGGCGCAATGCCCCAGCCACATCGGCACATGGCGCCAGTCGCCGCGCAGCGGCTGGCGGACCGCTTCGGCCCACGTGCCGCCGATGGCCAGCGCGGGCCCCACCAGCAAGCGACCCCAGAACGTCTTGTTCAGCCAGTACAGCGCCCGCAGCGGCCCGTTCATGCCGGCCCACGCGGCGGGCGCCAGATAAAAGCTCTCCGTGTCGTGCGCGGGATCGGTCAGGTGGACGTCGTCATGGTGGCGCAGATGGCTGTCGCGGTACAGCCGGTACGGATACCAGACGGCCAGCGGCGCCGTGCCGAACAGGCGGTTCAGCCGGGGTTTGCGGGTCGGATGGCCGTGTATCAGCTCATGCTGCAGCGACATGTACCAGGCGCACCACCAGATCATCAATATCGTCGCCAGCGGCGTGCCGAGCTGGCGCCAGCCGGCCAGTGTGGCCAGCCAGCCGCCGTGGATGACGACGATCAGCAGCCACGTCGGCCACTCGCCGCGCCACATGAGCCGTTGCCGCTCGACCGTCACCTGCCGCCGCTGCTCTGCATCCAGGTAGTCGGAGCGGACGGCGGCGGCCATGGGATCAGAAGCGCGCGGTGACGCGCAGCCCCACGGTGCGCGGACGCACGAGATAAACGAGGTTGCCCGGCTGGATGGCGATGCCGTTCGGCGTCACGTCGCTGACCTGCGCGCCGTTCGTCAGGTTGGTGCCGAACAGGCCGACCTCGTAGCCGCGCGTGCGGTACGTAACCGTGGCGTTGAGCGTGTTCGACGACTCGATGCGTGCATAGCTGCCCTGGGTCGCCGCGAAGTTGGTGTACGCCTCGCCGCGATAGGCGTAGCTTGCCGCCAGGCCGATTTCATCAGTGCCGGCCAGCGGGATCGTGTAACTGGCCGTGGCGCTGGCCGAGAAGCGCGGTGCGTACGGCACGCGGCTGCCGGCCGGAATATTCTGCGCCGGGATGCCCGTCATGACGGTGTCGCGGGCACTGGCGTGGTTGTACGACGCATTCACGCCGATGGAAGCCTGGCGCGTCAGCTTGAACGCCGTCTCCAGCTCCACGCCCTTGCTGCGGATCTTGCCCGCGTTCTGCGTGAAGTAATAGGTGCAAGGCAGGCGGTTGAATACCTGCACGTCGTCCCAGTCGATCAGGTAAGCGCTGGCGTTGACCGTCAGGCGGCGGTTCAGCAGCGAATTCTTCGAGCCGACCTCGTAGTTCCACAGGCTGTCCGGTGCAAACGTCGTCGGCGCGTGGATGCCGCAGAAGTTGAACGGGACCGGCTGGTTGTTGCCGCCGTAGCGGAAGCCCTTGCCGGCGGAAGCGTACAAGGTGTGGTCCGCGTCAAAACGCCACGCGGCGGCCAGCCGCGGATTGGTGCCGTGCGACGTGGCGCTGCTGGTGGAGACTTCCGGCTGGCCCGTCGGCACGGCCGGCGTGGCGGTGACGAGGTTGCCGAACAGGCCTGTGAACTTCAGGTCGAAGTCCTGCGTGCCGCGGAACAGGCGCAGGCCGGCCGTCAGGTCCAGCTGGTCCCACAACGTGTACGTGGCCTCGGCAAACAGCGCCACCTGCCGCGATTTCGTGTTCTGCGTGCCCGAGAAATAATTATTCGACGTGAAGGACTGGTCGTTGACGGCCGAATCGTAGCCGGGGAAGTTGCGGGTGGCGGCGTAGCGCGCGTCGAAGCCTTCGGTCGGCTGGTCCTGGCGCGTGTCGCGCTTGCCCTGCTCGTAGAACGCGCCGGCAGTCCAGCGCAGGGGACCGTCGCCTTTGGACTGCAGGCGCAGCTCCTGCGCGAAGTCCTCGATGGCGTTGCCGATGCGGTAGGCCGAGCGCATCAGCGGCGGCTGGCCGCCGAAGATGAATGCCGTGGCGGGATACTGGGCCGAGGTCACGTACAGCGTGTCGCGGTGCAGGTACGACGTCGACGAGACGAGGTTGGCGCGCCCCAGGTCCCCGTTCAGGGTCAGGTTATACAGCTGCAGCTTGTCGTTGCTGGTCTGCGGCAGCAGGGCGATCGTCGTAAACGGCGCCAGGTCGGCGTAGGCGTCGTTGATGCCGCCCTTGATGTTCGAGGCCGTGATGCTGGCGTCGACCATCAGGTCGCGCGAGACGCGCAGACGGGCGGCGATGCGACCCTGGTTAGTGGAGACGGCGTTGGTGGTTGCGCCGTTCACCTGGTTACGGATATAGCCGGAGTCCTTGCCGGTATAACCCGTCACGCGCAATGCCAGCACGTCGTCCTTGACTGGCACATTGATCATGCCGCGCAGGTTGTGATTGGTGCCGCCGAAGCCGCCCGTGTGCGAGCCGACCACCTCGACGCTGCCGAACAGGTCGTTGAATTCCGGCTTGCGCGTGATCTGGCGCACCGTGCCCGCCATCGCGCCGGCGCCGAACAGCGTGCCCTGCGGCCCCTGCAGCACCTCGACGCGCTCCAGGTCCAGCACCTTCAGGTCGGGATTGGCCGACTTCAAGGTGACGGGCATCTCGTCAATGTAGACGGCCACCAGCGACGCATCCTGCACTTCGGACGGGACGATGCCGCGCACGACGAGGCCGCGCATCGTGACGTTGTTGACGCCGGCGCCTTGCTGCTGCACCGTCATCGCGGGAACCACGTCGGCAATGTCGGACAGGTTGCCCAGGCCGTACTTCGTCAGCGCTTCCGGCTTGATGACGCTGATCGCGGCCGGTACGTGCTGCACGTCGACGGCGCCGGTGCGCGTCGCGGTGACTTCGACACGCTCGATGATGTCGGGAGCATCCGGCGCGGCGGGCACTGGTTCGGCGGCGTTGGCAAGGTTGGCAACTGAGGCTGACAGTACGGCGAGGGCGCAATAGAGGTGCTGGTGCATTCGGTTATCCTTGTTTTTAACAGAGTATAGGCAAGCGCACACCAGGCGCGAACGAAGTTAATCGCGCTTGGTTATGCAGATATTGAGAGGGTCAGGGCACGACGGTGATGAACACGTAGACGGCAAAGATCACCAGGTGCACGGTGCCCTGCATGATCGTCGTGCGCCCGTTCCCCAGCGACAGCGTGGCGACGATGATGGACAGCAGCAGCAGGACCGTGGACTTGACGTCGATCCCCAGCGACAGCGTCCAGCCGTTGACGATGGAGACGATGGCCACCGCGGGAATCGTCAGCCCGATGCTGGCCAGCGCGGAGCCGAGGGCGAGATTCAGGCTCGTTTGCAGCCGGTTGGCGCGCGCGGCCTGGAAGGCGGCAATCCCCTCGGGCAGCAGCACGACGGCGGCGATGATGATGCCGACCAGCGCCTTCGGCGCGCCCAGCGCCGCCACGCCGGCTTCCAGCGCGGGCGACAGGGACTTCGCCAGCAGCACGACGGCGCCAAGGCAGGTCAGCAGCAGCACGGCGCTCCAGATCACGGTGCGTCGCGGCGGTGGCGGTGCGTGGGTGTCCTCGTCGGTGGCGCCGTCGGGCAGGAAGTAGTCGCGATGGCGCACGGTCTGCACCAGCACGAACGTGCCGTACAGGACCAGGGAGACGACGGCGATGAAGATCAGCTGGCTGTTGCTGTAGTAAGGCCCCGGCGTGGTGGTGGTGTAGTTGGGCAGCACCATCGTCAGCACGGCGATGGCCGACAGCGTCGCAAGCGAGGCGGAAACGCCCGTCTGGGTGAAAGTCTGCTCGCCGTGGCGGCGTGCGCCGGCCAGCAGGCAGATGCCGACCATGCCGTTCAGGATCAGCATCACGGCGGCAAACACGGTGTCGCGTGCCAGGCCCGTCGTCGCTTCCCCGCCGGAAATCATCAGCGAGACGATCAGCGCCACTTCGATCGACGTCACGGCCACCGCCAGCACCAGCGTGCCATACGGTTCGCCGACCTTGTGCGCCACCACCTCGGCATGGAAGACGGCGGCCAGCACGCCGGCAAACAGGCCTGCCGCCATCAGCAAAACGTAGGCGCCGCCCAGCGCGTCCCCCAATCCCAGACTCTTGCCGGCCAGCAGAAGCCAGGCAACGATGGGCGCGGCGATGGTCCACGCGGGCAGGGCGGCGGCAATCTTCATGGCGGCTCCGATATCAAAAGGTCAAATCGTAACCGCTAATCGCTGTTGCCGTGCGCCCGGCAGGCAGCCGGGTTAATTCCGCCGAATTACTGTGCCACCCAGCCCCCGTCCACGTTCCAGGCCGCGCCGCGCACCTCGTTGGCCACGTCGCTGCACAGGAACACGGCCAGGCCGCCCAGCTGTTCGGGCGTGACGAAGTCGCCGGACGGCTGCTTCTCGGACAGCAGCGCGAGCTTGGCCTCATCGATGGTCAGGCCTTCCTTCGCGGCGCGGTCGTCGACCTGCTTCTGCACCAGCGGGGTCAGGACGAAACCGGGGCAGATGGCGTTGACGGTGATGCCCGTGCGGGCCGTCTCCAGCGCCGTCACCTTGGTCAGGCCCACCAGGCCATGCTTGGCCGCGACATAGGCCGACTTGCCGGCGGAACCCACCAGGCCATGCGCGGAGGCGAGGTTGATGATGCGGCCCCAGTTCTTCTGCTTCATCGCCGGCAGGGCAAGGCGGCTGGTGTGGAAGGCCGACGTCAGGTTGATGGCGATGATGGCGTCCCACTTCTCGACGGGGAACTCGTCGACATTGGCGACGTACTGGATGCCCGCGTTGTTGACGAGGATGTCCACGCCGCCGAACTGTTCGGCTGCAAAATGCATCATCGCCTCGATCTCGGCGGGTTTGCTCATGTCCGCGTTGTGGTGGACGGTGCGCACGCCGAACTCACTGGCCGTGTCTTCCAGCAGCGCGGCAATGGCCTTCGCGTCGCCGAAGCCGTTGAAGACGACGTTGGCGCCCTGCGCCGCCAGGGCGCGCGCGATGCCCAGGCCGATGCCGGACGTGGAGCCGGTGACCAGGGCCGTCTTGCCCGCCAGTGTGCCGCCGGCAGTGCTGCTTGAAACGCTGTTCATGGTGGTCCTTTTTGCAAAGTAAATGGGTCGGTTTGGTCTTGCCAGGTGCGCTGCGCTAAACTTCCCGGGGATTTTATATGCGGCGCACGGTAAAATGTAGCGCAAAAACCAATACTCGGCAGGAGACGGCGCGATGAACGAGCCAGCAATCAAATCAGTGCAGTGCATTTCGCCGGCCGGTCTGCACCGGATGGCGTACAAGGAATGGGGCGCGCCGGACAACCCGAACGTGCTCGTTTGCGTGCACGGCGTCACCCGCGTTGCCGACGATTTCGACGACCTGGCGCGCGCACTGGCGGACCGCTACCGCGTCGTCTGCCCCGATGTCGTCGGGCGCGGCCGCTCCGGGCGGCTGCGCAATCCCGAACTGTACGTGGTGCCGCAGTACGTCAGCGACATGGTGACCCTGCTGGCGCGCGTGCTGGCCAACGGCGAGCGGCAGAAAGTGGATTGGGTGGGCACGTCGATGGGTGGCCTGATCGGCATGGGCCTGGCGTCGCTGCCGGACAGCCCGATCGAGCGCCTGGTGCTGAACGATATCGGCCCCGTGCTCGATCCGGCCGCGCTGAACCGCATCGGCGACTACATCGGCCAGGACCTGCGCTTCCCCACATTCGAGGAAGGCGCGCGCTTCGTGCGCGAGGTGTCGCAGCCGTTCGGACCGCATACGGATGCGCAGTGGGACAAGATGGCGCGCGACGTGCTGCGCCAGGACGCGGATGGCGAATGGGTGCGCCACTACGACATGGGCCTGGCGCTGCCGTTTCAGGCGGCCACGCCGGAGTCGGTCGCCGCGAACAGCAAGATGGTGTGGGCGGCATATGACGCGATCCGCTGCCCCACGCTGGTGATCCGCGGCGAACTGTCCGACCTGCTGTCGCGCGAGACCGCGGCGGAGATGACGCAACGCGGCCCGCGCGCGCAGCTGGCGGAGATCCCCGGCGTCGGCCATGCGCCGATGTTCATGCAGGACGAGCAGATTGCACTCGTCCGCCAATTTTTGTTGAACCAGTAAAGAAAGTAGAGCAAATGAGCGAAATCAAACGACTGCACGTCGGCAAGCGCCTGTCCGAAGTGGCGATCCACAACAACACCGTGTACATGGCCGGCCAGATCGCCGAGGACACGACCGCCGACATCGCCGGCCAGACCCGCGAAGTGCTGGCCCACGTCGACCGCCTGCTGGCGGAAGCGGGCAGCGACAAGACGTGCATCCTGTCGACGCAGATCTACATTGCCGACATGGCGCTGTTCCCCGCCATGAACGAAGAATGGGACGCCTGGGTCGCCCAGGGCCACACGCCGCCGCGCGCCACCGTCGAAGCGAAGCTGGCCAATCCGGCCTGCCTCGTCGAGATCGTCGTCGTCGCTGCGCAGCGCTAGGCGAACGTCATGCAACAGACGGTGGCGCCGCCGGTGGCGCTGCCGTCCGCAGGTTTACAGTACCGTCCCGGCTTGACCCCGGGTAGATTCGCCGGCATCTGAAGAAGCAAGGTTCAAGGTTCCATATGGTTTCCATCGCGGCGCTGAACAGCGCAACGTCCGAGCAGCTGGTGCAGGGCTTGTCCCCGGAAGATGGTGCGCGCGTCCTGGCGGCATTCGATTTCGCCAGCGACGCTTATGCCGGCAGGACCGCCACGAGCGGCCAGAATGCCATCGATTTCGCCGTCGGCGTCGCCACCACGCTGGCGCTCCTCAACACCGACGCGGCCACGCGCATCGCCGGCTTGATGTTCGAATTGTGCCTGCTCGATCCGGCGCACGCCATCGCCATCGAGCCGCGCTTCGGGAAGGAGGTCTCGGACCTCGTCACGGGCGTGCACCAGCTGATCCGCCTGCGCGAGCTGACGCAGAACAGTCCCGCCGCCACGCGCGGCAAGAATGCGGCGCAGCAGGCCGTGGCGCAGATGGAAACGCTGCGCAAGATGCTGCTGGCGATGGCCAGCGACATGCGCGTCGTGCTGGTGCGCCTGGCGTCCTGCTGCAGCACTCTGCGCTACTTCGCCGACATCAAACTGTTCAACGACATGACGCGCGCTTACGGCCGCGAGACATTGGACCTGTACGCACCGCTGGCCAACCGCCTGGGCATCTGGCAGATCAAGTGGGAGCTGGAAGACCTGTCGTTCCGCTTCATCGAGCCGGAAAACTACAAGCGCATCGCCAGGATGCTGGAAGAGAAGCGCATGATGCGCGAGAGCTTCGTCACGCAGTCGATCGAACGGCTGCAGACGGAGCTGGCGAATGCCGGCATCAAGGCCGAGGTGTTCGGCCGTCCCAAGCATATCTACAGCATCTGGAACAAGATGCGCGGCAAGGAGCTCGATTTCAATGAGCTGTATGACGTGCGCGCCTTCCGCGTCATCGTGGCCGACGTCAAGACGTGCTACACGGTGCTGGGCGTCGTCCACAATATCTGGACGCCGATCCCGAAAGAATTCGACGACTACATCTCGCGCCCGAAGCCGAACGGCTACCAGTCGCTGCACACGGTCGTGACGGCCGACGATGGCCGACCGCTGGAAGTGCAGATCCGCACCCAGGAGATGCACAGCTTCGCCGAATACGGCGTGGCGGCGCACTGGCGCTACAAGGAGGAGGGCGGCTCGAACTTCCAGGGCCAGAAGTACGACGAGAAGATCGCGTGGCTGCGCCAGCTGCTGGCGTGGAAGACGGACGTGGCGGACGCCGTCGTCGGCCAGGAGGAGCTGCAGCGGGAGTGGGTCGAGAAGCTGAAATCGGCCGCGCTGGACGACCGCATTTTCGTGCTGACGCCGCAGGCGCGGGTGCTGGAGCTGCCAGTGGGCGCCACGCCGATCGACTTCGCGTATCACCTGCACAGCGACGTGGGCCATCGCTGCCGCGGCGCGCGTGTCGATGGCGTGATGGTGCCGCTGAACACGCCGTTGAGAAGCGGCCAGACGTGCGAGATCATCACCGCCAAGGGCGCCCCCGGCACGGCGGGACCGTCGCGCGACTGGCTCAGCCCCGGCTACGCGGTGGCCAACCGCACGCGGGCCAAGGTGCGCGCGTGGTTCCATGCGATCGACATGCAGGAAACGCTGTCGCACGGCCGCGCGCTGGTGGAAAAATCGCTGCAGCGCGAGGGCAAGACGGCCGTCAACCTGGAAGCGCTGGCGCAGAAGCTGGGCTTCGGCAAGGTGGACGACCTGTTCCTGGCCGTCGGCAAGGAGGAATTCAGCCTGCGCCACGTGGAGCAGGCGCTGCACGACGGTAACGAAGCACCGCCGCCGCCCGAGGATGCCGTCATCCTGAACAAGAGCCGCGCGTCGTCGACGGAGCAGGGGGCCAAGTCCGGCGTGCTGGTCGTCGGCACGGAAGGACTGATGACGCAACTGGCACGCTGCTGCAAGCCGGCGCCGCCGGATCCGATCGTCGGCTTCGTCACGCGCGGCAAGGGCGTGTCGATCCACCGCCTGAGCTGCAAGAACTTCGCCGAGATGCGCGCCAAGGCGCCCGAGCGCGTCATCGTCACCGAATGGGGCAATACGCGCACCGACACGGTGTATCCCGTCGACCTGTTCGTGCTGGCGGGCGACCGGCAAGGACTCCTGCGCGACATCTCCGAGATCTTCTCGCGCGAGAAGATCAACGTCATCGGCGTCAACACGCAAAGCGCCAAGGGGCAGGCGCGCATGACCTTTACTGCGGAGATCGGGGCGACGGCGCAGTTGCAGAAGGCGTTGTCGGCGATTTCGGAGGTGACGGGTGTGCTGGAGGCGCGGCGGGCGTAGGGAGGTTTGGCAAGCGGGTCGATTCTCCTGCGGCGCTAATATCGTGCAGTGAGCTATACCACCGGCTGCTGTCGGCCAAAGCTGCCGCTCACAGTGAATTCCATCAGTTCAGACCGTCTCCAGGTTGAACGCCTATTGACGCATAACAGCCGTTAAAGGTTGCCCGACCGTTCCGAAACGACCGGCTCGGCCGGGCAAGAAATGCTGCTTGGGGGTGCGCGCTTGATTTAAGCGATGACGATGATCTCTTCTGAAACAAACCGAACCACCGACTTCAAATCGATGAAATTCCGGTGGTCCGGGTCAACCTTTTGCATAAAATTTTCGGATGAGTAGAAGGTCTCCAAATCGTCCAGGTTGTCGAACCAGCCTTCGACAAGGACGTCGTACGGAGGTGCGGGTGCGTTAGTTACCTCGATTGGGTAAGACACGACGAACCGTCGAATAAGCTGTTTTGTTTCCGGGATTGCAAGCAGAAGCGGCGCGTGTACGTCACGCCGATAATCGCGGAACTCTTGCTGAGTCATACCATCAACCCGCTTGAACATAATAATTAATTTGACCATGAATGTGCTCCTGAATGGCAAGCCGACGTCCGGCCAGGCAGACACGTTACGCACTCTGGTCAGGACAATCTATAATGGATAGTCCCAGATACTTTGTAGATTGTCTCAGATGCCAGAGGATACGCTGTCCACCGTGCTTTCCATGCTGAAGCCGCAGGCATATGCGGCAGGTGGTCTCGATCTGGGCGGAGCATGGTCGCTGCGGTTCGACGCACATGATGGCATCAAATGTTACGCCTGCATGGCGGGGGCTGGCTGGATCATCGCGGAGGGGGAGGTCAATCCGGTCCTGTTAGAAGCGGGCGATTGCGTCCTGCTGCCAAATGGACTCAAGTTTACGCTGACAAAGGACCCGTCACTTGCGTGCACGCCCTTCAGCAATATCCCGCAGAACGATTGGTATGGGCGTATCGCGACAGTCAATGGCGGCGGAGATACCGTTATGCTCGCCGGGCATTTCTCCTTCTCCGGTGCGTACACAAACGATCTGTTGGGTGTGATGCCAACCATTGTGCGGCTGCGCGAGACCAGCGACAAGGAAGGAATGCGCTGGCTGCTGCAACGGATGTGCACTGAATTACGCTCGCTCCAGCCATAATGTGCTGGTGACAGAGCACCTGGCGCATTTGGTGCTCGTACAAGCACTGCGGCTTTATATTGCCCAAGGCGCCGGGAGACAGACTGGTTGGTTATTTGCGCTGGCCGATCAACAACTGGCAGCGGCAATAGGCGCTATCCACGCCTCGCCGGGAGAGCGATGGACCTTACCAGCGCTAGCCAAGCAAGCCGGCATGTCGCGATCCAGGTTTGCAGCGAGATTCAAAGCCATCACCGGCGTTTCACCGATTGATTACCTGATTAGATGGCGGATGTTGCTGGCCAGTCAACGCTTGAGCCTTGGCATCGACAGCGTAGCAGCGATCTCTGCGTCGCTTGGGTATGAATCTGAAAGCGCTTTCAGCACAGCCTTTAAGCGCGTCATTGGTTGCGCTCCCCGCACATACGGGCTCAAGGTGCGCACCCAAGGGGATTAGGAAATGACTGCCCTGCTCAGATAGGAGCAGTCGTCCAGTTCTTGGTGGCGAGTGGCTGCTTCTGGTCAGGGGTGGACGGTCGTGACAGTCCGTGAATTTTGCGACTTGGTAACA
>Ga0308166_1003442_pt1 | contig 13471 bp, 13 predicted proteins | sample PhyCR2_2_FD_202137 | JGI IMG/M metagenome (GOLD analysis project Ga0308166, IMG submission 202137) | Phyllosphere microbial communities from UC Gill Tract Community Farm, Albany, California, United States - DLSLCC.R2 | ecosystem: Host-associated > Plants > Phyllosphere > Unclassified | place... | reverse complement strand
CCGGCCCATACACGCTCGTCGCCTTTTCGCCGGCAAAGATTTCCATCCAGCTGATCCTGCGCGTGCCGCCATAGGCCTTTGCCACCGCCGCGTCGACCACCTTGCGCATCACCGGGGTAATATCGGCGCCGGTGCCGTCGCCCTCGATATACGGAATGATCGGATTATCTGGTACAGTCAGCGAGAGATCGGCGTTGACGGCGATTTTCCGGCCGTCGGCGGGTACGTTGATATGTTGGTACATCGTGTTCTCCGAAATGGTCGCGTGGCAGGCTCATCGCCGCTTCCGGCGCTGCGGGCACGGTCTGCGATTGCATTACAATGCCGGCTTTGGTCTTCTATAAGAGATGGTGTCTTGCATTATGCACCAGTCTTGTGCGACGCGCCACGCTCGGCAGTCCGAACCTCCCTACCGCCCCCATGCCCCTGATTCTCTTCAATAAACCCTTCCAGGTCCTGTGCCAGTTCAGCCCCCAGGAAGGCCGCCAGTCGCTCGGCGACTACCTCGACATTCCGAACATCTACCCGGCCGGCCGCCTGGACGCCGATAGCGAGGGCCTGATGCTGCTCACCGACGACGGCAAGCTGCAGCACAAGATCGCCCATCCGGACCACAAGGAAGCCAAGACCTACCTGGTGCAGGTGGACGGCGTGCCGGACGCCGACGCGCTGGCGCGGCTGCAGGCGCCGCTCGACCTGGGCGACTTCGTCACCAAGCCCTGCCGCGCGGTGCGCATTGCCGAGCCTGAGTGGCTGTGGCCGCGCAACCCGCCGATCCGGGCGCGGGCCGACAAGCCGACGGGGTGGATCGCGATCACGCTGGAGGAAGGCAAGAACCGCCAGGTGCGGCGGATGACGGCGGCGGTGGGCCTGCCGACCTTGCGCCTGGTGCGCAGCAGCATCGGGCCGTTTTCGCTGGCGACGCATCCCTTGATGCCGGGCGAGTACATCGAAGTGCCGGTAGCGGCTTTGCGGCCGGGAAAATGAGCGTACGGTGGGCACGGCGTGCCCACCGTACAACAACAAAAACCCGCCAGATCAGGCCGATCGGGCGGGTTCTATTTCACTTCATTGCGCGGCAGGGCCGCGCCACGACTTCAATCAGGCAACCGCTTCCAGCGCCGCATTGAAGGTCGCGCTCGGGCGCATCACGGCGCTCACCTTGGCTTCGTCGAGCTTGTAGTAGCCGCCGATGTCGGCCGGCTTGCCCTGCACTTCCAGCAGCTCGGCAACGATCTTCTGCTCGTTCTCAGCCAGGCTCTTGGCCAGCGGCGCGAACTGGGCTGCCAGCTCGGCATCCTCGGTTTGCGCGGCCAGTTCCTGGGCCCAGTACAGCGACAGGTAGAACTGGCTGCCGCGGTTGTCGAGCTCGCCGGTCTTCGGCGAAGGCGACTTGCGGTTGTCCAGCAGCTTGCCGGTCGCGGCATCGAGCGTCTTGGCCAGGATCTTGGCCTTGGCGTTGCCGGTCTTCAGTCCCAAGTCTTCCAGCGACACCGCCAGCGCCAGGAACTCGCCCAGCGAATCCCAGCGCAGGTGGTTTTCCTCGGTCAGCTGCTGCACGTGCTTCGGAGCCGAGCCGCCGGCGCCGGTTTCGTACATGCCGCCGCCGGCCATCAGCGGGACGATCGACAGCATCTTGGCCGAGGTGCCCAGTTCCATGATCGGGAACAGGTCGGTCAGGTAGTCGCGCAGGATGTTGCCGGTCACCGAGATGGTGTCCAGGCCGCGCTTGACGCGCTCCAGGGTGTAGCGCATGGCGCGCACTTGCGACATGATCTGGATGTCCAGGCCGGTCGTGTCGTGATCCTTCAGGTAGGTCTTGACCTTCTTGATCAGTTCATTCTCGTGCGGACGGTACGGGTCGAGCCAGAACACGGCCGGCATGCCCGAGTTGCGTGCGCGGGTGACGGCCAGCTTGACCCAGTCGCGGATCGGGGCGTCCTTCACCTGGCACATGCGCCAGATGTCGCCGGTCTCGACGTTCTGGCTCATCAGCACTTCGCCGGTGGCGAGGTCGGTGATGTTGGCCACGCCGTCTTCCGGGATCTCGAAGGTCTTGTCGTGCGAACCGTATTCCTCGGCCTGCTGGGCCATCAGGCCCACGTTCGGGACGGTGCCCATGGTCTTCGGATCGAAGGCGCCGTGCCATTTGCAGAAGTTGATGATCTCCTGGTAGATGCGCGCAAAAGTAGATTCCGGGATGACGGCCTTGACTTCCTTCAGGCGGCCGTTGGCGTCGTACATCTTGCCGCCGGCGCGGATCATCGCAGGCATCGAGGCGTCGACGATGACGTCGTTCGGCGAATGGAAGTTGGTGATGCCCTTGGCCGAGTCGACCATGGCCAGCGCCGGACGGTGTTCCTGGCAGGCGTGCAGGTCGCGCTCGATTTCCTCGCGCTGCGAGGCCGGCAGGTCGGCGATCTTGTTGTACAGGTCGGCCATGCCGTTGTTGACGTTGATCTTCAGGCTGTCGAACAGGGCGCCGTGCTTCTCGAAGGCGTCCTTGTAGAACATGCGCACGCAGTGGCCGAAGACGATCGGGTGCGAGACCTTCATCATCGTCGCCTTGACGTGCAGCGAGAACAGCACGCCGGTTTCCTTGGCGTCTTCGATCTGCTGTTCGTAGAATTCCAGCAGGGCCTTGCGGCTCATGAACATCGAATCGATGATCTCGCCATCCTGCAGTGCGACCTTCGGCTTCAGTACGATCGTCTGGCCGCTCTTGGTGACCAGCTCCATCTTGACGTCACGCGCGCCGTTCACCGTCATCGACTTTTCGCCGTGGTAGAAGTCGCCGTGGGTCATGTGCGAAACGTGGGTGCGCGATGCCTGCGACCATGGCTGCATCGAGTGCGGGTTCTTGCGTGCGTATTCCTTGACGGCGCGCGGTGCGCGGCGGTCCGAGTTACCTTCGCGCAGGACCGGGTTCACGGCGGAACCGATGCACTTGCCGTAGCGTGCCTTGATCGCTTTTTCTTCGTCGGTCTTGGCGTCGGCCGGGTAGTCCGGAATGTTGTAGCCCTTGCCTTGCAGTTCCTTGATCGCGGCCACCAGCTGGCCCACCGATGCGGAAATGTTCGGCAGCTTGATGATGTTCGCGTCCGGTTCCAGGGTCTTCTTGCCCAGCTCGGCCAGCACGTCGGGAACGCGTTGTTCCGGGGTCAGGGCTTCCGGGAACTGGGCCAGGATACGGGCGGCGACCGAGATATCGGCCTGCTCGACGCGGATACCCGCAGCCTTGGTGAAGGTGCTGACGACAGGCAGGAAGGCGTGGGTCGCCAGCAGCGGCGCCTCGTCGGTCAGGGTGTAGATGATGGTCGGATCACTGCTCATGCACTATTTCCTCGGTTCTCGCGACGGTATCGCGAATGTCTAACTAATAAATAAGGCCTGTCTGCGCCCGCGCTCTGGCGGCACGCCATCCACGCGCCGATACTACTCCGCTTGGCGCGCGATGGACAGCGCGCGATGGACGACACGTCCGGGCCTGTCCGCTGCTCGGCTCTCCTGGAGCATTGCGTCAACTCTTCTATAAGACATAAGACGCGCGTTTCACATTATGCACCAGTATTTTACTAGACGCTATAGGTTTAGCATCCCGCAGACCTACTGCCCGCCTCATGCCACCTCGCCGCCTGCCGGGCGCTCGGCGGCGCGCGAACGCGCTAGCATGTGCCTGGGTTTTTCCATCCTTCTCACTCACAGGAGCTGCCATGGGCGTGCGCCAGTCCGATGCTTTCGCCATTCCCGCGTTGCGCTCGCTGGGCCGGGCCGGCTTCCTGCTGGGCTTTGGCCTGGGCGGCTTCTTCGACGGCATCCTGCTGCACCAGATCCTGCAGTGGCACCACCTGCTGTCGCTGGTCACGCGCCCGCCCTTCGAGGACATCCGGGTACAGATCATGGCCGACGGTTTCTTCCACCTGCTGATGTACGTGATCGCGTTTGCCGGGTTATGGACGCTGTGGAGGGGGCGGCACAGCCTGGCGGCACCCGGCGGCGACCGGCTGCTGCTGGCGAATGCGCTGGTCGGGTTCGGCGCCTGGCACATCCTCGACGGCGTGCTGTCGCATTGGGTGCTGGGCATCCACCGGATTCGACTGGACAGCGAGAACGTGCTGTTCTGGGACCTGCTGTGGTTCTTCGTATTCGGGGTGGCGTTCGTGGTGCTGGGCTGGTGGCTGCGGCGTGGGAATGGCGGCGCGCTGGGCGGCAAGGCAGGTGTTGCGATGCTGGTGGCGGCGGTCCTCGTCGGTGGGCCGATTGCGGCGCTGCCACCGCCGAACGTGAATACCGTGATGGTGTTCTTCAAGCCAGGCACCACGCCGCAGCAGGTGTTTGCGGGAATCGAGGCGGTGGACGGGCGCATCCTGTGGTCGGCGCCATCGGGGGACGTGTGGGCGCTGGATGTGCGCGACAAGAGCAGGACTGGCCTGCTCTACCGGCACGGGGCCTGGGTGGTGAGCAATTCGGCCTGGGTGGCGGGGTGCCTGGCGTGGACCTCGGCGCGGCGTTGATTGGGCCTCGGCCCGGCAACATCACAAAGCGGAAAAACCCGCCGGACTCTCATCGGGCGGGTCTTTCTTCCACTGTACTGCCTGCGCGGCCAGGGGCCGCGCGCCAACCGGTCTATTAGGCCGACAGGGCTTTCAGAGCAGCAGCCAGGCGGCTCTTGTGGCGAGCGGCCTTGTTCTTGTGGATGATCTTCTTGTCAGCGATGCTGTCGATGGTCGACACGGACTGCTGGAAGATGGTGGTTGCAGCGGCCTTGTCGCCAGCCTGGATGGCTTTGCGGACGGCCTTGATTGCGGTACGCAGGGTCGAACGCTGAGCGCTGTTGTGTGCGTTTTGCTTAACTGCTTGACGAGCGCGTTTGCGCGCTTGTGCGGTATTTGCCATGGAATTTCCTAAATCGGGGTCAAGTTGCGTTTGCAAACATTAGCGAGTCAAACTGGCCCATTCCAGTGCCTGCCAAACATAAGTGTCTGCTAACAGAATTCAGTACAGCCCACGATTATAGCGAAGGAATCCCTTCAGGGCAATTCATTATTCACAAAAGCCGGAGAATGGGAGGCGTGCGCGGGCCGCGCCGGGTGTTGCCCAGTTATAATCCCGGCCCATGAATCTGCTCAAGACCCTCGCTGCCATCTCCAGCATGACCATGGTGTCGCGCATCACCGGCCTGTTGCGCGAAAGCCTGTTTGCCGCCGCCTTCGGCGCCTCGAACTTCACCGATGCCTTCAACATCGCCTTCCGCCTGCCGAACCTGCTGCGGCGCCTGTTCGCGGAAGGCGCCTTCTCGCAGGCCTTCGTTCCCATCCTGACCGAATACAAGACCAGGCACGGCCAGGAAGCCACCAAGACCCTGGTCGACCATGTCGCCACGGTGCTGATCTGGGCCACCATGCTGACCAGCATCGTCGGCATCATCGCCGCCCCGGTGCTGATCCTCTGGATCGGCGGCGGGCTGCAGCGCGAGCCGGCCGCCTTCGACGCGGCGGTGGTCATGACGCGCATGATGTTCCCCTACATCGCCTGCATGGCCTTCGTGGCCATGGCCAGCGGCGTGCTCAACACCTGGCGCCAGTTCAAGATCCCGGCCTTCACGCCGGTGCTGCTGAACCTCTCCTTCATCTTCGCCGCCGTGGTGCTGTCCGATTATTTCGAGCAGCCGATCTATGCGATGGCGGTCGGCGTGTGCATCGGCGGCGTGCTGCAGGTGGCGCTGCAGCTGCCGCCGCTGATCAAGCTCGGCATGCTGCCGCGCCTGTCGATCAATCCCCTGGTCGGCCTGCGCGACGCCGGCGTGCGCCGCATGCTGGGCAAGATGGGCCCGGCCGTGTTCGCCGTCGCCGCGGCCCAGATCAGCCTCCTGATCAACACCACCATCGCCGCCAGCCTGGCCGCCGGCGCCGTCACCGCCCTGCAGTACGCCGACCGCCTGATGGAACTGCCGACCGCCCTGCTCGGCGTGGCCCTGGGCACCATCCTGCTGCCGGGGCTGGCCAAGGCGAATACCGAAGGCGACACCCAGGAATACTCCTCGCTGCTCGACTGGGGCCTGCGCCTGACCTTCCTGCTGTCGATCCCGGCGGCGGTCGGCCTGGCGACGCTGGCCACGCCGATGATCTCGACCCTGTTCCACTACGGCGCCTTCGATGCCGCCGACGTCAATGCCTCGTCGATGCCGCTGGTGGCCTATAGCGCCGGCCTGCTCGGCTTTATCCTGGTCAAGACGCTGGCGCCGGCCTTTTTCGCGCGCCAGGAAGTGCGCACGCCGGTGTACATCGCGGTCGGCACCCTGGTCGCGACGCAGCTGATGAACCTGGTCTTCGTGCCGATGCTGGGCGTGGCCGGGCTGGCGCTGTCGATCGGCGTCGCGGCCTGCCTGAACGCCGCCCTGCTGTACCGCGGCCTGCGCAAGCGCGGCATCTACGTGCCGCTGCCGGGCTGGGGCGCCTTCTTCCTGAAGCTGATGCTGGCGGTGGCCGTGATGGGCGCCGTGGCCTGGTTCAGCCAGGCGCAGTTCGACTGGATCGCGCTGCGCGCCCATCCGCTGCTGCGCGGCGGCGCCCTGCTCGGCATCATCGCCTTGTGCGGGATCGCCTATTTCGGCGTACTCGGCGTGCTGGGCTTCCGCCCGCGCGACTTCAAGCGCCGCGCCAAGTAATCAACGGTCGACCGGCTGCGGCGGTTCGGCCGGCGCCGGCTCGGCGGGTGGCTCGCGCTCCGGCTCCGACGCCGGCTCCGGCCTTTCCGAAGTTTCCGGCGGCGCCGGCGGCTCCTCGGCTTCCTCGGCTTCCTCGGCTTCCGGTGACGGCTCGCTCCTGGAGTCGGACTCGGGCTGGGCCGGCTGTCCGGGCGGCGGCGCCCCCGGCGCCGGGAACAGCGGCGCCGGCGTGGCCGGGCTGCCCGGCGGCGCGATGCCGTTCGGCGCCGTCACGCTCACGCCCTGCCCGGTCGCCGTGAACTTCCATTCCGACAGGTGTTCCTTGTTCTCGAAATTGAGGAAGCGCGCGTCGAAGTTCGCCACCTTCAGCGGCTGCGCCTGCGACAGGCTGTACACCGCCAGCACGCCCACCTTGTCGCCCTGGTAGACGATGCCCCATTCCTCCCTGCCCGTGACCGGGTCGACGAAGATCTTGCGCAGGTGGCGGCGGGTGCCGGGAAAGCGCGGGTCCTTCAGCAGGTCCTGCAGGGTCGGCGGCGCGGTCGGGTAGCCGCGCGGCGTGGCGGCGGCATAGCTGCGCAGGGCTTCGCCGAACTGCGCGCCGATCTCGAGCAGCTCCTCCTCGGCGGCGGCACGGCGCAGCAGCGAATCGACCTTGACCGTCGCCGCACCGACCAGCCCCAGCATGGCCACGAGGAACACCATGCCGACGTAGGTGAAGCCAGCCTCCCCCGCCGGCGCGCGCGCGACTACCATTCGGCGTAGGGGCTGCCGTCGCGGCCATTGCCGGGGGCGCCGCTACGGATGTCGTAGACGGCGCCGGGCTCGCCGTCCGCCTCGGGCGGCACGATGACCCAGGTGCTCTCGCTCTCCGTGACCGGATCGACCGGCACCCGCGCCAGGTATTTTTTCTCGACCAGCTGTTCCAGCGAATCCGGATAGCGGCCGGTGTCGGCATGGTACTGGTCGATCACGGCGCGCGTGTTGCGCAGGTTGTCGCGCAGGATGGTTTCCTTGGTCTTGTCGACGCTCGGGAAGAAGCGCGGCACCGCCAGGGTCAGCAGCAAGGCGACGATGCCGAGCACCACCAGCAGTTCGATCAGGGTGAAGCCGCGCTTGCGGTGCGATGTCGTCATGGTGTCACCAGCGCCTGTAGGGGATGCCGTTCAGGCCGGTCTTGCCCGAGGTCGAATACACGTCGTAGACGTCGTCGCCCTCCTTCGGTTCCGCGGCTTCGCTGGCGTAGCTGCGCTTGCCCCAGGTATCGGCGTCGCCTAGTTCGGGATCGGGATTGAACGGGTCGCGCGGCAGGCGGCGCAGGAAGTAGATTTTCGCCTGCTTCGGGCTGCGCAGGTCGGTCACACCTTCGACCAGCAGTTCCAGCCTGGCCGGGTAGCCGCTGGCGCCGGCGTTCTTCCTGACCCGGCCTTCGTCGCTGGCGCGTTTGTAGGCGTCGATGGCGGCGCGGATCTCGCGCAGGGACTGGCGCAGCTGCGCCTCGTTGCGGCGCTGGACGACGGTCTGGCCGACCGGGATCACCAGGGTGGCCAGCAGGGCCAGGATGGTGAGGGTGACCAGGAGTTCGATCAGGGTGAAGCCGCGTGCTTTGCCGGCACGCTTGTCGCGTGAATGCGGACATGGGCTGGACACGTGGAAGGCCAAGCTTTTCACCCTGCGCACTGCGGTCATCGGTTCGGGATGGGCGTGATGGGCGTGACGACGGGCGCCGGAATCGGCGTCGCGGTCGGCGTACTGCCAGGCGCGGTGTAGGGCACCCCGGGCGCAGGCACGCCCGGCGCATTCACCGGCGGCACATAGGGCGCCGGCATCGGCTGGGGCTGTGTTGCCGGCAGTTGCGTCGACGGCGGCGTGGTGCCGACCGGCTGCGACAGCGGCATGCCGGTCACCGGAGGCGGCACGCCCGGCTGGCCGAGCGGCGGCGCGACCGGCTGGGTGCCCGGTGGCAGCGCACGGGTACCCGGCGTCGGCGTCGGCGCCGGCACCGGCTGGCGCACCGTGGTGTCCGGACGGCGGCGGAAGCTCGCTTCGGTGCCGGCGCCGAATTCCGAGGCGCCGGCCGGCGGGCGCTGGATGGTGCGCACCAAATGCGGCGTGATCGACAGCACGATCTCGGTCTTGTCGTTCGAGTCGCGCGTGCTGCCGAACAGGCGGCCCAGCACCGGCAGGCTGCCGACGCCCGGCACCTTGCTGCCGCTGGTACGGTCTTCGCTGCTGATCAGGCCCGCCAGCACCTGGTTCTCGCCATCCTTCAGTTGCAGCATGGTCTGGGCCGAACGGGTGCCGATGCGGTAGGCGACCGAACCGTCATTCGTCGTCATCGAGTCGATCAGGTTGCTCACCTCGAGCGAGATGCGGATGCCGACCTCGTTGTTCAGGTAGATGGTCGGCTCGACGTTCAGGGTCAGGCCGACGTCGACATAGGTGATCGACTGCGAGGCGAAGCCGCCGACGCCGGTCGACACCGTGGTGGTGATGTTCGGCACGCGGTCGCCGATCACGACCTTGGCCTTTTCCTTGTTGCGCACCCGGATGCGCGGGTTGGCGAGCGTATTCGAGTCGGTGTCGGTCTTGTTCGCGTTGAGGGTGGCGCCGATGCCGGTCACGCCGATGGTGTCGCTGTTCAAACCGCGCAGTTCGTTGATGGTGATCGGCGCGCCCTGGGCCGCGATCAGCGGCGTGAAGCCCAGGCTCTGCGGCCAGGCCAGGCCCAGGTCCATCAGGCGGCTGCGCTTGATCTCCAGCACCTCCACGTCGAGCATGACTTCCGGCTCGGGCACGTCCTGCAGGGCCACCAACTGGGTGGCCAGCTTGATCGCTTCCGGGCTGTCGCGCAGGATCACCAGGTTCAGCTTCTCGTCGATGACGACGTCGCGCGACTTGAGGATGGTCTTGAAGGTGTTGGCGATGGTCTTGGCCTCGGCGTTGGCGAGATAAAAGGTCTTGACCGTCATCTCCTGGTATTCCTTGAGCTTGACCGCCACGTTCGGGTAGACCAGGATGGTGTTGCCGTCCATGACCTGGCGCTCGAGCTGTTTGGTCACCAGCAGGAAGTGCACCGCTGCTTCGACGGTGCTGTTCTTCAGGAAGATCGAGGTGCGCCCGTCCGAGCGCACGTCCTTGTCGAAGACGAAGTTCAGGCCGGAATGGCGCGCAATAATCTCGAAGATCTGGCGCAGCGGGGCGTCGCGGAACTCCAGGCTGATCGGCTTGCGGAAGGCGGCGGCCAGGGCGTTTTCCGCGGTCGGCACGGTCGCCAGCTCGTTCACCTCGTTCAGCATGGTGCGGGCGCGCTCGTGTGCCGGGCGTTCGGTGAGGATGGCCGCCAGCTTCTGGCGCGCGGCCTCGTAATCCTTCTTCGCCACATCGAGCGTGGCGGCCTCGATCATCGCGCTGTGGCGTGCGTCGGCTTCCAGCTGGCGCATACCGGCGCGGCCGCGCTCGTTGGCCGGGTCGATCTCGAGCACGCGCGCAAACGCCGTGCGCGCTTCCTCGGCACGGCCCGCGGCCAGGTCGCGCTCGCCCTGGTCAATCAGGCGCACGGTGGCGCTGTCGCGCGCGCGCAGCAGGGCCGCGCGGTACAGCGGATTGCCCGGGTCGGCCTCCACCGCCTCGCGGTACTTCGCCAGGCCGGCGCCGACCTGCTCCTGGGCGACCAGCGCATTGCCCTCCTGGTAGGCGCGCTGCGCCGCGCAGCCCGCGAGCAGCACGCATGCCAGGCTGACCGCGGCGGCGGAACGGATGCGGGAACGAACCATCAGTCGAATGCTCCAATATTGATCTGCTGAACCTGGTTCAGCGGCAGGTAGGTCAGGGTCATCAGCGGGGGCGCGATGCGTTCCACGCGCCAGGCGCCGTCGAGCGTGCCGCCCTCGGTCGCGATGTGGGTGCGCTCGCCGGTGGCCAGGTAGACCTCCCACCTGCCCTCTTGCAGCGACTTGCCGATGAAGGTGAACGGCAGGGGCGGCGCCACCGGCGGGGGCGGCGGAGCGGGCTTCGGCGGTGGAGGGGGGGGCGGGGTCCAGTCCTGGCGCCCGAACAGGTCGTCGCTCCCGGCCTCGACCTTGCCGATCAGGGTCTCGCGCGGCTGCAGGCGCAGGATCGCGGCCGCGGCCTTCGGCTGCGCGCCGCGTCGCGCGGCAGGAGCAAGCGCCGGCGCCGGCATCGGACGCTCGACCGCCTCGGCCACTTCGGCGTCGGGCGACTTGTCGCCGAACGCGGCGAGTCCGGCGGCGGCCAGCAGCGCGCCTCCCATTAGGACGTGACGCGGCTTCATCGCGGTGCTCCCGCTGCCCCGGCCACGGCAGCGGCACCGGCCACGGGCGCCACCGCAGGGTCGGCCAGGTACAGGGTCAGGCGCAGGCGCGCCTCGACGCCCGCCTGGCCGATGCTGTCGCGCTTGAAGCCGATGTCGTCGAGCGAGGCGAAGGGAATCGCGCGCAGCGCCAGCAGCGCGAACTGCCATACCTGCCCATAGCTGCCCTGCACCGGCAGATTGATCTGGTAAGTGTGCAGCTTGCCGTTGCGGTCGTAGCCGCGCTTGTATTCGCCCTGGCGCAGGGTCAGGCCGCTCCTGGCGGCGATGTCGAACAGTGTCCTGACCTGCTGCTCGGCGTAGCGGCGGTCGCCCAGCGTCGCGTGGAACAGGGCCAGGTTGGCGTCCGCCGACTCGACGGGGGCCGCGCGCTGCACCGGCGGCGGCAGGGCGGCGGCGCGGCGCGCCAGTTCGCGTTCCGTTTCGAGCGCCGCGCGCGCCGGCAGCAGCCAGGCCAGCGCCGCGATGCCGGCCGCGCACAGCAGGCCGGCCGCCAGCAGCACCGGGCTGGCGGCGCGCAAGGCCAGGCGCAGGCGCAGCGCCAGCGCAGGGAGGTGCGGCCGCTTCATGGCGCGCCCCACTCGGCATCGACCTGGAAACGCAGCGGCCGGTTCGGGTCCTGCTCGCCGATCTCGTGGCGTACCAGGGTGGCGGCGCCGAACAGGTCCTGCTCCCGCAGTTTTTCGACGTAGGCGATCATGTCGTCGCTGTTGCGCGCCTCGGCCGTGATGCGCAACACGCGCTTGCGCGCGTCCGGCTCCAGCGCCAGCAGCGCCACCGTGGCCGGCGTCGCCGCGCGCACCGCATCGTGCAGGGCGCGCCACGGAAGATTGAGTTGCATGATGGCGGCATTCACGGCCGCGGCCTGCTGCTCGCCCGGCACCGCCGTGCGCTGGAGGGTGGACTGCGCAGGCTGCGCCGGCGGCGCCGCGGCGCGCGCGCGCACTGCGGCCTGCAGCGCATCGACCTCTTCGCGCGCCTCGCGGTAATCGAGCGCATGCAGCAGCGCCACGCCGCACACCACCAGCGCCGCAAACAGCGGGCCCCACACGCCGGGCGGCGCCAGGAACAGCGCGCGGCGCAGGCCCGGGCGCGCGAAGTCGAGACGCACGCGCTTCATGCCGGGCTCCCGGTGCAGGCCAGGCGCACCGCGCCGGACTGGCCGGCGGCGCCCTCGTCCTCGAGCAGCGTGCAGCCGAACTTCAGGCGCCCTTCGTGGCTGGCCCAGCTGCGCGGCGCCGGTCCGCACACCTGTACCCGCTCGGGCCGCCCCACGCCCACGCGCAGCGCCTCGCGCGCCACGTGGCTTTCCAGCCAGTCGCGGTCGGCGCCGGGCGGCACCACCGTCGTGCGCAGGGCCACCAGGGTGCGGCCCTCATAGGCGGCCAGGCTCAGCACCTGGCCGTGCACCAGGCCGAACCACGCGCCTGGACGGTGCAGGCGGCGCCAGGCGTTCATGGCGGCGACGAATTGCGGCACCACCTCGACCAGGTGGCAGCGCGCCTCGCGTGCGCCTCCCTCGAGCACATCGAACAGCGCCAGCGGCAGCGCGGCCGCCAGGAAGGGGCGCGTGGCCTGCCAGTCGGCGGCGATCTTCCAGCCGGCCGGCGGCGCGCCGAACAGGGATTGGTAACGCATCGCGGCGGCCGCTGCCAGGTCGGCCGGCCGGGCCGCGCCGGGCGGCGGCGCCACCTGCCACATGCGCACCAGTTCGTCGGCCAGCACCACGCTCAGCGGCCAGCCGGCGGTTTTGGTCCCGGCCAGCAGCGTGCGCAGGCCCGCCCGCAGGGCCTGGGGATCGTGCGCGTCGGCGAGCGGCGCCTCGGCCAGCAGCGCCGTGCCGCGCCCGAGCAGGCGATTCACGCGCACCAGGGCCAGGCTGTCGTGGCCCAGTCCCAGGCGCAGCGCTTGTCCGGGCAGCCTAGGCATGCTGGGTCACCCGCTTGATCTCGTCGAGGGTGGTGGCGCCGCGCCGCACCAGGTCGAGCGCCGCCATGCGCAGGCTGCGCGTGCCGTTGGCGTAGGCGGCGGCCTTGATGCGGCGGATCGGCTGCTTGTCGACGATCAGCTCGCGGATCTCGTCGTTCAGGGTCAGGATCTCGGCGATCGAGCGGCGCCCCTTGTAGCCGGTGCCGCGGCAATCGCCGCACCCCTTGCCGCGCATGAAGAGGTAGTCCTCGGCGGCCTCGCGTTCGAGGTGGGCGGCGACCAGTTCGGTATCGAGCGGCGTGTAGCGCACCGCGCAGTGCGGGCAGTTCATGCGCACCAGGCGCTGGGCCCAGATGCCGTTCAGCGCCGAGACGAAGGCATAGGGGTCGATGCCCATGTGGGTGAAGCGGCCGAACACGTCGAACACGTTGTTGGCGTGGACGGTCGTCAGCACCAGGTGGCCGGTGAGCGCCGACTGCACCGCGATCTCGGCGGTCTCGCGGTCGCGGATCTCGCCGACCATGATCTTGTCGGGGTCGTGG
>Ga0308166_1003440_pt1 | contig 13475 bp, 10 predicted proteins | sample PhyCR2_2_FD_202137 | JGI IMG/M metagenome (GOLD analysis project Ga0308166, IMG submission 202137) | Phyllosphere microbial communities from UC Gill Tract Community Farm, Albany, California, United States - DLSLCC.R2 | ecosystem: Host-associated > Plants > Phyllosphere > Unclassified | place... | reverse complement strand
TCCTGTCCGGCCCGGCCATCGAGCGTATCGCGAACTCGCCGCTGGATGAACTGGTCGTCACCGACACGATCCCGCTGAGCCCGGCTGCCCAGGCTTGCGGCAAGATCCGCCAGCTGACCTGCGCACCGCTGCTGGCCGAAACGTTCAAGCGTATCGTCAAGGGCGACTCGGTCATCTCGCTGTTCGTCGACTGATCGAATACAAGTTGCAAGCGCGGCGCGCCTGGCTGAAAAGCCGGCGCGCCGTTGACGTATCAAAGGTTTACAGAATTTCTTGAGCGTGCGCGAGTGCGCTCTTTACCGATGTCCCTGGTCGCGGGGACATCACAACCCGGGCAACCGGGCCGGCACGCGCCGGCATTCGGGCCCACACTTTGGAGTAACACCATGAAAGTAGTCGCATTTGCACGTACTCAGCAGGGGACCGGAGCGAGCCGCCGCCTGCGCAACGCCGGCCAGACCCCGGGCATCATCTACGGTGGCGCCGCTGCCCCGGAACTGATCGCCCTGGATGGCAACGCGTTGTTCCACGCGCTCAAGAAAGAAGCTTTCCACGGTTCGATCCTGGATCTGGAACTGGACGGCAAGACGCAGAAAGTCCTGCTGCGTGACTTCCAGATGCACGCATACAAGCAACTGGTCCTGCACGCTGACTTCCAGCGCGTCGACGCTTCGCAGCCGATCCACGCCAAGGTCGCCCTGCACTTCGTCAACGCCGAGATCTCGCCGGCAGTCAAGCTGAGCGGCGCCATCGTGTCGCACGTGCTGAACGAACTGGACGTGTCCTGCCTGCCGGGCCAACTGCCGGAATTCATCACCGTCGACCTGTCGAAGCTGGAAGCCGGCCAGTCGATCCACGTGTCGCAGCTGGCCCTGCCGGAAGGCGTGACCGTCGTGGCCCACGGCCAGGACCAGACCGTCGCCACCTCGTCGATCCCGCGCGGTGCCGCAACGGCCGAAGCCGCTGCAGAGTAATTTTTACTCCGCATCACAAAACCCGCCGCGACGCGAGTCCGGCGGGTTTTTTGTTTTTCAGATCAATCCCAAGGTCAGCGCCTTGAGCGTGGCGGCGGCCCGCGTCGAGCACGCCAGCTTGCGGAAGATGCTTTCCACGTGCGTGCGCACCGTCGATGGGCTGATCTGCATGACCCGTGCCGCTTCCTTGTTGCTTTCGCCCAGGCTGATGCGGCGCAGGACTTCGATTTCGCGCTCGGACAGCAGGCTCCTGCGGGCCGGCGCCGCTGGGGCAGGGACGCCGGCCGCCGGGGCGCCGGCCGCCGGAGCGCCGGCCGCCGGAGCGCCGGCCGCTTCAATGACGTGGCGTACGGCGTTTGCATCGAAGCATTGTGTCTGCTCGGCCAGCACGCGCGCAGCCTCATCCTGGGAATACGCCGGACGCCATGGCCGCGGCATGCGCAGCGCCACGTAAGCGCACGCGGCCGCGAGCAGCCGGTGCGGCAGGCCGAGCCCATCGGCATCCAGGTTGCGGAAATAGCCGCTGCCGTCCAGCCGTTCGTAGGCGTGCGACGCCAGTGCGGCTTCAAGACGCAAGGTCGGGATCTGAACGCCGGCCCGCGCGGTCCAGTACGGCACGAGCCGGATCTTTTCCCAGTCGGCGGCGCTGAGCTTGCCTTCCCGTTCCCATATCGTGTTCGATACCGCCGCGCGGCCCATGCCGTGGATGAGGGCGGCGCGACCGAGACTCTGCTGCTGCGCCGGGGACAGGGCCGCGCGCGCGGCCGCCGCTTCCACCAGCTCGGCCACGCGGCGCGAGTAGCCCGCGAGCCACGGCAGCTTCAACTCCATCATGTCGGCCACGATGGACAGCGGCACGTGCCGCGCGAGCAGCGGGTCGACGGCCGCTGGCGCCGGCGTGTCCAGTTCGTCCAGCCATACCTGCGCGTGATCGGCAAGCAGGCGCGCGAGCGGCGCCGGATATTTGCGGTCGGCCATGCGGGCGATCATCTGCAGCGCCTCGGCCAGGCCATGCGTGCGCGCGAGGATCTCGAGGTCGCCGGCCAGGCTCGTGTAGAAGACGACGGTCGGGATGGCCGAGCCGCGCAACCGTTCCGGCAGGCCATTGCCGTCGTAATGTTCCCAGACGTGACGCAGCCCGGCCTCGACTTCCGCCGGCAGACCCAGCAAGCCGGCGATGTCGCCCGACACCTCGCAGTGGATGCGTGCGAGCGGCGTCACGCTTTGCACCGTCAGCGGATTGTCCGCGGGCAGCGTCTGCGTGAGCATGGCGTCGCGGCCGCCGACGTCGTCGCCGAGCAGGGTCGCGAAGCCGGAGGCGTTCGCCGTGCAGCCGGACCAGCGCAGCAGGGCGACGAGCCGCGCATGGCAGCAGGCGTCAAGCGTAGCGCCGTCGGCCTGCGCGAGGCGCGCCGCGAGCCGTGCCGCGCGGATGGAGCCATCGGTCGGCTGGCCCATGGACAGGTCGCCGACGAGGGCCAGGGCCTGGACGGCGTCTTCGACGGAGACGGTGTTGTCGATTTGCATCCCGGTACTGTAACGACGATGGCGCGTGGCGGCAAGGTCGGGGTCGGTCGATCGACCGATACCGCGGTTCGGTCCGTCTCTCTACACTGGCTTCCATCGACACCCCAACAACGAACCACCCAAAGGAGCCATCATGAAAGCATCGATCACCACCGTCATCCGTAACGTCGCCGCCGCTGCCGCCATCGCCGCCGCCGGCACCGGTTTCGCCCACGCCGCCACCGCCGCCGAGCAACCGTCTGTCGTCATCGTCCACGGCGCATTCGCCGACGGCTCCGACTGGGCCAAGGTGATCCCGCTGCTGCAGGCCAAGGGCGTCAAGGTCACGGCCGTGCAGAACAGCCTGACGTCGCTGGCCGACGACGTCGCCGCCACCAGGCGCGCGATCGACAACCAGCCGGGCAAGGTCGTGCTCGTCGGCCACTCGTGGGGCGGTACCGTGATCACGGAAGCGGGCGCCGGCGACAAGGTCGCGAGCCTCGTTTACGTTGCCGCGTTCGCACCGGACGCCGGCCAGGCTACCAGCGACCTCGGCAAGGACTTGCCGCCGGCGCCGGGCATCACCAAGCTGACGGTCGACAAGTTCGGCTTCGCCAGCCTGTCGCCGGCCGTGCTGAAAGAGAATTTCGCTCAGGACGTGCCCGCTGATCACGCCGCCGTGATGGCCGCCACCCAGGGCCCGATCGCAGTGAAAGCGTTCGGCGAGAAGACGACGGTCGCCGCGTGGAAAAACCACCCGAGCTGGTACATCGTCAGCAAGAATGACCGCATGATCCAGCCGGACCTGGAGCGCCGCTTCGCGAAGGCCATCGGCGCGAAGACGACCGAGCTGCCGACCAGCCACGTGCCGCAGCAGTCGCGTCCGGCGGACGTCGCCAAGGTGATCCTGGACGCTGTCGCCGCGAGCAAATAAGCGCTCAATGATCGTTCACGCGGCCGCGCCGGCCGCGTTTTACGTGATAATCGAGCTTTACGCTCGATTTTCACGTTTTATGCACATTCGCCTGATCGTCGGCCTCGGCAACCCCGGCCCGGAATACGAACAAACCCGTCACAACGCCGGCTTCTGGCTCGTCGACAACCTCGCCAACTCCTTGCCCGGCTGCCACCTGCAGCGCGAATCGCGCTTCAACGCCATGGTCGCCAAGACATCGATCTCGGGCAAGGACGTCTGGCTGCTCGAGCCGCTGACCTTCATGAACCGCTCCGGACTATCGGTGGGCGGCCTGGCACGCTTCTTCAAGATCGGACCGGAAGAGATCCTCGTCGTGCACGACGAACTCGACCTGCCACCGGGCGCCGCCAAGCTCAAGCGCGGTGGTTCGTCGGGTGGCCACAACGGCCTGAAGGACATCACGGCCGCGCTCGGCACGCAGGATTACTGGCGCCTGCGCCTCGGCATCGGCCATCCGCGCACGCTGAACCTGCAGCAGGCCGTCGCCGACTTCGTGCTGCATCGACCCCGCCGCGAAGAGCAGACCTTGATCGAGGAAGCCATCGACAAGAGCCTGCGCATCATCCCGATGGTGTGCGAAGGCAAGATGAGCGCTGCGACGACGCAACTGCACACTGACTGACGTTGCCGCAAACCGGGGTCAGAGCCCGAAATTTGGAAATTGCTCAAAATCGGGCTCTGACCCTGGTGTTCAGATCAGCCCGCGCGCCAGCGCCTTCAACGTGGCCGCGGGGCGCGAGCCCGATTCCAGCTTCTGGAAGATATTGTCGACGTGCATACGGACGCTCGCCGGCGTGATGCGCATGGCGCGGGCGGCTTCCCGGCTCGTTTCGCCTTGAGTGATGTGGCGCAGCACTTCGAGTTCCCGGTCGGACAGCAGGCGGTCACGCACGGGCGGCCGTTGTGCAGGGCCGCGTGCCGCCGCGAGGACGGCCTCGACAGCCTGGCGGTCGAAGCGTCCGGCCGCCGCCTGTGCCGTCATCAACGTGGACGCGGCCGCTTCGCCATGCGCGGGCCGCCACGGCCGTGGCGAGCACAGCGAGACGAACGCGGCGGTCGCGCCGAGCAGCCGTTCCTGCATGCCCAACGCTTCGCCGCGCGCCTTGCGGAAATAACCGCTGCCGTCGAGGCGCTCGTAGATGAAGGACGCGAGCGTGGCCTCGTTCTGGATCGCGGGGATCTGCGTGCCCGCGCGCGCCGTCCAGAACGGCACCTTGCGCACCTGGTCCCAGTCATCCGCATCGAGCTTGCCCGGCCGCTCCCACACGACGTTCGGTATGGCCACCTTGCCGATGCCGTGCAGCAGCGCGGCCCGCACCAGCGGACTTTCTTCCAATGCCATCATGCCGGCCAGCGACGCACTGCGCCGCGCCAGCGCGGCCACGCGGCGCGAATAGCCCGTGAGCCATGGCAGTTTCAGTTCGATGACGTCGGCCACGATGGACAATGGCACACGCCGGTCGTGGCCCGGATAATCGGCCGCGCAGGATGGTTCCTCCAGCATGCCCAGCCAGTCCTGCGCATGCGGCGACAGTCTCTGTACGAGCGTCGCCGGATATTTCACGCCGGCGCGCTCGCCGATCAGCCGCAAGGCGCCGTCCGTGCCGTGCGCGGGCGCCAGCACTTCCAGGTCGCCGGCGAGGCGCACGTAAAACACGGCGCGCGGGATGTTCGGAGCGAACAGCACGTCCTGCATGTCCCCGCGGTGGTGGCTGCCGAACAGGTGGCGCAGGCTGTTCTCGACGTCGCCCGGCAACCCGAGCAGCACGGCGATATCGCCCGCCACCTCGCACTGCATCTGCGCCAGCGGCATCACGTTGGCGAACGTGAGGCCCGCGTGCCCGGACAATGTCCGGGTCACCATCGCATGGCGGCCCCTGACGTCGTCGCCCAGCAGGTGCGCGAATCCGGCCGCCGTCGCCGTGCTGCCCGACCAGCGCAGCAGCGCCACCATTCTCGTACTCGTGCAGGCATCGGCACCGTCGCCGTTTTCTTCCGCCAGCCGTGCGGCGAGCCGCGCCGTGCGGATGGAGTGGTCCGGCGGCAGGCCCATGGACAGGTCGCCGACCATGGCCAGCACCTGCACGGCGTCTTCGACGGTAATGGTTTCATCGGATTGCATGGCACTAATGTAACGGCCATTGCCCTGGCGTACAAGGCGCACGACAGTTCACTGTGCTAGGCTGCCCCGATGAAAATCTCTATCCGCCGCTACCGTCCGGACGACCGCAAGGCCGTGCTGGCGGCCTTTCGCTCGAATGTGCCGGCTCACTTCCCGGCATCGGAAGAATCATGGCTGCGTTCCGCGCTGGACGACCCGGACGGCCCGCTGTTCGTCGCGGTGGAGGCGGGCGAGATCGTTGGCTTCGGCGGCTACGAATTGTCCGAGTTCTACGACCTCGGCACGCTCGTGTTCGGCCTCGTGCGGGCCGATCGCCACGGTTCTGGCATCGGCCGCGCGCTGCTGGCCTATCGCCTGCTGCACATGGCCGGACGCAAGCTGCGGCCCCGCTACGTGACGGTCGATACGCATCCGCACACGGCCGGCTTTTTCAAACGCTGCGGCTTCGTCGAGATCGCCCGCTGGCCCGGCGGCTACCGTTCGGGACGGGATCGCGTCGACCTGCGCTTCGATCTCACGGACGAGGCCGTGGCCAGGCTGCGCGCGTGCGGGTGGCGGGAGGCGTTTGCGCGTGATGGCACTGTCTGAGCGCCCGGGTTTGATCTTCGCATCCGTCGCGATGGCGACCCGGCTGCGCAGGTCGCGCCGGATGCGTTCCAGCGCCGGCTGCATGGCGCGGGCATCGATCGGCGAGCAGGTCGCACGGCCGTGGCGGAATGTGAGGCGGCGCTTGACCAGCACGCCGTCGCTCTCGCGCACATACGTTGCGCGATAGAAGATGCCGCCAGTAATCACGCTGGTGGGCGCCGGCAGCGACGTGAGCCGCAAGCCCGGCGGCAGGCGCAGGCGGGTCTCGTCCTCCGCGTCGATGGCCGGGCAGACGAAGTCGTGGCGCCGGTCGCGTGCCTGCGTCAGGCCTGTCACGGCGGCATCCACGACGCTCCAGGTGCGGTGGTTGGTGGCCAGCGTCCGGCCCGTGCGCAAGGCGCCAACATGGTCGGTGCCGGACAGCGTCAGCGTGTCGCCGGCGCTGCCTTGTTTCACGTCGCGCAGGTTGGTTCGTGCTGCATGCTCGCGCCCGCCTGCCGCGACATCGTGCGCCATCGCGCGCAAGGGTTCGGCCAGCGCGCCGGACAGGGTCCGGTCCACGTCGAAGCTGACGTGTCCGCCGCGGCCGACATCGACCGTGGCCACCGCGCGGACCTTCTGCGGCTGCAGCACCGGCGTCATCGCGAACGTGCCGCTCCTGAGCAACAACACAGGCTTGCCCAGCAGCGCAGGTGGCAAATAGCCGGCCTGGACCGATGCCGCCGCCGGGTCGACGAACAGGTCCAGGGCCGGCACGTACAGGATCATGTGGTCGAGCACGGCCAGCACGGGCGCGTCCGGCAACCGGTAGGCGTTAGCGCCGTTGACGAGGGCCGGCGTACTGTCGATGCCGACGGCTGCCAGCATGGCTTGCAGCTGCGTGGTGGGGTCCTTGTCGTTGCCGTGGCGGACGTCGTTCCGCACCCAGTCCGACAGGGCCAGCACGCGGGCGCGCGCGTCGGGCAGTTCGTCGGCCAGCCGGTGCGCCAGTGCCGCGATGGCGGGAGAGGGCAGGGCCTTGCCGGCCGCGGCGCCGCGTACGGCGGCGGCGAGCGCCGGGTAGTCGGCGAAGGTGGACACGGCCAGGCGGTGGCCGTCGTCGAGCACGCTGACGGCACCCGCCTCGCCATGTCCATCGCCCTCGTTCACGTAGCGCCACTGGTAACGCCGCCGGCCCGGGGGATTGTCAGCCGGTATCGGCACGAAGCCGACGGCATCTGCGTGCAGCGGCAGCGTGGACGGCATGTCGTAGATCACCGTGGTGTTCCGGTGGAATTGAAAAGGCATGACCGCCACATCTTCGAAGTGGCCGGACAACGGCGGTATGCGGCGGCGGATGACGTAGTGCACGACCAGCTGGTCGCCCAGCGCCGCATCGGGGAACACGACGGTTCTCGTGTGCGCGTCCTGCTGATCGTGGATGGCGTCCTGCGGCACCGGAATGCGTCGTCCGCCGGGCTTTTGCGTGTAGGCCCCCACCGATACGAGGTCGTCCTGCGCCCTGTCGTAGCGGATGGTGAACCGGCCCTGATCCCGCAGGGCGCGTAACCCGGCGATGGTGCGGACGTCGTCCACGGCGAGCCGGTACGTGCCGTCCTGCTCGACGACATAGTGCCGGACATGGCGCTCGACGATGGCGGAGGAATCGATGTCCGTGCCGGCGCGCGCATGGCCGAACGGCGCCAGCAGCGTGACGATCGTCAGAATGAACAGGGCACAATATCTACTGGTCATGCGGGCTCCCCATGCTCACATCGGAAGGGCGACCGGACCATGTTACGGAGGGCGACCCGTTGACCCTTGAGCCTACGCAATCGTGCTCTTCCTGCGATAATTCCGCGATGAGCGCACTGACTTTCCATGCGGGCCCGCTGGCTCTGGCCCGGATCCGCACGCACGGCTTGCGCGCGGCAGACATCGCCGTCGTGCCCGCCGCGGCGGGCGGACCAAAGGGGCTCGTGTTCCGCGCCCTCGACCAGTGGGTGTTCGGCGAGTGGTTCCCGCGCGCGCCGCGCGAGCGCGTGCTGATCGGCTCGTCCATCGGCGCCTGGCGCATGGCCGCGGCCTGCCAGCGCGATCCGGTCAAAGCGTTCGCGCGCCTGGGCGAGCTCTACAGTGGCCAGCGCTATACGAGCACGAAGCCGTCGCAGGAACAGATCGACGCCGTCGTGCAGGGCCTGCTGAACGAATTCGTGCGCGGCCACGAGGACGACATCGTCAATCACCCGCACCACCGCCTGCACGTGCTGACGGTGCGCGGCAAGCGCGCCCTCGCGGCGCCGGGCCACCGTCACGCCGAGATGCGCGGATTCGCCGCGGCCGCGCTGCACAACCTCTTTTCGCGCGACAAGCTGGCGCACCTGATGGACCGCGTGGTGCTTGGCGACCGCCGTGCGAACACGCCCTGGCTGCGCGACCGCTTCGACAACTTCGCCACGCATTTCGCCGCGCTGACGCCCGAGAACCTTGCGGCCGGCCTGCTGGCCTCGGGCACCCTGCCGATGCTGATGAAGCCGGTACGCGACATCGCCGGCGCGCCGCCCGGCCACTACTGGGACGGCGGCATCATCGACTACAACCTCGCGCTGCCGTACGCCCGGGTGGCGGAGCAGGCGCCCGGCGACATCGTGCTGTATCCCCATTTCTCGGAGCACATCGTGCCGGGCTGGCTGGACAAGGCGCTGCCATGGCGCCGCGCCGCCCGCGGACCGAACCGCGGCTGGCTGGACAATGTGCTGATCGTGGCGCCGAGCCATGAATTTCTTGCCAAGATGCCGCGCGGAAAAATCATCGACCGCAGCGATTTCAAGTTTTATGGGCTGGATCACGATGCCCGCGTCCGTGCCTGGAGTCAGGCGATGGACGAGGGCGAGCGGCTGCGGGATGCCTTCACGGCATTTGTGAACAAGCCGGATATTGCACGGATTCGTCCGCTTTAAACGACGACAACGGGCTTGTTTACGGCCTTTGCAGGCAAGCGGAGGTACAATACGGGGTTTCGTAAATTCGACCCCTGAAAGCTTCCCATGAGTCTCAAATGCGGCATCGTCGGCCTGCCCAACGTCGGCAAGTCTACCCTGTTCAACGCCCTGACCAAGGCCGGCATCCCGGCTGAAAACTATCCGTTCTGCACCATCGAGCCGAACGTCGGCGTCGTCGAGGTGCCGGATCCGCGCATCGACCAGCTGTCGGCCATCGTCAAGCCGGAGCGCGTCGTCAAGGCCATCGTCGAATTCGTCGACATCGCGGGCCTCGTGGCCGGCGCGTCGAAGGGCGAGGGCCTGGGCAACCAGTTCCTGTCGCACATCCGCGAGACGGATGCCATCGTCAACGTCGTGCGCTGCTTCGAAGACCCGAACGTCATCCACGTGGCCGGCAAGGTCAGCCCGATCGACGATATCGAAGTCATCCAGACCGAGCTGGCGCTGGCCGACATGGGTACCGCCGAGAAAGCCCTGCACCGCGAGCAGAAGAAGGCGCGCGCCGGCGACAAGGACGCGATCAAGCTCGTCGCGATCCTGGAAAAGCTGCTGCCGCACCTGAACGAAGGCCAGCCCGCGCGCACGCTGGGCCTGGACGCCGACCAGCTGGAACTGATCAAGCCGCTGTGCCTGATCACGGCGAAACCGGCCATGTTCGTGGCCAACGTGTCGGAAAGCGGTTTCAAGGATAATCCGCTGCTGGACCTGCTGACGGATTTCGCCAACAAGCAGAACGCGCCGATCGTCGCCATCTCCGCCGCTATCGAATCGGAAATCGCCAACCTGGACGACGCCGACAAGCTGGAATTCCTGGCCGACCTCGGCATGGAAGAGCCGGGCCTCGACCGCCTGATCCGCGCCGCCTTTAAACTGTTGGGCCTGCAGACCTATTTCACGGCCGGCGTGAAGGAAGTGCGCGCCTGGACGGTCCCGATCGGCGCCACCGCCCCACAGGCGGCCGGCGTGATCCACACGGACTTCGAACGCGGCTTCATCCGCGCCCAGACCATTTCTTTCGACGACTACATCACCTACAAGGGTGAGGCGGGCGCCAAGGAAGCGGGCAAGATGCGTGCGGAAGGCAAGGAATACATCGTCAAGGATGGGGATGTGTTGAACTTCCTGTTCAACGTCTGACCCGCATCGCAGGCGACTCAGCCCCGGACACCGCAAGGTGCCGGGGCTTTTTTCTGCTCGTCACTTTGCCCCCCAAGCAAGGGGTGACGACATACTTGACACGGTTGTTGCTGATCCGATGGTCATGTGTCTGTATCGACAATCAGATTTTTCGCCGGAAATCAACGCTGATCGGGTAATTATGCTGCAGGCATATGCATGATTTGTGGAAACTACCCCCAGCGGTGGGGTGCCGTCCCCGCTGACAGCAACCTTGGATTTGTCACGCAAGTCCTTGATTCCTCATGCATTGCCGGTCTGGCACACCAATTGCTGAGTATGGGTTTTTCAACAAGGAGAAACTCATGCAAAAGCTGCTCGCGACCCTGATGTGCGCCGCCGGATTCGTACTGGCAGGGGCCGCCCACGCCACCGTCATCAACGGCACGATCCACAAGATCGACGGCGACAAGGATGGCCAGGTGGACGATGTCCGCATCTCGCAGTTCACGTTTACCGTCACGGCCGGGGCGACGGTGTTCTTCGATTCGCTGGCCTACGAGGCGACCAACGTCGACCTGAACGGCGACGGCGTCATCACCGGCTTCGACGTCAACATGTGGCTGTTCAAGGGCACGACCCTGCTGCGCGACGAGGACGATTCGTCCCTTACCTTCGGCGATGGCTCCGTCCACCGTTACGACACGGCCTTCAGCAACACCTTCAGCCAGGCCGGCACGTACACGATGGCGATCGGCGAACATGGCCGCACCGGCTTCGACGCACTGCGCGGCTATTCCACCAACACGTATTTCAATCCGCGTGCCGGCAACCTGGACTGGGCCGCCTGGCGCGTCACGATGACGGCGACCAACGGCACCATCGGCAACGTTGCGAACCTGAACGGCGACCCTGTCGCGGCGGTGCCGGAGCCGGCCGCGCTGGGCCTGCTCGGCGCGGGCCTGCTCGGCGTCGCGGCCGCACGCCGGCGCCGGCCCGCCATGACATCCATGTGAGCGCTATTTGCTCAAACGCAGCTGCAGACTCGTTGCAGTGTAGGCCGGGGTCGCGGTGAAACCGTCGACGGCGATGGTCTCGAATTTCCCTTTGAGGCTCGTTGCGGCAATCACCGTCAGCGTGTCGCCAACGGCCGGCTTGTAGCCGTCCAGGAACTTGATCCGCAGCGTGCCGCCGGCGATTGTCGCCGTGCCGCCGACGTCGACTCTTCCCTTCTGGCTGGCACCCAGGCGCAGTTCAAGCGTGGCACCGGCGAGCTGCGTGTAGTTGCCGCCCACGACCAGCGCGGCCGGCGCGTTGCTGACCATGGTAGCGCCGCCGGCGACATAGACGTCGCCGTTGCCGAACGCCTTGGCCGACAGCGCCTCGAGCGTTCCCCCTTCGACCTGGGCGCCGCCGGTCCAGCTGTTCTGGCCGCCCAGCTGCAGCGCGCCGGTGCCTTGCTTGACCAGCTTCCCGCTGCCGGCAATGTCGTTGCGCCAACGGTCGGCGGCGTTGAAGCCGCCATTGCTCGCATCCATGTTCACGATCACGTTACCGGTGAAGACGGCATAGCCTTCCGCCGCGGCGAACAGATTCAGGCGGCCCCAGCCTTCAGGATCGTCCAGGACCGGGTAACCGGAGGGAATCGCCGTGGTTTTCAGCACGACGCGGCGCTGCGCGTCGGTGAGGTAAGGCAACCGTGTCTCGAGCAGCACTTCGGCGCCCTTCGGCACCACGGCCGGGAGGTTCGTGGCCCCGGTCTGCGGCAGGTTGTAGGTCATGCGCCGGATGTAGTCGGCGCGACTGGTGGCGTAGTCGGCGAAACGGTCGTTGGCGGCGGTGCCGGATACGGCGTAGGCCGCAAAGGTCGCCGGCGTGGTCCCGGTCAGCTTCATGAGGGTCGCATGGGCCTGGGTCACGGCAGCGGAGCGGACGGTAGCACCGGCGGCGATCAGGTTGGCGGCAGCCACGGCCTGCGCCTGGACCCGGCCACTGATGACATCCAGCGGCGAATGCATGCCGGCGAGGATGCGGCTTTCGCCCAGTTCCAGGCCGCGGCCGACCAGCTCCTGGTAGCGCTCCGGCAGCACGTAAGCCATGCCGACGGCATTGCGGGTCGCTTCGGCCGCGTGGCCGCTGGTGAAACCGCCGTCGGTGCTCGGGGTCGTGCTCTTGGCCGGCTCCAGTTGCGGCACCACCTTCACCGCGCTGCTCCAGCGGTAGGGACGCGCATATTTGTAGAAACGCTTGGCGGGTTCGGTCGAGCCATTGTTCCCCATCGAGTTGACCAGGTCGACGACCTTGCCGAAGTCGGCATTCGCGTCGCCGCCGACGCCGTTGTTGTTGCCGCCATCATCGTATTTGACGGTGGTGGCATCCAATGGCATGTCCGTGATCGTGGTGGTCTGGCGCGTGGCCGTGCGCCAGGCAGTGGTCAGCGGACCCATGCCTTCGGTCACGCTGTAGCCCTTGTTGCGGCGATCGTCCAGGTAGGCCTGCAGCGTCTGCCCGGCGGTGCGGTTGGCGGTGGCTTTGACCACGTAGTCGATATTCGCGTTGTGAACGGCCGCGTTGACGATGGTGCCGCCATTCGTGCCGTCGTTGGGCAGGCCGGTCCAGGTCGAGCCGACCACCGCCGGGAAGCCATCGACGGCGGGCGCGGTGACGCCGGCGTCGACGATCTCGGTCAAGGGTTTCCAGATGTCGAGCATGCCGCCGAGTACGCGCACACCGGCGTTGGTCGCCAGGGTTGCATAGCGGGCGTCGCCACGCTGATTGGTGGCGGCCGTATCGACGAAGGCCGGCGCCGACGGTACCGGCGCCGTGTCGGGTGCGCCCTGGTCGGCGGGCGCGGCCGGAATGGCGAGTACGGTGTCGGCATTGTCGATGCGATCGGAACCGCCGCAGGCTGTCAGCGCGAGCAGGGTGCCGGCAGCGATGGCGAGAGGAAGACGGCTCAGCGGATTGGGGTGGTGCATGCGAAACCCTTCAATGTGGTGTCAAGGCGGAAAATCGGTCGCATGATATGGGCGGCTGATGACGGCTTAATGACCGACGAGTCTTGTAATTAGGGTGAAATATTTGTCAACTAATCTCCGGACATTCCTTTTGTGAACCTTGGAGAGTTGACGCATGAACCCGAATCCCGACGTGTCCCGCCGCCGCCTGCTTCGCCTGATGGGCGCCACCCCGATGCTGCCGCTGGGCGCCGG
>Ga0308166_1003436_pt1 | contig 13481 bp, 16 predicted proteins | sample PhyCR2_2_FD_202137 | JGI IMG/M metagenome (GOLD analysis project Ga0308166, IMG submission 202137) | Phyllosphere microbial communities from UC Gill Tract Community Farm, Albany, California, United States - DLSLCC.R2 | ecosystem: Host-associated > Plants > Phyllosphere > Unclassified | place... | reverse complement strand
GGAGTACATGCGGCTTATCTGCGTAACAGGCTCGAAGCCTCGGGAACGACACAGCCTGCATGTACTCCGTTTTCCAAGCGTCCTCGGAAATCATAACGTCTTACATGACGTATAGGGAACGACGGATGCGAAACGAAAAAGGGCCCGACGAATCGGACCCTTTTTCTTAATTCTGGCGGAGCGGACGGGGCTCGAACCCGCGACCCCCGGCGTGACAGGCCGGTATTCTAACCAACTGAACTACCGCTCCAGCTTTTACTGCGCTCTCGCATCCTGACGCTTGTCATCGCGCCGCGAGTGTCCTGCATTCCTGCCGCGCAAACGCGCAGCGTGGACAAGATGCTTGTCTTATCCGTTACGTCAGGCATCGGGGATACCAAAACAGGCGGGAATCTGGACAAATCCTGGTGCCCTTGACGTGGATTGAACACGTGGCCTCTCCCTTACCAAGGGAGTGCTCTACCACTGAGCTACAAGGGCAGTGATTTTTGTGGCGCCATTAAGACGCCACAGAAATTCAGTGCGAGCGGATCATAGTGCCAAAAGCCTGTTCGGTCAAGACTTCCAGCAACAAAGAGTGCTCGATGCGGCCATCGATGATGTGCACGGTGTTCACGCCCGACTTCGCGGCGTCCAGCGCCGACGAGATTTTCGGCAGCATGCCGCCGGAAATCGTGCCGTCCGCGAACATCTCGTCGATCTCGCGTGCCGACAGGTCGGTCACCAGGTTGCCGCTCTTGTCCTGCACGCCGGCGATATTGGTCATCATGATCAGCTTTTCGGCTTTCAGGATTTCCGCGATCTTGCCGGCGACGACGTCGGCGTTGATGTTGTAGGCCTGGCCGTCCTGGCCGAAACCGATCGGCGAGATGATCGGGATGAAGGCGTCGTCCTGCAGCGCTTTCACGACGGCCGGATTGATCGCTTCGATTTCGCCGACAAAACCGATGTCGAGGAACTCGCCCGGCTTCTCCTTGTCCGGCATGGCCATCCGGCGCGCGCGGATCAGGCCGCCGTCCTTGCCGGTCAGGCCCACGGCCTGGCCGCCGTAGTGGTTGATCAGCATGACGATGTCCTGCTGGACTTCGCCGCCCAGCACCCACTCCACCACTTCCATGGTTTCTTCGTCGGTGATGCGCATGCCTTGCACGAAGGTGCCCTGCTTGCCGATTTTCTTCAGGGCGTTGTCGATCTGCGGACCGCCGCCGTGCACCACGACCGGGTTCATGCCGACCAGCTTCAGCAGGATGACGTCGCGCGCGAAGCCGTGCTTCAGGCGCTCGTCGGTCATCGCGTTGCCGCCGTATTTGATGACGATGGTCTTGCCGTGGAAATTACGGATGTAGGGGAGCGCTTCGGCCAGGATCTGCGCCTTGATCTGCGGCGAGACCGCAGTCAGGTCGTTGTTCTGGTCGGCGCCCGTCAGATTGGTCAGCGTTGCGTTCATTGGGGGTCCGGAAAAGAATTTGCGAGATTTTACAGGCAATAGCCTACCGCAGTGGCCATTATAGAAGTTCTATGTTGTATTTTCCGGCACCGGCCGTTAAGGTGCATTACATCTGGATACACGATGTCACCTTTGCATGAGCACTTGTTCACAATGCGGCGCCGAATTCGGTTGCGCGATGGCGGATGGTACCGATGGCGCACCGTGCTGGTGCACGAAGCTGCCGCCCGTGGTCCCGCTGCCGGTGCCCGGCACAGCGGCCGGATGCTGGTGTCCGGCCTGCCTCGAACAGCATATCGCGCAACAGACCGACAAGGCGCCGGGCACGTAAGCGTCAGCGCGCCGTCCGGAAGAACCGCATCATTTCGCGGCTCGCGTTCGGGCCTTTGCCATCCGTATAGCTGCCGCGCGTATCGCCGCCCGACCAGGCGTGGCCGGAACCGTGGATCTCCCAATGCTCCGCGTGGATGCTGCCGTCGGGCCGGCGGTGCACAGTGCGCGTATAGGCGTGGCCATCCGGCACGTTGCCGGGTTCGACGACGACGTCTTCCGATGGATGGCGCCGGCGCTGGTTGATCAGTTCGTGGCCGTTGGCCGGATGCACGGTCGTGTCGCGGTCGCCGTGGAACACGATGATCGGCAACGATTTACCCGGCTTGTGGCCGGTGCGGAAATCGCCCTTCATCGCGGCCATCGCCGACGGCAGGTCGTGCGCCGCCGCGAACGGCAGGCCGGAGTGGACACCGACGGCCGCGTACAGGTCCGGATACAGCGTGCCCATGATGGCGGCCATCGCGCCCCCCGCGGACAGGCCCGCGACGTAGACGTGTTTCGGATCGATCACGTAGCGCGCCATGATGTCCTGCGTGAGGCCGGCGATGATAGCCGGTTCGCCCTGGCCGCGCTGCTGGTCCGCGGCGCTGAACCAGTTCCAGCAGCGCGTCGCGTTGGCCTGCTGCGACTGGGCCGGATAGGCGACGAGGCAGCCGTATTCCTCGGCCAGCGCGTTCATGCCCGTGCCGAGCGCGAAGTCGTCGGGATGCTGCGAGCAGCCGTGCAGCATCACGAGCAGCGGCGCCGGCTGTCCGGCGTACGTGCTCGGGATATACAGCTTGTAGTCGCGGGTGCCCGCGTCGTTCGTATAACTGGCGTCGATGAAATGGCCGGGCAGGCCGATCGCGGCCGCGCCCGTCGACAGCGGCGGCACATTGAACGGGTTGGCGCTCTGGCCCAGGCGCGACAGGTCGGCCAGCATGTCGGAAAAGGCGTCGTAGGTCGGATAATTCGGGGCCGGCGGCGTGACGGATTCCACGCTTTTGACCGCCGCGGTCTGCACGGCGGTGGCATTCTTGACGGATTCCCGGATGACGGTGCGGGCAACGGAAGGGCCACGGCGCATCAGGGATCGGGTCGCAGCGCGCATTTGCGCCAGGAACTTGTGATTCAGGGACATCGGCACTCCTTGTGGGGTGTGTCGGCAATGCGCCGGCGCGTGGCTGAGGCATCGATCGAGGGTTCAGTCTTGATGGCTAAGCTTGCGCGAACCTTACAGATGGGGTAAGCGCAACGCGCAACGGAAGAGTCCCAGTCTACGCGGGTGGGCTCGTCGGTCAAGCGCGATTCGTCCCGGTAGGTTAATCTGCGCACCATGTGTCCTATATCCCTGACCAGTCAGCGCTCCAAGTGGCGCAACACAATACCGAAATTTTCACAGGCCGCGGCATGAACGAGACACGTCTTCCGCCGGAACAACAGACGCCCGTGCCGTCCCCATGCATCAATGTGTGCAAGATGTCGCCCGTGACGGGCTTGTGCGAGGGCTGCCTGCGCACCATCGACGAGATCGTCGCGTGGAGCCGCGCCGACGACGACACCAAGCGCGCCGTGTGGGCGGAGATCCGCCGGCGCGAAGAACAGATTCCATTCGATTGAGGCCGACGCTGCAAATTTAGAGCCGGGAATCTAGCACGGTCGTGCTTTTCTAATCCATAATCGTCGGGTCCGATCAACTATCGCGAGAAACCCATGGCGCTGCCTCCTGTCCTGCAAAACCTGTCCCTCCCCGTCATCGCGTCGCCGATGTTCATCGCCAGCGGCCCCGCGCTGGTGGCCGCGCAGTGCAAGGCGGGCATCGTCGGATCCTTTCCCGCGCTGAACGCGCGTCCGGCCGAGCTGCTCGACACGTGGCTGACGGACCTCCAGCGCGAGCTGGCGGATTACCAGGAACTGCACCCGGACAGGAAAGTCGGTCCGATCGCCGTCAACCAGATCGTGCACCAGTCGAACGACCGCCTGGAACACGACGTGGCCGTGTGCGTGAAGCACCAGGTGCCGATCATTATCTCGTCGCTGCGCGCGCCGCCGAAAGAGATGCTGGACGCCGTGCACGCTTACGGCGGCATCGTCATGCACGACGTGGTCTCGATCCGCCACGCCGAAAAGGCGCTGGAGGCGGGCGTCGACGGCCTGATCCTCGTCGCGGCCGGCGCCGGCGGCCATGCGGGCGCGCTGTCGCCGTTCGCGCTGGTCGGCGAGGTGCGCAAATTCTTCGACGGCCCGATCGCGCTGTCGGGTTCCATCGCCACGGGCGACGCCATCCTCGCCGCACAGGCGATGGGCGCCGACGTCGCCTACATCGGTTCGCGCTGGCTGGCCACGCGCGAAGCGAACGTCACCGACGCCTACCGCAGCGCGATCGTGGAATCGACGGCGGCCGACGTCGTCTACACGAATCTGTTCACGGGCGTGCACGGCAACTACCTGAAAAAATCGATCGTGGCGGCCGGGCTCGATCCGGACAACCTGCCGGTGTCGGACAAGAGCAAGATGAGTTTTGGTTCCGGCAGCGCCAAGGCGTGGCGCGATATCTGGGGCGCTGGGCAGGGCGTCGGGCTGATGGATGACGTGCCGACCGTGGCCGAGATGGTGGAGCGCCTGACGCAGCAGTATCAGGCGGCAAGGGAAAGGCTGGGCCTGAAGGCCTGAGTTAGCGTATGAACGTCGCCCCTGCGAAGGCAGGGGCCCAAGTTTTACGCGCTACCGGTACGCATGCAAAATTGGATCCCCGCCTGCGCGGGGACGACGCCGATTGAGGGTACGTTGGTGCTTATCCCAGCACTTTATCCGCGTCGCGAATGACCCACAACCCCGGCAAATTGCGCCAATACCCATGCGCATCCATGCCGAAGCCGACGACGAACTGGTTCGGCACCGTCAGGCCGACGATGTCCGCCTGCACCGGTTTCACTTTACCGAGTTCCTTGTCCGCAAACACGGCCAGGATCACCTCGGCCGCGTCCATGTCCAGCAGGCGCTGTTTCACGTGGGCCAGCGTCTCGCCTTCGTCGAGGATGTCGTCGACAATGATGATCGTGCGGCCCGTGACGTCCTGGCGCGGGATGACTTTCCACACGACTTCGCCGCCACGGTCCAGGTCGCCGTAACGGGTGACGTGGATGTAGTCGAATTCGAGCGGGAACGTGAGTTGCGGGAGCAGGTTGCCGGTGAACACCACCGCGCCGCCCATGACACCCAGCACCAGGGGAAATTCCCCCGTGTCGTCATTGTCGAAACGCTGGTTCAGCACCTCGGCGACGTTGCGTACGGCCGCCTGGACGGTGTCCGCGCTGACGATTTCCTCGGCATTGGCCAGCAGGGCGCGGGCGCGGGTGTAGTGAAAGTCTTGCATGATATTTCAGGGTCGGTTGCAGGATCGGATTGATCCCTGGGTGTGCGATTATCCGTCAGTTTGCGCTTGCGCGCGATTTCCGGCGGCGCGGCTCGGCGGTATGCTTCAGAGGGCGTATCATACCGGCTTGATAACCACATCGCGACAACCGAGCCACCATGCCAGCACCTGACTCCACCCGCGTGCGCGCCGAGCGCCTCGAGAAGCTGCGCGCCGCGATGGCGCGCCACCAGGTCGATGCCTTCATCGTACCGTCCGCCGATCCGCACCTGTCCGAATACCTGCCCGGCCGATGGAAGGGCCGCGAATGGCTGTCCGGGTTCACCGGGTCCGTCGGCACGTTCATCGCCACGCAGGACTTCGCCGGCGTCTGGACGGACGGCCGCTACTACACGCAGGCCGAGAACGAACTGGCCGGCACGGACATCCGGCTGATGAAGATCCCGTCCGGCGCGAGCCTGCTGCACATCGACTGGCTGGCCGACACCCTCGACGCAGGCCGGACGGTCGCCGTGGATGCGCGCGTGCTGGGCCTCGCCGTCGCGCGCCTGCTGGGCGATGCGCTGGCCGCCCGCGGTGTGAAATTGCGCACGGACCTCGACCTGCTGGACGAGATCTGGGATGACCGCCCTGGCCTGCCGCCCGAGTCGGTCTACGAACATGTGGCGCCCTTCGCCGTGCTCGATCGCGCCGATAAACTGCATGCGACGCGCAACGCGATGGCGAAGCTGGGCGCCGAACGTCACTTCATCTCCACGCTCGACGACATCGCCTACCTGTTCAACCTGCGCGGCGCCGACGTCAGCTTCAATCCCGTGTTCCTCGCGCACGCGCTCGTGGAAGCGATGGGTGCCACGTTGTTCGTCGCCGACGGCAAGATCGATGCGAGCCTGCGTGCGCGCCTGGAACAGGATGGCGTGCGCGTGGCGCCGTACGAGGGGGCGCAGCAGGCGCTGGCGGCGCTGCCGCCCGACAGCACGCTGCTGGTCGACCCGCGCCGCATCACGGCCGGCATGCGCGCCGCGGTGCCGGCGCACGTGCGCGTGGTGGAAGCCATCAATCCGACGACCCTGGCGAAATCGCGCAAGCTCGATACCGAGATGGACCACGTGCGCGACACGATGGAACAGGACGGCGCCGCCCTGTGCGAATTTTTCGCATGGCTCGAGCAGACGCTGGCCGATACGAACCGCACGCCGCTGAACGAAGTCCACATCGACGACCGGATCACGGCGGCCCGCGCGCGCCGTCCGCACTTCGTCAGCCCCAGCTTCGGCACCATCGCCGGCTTCAATGCGAACGGCGCGATCATGCATTACCGTGCGTCCGAAGACAACTGCGCCGTGATCGAGGGCGACGGCCTGCTGCTGATCGACTCCGGCGGCCAGTACCTGGGCGGCACGACGGACATCACGCGCGTCGTCCCCGTCGGCACGCCCTCCAGCGCGCAAAAGCGCGACTTCACGCTGGTGCTGAAAGGGATGATCGCGCTGTCCGTCGCGCGCTTCCCGCGCGGGACGAAAGGGCCGATGCTGGATGCGCTGGCGCGCGCCCCGATCTGGGCCGCGGGCATCGATTACGGCCACGGCACAGGCCACGGCGTCGGCTACTTCCTCAACGTGCACGAGGGGCCGCAGGTGATCTCGCCGTCGGCGCCGCCGGAGCCGCACACGGCCATGGAACCGGGCATGATCACGTCGAACGAACCGGGCATCTACCGCCCCGGCCAGTGGGGCATCCGCATCGAGAACCTCGTGCTCACGCGCAGCGTCGCTGACGAGGGCTTCGGGGAATTCCTCGGCTTCGAGACCTTGACCCTGTGCCCCATCGACACGCGCTGCATCGACCTGTCGCTGATGCGCGGCGACGAGGTCGCGTGGCTCAACGACTACCACCGCAGCGTGCGCGCGCGCCTGCTGCCGCACGTGACCGGCGCCGCGCGCGACTGGCTCGAACTGCGTACCAAGGAGATCTGACATGGCAGGAGCACGTTCCACCCGCGCCAGTGCCGCCGTCGACCGGCTCAAGCGGCGCACCGGCGTGACGTCGTATTCGATGGCGCGCACCGGCGACGGCCTGTTCTTCCTGTCCGAAAAGCCGGGCGCGCCGCCGCTGTGCGCGCCGCTCGAGCTCGACGAGTTCGTGGCGTTCGTCAACGGCCTCGGTCCGCAGGAGGTCAAGCGCGTCAGCAAGCACGACATCGAATTCGAAAAACAGCTGGTCAGGAAAAAGCCTTGACGGCTCCCGCATCGAACGACCTGGCCCTGACCCTGCCCGAGCTGGTCGGCGCGTACTGGTCGCAGGCCGAACTGGCCACGAACGCGCTGATCCTGCTGAACCTGGCGGGCGCGCTGCTGCTGGGCCTCATGGTCGGCTACGAGCGTTCGTACCACGGCCGCGCGGCCGGCATGCGCACGTATGGCCTCGTGTGCATGGCGTCGTGCGCGCTGACGATCGTCGCCGGCTATCCGAGCCACTGGTTCGGCGGGCACGGGTCGTCCGTGGCACTGGTGGATCCCACGCGCGTGATCCAGGGCGTCGTGACGGGCATCGGTTTCCTCGGCGCCGGCGTCATCATGCGTTCGGGCTTCAACATCAGCGGCCTGACGACGGCGGCGTCGATCTGGTCGTCGTCCGTGATCGGCATCCTCGTGGGCCTCGGGTTCTACATGGCCGCGATGGGTCTCGCGTTCTTCTCCGCGATGATCATGATCTACCTGAACAAGGCCGTGGGCCTGCTGCCGTCGCGCCATGCGGTGGCCGTCACGCTGCACTTCAAGCCCGGCGTCTATCCGCAGGAAGAGACATTGCGCCGCGCGGCGCTGGAGCGCGGCTACGAGATCGCCGGCGGCTCGCTCACGATCTCCAGCGAGAAGGGCTGCCAGGAGTGGCATTTCGTCGCGCTGGAATTGGCCGGCAAGCCGGGCGCGCCGCTGTCGCTGCTGGCCAGCGAACTGTGCACGTTCGAAGGCGTGGATGGCTTCCAGCTCTCGCACGCACGCAATTGATATGAAGGGACATGAATGACACCGCAGGACGTTCTCGATTTCTGGTTCAGCGCACCGGGCAGCCCCGAGGCTGGCAAACCGCGCCGCGAATGGTTCGTCAAGAAGGACGAATTCGATGCCGTCATCCGCGACCGCTTCGGCGCCGCCATCGAACAGGCGCTGGCCGGCGGGCTGCGCGAATGGGATGCGCAGGGACCGCAGGGCACCCTCGCGCGCATCCTCGTGCTCGACCAGTTCACCCGCAACGCCCACCGCAACACGCCGCTCTCGTTCGCCGGCGACGCGCTGGCGCTGGCGGCCGCGAAGGCGCTCGTCGACAGCGGCGCCGACCGCGAGCTGCCCCCGCTGCAGCGCGCTTTCGCCTACATGCCGTTCGAGCACGCCGAGGACGCGTACATGCAGGAGCGCGCCGTCGAACTGTTCGGCGTGCTGGCGGCCGAACATCCGGGCTTCGACGAGATGCTCGATTACGCGCACCGCCACCGCGGCGTGATCGCGCGCTTCGGCCGCTTCCCGCACCGTAACGAGATCCTCGGGCGCGCGTCGACGCCGGAAGAAGTCGAATTCCTGCGCCAGCCGGGCTCCCGTTTCTGAGTCCCCGTTTCCGAGTCCCGTTCATGATGACGACCCTGAACATCGTCGGCGCCGGCCACGTGGGCCGCGTCCTCGGCCGCCTGTTTGTTACGCGCGGCGTGTTCACCGTGCAGGACGTCAAAACGCGCGGCCATGACAGCGCGCGCGACGCCGTCGCATTCATCGGCGCCGGTACGCCGGCCGATGGCGACGGCACCTTGCGGCCGGCCGACGTGTGGATGCTGGCCGTGGCGGACGATGCCATCGCCGATGTCGCCGCCGCGCTGGCGCAATCCGCGCCGATGACGGGCGCCGTCGTGTTTCATTGCAGCGGCGCCAAGGCGTCCACGGCGCTGGATGCGTTGCGCCAGGCGGGGGCGCGCGTCGCCAGCGTGCATCCGGTGCGCAGCTTCGCCGATCCGGCCGCGGTCGCGGCGGCGTTCGACGGCACGTTCTGCGGCGTGGAAGGCGATACCGCCGCGCTGGCGGTCCTGCTGCCCGCCTTCGAGGCGATCGGCGCGCGGCCCGTGCGGATCGACCCCGCCGCCAAGACCGTGTATCACGCGGCCGCCGTGTTCGCGTCGAACTACCTGGTGACCGTGATGGATGCCACGCTGCGCGCCTACGAGGCCGCCGGCATCCCGGCCGACGTGGCGCGCGAGCTGGCGCGGCCGCTCGCGACCGAAACGCTGTCGAACGTGCTGCGGCTGGGGCCGGAAACGGCGCTGTCCGGACCCATCGCACGCGGCGATGTGGCCACGGTGGCGCGCCAGCACGCGGCCGTCGCGGCCTGGGACGGTCCGACGGGAGCGCTGTACGACGCCCTCGCCACCGCGACGTGGAGCCTGGCGCGGCGCAAGCCTCATAGTATGTGACGCCATGTCACGTATTTTGTCGATGAAATTTACAATTCGCGCTCGGGATGTTTCCCTGGTCGCGTAATGCCTTGTATTTTCAAACGAAAAAACTCGGGCATTAATTTTGCGTCTCTTCTCGCGCTAAAACACGAGGGGAGGGTAAATCCATGTTTAACAAATTCTGGAAAGCCGGTGTAGCGAGCACGATGTTTCTGGTAAGCAGTTTGGCGGCTGCTACGCCCATCGCGTTTGTCCCGCCAAACGACCCGACGGGGTACATCGGTTCGACGCATTCGAATGATGGGTGGTCCATGGGGCGCGGTATCGGCTTCAGGGTGACGACCCAGGAAACGATATCGAGCGTCGGCGTCTATGTGGACCTGGCCAATACGGAATTGCGTTGGGGTGTGTACACGATCGATTCGTTGGGCAACGACATCTCGAAGCTGGACACGCTCGCATCCGGCAGTTCGGTGGTCACCACCAACGGGCTCGAGTGGATCGACTTCAACGTTCCCGACGTCGTGATCAACGAATACTGGAATTACCTGATCGAGTTCTCGTTCGACGGTGACTCCAACCAGAATTTTTATTATTACAACCGTGACGAATCCTGGGATCAGGGGATCTACCGTTCACTGGACGGTGAAGCACTGGGACGTTTCGAAAGTTACTACAATGTGCCGGCGATCCGGGTCAATGGCGCCTACGTACCAGAGCCCGCATCGCTTGCATTGGTCGGTGCCGGTATGCTGGCGCTGGGTGTGCGCCGCCGCCGAAGCTGAAAACCTGGACCGGTGTGATTGCGCCGTTGTGCCTCATGCTGTAAAAAGCCTGTCTGCCCGAACAGATGGGCTTTTTTGTTGGAGTAAACATGGTGTTGACCGCATGGGCCACGCTGGCCGCACTGGGCGTGTATTTCTGGACCGGCGTCATGGCCGGCTGGGCCAGGAACAAGTACAACGTGCCGGCCCCGATGATGGACGGTCCGCTGCCGTTCCAGAGCGCGCAACGGGTGCAGGCGAACACCCTGGAACAACTGCCGCTGGTGCTGGCGCCGCTATGGCTGTGCGGCCACTACCTGGGCGACCGCTGGGCGGCCGCCGGCGGGCTGCTGTGGTGCGTTGGACGGATTCTGTATGCGCTGGGCTATTACCGCGATCCGGCCAAGCGCGAGATCGGCTTCATCGTCGGCATGCTGGCGTGTGGTGCCCTCGTTGCGGGCAGTGTCATCGGCCTATTGGCCACCTGAGCTGTTGCAGTAGAGCAAAATCTCGAAAACCATTCGTCGACAAAGTTCCCATACTGCAATAAGCTGTGTCTGATTTCAATTTATAGGATGACGGCGCCGCCGTCATGCGTGGAGGACGACAGCATGCTGTTCCTGAAAAGTACGAGTGTCACCAAGGCACCGGGCATTTATGAAGTCGACGTGGCAGCGAAGCCGCCGGGCAAGACGTTCGGCGTATTCATGGCCACCGATCCGGACAATCCGCCGCGGGCCGTGCTGACGGCCCTGGCCGAACTCGGCTTCGAGAACACTTACCAACAGCCCTATGTCCACAAGGACAAGGGCAAAGTCCTCGACATGCATTTCCAGAAGAACGGCACCGACCTGTTCAACGGTTGGAAGACCGAAGAATGCGCGGCCAACCTGGCCGCGATCGACACCCTGTTCGGCAACGTCGGCATCAAGATCACGCCGCGCGTGATGAGCCTGGCCGAAGCCTACGCCTGATCAGGCTTTCACTTCGACGTGGTACAGCGCCCACGGGCAGGCGGCAAAGCGCTGCGGCAGCGGCAGTGCCGCCATCTCGGCCACCCGGTCGGCGTCGTACACGGCCCATAGCGGCCCAAGTCCTCCCAGCGGTATCGGATTGCCGTCGATATGCGTGGCGACGATGAAGCGCCGCGCACGCGCTTGCGCGACCGGCAGTTCCACGTTGTAGCCATCCACCGCGCGCAAGACCAGGACCGTCCTGTCGCCCACCGTTGCGCCGGCGCGCGCCAGCACGTCCGTCAGCAGCGGGCCGCGCAGCGTGTGCGGCTTGCCGTCGTACTCCAGGGTCGGGCGGATCGTCACGGGCGGCAGGGCCAGCAGGCTGGCGTAATCGAACGCCCAGGCTTTCGCGAACGTGACCTGGTGCTTGTGCATCATCTGGTCCAGCGCCGGGTCGAGCGGCCCGCGGTTGCTGTGCGCAATGTCTCCGGTGACTGTCAGCAGGGTAGGACCGCGGCCGGACGGTTGCGCCGCGTGGCCGGCGATCGGAAGGGCGCCCGCGACCGCAGCGGCGCCGAGGAATTGGCGTTTGTTCATGAGAAGATATCAAGGTCAGTGCGATCTTCTCATCATAGCAATATTGTCGAATGGATTTGTTTTCCACAAACATGGATTTGATCCCCATCCCGATCGAGGATGGCGAGTTGTCCATGCTGGCCCAACTTCCTATGCCGATCGGCAATGCCGAGATCCTGGCGCGCTTGCTTGCCGAGACACCATGGCGTGCCGACACTGTCGTCGTGTACGGCAAGCGCTATCTGCAACCCCGCCTGACGGCCTGGTATGGCGAAGCCAGCTATACCTATTCCGGCCTGACCCTGCACCCGCTGCCGCTGACGCCGCTGCTGGAAACACTGCGCGCCGCGGTCGAGCAGGCGACGGGACGGCGCTACAACAGCGTCCTGCTGAATCATTACCGCGACGGCACGGACAGCATGGGCATGCACAGCGACGACGAGCCGGAACTGGGACCGCAGCCGGTCATCGCTTCGCTCAGCTACGGTGCCTCCCGCACGTTCACCCTGCGCCACAAGCGTACCAAACGTACCGTCAAGCTGGACCTGACGGATGGCAGCCTGCTGTTGATGACGGGGAACCTGCAGGCCAACTGGCAGCACGGCATCAACAAGACGGCCCAACTGGTTGGACCACGGCTCAATCTAACTTTTCGTTACGTGAGCTAAATCGTTGTTATCTCTACTCAATTTTCGTTAAAGCACTACTGAATTTAGGGTCATTAAGTTACATTCGATTACAAGTCTTACGAGTTCAGCACGGACTTCACCAAATCGCGGTGCTATCTTGACCACATCACGATTCACGATCGAATCGCGAACCAGTCAAACAACGCAAAGGGAATCCGTAACATGAAAAAGCTCATCGTTGCACTGATCGCCACCACTGCCGCCGTCGGCGCGGCCCAAGCCCAGACCACCCAGACCCAACCGCGCGCCTACGTCGGCGTCGGCATCGCCACGGCGGACCACGTGAATTCGTCGGTCGGCGGCCTGACGAATTTCGACAGCGATGGCTACAAGGCCTCGGGCAAGATCTTCGGCGGCTATGAATTCGACCAGAACTGGGGCGTCGAAGCCGGCTACACCGACTTCCGCAACTCGGATTTCAACTACACCGCCAACGGCGTCAACGGCAGTGGCCACACCAAGGGCAACAGCTACTATGTCGCCGGCAAGTACAACTATCCGGTCAACGAGCAGTTCTCCGTGTACGGCAAGCTGGGTCTGCAGCACAGCGAGCGCAAGCTGGAAACCGCCGCGCTGAACCTGAAAAACACCGACACCGGTGCCTACGGCGCGGTCGGCGTGCAGTACAACCTGAACCAGCAGGTCGCTCTGACCGCCGAGTACGAGCGCTACGGCAAGAGCAAGGATTTCGGCGCCAAGGCCGACGTCTGGACCGTGGGCGCACGCTACAGCTTCTAAGCGTCCAGCTTCACTCCCAGGTAGAAAGGCCTGCACATGCAGGCCTTTTTTTCGCCCGTGACCCGTCCTGGAATAGATTGACACTTTCAAGGAGTGTCGACATGGACGAGAGGGTAAAGCGTACGCAACGCGACTACACCCTGGCCTTTAAACTTGCCGTAGTTGATGAGGTGGAAAGGGGCGAG
>Ga0308166_1003435_pt1 | contig 13486 bp, 11 predicted proteins | sample PhyCR2_2_FD_202137 | JGI IMG/M metagenome (GOLD analysis project Ga0308166, IMG submission 202137) | Phyllosphere microbial communities from UC Gill Tract Community Farm, Albany, California, United States - DLSLCC.R2 | ecosystem: Host-associated > Plants > Phyllosphere > Unclassified | place... | reverse complement strand
GGCCTGGTACCGTGGTCTGAAAACCACCTACTACCTCCGTGCCCTGGCTGCGACCAGCACCGAGAAGTCGACCATCAACACCGGCAAGCTGAACGCTGTTTCCAGCGGCGGCAACCACGGCGACGATTCGGTTCTGGCCGCTCCAGCCGGCCCAGCGCCAGTGCCAAAGGCTTGCGCGATCGACGAGCCGGATTGCGAAGCTTGCCAATGAAATTCAGGTAGGAAAAAACGTATACATTAATCCATAGAGCATCCAAACCCCCTGATAACAAAGGGGGTTTTTGGTTTACAGCAAAAAATCACCTACCTATACTCCCCGCCCTGCTATCACAGGTTCAGGGAACGTATACATTGAAAGCCTTCCGAATAAAATCCTTCACTGCCACTGATGGTCTGCCGATGTATTGAGGTGGTCGCTTGGCGTCGGCTTCCAAATGGCGCTGCTGTGCGCTACGTGTGCCTTCAGTCAACGCGTACCGGTAAATATTCCGTCGCAACGGCCAGCCTGCTCCCAAGGGAGGTAGAGAGTCTTCCGCGACGGATCGACATAGATCCAACCAGACAGGTTGCGACCGCCCACAGTGAACCTTGAGCACTATGAAAACGCCGCCAGAAGCCCTACCCGAGATCGACATTTGAAAGTTCCGTCAGCGCTATCCGCAGCTGTTTTCTGATCCAAGCGTCGATGTGATATACCGCGACCTGGCTGGAAAAACCTCTTCCTCGCACTGTGCGATACGCTGCGGGATCAGTTGGCTCGGTATCCAGAGGTTGTCCCGGTGACCGTCGCGCAGATCAAATCAAAATTCGCCGAGCTGCACTTCTTCTACGATGGCCGGGATGCGTACTGCCGTGGTGCGGTAGATTTGGCCATCGAGAAGTCGCTGAAGACGTGATCGTACTGTGGTTCCCCTGGAAAACAGGTGGGTACAAAGTGGGTCAGCACGCTCTGCTCCGCGAATAGCAGCACTACCTCCCTCGCATCCGAGTAGATCTCGCTCATAAGCTCAACCTGACTGACGTTGCCGGCTGTGCCCTGTGTTCAGCTTCCAAGGTGATGGCGTTCAATGGCATCATCTCCATAAAGCTTGGGCAGGTGATCACTCCTGCTGATTCGCTTATGTTTGATGCATGTGCGCAGTCGTCCAATTAGGCCGACTTTAAAAGCTCTCTACTCAGCGACCAACTTATGAAAAGTCTTATTAAGATAAATGTTGATTCCGACTTGCTAGATGATACTGTATTATGGCGCTACATGAGCCTTGACAAGTTTATTAACCTAGTTGCCACGCAAACATTATTCCTGTCACCAATAGCATATTTTAAAAATAGTGATCCTCTGGAAGGCCATCTACCTAAAAAATTTCATACCGAGATTGAATCTCACCTGCAGCTAATGAGCAAGAGCGGGCCAAAACTTCCAGAATCAGCACCAAAGGAAATGCTAGATTTCGAAAAAGAATGGGCAGAGACCTCGACCAGGCGATTAAAGCTTATGCGAGAGAAGGCTCGGGGCCGCCAAAGTATTTGTTGTTGGTATGAAAGTAAATTTGAATCAGAGGCCATGTGGAAGCTGTACGGGGATAATGGAAAATCAATAGCAATAAAGACAACTGTTGCCTCGCTTAAGAAATCCATAGAGTCTAGAGATAATGACAAGCTAGCTATTTTAGCACGCATGAGATATCTCAACTTCAATGATGCAGATATGACAAGGGAGGAGCTTTTAGCTAAGAAAGAGAGGGTTTCCACCATCTTGCTCAAAAGAAAGGAGTACGAACACGAGAGAGAAGTCCGCCTTTATCATGACCCTGACGTTTTTGATCTTTTGAGTCATGGATTAATATTTCAAGACTACTGGGAGAAATACGTTATAAAGCCACACACCATAAACATTGACACCGACGAACTAATCCATAGCGTGGTAATTTCGCCATATGTCTCAGAGCCATATCTTAGCAGCGTAAAATCTATTTGTGCCAAGTACAATCTAATCAAGTGCGACGTGTATCAATCCAAGCTACTAGAAGGCTATGACATTGAATTGGAATAGTAATTTCGAATCTCGCCTAAAGTATACCGACTGACACTGTGTAACTGTGAAGGTTGTCCAAGAGTCATCAAAAAACTGAGCCTCTGCGATGAACGGCGCCTAGGGGCTCAACCAGCGTCCGTATGTCGCACGCCGAATCTAGCTGATCATTCCTCCCACTCGGAAGGTAGCACGCTACCTGATACCGGTCATCCAATCTGCACGGCGATGGACTGATCGAACACCGGCAAAAAGCTTAACTGTGCGAATATAAAGTATAGACGTTTCTCGCCATGATCACCGTCCTCGGTACCCTCGATCCCAGCACCACCGACCTCCCTCTGTACTCATTTCAGCTACCTGCGGGCTTCACCTCTCCCGCAGCTGATCACCTGGAAAAACGTATTCCCCTCGACGAGCTCTTGGACGTGCGGGCACCTCATAGGTGCGTCAGTGACAACCTCAAGCTCTTCGTCGTGGGTCGCCAAAAACCGGAGGAGCGCTGACCAGAACGCTGTTCTTCGAGAGCAATAAGGTCAAGCGATTCAAGACATTGGTTTCGATGAGCGACGTGAAGGTAGGGCTCAGCATCCCTAAGACGGTTGAAGAGACTTGAAGGCAATCCTTCATGAGGAAGGCAAGGCACGAAGGCCAAACAGGTAGATGCTCCAATATGCTGATGGCTTTTGGCCTCGATGCAAACTAGATTAGGAGCTTTCTACGATCAAGGATAGATATGAAAGAGCTCATCGCAGTCATGGGGATGTGTGCCGCACTCAGCGGTTGCGCCACGTCTCATTACACCGCAGGCCGAGACTTTCCTTCAGCTAGCGTAACGAGCATCACTAAAGGCAAAACCACGACTGCTGAGTTGAAGTCGCTCTTCGGTGAGCCTTACGCCAAGAGCGCAGTCAGCGAGACTGACGAAAAGTGGATCTACACCTACACCAATGGCTCAGCCCATGCCCAAAGTTACGTGGTCACCATGAAGGTGACGACTACGGGCACTCAGAAAACTCTCGACGTCTTGATCCGAAATGACGTGGTAATCAACTACACGTTCAGCGAAGGCCCTGCTCCAGGCAGTACCACTTCGACGAACTGAGTTCGCCACCTTGCATTGGGCGACCCACTGCGCTCAGCACATTGTTGATGGAACACGCTCATGGACAGAACGTATGCCTTCGTGGATGAGTCCGGGAATTCCGACCTTGATACGTCAAAGGGAGGAAGCTCGGGCTTCTTCATCGTGTGCTCCATTCTGGTGGCAGAGAAAGACCTGGAAGCTGCTTATGCCCATGCTGAAGCACTCCGCATGCGTCATTTTCAAACAGGCGAGATCAAATCCAGCAATCTGAAACCGAAGGATTCAGATCGCCGTGCCCGAATTCTCAACGAGCTAGGTGAGCTGCCATTCAAGCTCTATTTCACCGTCGTTGATAAGTCCCGAATTCACAAAGACGGCGGCTTCCGTATCAAGACCTCGTTCATAAAATACGTGAACGGATTGCTCTACGAACGTTTGTTCCGCGCATACCCTGACCTCCAAATGATCGTAGACGAGCATGGGGGACAGGAATTTCAGGAAAGCCTCAAAAGCTACGCTGCAGAGCGATTCGTGGACGACCTATTTGGCGATAAGGATGCCTTCCAGACGATGACCAGTAAGGACAACGTTTTGGTTCAGGTTGCAGATTTTTTTGCTGGCTCAGTCGCTCAGCTCTACGAAGAGAAAGCATCGGAAGAAGCAGTTCTTGCCTACAAAAAGATTCTACGCAGCCTGACGCTTGGAATGCTTGAGTGGCCATCCAAGTACCAGTCTCTTCTGCCACCGCCGACGGATGAATCTGGGTATGCAGACTACCAAGTACACCAAGAAGCACTTCGCCAGGCTGATCGTTTTAGCGAGCGGGCTGGTGAACACCCTGATGAGGATGAGCGTCTGCAGCTAAGCATCTTGCGGTTCTTGAGATTCCAAAGTGAATTCGTCACCAAAGACTACGTGCCAACCGCAGAAATAGTCGCCCACCTAAAAGATAGCGGCTTCGGTGACGTCAACGACCAGAGAATCCGCTCCAGCGGCATTGCCAAGCTTCGCGATTCGGACGTGATCATCACAAGCGCGGCCAAAGGCTACAAAATTCCTCAGACACGGGCTGACATCAACGAGTTTCTGGAAAGGGCGTCAGGCATAGTCGTCCCTCTGCTGGAACGTGTCAAAAAGGCTCGAGAGGTGTATCGGCTGAGTAGTCGAGGAGAATATGACATCGTGACTGCAGCTAACCTGACTGAGCTAGCCAAGCTGCTCGCTGCGCTCGAGGCATTTGCAGATGACTGAGTTCAGTCATGGCCAGGAACCTCAGCAGGCTGCATTGATCCAGGATGAAATCCTAGAGATCTTGAAAGAAGCCAAGGTGCTTGCGCGTAGATTCTATCGCTTGACCGGCAAGCCGCTGGGCGTGACCGGCGAGGTGGCAGAGTACGAGGCTGCTAGGCTCGGCCTGTTACTACATCCTGCAAGGCAGGCAGGTTACAACGCTACAGAGGCGCTGAAAGATGGCGTCGCGAAAATTCAGATAAAGGGCCGCTGCATCCTGAACCCACGAAAGATCACGGGCCGAATGGGGGCAATTGATCTTCGCCAACCCTTCGATGCTGTGCTCTTGGTACTGCTTGATTCTGAGTTCAACGCATTTGCGATGTACGAAGCGAGTCGTGCCATGGTCGAGGCAGCTCTAACCTTGCCAGGCTCCAAAGCCAGAAATGAACGTGGCGCGCTGGCAATTAGGCAATTCATGTCGATAGCTAATTTGCGCTGGACTCGTCATGAAACTGGCGAATCGAATAATTCCCGCCTTAAAGCCGAGCGATGAGGATATGGCTCTAATGGGGTGCGAGATTCAATGTCCCCTAAACGGGACATTAACCACCTTTTTTAGACTTAATGCTCCCATTTTGGCTCATTACGTTGGGCCATGGATCGCGGATGATATGGCGATGGCGTCACTGCTGATTTTCGATATCAAAGCAGGCCTCCACACTACGACGCGATGGAAATCCGACGAATAAGGATTACAGCCCAACATCTTGAAGCTATTATTGAGCCACTACCAAGGTTCGTTAGGTGCAATTGAATGGATTCGCATATGAACGGCTTGCCCCCCACGCGATATGCGTGCAGCGGCTCATTCAAATTAGGAGATACTTTCCAGGGAAGTCTAAGCCTTGGAGTAACGGTGGCTGTTCTTCTGAGCGGAGCTCTCATGAACTACAAAATAGCTGCCATGGCAGATCGAGAACATTCTCATCATTACGGCTCCCTTGCACTTTCTCGCACAGCGCATGAGATGCTTCTAATTGGGTTGTTCATCTGGCAATCATACGAGTGATTGACTCTCTCGCGTCTTCATGACTCGATAGCGATCATAAATTTATTTGATTATTTAAACTATAAGAGGCTGAGGGGATATGTCGGGTGGGGAATTAGTTAATATTGGAAGGATAGCAGAGAAGATTTCGGATGATCTTTTTTCGTTCTTCAAGTGGGAGATTGTCGGGCCTTCGAACCTAAACTATCTCTGCGTTCAAAAAGAAGTCCATGCTAAAGGAAAGTCGGGAGATCACCATCACCCTACCGATGTCGTATTCCGGTATTTTGATCCGTATGCCAATAAAACTGTGTATATGCATACAGACTTGAAAAGCTATGCTAAGGGCAGTATCGGTACCACAGAGATCAGAAAAGCACTGGTGAGCTTGGCGAAATCAATAGACTGCGCCTATATCAGCCCGGACTGGCGAGATCGCTATCTTCTTATTCGTGGCGAGAAAAAAATAATCAGCGGAATGCTTTTCGTATTCAATCATGATGATCAATATGATCGAGATTTTTATGATCATTTTAAGGATTTGAAATCGGACAACCTCCATGTCAAAGAGGGGCAGCAACTTCACATCGTCGAGCCAGCCCTAATTAACTATATAGCGACTCTTAGGCAGGACATAAACAGCTTGGTAGCAAATGGTACCTTCCCACGAAGGAAATATACTTTTTTGTATCCGGAAATGACCTTGCACAAGGCAGCAGGCGACTACTGGGCCAGGCCAGCAACTATGGAAATGATAGCGTCTCCTTATCTGATCATTCATCATGGAGAAGTTCACGAATTAGATGACGATGGACATAAGGTAAAAACGTCTGGTGAAGGCTATATCATCTACTATCGACGCAGTGGTGCGAGCGAATATGAGTTCATGTACTTGTTTGACGCACTCTCCAGATTTCAGATATTGAATGGCGACAAAGAAAAGAAAATTAGAATTCGGATAATTTGCAAAGATTCCAGCGAAAAGTTAATAAGCAACTATCGGTCAGCCATCGCGAACTATGTTCGGGAATGGAACGAAGATGAACATCGCCGTAACATACTAGAAAGGATTGACCTGCAGGTAGTTACGATGGCGGTGCACAATTACAAAGCCGAACACATCGGATGGGATCGACCATGAAAATTGGTAGTCTTTATTATGCTTCAGATAAAGCCATGTTTGATGCTTTAACCCAACGAAAAGTGACCATTGCTCACTTGCGAGAGCTATTCTTATCGCGAGGAATTATAATTTCACCCGACACAAATAAAGAATTTCTGGCTAGACAATTCAGTAGCTTTTTTCATGATTATGCTGACTTTCAAAAACTCTCTATACTCATTGGTGCTCACAGTGCTAGAGAGCGAACAACAAATATCAATCTTAAGGTCGTTCTGAGCAAACAGAAGCTACTTGAATCTCTTGAGTCTACAAAAGAGATGCTAGAGGATAAGCATCAAGATAGTGTTGATTATTGGGTTGAAGGTGACGCAATCCTGTGTACAGTGCGATATACAAAAACGGATTACGGGCAGTCAGAGTTTAGGCAGGTAGTACAGAAGGATGCGCAGATAAAGTTTGAACCTACGACTGATGGATGGAAGGTCACGGGGCCCATGAACGATAAGTTCAAGGTTGTTTCAGCAGCACTACAAAGTCAGATAGAGACTCTTACCGATGAAAAGGTTAGCGTGGTAGATATTTCTCTAGCATCCTTCCCGGACTCAAGCTTGAGGAGTAAGTTTTTCCGGCAAATGATATATGCACTGCCCAAAATTAAAGTTCTCGATGTAATTGATGTTGCAACTTATAACCCAGTCAAAGATATCGATGACGATATGCTGGAAGATGAATTTGACTCCTCAGACGTCGATGAGCCTGAGATCAAAGAAACCAAGGCAATCACTCGAATATCGAAAGCTCAGTTACGTGGTCAAGGGGTGCTTGAGTCGGAACAACTTCTCAGCCTTGAGGCGAACGGGTTCTATATCTGGAAGATATTGTGGCATGCAGTGGACGAAAACCAGTTTGATTCTGATGTTTACGTCTTAGAGTCACAGTTCGGCAAACAATCTGAGTGCTCGGACTTCTCCTACATTGTCAAAGGGGTCATGCGCTACCAATCGATAGGCGAATATGGAGCAAGGGTCAAAGCCAACCCAGTGGACGAGGAACGTATTAAAAAGCTTATTGTAAAGGCAGCGGAGTCTACACTGGCAGCACTAACCAAAGGTAAATAAAGATGCGAACTATAAGGTTCAAGGTTTTTTTACTGCATATAAATTCGACAATGGACGAACTGAACAACCTGATGTCGGCAGCGCCGTTTGACCCCGAATATGGCTCTGGCGTGGAGCTAATGGCTCCCGTCCAAAAAATGCTCAGCGCTAAATATCATGAGCAAAACACTTTGGTCAGCGATTTGACGGATGTATATGGGAATTCCCTTCAGAACACCGTTATTCAATATCTCAGCTTCAGGTTTTATATCCGCGAAAAAGGGCTGAATCTCTATGAGGTGATAGCCGAGTCGCCGCCGCAAAGCATGAGAGGCTTTACGACGACTCTCAGACGCGTACTCCCCAAGTCCTTCGCTTTCGAAGGCACTAAGCTCGATGTCTACGACTGGTTTAAAAAGCTTGATAAGTTAGAGAGAATTACAACTCTGAAGCCAGTAAAAACCCAAACTGCACTCGTGAACCTTGATGGTGATTCAGCATTCAAAGTTGCAGTTGAATCCAGATCTGATGCGGTGGCCAAGACAGAAAAACTGGTAGGTGATCAGAAGCTGGTATTGGATAAGATCAAGGCCTCCTTATATTATGAGGCATCTGAAAGAACATTAGAGGTAACTCGAACTTATGGAGCCACCCTCACCGGCTTTTCTGATCCATACGAAGCAATTGAGTTCTTGGCATACGTAATCTGAGGTGGTAAGGAAATGACCAATCTATTACCCGAATTCAATTTAACTGAGTGGTTTGAGAATTCAGCAGCCGGTAATTCTTTCTATATCTCTATTATGCTTGGCGAATCATTCTAGCTTTCCAGAACTCTATATTCGGGCAAACCACTATGTCAGCGGGACGTGCGTCATTAAAACTAATTTCAAAGTCTGGAATCTCATCAGTTCCGACCGACGTCCCGATTGCGAAAAGACGCGTGAGCGAAATTTCATCACAGCAGCTAACAAGCTTAAGACTATTTTATTAAACGCCGGTGGTGGGTTCTACACTCTCATCGGGGCGATGGGCGCTTGGAATGCGGAGTTGTGACGGCTTACCGCAAAACCCAATGACAGCACAGGGCCAAAATCTAAGGGCGATGAACCGATGCTCAGAGCTGACGGGCTTCCCGATGTCTGGGAAACGGCCATAGACTCAAAACGTGAAAAATAATGCCACGCCCCCCCCCAAATCGATTTTCGTATACTTTCGAGCCTAGAAACGCCAAAAAACGCTCTAAAGTATACGAAAACAAACACCATACAAGCGACTAAATCGCTCCAGGCCACGACTTTCGGCGGACTCAGGAAAGTATACACTTCCTAGCTGGCCACTATGCCAATAAGCTGAGCTGAATCAGGCGTCGCGAGACGCCTGATTCTCCCAGACAAAAGAAAACCCCCGACAGACTTCTCGTTTGTCGGGGGTTTTCTTTTGTCTGGAATAAAAATCGAAGCAAAAAAACGACGAAACCTGAACACAGGCTTCGCCGTTTTCCTGTTGTCGCTAGTTAATCATCACACCGTGAATGCTTCAGACATTGCCTGTCCAACAACCGGAATGGTGAAGGATTCACCGTTGTTGGTGTAGAACTTCTCGATGGTATTGGCGCCCGCATTCCAGTCCTTGAGGAATACACCGGAATTCAGGTTGCCGCTCTGGAAGTCGGCTTTATTGAAGATATAGACACCCAGGTCATTGGACTTGAGTACAACGTCACTGAACGTCTGAATATTCCTCAGGGTAACAGTGTCGTTGCCCGAGCTGCCCTCATCAAAAATCGCCACCATGGTTTTTGAGGCCACGAAGTACTGATCGCTTCCTTCACCACCATAGCCATCACCCGACGCACTCAGGTACAACTTGTCGTTACCCGCTCCGCCACGCAGCTCGTAGCCATTACCGATAGCTATCAGCTCGTCATCGCCATCGCCACCATCGGCGATACCGGAAACGACGGTGATCTTGTCATTGCCGGCATCCCCGTAATAGATCGAACCAACATCGCGCACGTAGCCCGAAATGTAGTCGTTACCATTGCCGCCGTGAATAATATCTGCTTGATTGTCGGTCGAGGACACGCCCGTCAATGCACCGGTAATGGTAAAGCTGTTGCCGTAGAGGACGTCATTGCCGTCACCACCGTCGATGATATCGTTACCGTCTCCGCCCTCAATCATGTTGGCCAATGCGTTACCCGTCAGCGTGTCGTTGAACGCGGAACCGACCAGGTTATCGATGTTGCTCAACACATCTCCCTCGGCATCGCCCCCGGTGCCAGCACCGGCCAGCAGGCTCACCTGAACCCCGGCAGCGCTGTTGACGTACCACGCGGCATCACCGCGCCCCACGCCCGTCAGCACATCCGCACCGCCGCCGCCAACAAAACTCTCAACCGCGCCGGCACTACCAGTGAAGGTGTCCGCATAACTGGAGCCCTGAAAGGCTTCAATGGATGTGTACACATCTCCCGCACCAGCACCCGTCACAAGAGGAGCACTGAGATTGAAGGTAACGCCCTCGGTTTCATAAGCAAAACTCAGGAAATCGACACCTAAGCCACCATCAAACCGATCCGATCCAGCACCGCCAATAAAGATATCGCCAGTATTGGAACCGTTGATTTGCTCGATACCGCTGTAAGTATCCCCGGCAGCCGATCCGCCATTGGCAACGCCGGTTTTGGTGCTGATAACCGCCGAACCGCAGTCGGCATAACTGGCGATATCAAAACCTGCCCCGCCAATCAGTTGATCCGCACCCGCACCACCATACAGAGTGTCATTGCCTGCACCGCCGGTGATGATGTTGTCGCCGGCGTTACCGAAACCGATGAAGTTACCGGTGCCGGTATAGGTCAGACGCTCCACTTCTGCGTTCAGGGTGTAGTTGACCTGATTGGTACGGACCTCATCGTCTCCCTCACCTGCCAGTTCGTTAACCAGTACCGAACCTGTGCCGTTGGCAAAGTAGACGTCATTACCCAGGCCACCACTGAATGTCATGGTTCCGGCCGTAACCGTGAACTGATCATCGAAGACTGTCCCGATAATGTTCTCGAAATTGCTGAACACATCGCCCTGTGCATCGCCACCGACGCCCGTGCCGGCGTTATTGGCGACCGTCATGACGACAGCCTGGGCAGAACTGGAGTAATCCAGCTTGTCGGCGGTTCCAGCAGCACCATCAAGGATATCGGCCTGGGCACTTGCAACGAAGATATCGTTGAAGGATGAGCCACGGAACGTTTCGATTCCGGAAAAAGTGTCCCCGGCCGCAATCCCGGTGTGTACGCCGGTCTTGAGGTTCAGCGTCACGCCAGCACCGCTGTAATCGTCCTGATAGCTGACAGTGTCCGTGCCGGCTCCGCCGATCAACTGGTCCGCACCGCCCCCCCCCATAAGCAAATCATTGCCACTGCCGCCAGTGATGACGTTGTCGCTCGCATTGCCCCGGCCGGTGAAAGTGCCATTGCCGACACCGGTATAGGTCAGGCGCTCGACATTGTTTGCCAGTGTCACGTCGGCCTGACTGGTACGTACTTCGTCATACCCGCCGTCGACGCCCTCAATGACATTCAGGGTGTAGTTACCGTTGACAATGTAGACATCGTTGCCCGCACCACCGGTGAACGTCATCGAGCCCGCAGTAAGGGTGAACTGATCATCCTGGGCGGTCCCGATGATGTTCTCGAAGTTGCTGAACACATCGCCCTGCGCATCACCGCCACTCCCAACGCCGCCGCCATTGGCGACAGACATGACGATGGCTTGCGCAGAACCGGAATAATCCAGCTTGTCGACGCCGCCGGCACCATCGAGGGTATCAACAGCAGAACTGGCAACGAACGTATCGCCATTGGCTGAACCACGGAAGGCTTCAATACTGGAGAAGGTATCCCCGGCCGCTATTCCAGTGTGCACATCCGTTTTCAGATTGAGCGTTACCCCTGCACCACTGGCATCATCCTCATAACTCACGGTATCGATACCAGCACCACCGATGAGCTGGTCAGCACCTGCGCCACCCGACAGCACATCATTGCCTGCACCACCGGTGATGATGTTGTCGCTGGCATTACCGCGCCCGGTGAAATTGCCGCTACCGGTATAAGTCAGGCGCTCGACCTCTGCGTGTAACCCGGCACTGAGCTGACTGGTACGCACCTCGTCATCGCCGCCGCCTGCCACTTCAACGATATTGAATCCGCCCGTGCCGTCGACGACGTAGACATCGTTGCCAGCGCCACCAACAGCCACCGTGAGGCCTGCATTGACAGTGAACCGATCGCCGTAAGCCGAACCGATAACCCACTCCATATTACTGAACTGATCACCCTGAGCGTCGCCTCCCAAGCCTGTACCGGCGCCATTGGCGACGGTGATGTTGACTGCCTGATCGGAGAGGGAATAGTCCAGTTTGTCCAGACCACCCGCACCATCCAGAATGTCGGCGCCCGTTCCCGCGAAGAAGGTATCGCCATAGGCTGAACCACGAATGGCCTCGATGCTGTCGAAGGTATCGCCCTGAGCCAGACCGGTATGCACACCTGTCTTCAGGTTAATGGTGACACCGGCACCCGTCCTTTCATCTTCATAACTCGCGGTGTCCATACCGGCGCCGCCAATGAGCTGGTCAGCACCTGCGCCGCCGATGAGCACATCATTGCCAGCGCCACCAGAAATGATGTTTTCGCCCGCGTTACCACGCCCGGTGAAGTTGCTCGTGCCCGTGTAAGTCAGGCGCTCGACGTTGGCTGCCAGGGTCATGTCAGCCTGGTTGGTAAAAAGCTCGTCAATACCGCCGCCAGCAGCCTCGATTATGGCGCCGTTGAAATAGCCATTGATGATGTAGACGTCATTACCCGCCGCGCCATTCAACGACAGCCCACCGCCATTGAGGGTGAAGGTATCGTTGAACGCAGAGCCGATCACGGTTTCCACGTTGATGAACGAATCCCCTTGAGCGTCACCACCAGTGCCTGTTCCCGCATTCACAGCGGAAGACAGAATGCTGATGGCTTGGGCAGAGGTCGAATAGTCGAGAATATCGCCACCCTGAAGACCGTCGAAGCTATCAGCAGCAGCGCCGCTGACAAAAGTATCGCCGTAGTTGGTGCCCTTGTAGAGTTCGATACCGGAGTAGCTGTCGCCCAAGGCGATACCTGTGTTTACACCGGTCTTGAGGTTCAGGGTCACGCCGATGCCATTCACGACTTCTTCATAGCTGGCGATATCGAAACCGACACCGCCAATCAACTGGTCAGCCCCTGCACCACCCGTCAACACGTCGTCACCCGCACCGCCGGTGATGATGTTGTCACCTGCGTTACCAACACCCTTGAAGTTACCCGTACCCGTGAAGGTCAGGCGCTCGACGTTGGCCGCCAGATACGAGGTGTTCTGTGTCGTGCGAACTTCGTCGTCACCGCCACCGAAGGCTTCGATGATACCGGCGTTGGTATTGCCATTGATGATGTAGACGTCATTGCCCGCGCCGCCATTGAGGGTCAATCCACCACCGGTGAGGGTGAATGTATCGTTGAAGGCCGAACCGATGACAGTTTCCACGTTAGTGAACGTGTCGCCCTGAGCGTCACCACCCGTGCCAGTGCCCGCTCCAGCAACGGCCGAAGTAATACTGATGGCCTGCGCCGAGGTTGAGTAATCGAGGACATCGCCGCCTTGCAGGCCATCAAAACTATCGACTGCTGCACCGCTGACGAAGGTGTCACCGTAGTTGGTGCCCTTGTAGAGTTCGATACCGGAGTAGCTGTCGCCCAAGGCGATACCTGTGTTTACACCGGTCTTGAGGTTCAGGGTCACGCCGATGCCATTCACGACTTCTTCATAGCTGGCGA
>Ga0308166_1003433_pt1 | contig 13492 bp, 10 predicted proteins | sample PhyCR2_2_FD_202137 | JGI IMG/M metagenome (GOLD analysis project Ga0308166, IMG submission 202137) | Phyllosphere microbial communities from UC Gill Tract Community Farm, Albany, California, United States - DLSLCC.R2 | ecosystem: Host-associated > Plants > Phyllosphere > Unclassified | place... | reverse complement strand
GCGATATCCACACCCCCGTACTGCTCGATCGCTGCGTCGAGCTGCTCGCTCCCGCCCTGCAGGCCGATGGAGCGGTGCTCGTCGATGCCACTCTCGGCATGGGAGGGCACTCCGAGGCCCTGCTCGAACGCTTCCCGAACATCCGACTGGTCGGTCTCGACCGCGACACCGACGCCCTGAGGATCGCGGGGGAGCGGCTCGCACGCTTCAAGGATCGGGTGACCCTCGTGCACACTGTGTACGACGAGATCGGGCTGCACGCTCAGGGCGCGGCCGGCATCCTCTTCGACCTCGGCGTCTCGTCCCTTCAGCTCGACGAAGCCGACCGTGGCTTCGCATACTCGAAGGATGCCCCGCTCGACATGCGGATGGACCAGACGAAGGGGGTCACCGCCGCAGAGGTCATCGCGACCTACAGCGAAGGCAACCTCCGTCGCATCTTCGAGCGCTACGGCGAGGAGAAGCTGGCCGGTCGCTATGCGCGATTCATCATCGCCGCGCGTGAGAAGCAGCCGATCACACGATCGGGGGAACTCGTCGAGATCCTCATCGCTGCGACTCCGGCCGCCGCGCAACGCGCCGGGCACCCCGCGAAGCGCGTCTTCCAGGCTCTGCGCATCGAGGTGAACGCCGAGCTCAACGTGCTCGCCGACGCGATCCCCTCGGCCATGGATGCACTCGCGGTCGGCGGACGGATCGTCGTGATGTCGTACCAGTCGCTCGAGGACCGACTCGTGAAGCAGGCATTCGCCGCAGGTGCGGCGTCGACCGCCCCGCGGGGCCTGCCCGTCGAGCTGCCGGAGCACGCGCCCCGCTTCCGCATCATCACCAAGGGTGCCGAACTCGCCGACGACGACGAGCGCGCCAGGAACCCCCGAGCCATCCCGGTGCGACTGCGTGCTGCAGAGAAGCTGCGGGAGACCTCATGAGCCTGAACGCGCTGGCGCCCCGGCCCCGCTCTCAGCCTGACGCGCCGTCGCGCGCGCCGCGTCGCCGCCTGCAGCCCGTCACGGGCACCCCGGTGCGCCGCAAGCCGAAGCTCGCCTATGCGCTCATCGCCGTCGCCGGTGCGCTGGCTATCGGCGCCGTGCAGATCGGGCTGTCGCTGGCGATCACACAGGACTCGTTCACTCTGGCGAGTCTCTCGTCCGAGCAGCACGAACTCGACCTCCGTACGAACGCGCTGCAGGAGGACCTGACAGGTCTGAGCTCGCCGCAGTCCCTCGCGACCGGAGCCGCAGCGCTCGGCATGGTGGTCGCCGGCTCACCGGCCTACCTGCGACTCAGCGACGGTGCGATCTTCGGCCAGGGCACAGGTGCGGTCGGAGCATCCACCGTCGATCCGAACGGCGCAGGTGCGGTGAGCAACGCGCTGCTGAACGACGTGCCGGTGAACGCGTCCACTGAGGACGACGCCACGCCGGATGGCACGGCGGACGGAACGGCGGAGCAATCCGCCCAGGAACTTCCGCCGGCTATCACCGACGGACTTCCGAGCCCCACCACCCGCTAGCCGGATCCACCGACCATCACGACCTGACGGAGAGAGTCCATGACGACACGAGCCACCCGGACGCCCCGGCGACGCACGGTCGTCGCGCTGGCCGTGATCCTGGCGATCCTCGCCGCATTCGTCGTGCGCCTGGTCGACATCCAGGTGGTCAAGGCCGACGAGCACGTCGCCCAGTCGCTGGAGTTCATCTCCAAGGGAACGGCGATCCCCGGTCAGCGCGGATCCATCGTCGACGCGGACGGTGCGGTGCTGGCCGAGAGCGTCAATGTCTACGACGCGCAGCTGAGCCCCCAGGTGATCCGACTCCTCGAAGAGGACGACAAGAACCCTCCGGCGCTCCCGTGGGCCGAAGCCTCCACCCGCATCGCCGAGATCATGGGGCTGGATGCCGAGAAGCTCCGCGCTGACGTCGCGGCGGCGCTGGCTGCGAACCCCGACTCCCAGTACCTTCCGCTCGTCAAGGGACTCAGCACCGAGAAGTACATCCAGCTGCGCGACCTCAAGGTCTCGTCATACCTCACGATGAAGCCGCGTGAGGTTCGGGTCTACCCGAACGGCGCCGTCGCCGGAAACCTGCTCGGATATATCGACGGTTCGGGTGAAGCGCAGGCCGGCGTCGAGAAGATGGACGAGAAGTGCCTCGCCCCGACCGACGGCGAGGAGTCCTATCGCACCGGCAAGAACGGGGTGGTCATCCCCGGCAGCGAGAGCAGGGTCGATGCCGTCGACGGCGGCGCCGTGCAGCTCACGATCAACAGCGACCTGCAGTGGTACATGCAGCAGATGATCGCTGAAGAGGCTCAGACGCAGGGCGCGAAGGGCGGCACGGTGACGGTCGTCGAGGTCGCCACAGGCAAGATCCGCGCAGCGGCCGAGTGGCCGACGATGGATCCGAACGACCTCGACGCCTCGTCGTCCGACACGTGGGGCAGCAAGCTCTTCACCTATCCGTTCGAGCCGGGCTCGACGTTCAAGCCGGTCACTGCGGCGGCGATCATGGAGAACGCCGGCGTCACGATGACGAGCCCCACAGTGGCGGCATCGTCGAAGGAGAAGTTCGCCAACGGCGCGGTGATCAACGACGCGTTCGTGCACCCGACCTTCCAGTACACACTCGCCGGAGCACTCATCGATTCCTCGAACGTGGCGCTGTCGAAGTTCGGAACCATGGTCAGCCCCGACGTCCGCTACGACTATCTGCAGCGCTTCGGCGTCGGGACCAGGACCGTGGAGTTCCCGGACGAGACGAGCGGCCTGCTGCACCCCACGAGCGAGTGGGACAACCAGTCGCTGTACACGACGACGTTCGGGCAGTACTTCACCGTCACCGCCCCGCAGCTTGCCGGCGCCTACCAGGCGATCGCGAACGGCGGCGAGAAGATCGGCCTGTCGCTCATCGAGTCCTGCACGACGCCCGACGGCACGGTCGTCACTCCCGAGGCTGCCGCGCACGAGCAGATCATCAAGCCCGAGACCGCCGCCGACCTCACACGGATGCTCGAGAACGTCGCCGTCCAGGGAGGCAACGCCGAGCGGATCGAAGTTCCCGGCTATCGCGTGACCAGCAAGACCGGTACCGCACAGATCCCTGACGGCAACGGCGGGTACAAGGCCGGCGTGTACTACACGAGCATGGTGGGCTTCGCTCCGGTCGATGACCCGCAGTACGTCGTCGTGGTCACTCTCGACGAGCCGACTAGAGTTACATCGTCTGCTGCTACCGCGTCGGCCTTCCAGAAGGCGATGACCCAGACCATGAAGACCTACCGCGTGATGCCGTCCTCGACTCCGATGGACGCACTGCTTCCCAAGTTCGAATAGACGGCGCCCCGCCGCGCCTGGAGACGTCATGATCGCCCTGTCGCTTGCTGAGATCGCCACCGTCCTCGGGGGTGATCTCCGACTCGCCGGTACCGCGACGGCCGAGACCCTCGTCGACGGCGTGGTCGACACCGATTCGCGCAACATGGCGCCCGGATCCGTCTTCGTCGCGAAGCCGGGGGCCGAGACCGACGGGCACCGCTTCGTCGGATCCGCACTGGCCGCCGGCGCCGCGCTCGCGATCGTCGAGCATCCGGTCGACGACGAGATCACGCAGATCGTCGTCCCGAGCGCCGTCGGCGCCCTCGCCGATCTCGCCCGAGAGGTCGTGGCGCGCGTGCGTGCCGAGGGGCACCTCAAGATCGTCGGCATCACGGGTTCGAACGGCAAGACAACCACCAAGAACTTCCTGGCGCGCATCCTCTCCGGCGAGGGAGAGACGGTCGCGCCCATCAACTCGTTCAACAACGAGGTGGGCGCTCCGGTGACCATGCTGCGGATCACGCATGACACGCGCTTCCTCGTCAGCGAGTTCGGTGCGGACGCGCCGGGCAGCATCGCCCGTCTCGCGGGCCTCGTGGAGCCGGACATCGCCGTGGTGCTGATGGTCGGCATGGCGCATGCCGGAGGATTCGGAGGAATCGAGGCGACGGCCAAGGCCAAGTCCGAGCTCGTCTCCGCCGCCATCCCCTCGGGGACCGCCGTGCTCAACGTCGACGACCCCCGTGTCGCGGCGATGCGCGAGCTCGCGGTCGCCCGCGGCATGCAGGTGGTCGGTTTCGGTCAGAGCGATGCAGCGGACGTGCGGGCCCATGACCTCGAGGTCACCGCATCGGGCACCTCCTGCGTGATCGACGCTGGGGGTGAGCGGCTCGCGCTCCGGCTGCAGGTGCTCGGGGCGCACCATGTCGGCAACGCACTGGCTGCCATCGCGGCCGCGCGCGTGCTGGGCGTGTCGACCGCGGACGCGATCGCCCGTCTCGAGACGGTCGAGATCGCCGAGCGCTGGCGCATGCAGCCGATGGGCAACGAGCGCGTGCGCATCATCAACGACGCCTACAACGCGAGTCCGGACTCGATGGCCGCAGCGCTGCGCACCCTCGCGCAGATCACCGGTCCCGACGAGCGGACGGTTGCCGTGCTCGGCGCCATGAGCGAACTCGGCGAGACGGCGGGTGAGGAGCACGACAGGATCGGTCTGCTCGCCGTGCGGTTGAACATCCAGCGGATCGTGGTCGTCGGGCCCGAGGCTCGCCGCCTCTTCATCTCGGCGATCGGCGAAGGGTCGTGGGACAGTGAGGCCGTCTTCTTCGCCGACCAGGACTCCGCGTTCGACTACCTCCGCGGCGAGCTGCGCGAAGGCGATCGCGTGCTCGTGAAGTCATCCAATTCCGTGGGGCTCCGGCACCTCGGCGATCGTCTGGGAGAATTGTTCTCGTGAGATCTCTCATCATGGCGGCCGCCATCTCGCTGGCCTTCACACTCTTCCTGACTCCCGTCTTCCTCCGGCTCTTCCGGAAATGGGGCTGGGGGCAGGTCATCCGCACGCCCGAGGCGATCGAGAACCCGAGCCACGAGGCGAAGCGGGGAACCCCGACCATGGGCGGCGTGATCTTCATCGTCGGCACCATGGTCGGCTATTTCACCGGGACATACGTCGGTGGCGGGACGCCCTCGACATCCGCGCTCCTCGTCATCTGGCTGATGGTCGGCTTCGGTGCCGTCGGCTTCATCGACGACTACATGAAGGTGCGCAGTCAGCGCAGCCTCGGGCTCTCGGGCTGGCGCAAGATCATCGGCCAACTGCTGGTGATCATCCCGTTCGGCATCATCGCGCTGAACTTCCCGAACTCATACGACCAGACACCGGCATCCGGCTCGATCTCGCTCTTCCGCGACATCCCCTGGCTGAACCTCTTCGCCTTCGCCGCGATCCTGGGCTGGGCCCTGTACCTGCTGTGGATCTCGGTCATCGGCGTGGCGACGTCGAACAGCGTCAACCTCACGGACGGTCTCGACGGCCTCGCTGCGGGAGCAGGAGTCATCGTCGTCGGCGCGTACAGCCTGATCGCCTTCTGGCAGTTCAAGCAGTCCTGCGTCGGCGAAGGCGTCGAATCGGCGGCCATCGGCGGATGCTACGAGGTGCGCGATCCGTTCAGCCTGGCGATCATCGCCGCGTCGTTCGCCGCCAGCCTCATCGGCTTCCTCTGGTGGAACGCCCCCAAGGCCAAGGTCTTCATGGGCGACGTCGGCTCGATGGCGATCGGCGGTGTGATCACCGCGATGGCGATCCTCACCCGCACCGAGCTGCTGCTCTTCGTGATCGCCGGCGTGTTCGTCCTCGCGTCGGGCTCGGTCATCCTGCAGCGCGCCTACTTCAAGGTGACCCGCGGCAAACGGCTGTTCCTGATGAGCCCCTTCCACCACCACCTCGAGATGCGCGGGTGGTCAGAGGTGACGATCGTCGTGCGGATGTGGATCATCGCCGGGCTCCTCGCCGTCTCCGCCGTCGGACTCTTCTACGTCGAATGGCTGACGCGTGTCAGCTGAGTCGAGGCTCGCGACGCTGACCAGCTGGCGCTCCGACTGGTCGGGCCTGCGCGTCGCCGTGCTCGGGCTGTCGATGACAGGCTTCTCGGTGGCCGACACACTCACAGAGCTCGGTGCCGATGTGCTCGTGCTCAGCGAGTCGGCCGAGCAGGAGTACGCCGATCTCCTGCCCGTGATCGGCGCGCGCCTCGAACTGGGTTCGCTCGCCGACGTGCCCGACGTGCTCAGCGGCTTCGGCCCCGAGGTGGTCATCGCCTCTCCCGGTTTCTCTCCCGCGCACCCCGTGATCCGGTGGGCGCAGGAATCCGGCATAGCGATCTGGGGCGACATCGAGCTCGCCTGGCGTGTGCGAGACAAGGTCACGCGCGCCGACGGCACTCCGGCCGACTGGGTGCTGATCACCGGCACCAACGGCAAGACCACCACGACGCAGCTGACAGCATCCCTGCTCGTCGAGGGCGGCCTGCGCGCGGCCCCCTGCGGCAACATCGGAGTGCCCGTGCTGGATGCCGTGCGCGACCCGGAGGGCTTCGACGCGCTCGTCGTCGAGCTCTCCAGCCACCAGCTCTGGTACCTCGGGCAGTCCCGCGCCGAAGGCCAGCTCTTCCCGCATGCGTCGGTGTGCCTGAACCTCGCCGACGACCACCTCGTGTGGCACGGAAGCGCCCAGGCATATCGCGACGCGAAGGCGATCGTCTATCGCAACACGAGAGTCGCCTGCGTCTACAACAAGGCCGATGAGGCCACCCGGCTCATGGTCGAGGAGGCGGAGGTCGTCGACGGCGCGCGCGCCATCGGGTTCGACCTCGGCATCCCGGGTCCGAGCGACCTCGGCGTCGTGGAGGGACTGCTCGTCGATCGGGCGTTCCTCGACGATAGGGCGACCAGTGCCCTGGAGCTGACCACGGTCGCCGACCTGCAGAGCGTCGGCCTCGCGGCGCCGCACATCGTGCAGAACATCCTGGCGGCCAGCGCCCTCGCGCGGTCGCTCGGGGTGGAGCCCGAAGCCATCCACGCAGCGCTCCAGGCCTTCCGGCTGGACGAGCACCGCATCCAGGTCATCGCCCGCCACGCCGGCATCACCTGGGTCGACGACTCCAAGGCGACGAATCCGCATGCCGCAGCGTCATCGCTGCGCGCTTACCCGGGCTCGGTCTGGGTGGTCGGCGGAGATCTGAAGGGCGTGGACATCGCCGAACTGGTCGCATCCGTCGGCTCGACGGCCCGCGCGGCCGTCGTGATCGGCGTCGAGCGGGCCTCCGTCGTCGCGGCATTCGAGCGACACGCGCCGGGGGTGCCGGTATTCGAGGTGGATGCTGGCGAGACTGGTCACGTCATGAATCGCGTCGTGGAGATCGCCGCGGGGATCGTCGAGGGTGAGGGCACAGTTCTGCTGGCCCCCGCGGCGGCATCCTTCGATCAGTTCTCCAGCTACGCGGATCGGGGACACCGCTTCGCCGAGGCGGTGCGGGACTGGATAGACCGGGGGAGCGCCGATGACGCAGGTCGCACGCCCCCCTCGGTCTGAGTCCGGCCGCACCTCGTCCGGCGGCCTCGCTGCTCGCGTCTCCCTCGGGAGGCGATTCACCCCGGTCTCGACCGAGTTCCTGATGATCGCGTCGGCCGCACTGATGCTGACGATCTTCGGACTCGTGATGGTGCTCTCGGCGACGAGTGCGACCGCGGTGTCCAAAGGGGAGAACCCGATGGACGGCGCGCTGCGCCAGGGGATCTTCGCCGTGCTCGGCATCCCGCTGATGTTCCTGATCTCGCGGCTGCCCATCGCCTTCCTCAAGCGCATGGCGTGGCCGGCGCTGTTCGGCTCGATCGCCCTGCAGATGCTCGTCTTCACGCCCCTGGGTATCGAGGACGGCGGTAACCGCAACTGGATCATGATCGCCGGATTCACTCTGCAGCCGTCGGAGTTCCTGAAGCTCGCACTCGCGCTCTGGGTCGGGTACGTCCTGCTGCGCAAGCAGACGATGCTCGGAACCTGGCACCAGGTGTTCATCCCGGTGGTACCGGTCGGGGCACTCGCCATCGGCACGGTCATCGCCGGAAAAGACCTCGGCACCGCGATGGTGCTGGTCATCGTGCTGCTCGGCTGCCTGTTCTTCTCCGGCGTGAAGCTGCGGCTGTTCATCCTGCCCGTGCTGCTCGGCGTCGTGGCGGTCATCGCCCTCGCGGTGACGAGCCCGGACCGCATGCGACGCATCACGGCCACGTGCTCGGACATGTCGGCGTACACCGGTGACTGCTACCAGTCGATCCACGGCATCTGGGGCATGGCCTCCGGCGGCATCTTCGGCGTCGGTCTCGGCAACTCGCAGGAGAAGTACGGATGGCTGCCCGCTGCCGGCAACGACTTCATCTTCGCGATCGTCGGCGAGGAGCTCGGGCTGATCGGGTGCATCGTCGTCCTCGCGCTCTTCACTCTCTTCACGGTCGGTGCCTTCCACATCATCCGCAAGACCGACGACCCGTTCATCCGCGTCGCGGCCGGTGGAATCACGGTCTGGATCACGGGGCAAGCCGTGTTCAACATCGGCGTCGTCATCGGACTGTTCCCCGTCATGGGCGTTCCCCTGCCTTTCATGTCGCAGGGCGGCACGGCGCTCCTCGCGGTGCTCATCGCCTGCGGCGTCCTGCTGTCCTTCGCACGCACTCTCAGGGTCCCGGAAGCACGTGCGGCTGAGCGGACCCCTTCGGCAGGGCGGGGTAGGGTCACACGGTGACCACGTACCTTCTCGCCGGCGGTGGAACCGCCGGTCATGTCAATCCCCTGCTCGCCGTCGCCGACGGACTGCGCGCCCGCGAAGCCGATGCGACCGTCCTGGTGCTGGGCACGGCGGAGGGCCTCGAATCCCGACTCGTCCCCGCCCGAGGATACGAGCTCCTCGTCGTCGACAAGGTGCCGTTCCCTCGTCGTCCCAACAGGCAGGCGGCGGCATTCCCCGGCCGTTTCCGTCGGGCGATCGCCCAGGTGCGTGCGCACATCCGCGCCCACGGGGTCGACATCGTGGTCGGTTTCGGCGGGTACGCCTCCGCTCCCGCCTATGTGGCCGCCCGCCGAGAGGGTGTGCCCTTCGTCGTGCACGAAGCCAACGCCAAGCCGGGCCTCGCGAACGTGCTGGGGGCGCGTCGCGCTGCGGCGACCGGAGTCGCGTTCGGTGGCACGAAGCTGCGCGGCGGCGAGGTCGTCGGCATGCCGCTGCGCCGCGAGGTCATCGAGCTCGACCGCGCTGCCGCCCGCGACGAGGCCGCAGAGCACTTCGGACTCGATGCCTCTCGTCCGGTCCTGCTCGTGTTCGGCGGATCGCTCGGAGCTCAGCGCCTGAACGAGGCCCTTGCCGACTCCTGGGGCGACGTCCTCGCCGCAGGATGGCAGCTGCTGCACGTCACGGGCGAGCGCAGCGACCTCGCCGACCCCGACGTGCCCGGCTATGCGCTGCGCCGCTACGTCGACCGCATGGATCTCGCGTTCGCCCTGGCCGACCTCATCGTCTCGCGCTCCGGGGCGGCGACCGTCAGCGAGATCAGCGCGCTCGGCATCCCCGCGCTGTACGTCCCCTACTCGGTGGGCAACGGCGAGCAGCGGCTCAACGCGGCATCCGCCGTAGCCGCCGGCGCCGCACGTCTGCTCGACGACGCCACCTTCGACGGCGATGCGGTGCGACGCATCGTGATTCCTGTGCTGAAAGACCCGCAGCGGCTCTCGGCGATGGCGGACGCGGCCGGTCAGGTGGGCACGCGCAGTGGCACCGAGAATGTCATCGCGCTCGTGGACCGAGCCCTCGGACTCGTCTGAGTCCGCCGCAGACACGGCTCAGCACCGCCGAAACGTCCTCACCGAAAAGTAGACTGAATCCGACATGATCAGACCTGACCTCACCCTCCCGATCCCCGAGTCGATCTCCTCCGCGCACTTCATCGGCATCGGCGGATCCGGCATGAGCGGCCTCGCCAAGATGTTCCTCGACGCGGGGATCCGCGTCTCGGGGAGCGACCGGGCCGACAGCGACAACCTCCGCGCGCTGGCGGCGGCCGGGGCCACGGTGCACGTCGGACACGACGCCGCCCACCTCGGCGCCGCCGACACCGTGGTGCACACGGGGGCGATCTGGCCCGAGAACCCCGAGTTCGTCCTCGCGAAGGAACGGGGATTGCACGTCATCCACCGTTCGCAGGCGCTGCACTGGCTCATCGGCTCGCGGCGACTCGTCTCGGTCGCCGGCGCGCACGGCAAGACGACGTCGACCGGCATGATCGTGACGGCGCTCCAGGCGCTCGGGGCCGACCCGAACTTCGTGAACGGCGGCGTCATCGAGCAGCTCGGGGTCTCGAGTGCGACGGGTTCGGGTGAGCTCTTCGTGATCGAGGCCGACGAGTCCGACGGCACCTTCCTGCTGTACGACACCGCGGTCGCGTTGATCACGAACGTCGATCCCGACCATCTCGACCATTACGGTTCGGATGAAGCCTTCCACGACGCGTTCGTCCGCTTCGCCGACGCGGCCACCGAGGCCGTCGTGATCTCCAGCGATGACGCGGGAGCGCTGCGCGTGAGCGCGGGGCTGTCGCACCCGAACGTCATCACCTTCGGGCAGGCCGAGGACGCCGACGTCCGCGTCACGGACATCGTGGCCGCAGGTCCGGTGTCCGCGACGATCACCCGGGGCGACGAGAGCGTGCGGATGCAGCTCGCGGTGCCGGGTGTGCACAATGCGATCAACGCGGCGGGAGCCGTCACTGTGCTCCTGTCCGTCGGGTTCGGGTTGACCGAGTCCACGCGCGCCGTCGAGGGCTTCGCCGGCACGGTTCGCCGCCTCGAGCAGCACGGAGTCGAGCGGGGCGTCACCGTCTACGACGACTACTCGCACCACCCGACCGAGGTGCGCGCGGCGCTCGAGGCGATGCGCTCGATCGCCGGCTCCGGCAGGATCATCGCGATCCAGCAGCCCCACACCTACTCGCGCACGCAGCACATGTTCCGCGAGTTCGCCGACGTTCTCGAGACCTACGCCGACCACACGGTGGTTCTCGACGTCTACGGTGCCCGCGAGGACCCGGTGCCCGGTGTCACGGGCGAGCTGGTCAGCGGCGCCTTCCACGACCCCTCGCACGTGCACTTCGTCGCCGACTGGCAGCAGGCCGCGGACTACACGGCATCGATCGCGCGTGAGGGCGATTTCGTCGTCACCCTCGGCTGCGGCAACGTCTACCAGATCATCCCGCAGGTGCTCGAGTCGCTGCGGACCGCAGAGGTCTAGGCCATGCGACGTCCGCCTCCGCTTCCCACGCCTCCCGCGGGTCTCGGGGAGGACGATTCCGCTGCCGGGAGACGGCCGGGCTCTCGCGGTCGTGCACGTGCTGCTGCCGACGACAGCGGTGTCGAGGATGCGGATGTTCTCGATCTCGGCTCCTATGCAGCGGGCGCGGGCGCGGAGGATGCCGAGCGGCCGACGTCGACGCGTGACGTCTGGCGTGCCGCGCGCGCACGGCGCAAGGCGCTGCGCGCGGAGATCCGCCGGTTCACTCAGCGCTCACGTCGCCGACGCATCACCTGGCTGAGCGCGATCGGCGCTGTCGTGGTCCTCGTCGGGGGAACGACGGCCGCGGCCTACAGCCCGTTGTTCGCGGTCGAGAAGATCACCGTGGTGGGCGCGACGACTCTGGATGCTGCGACGGTGGAAGCCGCACTGGCCGACCAGATGGGCACCCCGCTCGCCTCGATCGACACGAGCGAGGTCAAGGCGTCTCTGCTGGCCTTCCCGCTGATCGAGACCTACGCGCTGGAGGCGAAGCCGCCGCACGACCTCACCGTGCGGATCGTCGAGCGCACCCCCGTCGGCGTCATCCGCTCGGAGGCGGGGTACACGCTCGTCGATGCTGCGGGCGTCGCTCTCGCGACGACGTCGGATCAGCCTGCCGGACAGCCTCTCCTCGACATCGAGGGCGGCACGGACTCCGCCGCGTTCGAGAGTGCGGGTCTCGTCGTTCGGTCGGTGCCGACCGATCTGAGGGCGACGCTCACGGGCGTCCGAGCGACGTCGCCGGATGATGTGACCCTCACCTTGAGCTCGGGTCTCACCGTCGTATGGGGGAGCGCTGAGGACTCGCCGCTGAAGAGCGAAGCGCTCTCGAAGACGTTGATCGGACGTCCGGATGCATCGACGATCGACGTCACTTCGCCTCACGCAGTCGTCGTCGGCTGAGGTTTCGACGGCAAACGGGCGACACGCCCGTGTCGTTGCGTGTGCGCGGGGGCGTGACGCTTACCTTCGAACAAGAGAAACCAATACCGGGAAATACTTTACACCTCTAGTTGAGGTTTAAGGTTCAACCCTCGGGATCTCGCCCAAAGACAGGCTCGACTATTCGGAGGCCGGCCATGAGCCAGAACCAGAACTACCTCGCCGTGATCAAGGTCGTCGGCGTCGGCGGTGGCGGCGTCAACGCCGTCAACCGCATGATCGACCTCGGTCTCCGCGGAGTCGAGTTCATCGCAGTGAACACCGACGCGCAGGCGCTGCTGATGAGCGACGCCGACGTCAAGCTCGACGTGGGTCGCGAGCTCACACGCGGACTCGGCGCAGGAGCCGACCCCGAGGTGGGTCGCCGCGCAGCCGAAGATCACGCCGAGGAGATCGAGCAGGCGCTCACCGGTGCCGACATGGTCTTCGTGACCGCGGGCGAGGGAGGCGGAACCGGCACCGGTGGCGCCCCTGTCGTCGCACGGATCGCGAAGTCGATCGGCGCACTCACGATCGGCGTCGTCACCAAGCCGTTCTCGTTCGAGGGACGCCGCCGTCAGAGCCAGGCCGAGGCCGGTGTGGCGAAGCTGAAGGAAGAGGTCGACACCCTCATCGTGGTGCCGAACGACCGCCTCCTCGAGATCAGCGACCGCGGCATCTCGATGATCGAGGCCTTCGCCACGGCCGACCAGGTGCTCCTCGCCGGTGTCCAGGGCATCACGGACCTCATCACGACCCCGGGTCTGATCAACCTCGACTTCGCGGACGTCAAGTCCGTCATGCAGGGCGCGGGTTCCGCGCTCATGGGAATCGGATCGGCGCGCGGCGCCGACCGCGCGATCAAGGCCGCGGAGCTGGCCGTCGAATCGCCGCTCCTCGAGGCGAGCATCGAGGGCGCCCACGGCGTCCTGCTCTCCATTCAGGGCGGATCGAACCTCGGGATCTTCGAGATCCACGACGCCGCAGACCTCGTCAAGGAGGCTGCGCACCCGGAGGCGAACATCATCTTCGGTACGGTCATCGACGACACCCTCGGCGACGAGGTGCGCGTCACCGTGATCGCCGCAGGTTTCGACGGCGGCGAGCCGTCGCTGCGCCTCGACCCGATGGTCGTCACGCGTCCGGCAGCGGCGAGCACACTCCCCGAGGTCGCTCTCTCGAACGACGAGGAGAGCGAGCCCGCCTCCGAAGCCGTCGAGGCGGAGAAGGCCCCGCAGCGCGTCACCGCGACGAGCATCGAGCCCGCGTTCGCGGATGACGACATCGACATCCCTGAATTCCTGAAGTGACCCTCGCGCAGGGCCCCGAGGAATCGGGACTGGCCGCGGGGGGGGCGGGGGGGGGTGGTAGGGTC
>Ga0308166_1003432_pt1 | contig 13493 bp, 14 predicted proteins | sample PhyCR2_2_FD_202137 | JGI IMG/M metagenome (GOLD analysis project Ga0308166, IMG submission 202137) | Phyllosphere microbial communities from UC Gill Tract Community Farm, Albany, California, United States - DLSLCC.R2 | ecosystem: Host-associated > Plants > Phyllosphere > Unclassified | place... | reverse complement strand
GCTGGCGGTCGGCGCGCAGGTCTTCGTCGCGGAAGCACTTGGTGATCTGGTAGTAGCGGTCGAAGTTGGCGACCATCAGCAGCTGCTTGAACAGCTGCGGCGACTGCGGCAGCGCGAAGAAGTTGCCTGGATTCACGCGCGACGGCACCAAGTAGTCGCGCGCGCCTTCCGGGGTCGACTTGGTCAGCATCGGGGTCTCGATGTCGATGAAGCCCAGGTTGTCGAGGTACTTGCGCACTTCCATCGACACCTTGTAGCGCAGGCGCAGGTTGTGCTGCATCTGCTGGCGGCGAAGATCCAATACGCGGTGCGTCAGGCGGGTGGTTTCCGACAGGTTGTCGTCGTCCAGCTGGAACGGCACCGGCACCGAGGCGTTCAACACTTCGAGCTGGGTGGTGTTGATTTCGATCTTGCCCGACTTCAGGTTGGCGTTGGCGGTCCCTTCCAGGCGGTTCACCACGGTACCGGTGACGCGCAGGCAGTACTCGTTACGCACGTGCTCGGCGGCCTTGAAGACCTCGGCATTGTCCGGATGGCAGACGACCTGCACCAGGCCTTCGCGGTCGCGCAGGTCGATGAAGATGACGCCACCGTGGTCGCGGCGGCGGTGCACCCAGCCGCACAGGCTGACGGTTTGGCCCAGCAGTTCTTCGGTGACGAGGCCGCAGTAGTTGGTACGCATGGAGGACATATTTTTCTCTATTCCAGGTTGGTATATCGGTTGCCACTGGCTACAGCGGCCTTGATGCTATTACTTATTCGGGAGCGACGACGCCCATCGACACGATGTATTTCAAGGCGGCGTCGACCGTCATGTCCAGCTCGACGACCTTGCTGCGTTCCATCATCAGGAAGAAGCCGGAAGTCGGATTCGGGGTCGTCGGCACGTAGACGCTCAGGTACTCGCCGACCAGGTGGTTCTTCACGTCGCCGCCCGGCGCGCCGGTGACGAAAGCGATAGTGTAGGAGTCCGCGTGCGGATAGGGAATCAAAACCGCTTGGCGGAACGCGTTGCCCGAGGACGAGAACAGCGTGTCCGACACCTGCTTGACGCTGCCGTACAGCGAACTGACCACCGGGATGCGCTTGAGCAGGCGTTCGCCCAGGCGCACGACGTAGCCGCCGACCAGGTTATTCGTCAGCAGGCCGGTGAGGAAGACGATGGCAATCGTCAGGATCGCGCCGATGCCGGGGATGTCGAAACCGAACAGGGCGCGCGGCTGCCAGCGCGCCGGCACGAATAGCAGCGACTGGTCGAGCGTGCCGATGACCATGCTCAGGACCCAGGCGGTAATCGCCAGGGGGACCAGGATCAGCAAGCCGGTAAGAAAGTATTTGCGCATCGGTTTCTCGTTGTTCTTATTGCCGCGGCCCGGGGGCCGCAGGAGGGTGCATCAGGTCTTGCTGGTATCGCTTGACGCCTTGGCGGCCGGCGCTGCCGGCGCGGCAGCCGGGGTGCTGTCGCTCGAGGACGCGGTCGACGTGGCGCTGTCGCTAGCGGTGGCGCTGGCGCCAGGCGCGGTGCCGGTGGCCGGCGCCTTGCCGCCCCGGAAATCGGTCACATACCAGCCGGTGCCCTTCAGCTGGAAACCAGCCGCGGTCACCTGCTTCTTGAATGCAGGCTTGCCGCAGGACAGGCAGTCGGTCAACACCGGATCGGAAATTTTTTGCAGCACATCTTTGGAAAAACCGCATTCATCGCAGCGGTAAGCGTAAATCGGCATTGGATACTCCGCAAAAATCTTCAAAACCCTGAATTATAAAGCTTTTGTCGCGTATGTTGCCGATTCGCTGGAAAGGGCCCATGGCAGGGCTGGCGTGCTGGCTCGCTTAGCATTCCTTAGGCTGAGCAGTGTTGTTTTTCGTCAGCATCATGCGCGATTCGTTTGCCGACAATCAACAAAAATGATTAAATATCATCTCTCAACGGGATGCGTCACCGGCAGATCCATGCAATCTGCCGGGCGAAAGATTCAAGAAACAGAAGTTTGCGCGACGCGAGTCGCCGCATGGCCGTAAAAAAACGATGTACTTCAAAAAGCCCGCGCATGCGGGCGTTTTTTTTATCGCCAAGGATCTAGCGGCGGCGCCAGACCATCCAGCGTTCATTGCCGGCGAAGACGGGGATCGAATCGTCCACCTCGCCCTCTTCGATGCACGCGAAATGCGGCGACAGCAATTCCTCCAATGCCGCACGCGCGATCCCGAACGGCGGCCCCTTCGGCGACTCGCCAAAAAAGAAGTAGCCGGCCAACAAGCCGCCCGGCGGCAACAGTTCGGCCCAGCGCGCTGCGATGCGCGGCCACATGCTTGGCGGCATCGCGCAAAGGAAGGCCTGCTCGTAGACCAGGTCCAGCGGGCGCTCCGGCGTCCAGGCAAAGAAATCCGCCTCCACCACCCTGCCCGCCCACTGCCCGACCGCCTTACGCGCCACCTGCACCGCGGCCGGCGAAAAGTCGATCGCCGTCGCATCCCAGCCGGCATCCATCAGTAAAACCAGCTCGCGCCCGCTGCCGCAACCGGGGATCAGCGCGCGCAAGGTTCTCGGCGTACGCGCCACGAAATCGCGCAGGCCTTGCGGCACGCCACCGCGCTCCCAGGGCGTGAACGCCTTCTCGAAGCGCTCGTCCCAGAAGCCGGGGCTCAAGGGATCGCGGCTGGCGAAATCGGGCACCGGCGCCGGCATGTCAGGCCGCGCCGCCGTAACGCGACAGCAAGGCCGCGAACAACAAGCCGGATGTGACACCACCCACCAGCCAGGCCAGGAAACCGAGCAGGCGGTTGCTGCGCCGAACTTCGTGCAGCACCTGCTGCATCATCTCGTGGTTGGTCGCCCCGTGAGGATGCGAATGGTGTTCCAGGGCCTGGTGCATCAGGCGCGGCAGTTGCGGGAAGATGTGGGAATAACGCGGCGCTTCGGCCTTGAAGCGCTCGACGAGACCGCGCCAGCCGACCTGCTCGGTCATCCAGCGTTCCAGGTAAGGCTTGGCCGTCTTCCACAAGTCCAGGTTCGGGTCGAGCTGGCGCCCCAGGCCTTCGATGTTGAGCAGGGTCTTTTGCAGCAGCACCAGCTGCGGCTGGACCTCGACGTTGAAGCGGCGCGAGGTCTGGAACAGGCGCAGCAGGATCTGGCCGAAGGAAATATCTTTCAATGGCCGGTCGAAGATCGGTTCGCAGCAGGCGCGCACCGCCGATTCCAGTTCGTCGACGCGGGTGTCGCGCGGCGCCCAGCCGGACTCGATGTGGGCCTCGGCCACGCGCTTGTAGTCGCGGCGGAAGAAGGCCAGGAAGTTCTGCGACAGGTAATCCTTGTCGAAGTCGTTCAGGGTGCCGACGATGCCGAAGTCCAGCGCAATGTAGCGGCCAAAGGTTTCCGGCTCCACCGAAACCAGGATGTTCCCCGGGTGCATGTCGGCGTGGAAGAATCCGTCACGGAACACTTGGGTGAAAAAAATTTCCACCCCATCGCTGGAGAGTTTCTTCAGGTCCACGCCTTCGGCTGCCAGGCGGTCGATCTGCGATACCGGAATGCCGCGCATGCGTTCCATCACGATCACGCTGCTGGAACAATAGTCCCAGAACATTTCCGGCACCATCAGCAAGGTCGAATCGGCAAAGTTGCGGCGCAGCTGGCTGGCATTCGCCGCTTCGCGCATGAGGTCGAGTTCGTCGTGCAGGTATTTGTCGAACTCGGCCACCACTTCGCGCGGCTTCAGGCGTCGGCTTTCGGCCCAGACCCGTTCGATTAGGCCGGTCGCGATGTACATCAGGGCGATGTCCTCGTCGATGGTCTTCTTCATGTCCGGACGCAGCACTTTCACCGCGACTTCGCGCCCGTTCTTCAGCGTCGCAAAGTGGACCTGGGCAATCGAGGCCGAGGCCACCGGCACCGGATCGAAGCTGGCAAACAACTGGTCGGGCGAGGCGCCGAGCGAACGCGTGATCTGGGCAATCGCCAGATCGGAACCGAAAGGCGGCACGCGGTCTTGCAGCAGAGACAGTTCGTCGGCAATATCCGGCGGCATGAGGTCGCGCCGGGTCGACAGTACCTGGCCGAACTTGATGAAGATCGGGCCCAGCTCCTCGAGCGCCAGGCGCAGGCGGATCGCGCGCGGCGTGGTAATGCGGCGCCAGAAGAAGATACCGTTGATCAGGCGGGCGGTGCGCGGCACCCGCAGGCCGGACATTGCAATTTCATCGAGGCCATACTTAATGACGACCGTGAAGATTTTAAGCAGGCGCAGGAATTTCAATATCATCAGCTATCCAGGGTAGTGTCCCCGCTCGGGCGGGTTGTCGGAATGACGGCGCCGCGCTGCGCCGGGATCTGCACGATGGCATTGGCGGGGGCGACGATGACGGCCGTGGCCGGCTTTTGCGCCACGTTCTGCGCCGCTTTTTGCGTCAATGCCTGTTCGAGTTTGGCGATGCGCTTGGCGGCGCGTTCGACGTCGTCGCGCAGGCGCACCACGCCGGCGCCGAATTCCGCGACGTCGCTCGGGCGCACCAGCACCGGCCTTTCCTCGACCAGGAACTCGGCCAGGTTTTCCGCCAGGCGGCGGCCGGTGGCGCGGGCATTCGATACCGCGCTGCGGGCGCCGCCGGCCAGGCGCGTGGCGCCGATCGGGCCGAACAGGCGCTCGAGGTCATGTTCCGGCTCCCAGCGCAAGCCCTTGCTCAACTGCGAGATCGTGTTCGCGAATTCCGCATCGCCCTCGATGCGCACGTAGGAAAAGGCACGGTCGCGGTTCTGGGCGATCAGCGGCAGGTCGGTCAGCTTGACGTGGATGGTGACGCTGGGTGCCGCATCCGGCTCCCCTGCTTCCAGCAAGCCGTCGGCAGCCACGCGCAGGCGCAGCTGCAGGTGCCCGGTGTCGATGCAGGCCAGCTTGCCGTTGTGACGGCGCAGGGCATTGCGTGCCCAGTCTTCCTGGGCCAGCAGGTGATTGATCGTCGCGCTGGCCGTCGCGCTCAGGGTGCGCTGGGGGGACAAAAAGTTTGAACTCGGAAACATGAATGTGTTCGCTAAAAAACAAAGCCGCCCGGCAGTGCGCGGGCGGCTTCGATCTTACCAGTTTGCCGGGCTTGCACCGCGGCGCACGGGAAGGTTTGCAGAATATTATGCCAGCTGCTGGATGCCAGCCAGTACCCAGCCGCCATTGCCCGACAGCGGTTTCGACATGTTCCAGACCTCGTTCAGCGGTTCAAGCGGCGCATTCGGCGCGGTGCGGATCTGGCCGCTGAACTGCACGCTGGCCAGGTAGTCGGTGGCCGTGGTCTCGATGCCCAGCAACTGGGCGCCGATCTCGACGACCTCGGTGTAGTCGGCATTCGGACCGCGCTCCTGGATCTGCATGCTCAGCTCGGCAAACACTTCCGGTGTGGTGAACTCGCGCAGGTCGTTGACGTCACCCTTGTCCCAGGCCGCCTGCATGCGGATGAAGCTGGCTTTCGCATGGCGCAGGAAGGCGTCGGTGTCGAAGTCGGCCGGCACGCCCCAGGCCTGTGGCGTCGGGGCCGCCTTGTTCAGCGACACGCTGCCGGCCGGTTGCCGGGTCTGGAAGGATTGCGGCTGGCCAAGGCCGGAACCGATGGACGGCGTGCCGCCTGCCGGAACCGGCTGGCCGTTGAAGCCGCCACCCGGGAACCCGGCGTTCGCCGGCGTGTCCTTGCGGCGGAACATGCGCACGATGAACAGCACGGCCAGTGCCAGCAGTGCGAACATGATCAGGCCCGACAGGAAGGACGCCATGGCGCCGCCGATGCCCAGGTGCGAGAACAGGGCGCCCAGGCCCAGGCCGAGCAGCGCGCCGCCCAGGATGCCCTTCCACATGCTCGGGCGTTTTGCCTGGGCAGCCGCTGCCGCGCCGGCGGTGGCGCCGGCCGCTGCCGGTGCGGCGTTCGGCTGCGTCGTCTGGCGGTTCACCGGCGCGGCCGGCGCCGGGGCCGGCGGCGGCGCCTGGCGCACGGTCTGCGACTGGCGGCCGAAGGAGCGCTTGCCGCCCATCGGGCGCGCGGTGGCTTCGGCGATCATCGCAGTGGTGGTCAACGCCAGCACTGCGGCAACTAGCAGCTTTTTCATGGTCTTGCTCCTCACATCTTGATGCCGGTGTGCAGGGCCGCCACACCGGCCGTCAGGTTGTAGTACTGCACGCGTTCGAGTCCCGCGTCCTGCATCATGGTCTTCAGCGTTTCCTGGTCCGGGTGCATGCGGATCGATTCGGCCAGGTAACGGTAGCTTTCCGAGTCGTTGGCGATGCGCTGGCCCAGCCATGGCAGCACCGAGAACGAATACAGGTCGTAGGGCTTCTGCAGAGGGGCCGCCACCTTCGAGAACTCCAGCACCAGCAACTTGCCGCCAGGCTTGAGCACGCGGCGCATTTCCGCCAGTGCCTGGTCCTTGTGCGTCATGTTGCGCAGGCCGAAGGCCACGCTGACCCGGTCGAAATAATTGTCCGGGAACGGCAACTTCTCTGCGTCACAAAGCAAGGTGGGGGTGACTAGCCCTTTATTCAACAGACGATCGCGGCCTACGCGCAGCATCGATTCGTTGATGTCGGTGAGCCAGACTTCGCCGCTCGGCCCTGCCTGCTTGGCGAAGGCCTTCGACAGGTCGCCGGTGCCGCCGGCAATGTCGAGCACCTTGAAGCCCGGACGTACGCCGGCCTGGGCGATGGTGAAGGTTTTCCAGATACGGTGCAGGCCGCCGGACATCAGGTCGTTCATCACATCGTATTTCGCCGCGACCGAATGGAAGACCTTGGCGACTTCGTGGACCTTCTCGTCCTCGGAGACAGTTTTGTAGCCGAAATGGGTGGTGTTGGTCATAGTGCTCTGCCGGTTGATCGTCCCGCATTATACAAGCGACATGCACGGGCGTAGCGCGGGCGCCGGGCAGCAGCTAGGGCAGCGGTGGCAGCCTACCAACGGTACGAATGGCAGACTGCATAAAAGTTAAAGATGTGCAAGGGGCACACGATGCTGTTGCATTATCGGTACTGCATGTAAAAATATTTATTTCTAACAAACATAAAACACCGATTGGCTTCTTCTATGCGCTATTCGCATTGCATAAAGAGAGAAACCAGAGGCGCTATGAGACCTTATTCTCACCAATTTCCACGACTTTGTTAAAAGCAATTAAAGTATTTAACAAAAGAAACTTACCATGCATAATTTTTTTCTATGGCGCAATAAATGTCACAGAACATCACTCAACAAATTTCACTTTAACAATTTACGTCAATAAATTTAACAGCCGCTTAAGAAGCCGTTTGCATAAGGCCAATTTCGTTTCGGAAATGAAATTTCATAAGTGCATGATTTGATTACGTAGTTCAATTGAACCACGGTTGAGCAGGGTAAATTGCAATGCTAGCCTTTGATCTCCATCAACTAGGAGGTCTTATGCGTACCCCGCTCAACTTCGTGAAATTCCGTCTGCGCAAACAGCGCAAACAAACCGGTCAAGGCATGACCGAATACATCATCATCGTGGCACTGATCGCCGTTGCAGCAATCGCTGTGACCCAGCTGTTCGGCACCACGGTCCGCACCCAGATGGGCGCCATCGCCAGCGAGGTCGGCGGTAACAACGCGCAGTCCGAAATCGACAAGGCCAGCGCAGCAGGTACGGCAGCTACCGAAGCAGCCGAGAAGAAACGCTCGCTGGCTACCTACGGTGACCAGGAAACGACTGGTTCGGCTGGTACCGAATAAGCGATTGTCCCGATTGCACCGCATTGCCTCATCCGTCATGCCGCCGCCGCGGCATGACGGCCCCGGTACCGCCTGCACGATGATCCACTCCACTCCGCCACATCGCCGTCTGCGCCTGCCCCTGCGGCAGCGCGGCCAGGCCATGATTTTCGGCATTTTCGTCTTGCTCGGCGCGGCCGTCGCCACCTTTTATTTGTTCAACACCGGCCAGATGACCGCAGAGAAAACCAAGCTCGTGAACACTGCCGATGCCGTGGCCTACAGTGCCGGCGTCATGCACGCGCGCGCGTTGAATTTCGATGCCTACACAAATCGCGCCCTGGTCGCCAACGAAGCCACCATCGCGCAGATGGTGAGTATTTCATCCTGGCTCGAGTATTCCGAGGAGCATGTCGAGCGGGTGCCGCCAATGATGTGCTACCCCGGCTCCTATACCCCGATACCGGTATGGCTGGGCACCTTGCGCTATGCACCCTTGTGCTACATCCTGTCCAGCGGCGCCGGCGGCGCCGTGGTTGAAGTCGCCGATGGCATCTTCAACAGCGAAGGCGTGGGCGGGGGGGCAGCAACCGTTTTCCTCGCCGAACTGGCCAAAACCGAACTCAAACTCATGCAAGCGACGGTAGCCGCCGGAATGGTCTTTGCGCGTGACAGCGTGATGCGCGAAGTGGCCAACGTTAACTACCATGACAACGGCAACGTGTCCGTCGATACGGTGCCCTTGAAGGACAACTGGATCAGCTTCGACGGTGGCTCCTTCATTTCCAAACGCACCGACAATGAGCGCACGCGCATGAAGGACGTCATCCTCGACGTGGTCGGCCGCGACAGATTCGTGACTACCCGCTCCTGGACCGATGATTCACAATGGCCCTGCCTGATCGCCCCGATCGGCGAAGCACGCCGTACCGGCGGAACCCAGCTCAACGGCTTCGACAGCTGGGAAGCCCGGGACGATGCCAGCTACCGCGTCCGCCAGATGCGCTGGCGCGGCCTGAGCTTCAGGTGCAGGACCACCGCCACCTATGCGCTCGGCAGCGGTCACCTCAAGACGTCCTCGACCCCGGGCACGGCGTGGTACTACAGCGGTGTACCGAACTTCTATGAACTGTCAGACGCAGCGCTCGGCTACTCCATCGAAAGCGGCGGCCCACGCCTGCAATTCTCGATCCGCCTGACGCGCGCCAACGGCGAGACCCGGACCTCGGGTAACGCCTCGGGCATCAAGCCCACCGGGCGGCTGGAGAGGTTCGACAGTGCGGCAGCCAGTGGCGTGCTGGCCGCAGTGGCGACCTCCGAAGTGTATTTCGACCATCGCCAGGAGGACGAAACCGAAGAGCTGGGCAGCTTGTTCAACCCGTACTGGCAAGTACACCTGATCAGCAATCCAGCCGCGGTGACTGCCGCCGCACTGGCATTGCAGGGAGCGACTCCTTGAGCGACACCATCATGCCTTGCCTGCACCGGTCCCGCAGCCTCCTCGTGCACCTGGTACGCACCCTGGCGCTGCTACCACTGGCGCTGGCCGCCCTGCCGGGCCAGGCCGGCACCGCCATCGAGCGCCAGGCCGAGGCTGCGGCCGCGACAGCGCCGCACATGCGTTTCCAGCCATCAGGCAAACCGGTCACCGTGCATTACGTCCATCTGAAGGATGAATTCCAGAGCAGCCCCACGTTGCAGGCCGGACTACGCAGTCTCAAGCAAGGAATTGCCATCTGCGTCGAAGGCAACCGCCGCCTCGGCCGGCCGGCGAACCCGCCTGCGGCTCTGCCCGACCAGATCCTGCACAGGCACGACTTCGAATATGCCGCACGGAACCGGTCGATTACCTATTCCATGAGCTATCACGTACAGATGGCCGACGACTGCAGCCTGCTGGAACGCGCTACCCTGACTGCCAAGCTGCAGTCCAGCAAAGGAAAATGCGTGATCGATCTGGACCGCAAGACGGCCGAGGGCGTCTGCGACGCCGCCGGCCATGCCGACGCCCCGACTCGCCCGCGCCCGGCCAACGAAGCCAGCCCGGACGCCGGCATGACAGCGCTGGCAGCCGATCCGCGCTTCGCTAAGCAGTTGGCCGTATTGCGCCAGCTGCCTGGCGCCGGCAGCACGGTCAACGGGCAACGCCGCACCATCGCCGGAGTCGAATGCCGGATGGTCGAAGGCATTCCGGGTGTCCGCGGCTGCGTCAGCCAAGCCGGCAGCTTCGTGCCCGCCATCGGAGCCGGCATGGGCATGACGCTGTACCGGGAAGTCGCCAAGGATGTGTCAAGTGCGGTGGAGGCGAAGTTCGACCTGCCGCTCGATCCGGCCATCTTCACGCCCTACCTGGGCGGCGGATTTACCATCACCGGCAAAGGTGGCAAATGAACCGTAACCGCTTCGTCCTCCCGCACACCATGCCCGGCCACCTACCGGGCCAGCCGGCTGGTCAAATGCGCGGCCAGGCCCTGGTCGAATTTCTCGCCCTCGCACTGGTCCTGGTGCCCTTCCTGCTGTTGTTGCCGATGATCGCCAAATACCAGGACATTGCGCATGCCACCGAAATGGCGGCGCGCTACGTCGCTTTCGACGCGACCGTCCGCAACGAGGCCACCGGCGGCTGGAAGCCGAACGACCAACTGGCAGGCGAGGTCCAGCGCCGCTTTTTCAGCAACCCTGCAGCGCCCATCAAGACCGACGACGTGCCGGGTGACTTCAAGGCGCACCAGAACCTGTTCTGGCGCGACCCGCTCGACAATGCCCTGATCCGCAGCTTCAACGACGACATCGCCATCAGCTACGGCGAGAGTCGCAGCAGCAACCGCAGCGCGGGCTACAGCAGCGCTGACGACGGCACCCCCTTCCTGGGAAGCGAGACGCTCCTCGACCTGGATTCGCCCGGTGTCTTTCGCGGCAATGTCAGCGTCAGCGTGGCCAACCTGCCCGAGTCGCTGGTCGGTCCCACCAAGAGTTACGACGGGCTGAAGAACATCAACCTGGCGATACGGCGCCATACCGCCCTGGTACCGGACGCCTGGACCGCGGCCAATGCCAACGCCGTCGCCGACCGCCTCGGCAGCAGCAGGGCAATACCGATCAATCCGGGAACGTTGCTGGAGCCTTTGTCCGAACTGGTCAATGCGGGCGCCGTCATCATGGAAGGCCTGCCCGGTAGCTGCGGTACGCATTGCGGGCCGAAACTCGGCAAGCTCGATTACTGGCGCGAAACTGTGCCGGTCGACCGCGTCCCTCCTTATCCGGAGCCGCAATGACGTTCGCCATGAGAGCCACCCTCTTGCCCTGCGTGCGTTCTGTCTTCGCCTGTGCCTTTGCCTGCGTACTGGGTCTGCTGCCGCTTGCCGCCGCCTCGAACATATCCTGGCCGAACGTGTCTCTGCCCGCCGGCTCCAGCGCCTACCAGATCGGCGAGCAGATGTCCGTGAACGGCATGCCGATGCGTCTGAAAGGCTTTGTCACCCGCACCGCGCCACTGGAGACGGCTGCCTGGTTCCGCAAAAGCCTGGGCAAGCCGCTGGTCGAGAACGTTTTGCTGGGCAAGCTGGTGCTGGGCCGGGCCCAGGGCGACTACTACGTCTCGGTGCTGCTCGAAGAAATGCCGGGGCAGAACGGCGGCACGCGCGGCACCGTCACCGTCACGAACGTGAAGACGGCCTTCGAGCAGCGCGACAGCACGCGCGCCACCAACGAACGGATGCTGGCGCGCCTGCCCTACGGCAGCCGCCTGGTGAACCAGCTCAGCTCCACCGAGCGTGGACGCGCCACGGCCTACATCCTGGCCCGCAACGGCCACAGCCAGCAGCTGAACCGCGACCACCTGGTCAAGCGCCTCGAGGCCGAAGGCTACCTGCTCGAACGCGAAGCCCAGCCCGACGCGAAGCAGGCGCGCAACGTGCCGGCCGAAGTGGCCAACGGCCGCACCCTGTTCTTCAAGGGCAAGGACAAGGAGGCCATGGCCGTCATCCGCCCCGCCGACGAAGCGGGCAGCACCATCGTGATCCAGACCGTCAACCTCGTGGAGGAGATCAAATGAAGCAATGCCATGTTCCAGGCCCGGGACGTGCGCGCCAGCGTGGCCAGTCGGCGATCGAGTACGTCGTCGTCTGCGCCGCCCTGGCGCTGGCCCTGTTCGCGCCGATTCCCGGCAGCGGCGACGGCGGCGCCAATCGCAGCGCGGTCCAGATCCTGCTCGACGGCTTCGAAAAAGCCTACCAGCGCTTTACCCATTCCATTTCCTTGCCAACGTAAATCATGAACCTCGCAGCCAAAGCCACCGCCACCGTCACCAACATCCGCCGCCTGCGGCCGAACCGCACCTGGGCCCTGCTGCTGGTCGCCCTGGCCATCGGCGGCCTGGCCGCGATGTCCGCCCGCAGCTACCTGAACCGCCAGATGCAGGCCATCGAGAACAGCGCCAAGGGCAAGACCATCACCGTGATCGTCGCCAAGAACGACATTCCGAAGGGCGAGGTGCTCTCGGCCGAGAACATGGCGCTGCGCCCGATCCCGGCCGAATTCGCGCACTCGGTCGCGCTCTCGCCCGAGGACTTCGAGCGGGTCGACGGCCAGCGCCTGGCCTATCCGGTGAAAAGCGGCGAAATGATCCTCTGGGGGCTGATGGAAACCGCGCGCGTGCCGACCTTCTCGGCCAACGTCGCGGCCGGACGGCGCGCCATGACGGTGCCGGTCGACGAGATCAACTCGATCTCCGGCATGCTGGAGCCGGGCGACACCGTCGACCTGCTGGCCACGATCGACCGCAACGGCAAGAAATTGACCTTCCCGGTGATGCAGAACGTGACCGTGATGGCCACCGGCCAGCGTTCCCAGGACGACCCGAAGACCGGCAACCAGCGCCAGTACTCCACTGTCACCATCGACACCACGCCGGAACAGGCGCGGTTCCTGATCGCCGCGCGCGACGGCGGCAAGCTGACCGCCCTGCTGCGCAACCCGCAGGACAAGACCGCGATCGCCGGCCAGTACGACGTGGCCGCGCTGCTGGGCCTGACCAACCCGGCGCCGCAGGGCACGCGCCGCGGACGCGTGGTGCGCCAGGTACCGGTGCTCTACGGCGGCAACCTGCGGTCGGCCCCGCCCGAGGCCCTGCGGCTGGGGAGCCAGGCCACGCCGGCGCCGGCCGCCGAGCCGGCCGCTCCCGCCGCTCCGGCCGAACCGGCGGCGCCGGCACCCGCCGCCGGCCAGGCCGGCAGGCCTGTCGTCGCCCAGGCCAGCGCAGCTTACTGATCCCGCGCCGCGGCCGGGCAGCACGGCTGCGGCGATAACTTCCCACTAACCATAACCATGACATCGACCATCCTGAACCACCGCCGGACAACGAACGCCCCGCTGCGCAGCGCCGTTGCCATTTGCCTGGGCCTGGCCTGCTCGGGCACCGCCTCCGTCTCCACCGCCCAGGCCGTCCCGGCGCACACCTCGCCGGCGCTGGCGCCGGCGCCGATTACCGGCGCCACCACGCCCAACCCGGCCACGACGCGCCGCGATACGGCCGGCGAGATCCTGCGCTCCAAGCCCGGCGCGCGCCACGACACGGCGAAGCCGCCCTACGCGCCGGTGAAGAAGACGGAGGACGACAGCCAGATTCCCGAAATCGACATGTACGTCGGCGAGTCGCGCGTGTTCCCGACGCCGGGCGTGGCGCGGATCGCGGTGGGCAACGGCTCGATCCTGTCGGCCGCCGCCCTCGACGACAAGGAAACCATCCTGTTCGCCAACGGCGCCGGCAGCTCGACCCTGTTCATCTGGAACGAGGA
>Ga0308166_1003426_pt1 | contig 13497 bp, 12 predicted proteins | sample PhyCR2_2_FD_202137 | JGI IMG/M metagenome (GOLD analysis project Ga0308166, IMG submission 202137) | Phyllosphere microbial communities from UC Gill Tract Community Farm, Albany, California, United States - DLSLCC.R2 | ecosystem: Host-associated > Plants > Phyllosphere > Unclassified | place... | reverse complement strand
AGGCGCTCCACTCGGCGACGCCGGCGGCATCGCGCGCGGCGAACGCGTTCAACAAACGCCACAGCAGCGGCGCGTCCCAGCGCGCCAGCACCTGGTCGAGATAGCGCACGAGCCACGCATGCGCGCTCACCGCATCGTGCACGCGGCCTTCCTCGATGGCCGTCTCCAGGCCCTGCGAATAGCTGTAGCCGCCGATCGGCAGCGCCGGGCTCGCGAACTGCAGCAGGTGCAGCAGGCTCGCGGCGTTCATGCGTCCGCCGGCCGGTGGATCTTCTGGCGCAGCGGCACGGGCGCCAGCAGGCCGCGGTGATCGTGATGGCCGTGGCCGCCCGCATACGCGCCCGCTTCCGGTTCGAATTTCGCCTGCTCTTCCTCGACGTGCGCGCCCAGGCCGACCACCATGTCCTTCAGCACCGGATCGACGCGGATCCGCAGCCAGCCCGCGCCGACCTGCGTCTGCGTGTGGCGGTTCCCGAGGTGGAAGGCGCATCGCGCGAGCAGCGTCGGGTTCGCGCAGCGCACGAGATACGTCGGCTCGGGTGCGGCGACGACCCGCACGACGCGTCCGTCTTCCCCCGTGAGCAGGTCGCCGTCGCGCAGCACGGCGCCGCGTACGAGGAACAGGGCGACTTCCTCGCCGGATACGAGCCGCGCGCGCTGGCGGCACCTTTCGCGCTGGTCGTACGGCAGCTCGAGCAGGTCGTGGACGGTGTCCGCGTGGGCGATCTTCGTATGCAGTGACATCATGATGGCTCCGGATGATCAGAACAGGAAATACCGCTGCGCGAGGGGCAGCACCCTGGCCGGCTCGCACACGAGCAGGCGCCCGTCGGCGCGCACCTCGTACGTTTCCGGATCCACTTCCATGTGCGGCGTGGCCCCGTTGTGGACCATGTCGCGCTTGCGCAATCCGCGCGTGCCGCGCACCGGGATCACGGTCTTCGCCAGCCCGAGCCCGCGCGCGATACCAAGGTCGAATGCGGCCTGCGACACGAACGTGAACGATTTGCGGAGCCCGCCGCCGAACGCACCGAACATCGGGCGATAGTGCACCGGCTGCGGCGTCGGGATCGATGCGTTCGGGTCGCCCATCAGGCTCGCCGCGATCATCCCGCCTTTCAGGATCATCGACGGCTTCACACCGAAGAACGCGGGCCGCCACAGCACGATGTCGGCGATCTTGCCCGGCTCCAGCGAGCCCACCGCATGCGAAAGACCGTGCGCGATGGCCGGGTTGATCGTGTACTTGGCCACGTAGCGTTTTACGCGCGCATTGTCGCTGCGGGACGTATCGCCTTCCAGCGGGCCGCGCTGCACCTTCATCTTGTGCGCCGTCTGCCACGTGCGCGTGATGGTCTCGCCCACGCGGCCCATCGCCTGCGAGTCGGACGACATCATCGAGATGGCGCCCAGGTCGTGCAGGATGTCTTCGGCGGCGATGGTCTCGCGGCGGATCCGCGATTCCGCGAACGCCACGTCTTCCGCGATGGCGGGGTCGAGGTGGTGGCAGACCATCAGCATGTCGAGGTGCTCGTCCAGCGTGTTCACCGTGTACGGGCGCGTGGGGTTCGTCGACGACGGCAGCACGTTGTCCTGGCCGACGGCGGCGATGATGTCCGGCGCGTGCCCGCCGCCCGCGCCTTCCGTGTGGAACGTGTGGATCGTGCGGCCCTTGAACGCGGCCAGCGTGGACTCCAGGAAGCCGGCCTCGTTCAGCGTGTCGGAATGCAGCGCGACCTGGATGTCCATGCGCTCGGCGACCGAAAGACAATTGTCGATCGCGGCCGGCGTGCTGCCCCAGTCCTCGTGCAGCTTCAGGCCGACGGCACCGGCCTCGATCTGCTCTTCGAGTGGCCGCGGCTGGCTCACGTTGCCCTTGCCGAAGAAGCCGAGGTTCATCGGGAACGCGTCGGCCGCCATCAGCATCGCGTGGATATGCCACGCGCCCGGCGTGCACGTCGTCGCCGCGGTGCCGACGGCGGGACCGGTGCCGCCGCCGAGCATCGTCGTGATGCCGGACATCAGCGCCTCGTCGATCTGCTGCGGGCAGATGAAATGGATGTGCGTGTCGATGCCGCCCGCCGTCACGATCATGCCCTCGCCCGCGATGATTTCCGTCGCGCCGCCGATGGCCAGCGTCACGCCCGGCTGGATGTCCGGATTGCCGGCCTTGCCGATGGCTGCGATCAGGCCGTCCTTGATGCCGATGTCGGCCTTGACGATGCCCCAGTGGTCGACGATGACGGCGTTCGTGATCACTGTGTCCATCACGTCCGCGCGCACACGCTGCGACTGGCCCATGCCGTCGCGGATCACCTTGCCGCCGCCGAATTTCACTTCCTCGCCGTAGATCGCGTAGTCCTTTTCGATCTCGATGACGAGCGCCGTGTCGGCGAGGCGGATGCGGTCGCCCGTCGTCGGTCCGTACATATCGGCATACGCCTGGCGGGAGAGCGCGGCCATCAGACGCCTCCTTCCACGCGGCCCTGGAAGCCGTGCACGATGCGCGCGCCGCCCAGGTCGACCAGTTCGACGGTCCGCCGCTGGCCCGGCTCGAAGCGCACGGCGGTGCCGGCCGCGATGTTCAGGCGCATGCCGCGCGCCTGCTCGCGTTCGAACTGCAGCGCATCGTTCGCTTCGTAAAAATGGTAGTGCGAGCCGACCTGCACGGGACGGTCGCCCGCGTTCGCGACGACGAGCGTCACCGTGCGGCTGCCCGCGTTGAGTGGGATGTCGCCATCCTCGAGGAAGTATTCGCCGGGGATCATGGGGCGCTCACGGGATCGGGTTGTGGACGGTGACGAGCTTGCTGCCGTCCGGGAACGTGGCTTCGACCTGGATGTCCGGAATCATCTCCGGCACGCCATCCATCACGTCCGCGCGCGTCAGGATCAGGGTGCCCTCGCTCATCAGCTCGGCCACGCTGCGGCCGTCGCGGGCGCCTTCCATGATCGCGGCCGTGATCAGCGCGACGGCTTCCGGGTAGTTCAGCTTCAGGCCGCGCGCGCGGCGGCGTTCGGCCAGCAGCGCCGCCGTGAAGATCAGCAGCTTGTCTTTTTCGCGTGGGGTCAGGTCCATGGCGATCCTTTACGTTTTCCAGATGCGCGGCGGCGTGGCCGGCCGGTCCAGCAGGTACGGCCGCAGCACCGTCCAGGCCCCCGTCAGCGCGGCACGGGCCCGTTCGCTGTCGTCGCCGAGGAAGCGCGCCACGAACACGTGCTTCACCTGGCTGACGGCGAGACCCGGATCGACGGCGCGCACCGCGTCCTGCAGACCCGCGGGCACGGGCTTGCCGACGGCGACGAGCGTCGCGCACACGCCGTGTCCATCCATGCCCAGCGGACTCGCGAGCAGCGCGGGCGTGGCGCCGCCCTGCTCCCGCCACACGGGCCGCCCGCCGACGCGGATGCGCGTGCGCTGCCCCACGCGGCCGCGCGTAAAACGTTCGCCGGACGCGCGCCGGCCGAAGCACAGCACCTCGCTGCCGATGTAGACGGCGCCCGGGGCCAGGTCGACGTCGTGCGCGAGCATCACGTCGGCGTGGTCGTACACGATGGTTTCCTGCGGCAGCCATTCGATCGCGGCGCCGGGACCGGCGGCCAGGTGCACGTCCTGGCGCGATGTGCGGCCGTTGGCGCGATACCACTTCGCGGCGCCGGGCGACGTGGCCAGCACGTGGCAGCCCGCCGGCACGTCGAGCGCGATGTCGAGCCGGTCGCCGCCGACGATGCCGCCGGGCGGATGCACGACGATCACGTGGCAGGCGCCAGGGCCTTCCGGGTACAGCGCCTTTTGCACGCGCAGCGGCCCGCGGTGCTCGCGTCGGACGAGCCGCGTGCAGCCGCCGTCACGGGCGAAGCCGAGGCGCAGGGAGGCGTGCCAGGTGGTGCAAGTTGGGTCGTCAAAGGGCATACCCGATGAGTTAGCACGATGCGTGCCACTCGCGGGACGGAGGAACCGGTGGACGCGGCGCACCAGCACGGCACCTGCGGCACCGGAACGGTGCAGGCGCACGCCCAGATCAGGTGATCAATATGATTTCGGCAATATCAAAGGTGAAGCCGGCAGACGGCCGCGCGTGGCGACCAGGGAGGGGGAAACAGAGGGTGTCCGCGGGCCCGACCGGCGAAGAATGCCGGTCAAGCGGGCGAACCGGGGCTGGAAACGATCAGCGGCGGCGGCGCAGCGGGCGGGCGATACGGACCGGACGCAGGGCGCGTTCGCGGTCGGCGGCGCGCTTGTAGGCGGCCAGTTCGAACGTCAGCGCCAGGGCGATGCCGGCCGGGACAGCGGCGGCGAAGCCGAGGGCGAGCAAGGCGACGGTTGACAACAGAATAACGATAGTACTTGGGCGCGGCATGATATCCACCTTTTCTCTAAAACCGTGGTTCCATCCTGCCACAGCTGGGATTTGCTTGCAATCACGTGTCGTGCCGTGCGAGGGCATTCCAGGCATTTGCTGTACTTAAAAAGAGACGTCCGCTGAGCTCACTCAACAAAGTCGACGCGCGCAGACGGTCCAGCACCGGCCCCTTGACCTCGGCCAGGTGCAGCCGGACGTCGCGCCGGGCCAGGGCGCGATTCAATTCGAGCAACCCGAACAGCGCCGAACTGTCGATGGCGTTCACGGCCGACAGCACGAGCACGAGATGGCGCGCCTCGCGGTGCGCGGCCAGTTCTTCCTCGATGCGCTCGCTGACCGCTTCGATATTCCCGAAGAACAGCCCCGCGTCCACGCGCAGCAGCAGCAGGTTCGGGTCCGTCTCGGCCGCATACCGGTCGATGTTGCGGAAGTGTTCAGTGTGCGGAATCCGGCCCAGCACCGCGATGTGAGGCCGGCTCTCGCGCCAGATCATCGTCCCCAGCGACAGCAGCAGCCCCAGCACGACGCCCGCCTCCACCCCGAGCAGCAGGACGCCGCCGCTGGTGGCCAGCAGCGCGAGCGCGTCGGCGCGGTCGTAGTGCCATGCGGTGCGCAGGGTCGACCAGTCCAGCAGGCCGAGCACGGCGACGATGATCGTCGCGGCCAGCACGGGCAGCGGCAGCAGCGCGAGCCAGCCGGTGGGCAGCACGAGCGCGCCCGCGAGCAGCGCCGCCGTGATCACGCCCGCCAGCTGGGTGCGCGCGCCGGCCGCGAAGTTCACGGCCGAGCGCGACAGGCTGCCGGTCACGGGAAAGCCGCCGGACAGCGCGCTGCCGACGTTGGCCAGGCCCAGCCCCACGAGTTCGCGGTTCGTGTGCAGCTTTTCCGCGCGTTTCAGGGCCAGCGTCTGCGCACCCGACATCGCGATCAGGAAGCTCATGAAGCCGATCAGGAGGGACGGTTTCAGCAGTTCCTGCCAATGCGCAGCGGATGTCGCCAGGCTCAAGCCCGGCAGCCCGGACGGCACGGCGCCGATCACCTGCACGCCCATGCGGTCGAGGCGCATTGATGCCACGAGCGCGATGCCGCCCAGGACGAGCACCATCGGCGCCAACCGCGAGGTGACGTCGGCCGCGCCGGACGGCATGCCGAGCCGGCGCAGCAGCGGCGCCAGCCAGCGCCGCGCGAACAGCAGCAGCGCGATACTCCCGACGCCCAGCGCGGCGCTGGGACCGTGCACGTGGGGCAGCGCGCCGCCCAGCAAGGTGCGCACCTGCCCCAGCGAGATGACGACGGCGGAGCCCAGCGTGAAGCCGCTCATCACGGGACGCGAGAAGAAGTTGGCGAGGTAGCCCACGCGCAGCAGGCCGCACGCGAGCAGCACGGCCCCGGACACCAGCGCCAGCTGCGCCGCCAGCATGCCGTACAGCGCGCTGCCGGGCGATGCGAGGGGCGCCAGCGCCGACGCCGTCATCAGCGAGATGATCGCCATCGGCCCGACGGATTGCGAGGAACTGGTGCCGAACAGCGCGTACAGCAGCGGCGGCACGATGCTGGCATACAGGCCCGCGACGGGCGGCAGGCCGGCGACCAGCGCGTAGGCCATGCCCTGCGGGATCATCATCATGGCCACGACGATGCCGGCACCCACGTCGCCCGCGAGATCGCCGCGGCGGTACGCCCGCAGCCAGCCGAGCAGCCGCGGAGTCATCGACACCATGCTGCTCACTGCATCGCCAGTTCGACGCAGTTGCGGCCCGCCCGCTTGGCGCGCGCGAGGGCGGCGTCGGTGCGCTGCGTCAGCGAATCGCCGCTCTCCTGCTCGCCCAGCTGGGCCACGCCGAGGCTCACCGTCACGTGGTCGCAGCCGGGAATCTCCGCCTGCTCGATCGCCACCCGCACCTTTTCCGCCATTTTCAAACCGTCGATGGCGCTCGTGTGCGGCGCGATGATGTGGAATTCCTCGCCGCCCGAGCGCACGAGGATGTCGCTGGCGCGCAGCACGGCGCGCGTCGTGTCGGCGACGGTGCGCAGCGCCACGTCGCCGACGGGATAGCCGTAGGTGTCGTTGACCGCCTTGAAACGGTCGATGTCGAACGACAGCAGCGCGAGCGGCACGCGGTAGCGGCGGGCGCGCTTGATCTCTTTTTCCAGCAATTCCTCGCCGTGGCGGCGGTTCGCGACGCCGGTCAGCGCATCCGTCGTCGAGATGTACGTGAGGCGCGCCGTCAGGTGTTCGTTTTCCTGGCCGATGGCGACGAGGCGCAGGCCGAACGCGGCCAGGCGCGTCACGTCCTGCAAGGTCGCCCACTCGTCCGGCGTGAGTGCACGTGCGGCGCCGAACAGCAGCGACAGCGCGCCGCGCGGCGTGCCGGGACCGTCGGCGGGAATGGGCAGGCCCAGCGCCATCGCGACGCCGTGCGCGCGCAGGCCTTCCGCCAATGCCGGCTCGCCCGATTGTTCCGGGACCTCGATCAACGCCGCCGTGCCGCCCGCCGCGGCCAGCAGGCCGGGGAATGCGTGGCGCAGCGGTGCCTGCAGGAGGCGGTCCGTGCGCTGCAGCAGCGCGCCGAGCAGCAATCCTTCCGGTCCCTGCTGGGCTTCCAGTTGCAAATCGTTGCCGTCCTTGAGCAGGAAGACGCCCGCATGCAGCACGCCCGGCCACGCGCACAGCGCGGCGCACAAGGCTTCGGACAAAGTATGTGCATCTTCCGCCTCGTCCAGCGCGGCCTGCACGCGGGCGCGCAGGTCCAGCAGGGTGCGCAGGCCGGCGGCGTCGCTCGCCGGCGCTTCCGGCTGCGCGCGGCGCGTGCCCACCGCGGCGCGCAGCGCGGCCGCGTCGAGCGGCGTGACGGCATAGTGCACGGGGCCGTGCGCCAACAGCGCGGGCAGCCAGGCGGCACCGGCGAACGGACACAGCAACAGCACGGGTGCGCCGGCGCGGCGGGCGACGAGGTCGCTGAGGGCTTCCGCGTCGATGCTGGGCTCGAATCGGTCGAGGTCGATCACGAGCAGGTCCGGCTGCTCCCGCGCCATCAGGCTCGCGGCGACGTCGGCGCTGTCGGCCAGGTACAGGCGTGCGAACAGGGAGGCGCAGGCGTCCCCGAATTCGGCGCGCCGTTGCGCCATCGGACTCAGGTATATCGCGGTCTGCTCTAGCATGAATCACCTCTGGAATACTTTGTTACGCTAACAAGTTTGCCACAAAGCACCTGTAACAGCCAGCAAATGCGCGCAATGTGTGGAAGCGCACCGTCAGCGCGTCCTCGGGGCGGGAATACTGGCGGAATCATGCACAAGGAGAGCACCATGGCAACACAGGACGACGCAGCGAACAAGCAGAAAGCCATCCAGAACCGCCAGGACCAGCACGACGCCAGCATGCAGAAGGGTGACCAGGGCTCGGGTGGCGCGGCCCAGACGGGGATCCAGCAGCCCAGCGGCGACTTCCCCGCCCAGCACCTGGCCAAGCCGGGCATCGAAGCCCAGATGGAACTGAAGCCGAAGTTCATGGCCGAGCACTACAAGGGCAGCGGCAAGCTGGCCGGCCAGGTCGCCATCGTGACCGGCGGCGATTCCGGCATCGGCCGCGCCGTCGCGATCCTGTTCGCGCGCGAAGGCGCCGACGTCGCGATCCTGTACCTGAACGAACACGAAGACGCGGCCGAGACGCAGCGCCTGATCGAGGCCGAGGGCACGAAATGCGTGACGGTCGCCGGCGACGTCAAGGATATGGAATTCTGCCAGCAGGCCGTCGACCAGATTGTCGCCAGGTGGGGCCGCCTCGACGTCCTGGTGAACAACGCCGCGTTCCAGGAACACGCCGAGTCGCTGCTCGACCTGACGGAAGACCGTTTCGACGAGACGATGCGCACGAATATCTACGGCTACTTCCACATGGCGAAGGCCTGCCTGCCCTATATGAAGCGCGGTGCCTCGATCATCAACACGGGCTCCGTGACGGGCCTGAAGGGGTCGAAGAAGCTGCTCGACTATTCGACGACCAAGGGCGCCATCCACGCCTTCACGATGTCCCTCGCCGCCAACCTGCTGGACCAGGGCATCCGCGTGAACGCCGTCGCGCCCGGCCCCGTGTGGACGCCGCTGAACCCGGCCGACCAGTCGCCGGAAGACATCACCAAGTTCGGCCAGAGCACGACGTTCGGCCGTCCCGCGCAGCCGGAAGAACTGTCGCCGGCGTACGTTTATCTGGCGTCCAACGTCTGCTCGGGCTATGTGACGGGCGTCGTGCTGCCGATCACGGGGTCGGTGGGCGAATAATTCTCATCCAGGGAGCTCAAAATGGCACGCAGCATGTGGAAGGGTGCGATCAGCTTCGGACTGGTGCACATCCCGGTCGAGATGTATCCGGCGGCGAGCGACCAGGGGCTCGACCTGTCGATGCTCGACCGGCGCGACTTCGCGCCGATCGGCTTCAAGCGCTACAACAAGGCCACCGGCAAGGAAGTCTCCTGGGACGACATCGTCAAGGGCTACGAGTACAGTGACGGCGAATACGTCGTGCTGTCCGACGAGGACCTGCGCCGCGCCAACCCGGAAGCGACGCAGACGATCGACATCATCGCGTTCGTGAACGCCGAGCAGGTCCCGCTGATCTACTACGAACAGCCCTACTACCTCGCGCCCGGCAAGGGCGGCGACAAGGTCTATGCGCTGCTGCGCGAGACCCTGCGCGACGTCGGCAAGATCGGCATCGCCAACGTCGTCATCCGCGTCAAGCAGCACCTTGCCGCCCTCGTCTGCGTGGGCGACACCATCGTGCTGAACACCTTGCGCTACCCGGACGAGATCCGTCCCACCGACGAGCTGAAAATCCCGGCGGCGGACGCGAAGGCGGCGCAGGTCACGGAGAAGGAATTGCAGATGGCCAGGGCGCTCGTCGAAGGCATGAGCGAGAAATGGAAGCCGCAGCAGTATCACGACACGTACCGCGAGGACGTGATGGCGCTGATCAAGAAGAAGATCGCCGCCAACCAGACCAAGACGCTCACCGAACCGGAGCCGGAAGAAGAGAAACCCGCCAAGTCAAACGTCATCGACCTCGTCTCGCTGCTGCAGGCCAGCCTGGGCAAGAAGCCGGCCAAGGCCGCCGCGGCGGACGATGACGACGACGACGAGCCGCCGCCGTCGCGCAAGTCGAGAAACCCGGCGAAGGACGACGGGGATACCGACAAGGACACGGGCAATCGGCCGCCGCCACGCGCGCGCAAGGCGCCTTCGCATGCGGCCACGCACGCGAGCGCAAAACGTACGACGGCGGCCAAGTCGGCCGCGACGAAAACGGCGACGAAGACGGCGGCAAAGAAAACCGCCGCCAGGGCCGCGGCGATACCTGCAGCCAAAGCGGCGCCCGCGCGGCGCAGGAAGGCCGCCTGAGTGGATGTCGATACGCTGCTGGACCTGCTGCAATGGCCCGCGATGGCGGTCACGCTGGTGGCCGCCTTTCTCGTCGGCGCCCGTCACGCCAGGAAGCGCGTGATCGGGTTCTGGACCTTCATTCTCAGTAACGTGCTGTGGATCGTGTGGGGCGTGCACGACGAGGCGTGGGCGCTGATCGCGCTGCAGGCCGGCCTCGCCGCGATGAACGTGCGCGCGATCTTCCGCAACGAGCAGGGGGATCCGGTGGACGATACCCCGACACGTCGTTCCCGCGAAAGCGGGAACCCATACTGAGCCACTTATGTAGACTCGGCATGGATCCCCGCCTGCGCGGGGACGACGGCGTCTCCCTACTCTTTCTTTTCCGCCTTGAACCCCAGCGCCTTCATGGCCTTGGTGAGCGTGACCGCGCTCTTGTCGTAGCCCGCCCACGGCGCATTGCCCTCGTCCAGCCGGGTATGCACGTTCTTGACGGTCCAGTGGCTGCCCGACTTCAGCTTCGGCAGTTCTTCCCAGCGCACCGGCACGGAGATGCCCAGGCCGGGCCGCGCGCGCGCCGACCACGCGGCCACCGTCGTCGCCCCGCGGCCGTTGCGCAGGTAGTCGATGAAGATGCGGCCGACGCGATTCTTCGCGCCGCTCTTGGCGGAGAAGCGGTCCGGGATCGTCTTCGCCAGGTGGGTCACGATCGCGCGCGAGAAATCCTTCACCGTGTCCCAGTCCAGCCTGGGCTTCAGCGGCACGACCACGTGCAAGCCCTTGCCGCCGCTCGTCTTGAGGAACGGGTTCAGGCCCAGCTCCTGCAAGAAGGCGCGCATCAGCTGGGCCGCTTCCCGCACCTTGGAAAAGTCGACGCCCTCGCCCGGGTCGAGGTCGAACACCATACGGTCCGGCGTGTCGTAGTGTTTCGCCGTCGCGTTCTGGCTGTGGATCTCGACGACATTCCACTGCGCGCTGGACAGCAGGCCTTCGATCGTCGCGATCTCCGTCATGCGCGGGTGGTCCGGGTCCAGCGCCTGGTCCATCTGCGCGACGCCGGGCATCTTCGCGGTGTCGACGACGTGCTTCTGGAAGAACAGCTCCTTGCCCACGCCATCGGGCGCGCGCACCAGCGAGACGGGGCGGCCCTTCAGGTGTTCCATCATCAGCTCGCCGACGAGCGCGTAATAGCGCACCATCTCGACCTTCGTGACGCCGCTCTCCGCATCCATCACGCGGTCGCCGTGCGTCACCTTGAACGTGGCGGGAAGATTGCCCGGCAGGCCGCTCTGTGGCTCGGCCTTCTTCGTCGTCCGCTTGCGGGTGGGTTTCGCATTCTCCACGGGGACCTCCTGCATGTGCCTGGGCAGTTCGCGCACGACGCTCTTCGCCGGCTTGTCCTTGCGCAGGCCCTGGAATACGGGGTGGCGGATGGAGTCGGTGGCCGTCCACTCCGAGAAGCTGACTTCCGCGACCAGCTCCGGCTTCACCCAGTGGTTCGTCCGTCCCGGCACGGCGCGCGCCGGGAATGGATTCTCGTCCGTCTCGATCGCTTCCAGCACCTCGCGCATGTGGCGCAGCGACGCGCCGTTGAACCCGCTGCCGCAGTTGCCCGCGTAACGCAGCACGCCATCCTTGTCGTAGTAACCGAGCAGCAGCGAGCCGATGCCCGTGCGGGCGCCATGCGGATCGGTGTAGCCGCCGATGACGAATTCCTGACGCTGGCCGCATTTCAGCTTGATCCACTCGGGCGAGCGGCGCGTGACGTAGCGCGAGTCCTTGCGCTTGCCGATCACACCCTCCAGCCCGATCTGGCATGCGGCCACGACGAGCTGCGCGGGGTCCGTGCCGAATTCTGCGGAGAAGCGCACCGTGTCCGACGGCCGCGCCGCCAGCGCCTCCTGCAGCAACGGACGGCGCTCGTCGAGCCGCACGTCGCGCAGGTCGTAGCCCTTGAAGTAGGGGGCGTCGAATACGAAGTAGACGATCTGCGCGCTGTTGGAGCCGTCGAACGCCAGCTGCAGCAGGTTGAAATTCGGCTTGCCGTTCTCGTCGTGGACGACGATCTCTCCGTCGTACCAGCCGTCCGGCAGTTTCATCCGGCGGATCTCCTGCTGCAGCGGCTTCAGCTTGTCGGTCCAGTCGTTGCCGTTGCGGGTGACGAGGCGGACGTCCTTGCCCTGCACGCGCGTGACCATGCGGTAGCCGTCGAACTTGATCTCGTAGATGTAGTTCTCCGGATCGGCGGGCGGGCCGTCGACGAGGGTCGCCAGCTCCGGCGTCAGCGTCTCGGGCAGGTCGGCCTTTACGGCGCCGGCGGGCATGACGCCGCGCTTTGCCTGCGCCGCCTTTTTGGGCGCCGGCTTGCCTGCCTTCAGTTCCTCCACCTTCACCTCGGCGCCATGCTCCGGCATCGGCAGGTCCTTCACGCTGTCGGGGAACTCATCGACGACGGAAAACTCGGCGGCCGGTTTCGCGTACTCGTCGTTTTCCTTGATGAGCAGCCACGGTTCCTGCTTGTCGTCCTCGTGGCCGCGCAGGCGCACGAGGACCCAGCGGCCGTGCATCTTGTGGCCGTGCATCTCGAACTTGATCTCGCCCTTTTCATAACCCTGGCGCGGGTCGCCCACGGGTTCCCACGTCCCTTTATCCCAGATGATGACCTTGCCCGCGCCGTACTGGTGCGGCGGGATCGTGCCTTCGAAATCGGAATACGAGATGGGGTGGTCTTCCACGTGCACGGCCATGCGGCGGTCGTGGGTGTCGTAGCTGGGGCCTTTCGGTACGGCCCAGCTCTTCATGACGCCGTCCAGTTCCAGACGGAAATCGTAATGCAGGCGCGAGGCCCAGTGCTTCTGGATCACGAAGGTGAGAAGACCTTTGCTGGCCTCCCCACCCTCTGCGGGCTCGGCAGTGATCTTGAAATCGCGCTTGGCCTTGTACAGCTTTAACGGGTCGGGCATGGCATCACCTCTGCAGTGTGTGCCTTAGTGTAGGCAGTAGCTGCAGACGCGACTGTTCGCCAGCTAACTCACGTTATTTGCGCTCCGCGGCGCTCGCGTCGCGCGCCGCGCGGAACTCGGAGTCCTTCGACCAGTTCGGCCAGGCGCCCGAATCGGCCAGGTCGCGGCCCACCGAGTACAGCACGCCGAGGTCGCGCGCCATGCCGGTGAACGGCCACGACGCGCTCCATTCGTCGGCCGGCTGGTGGTACGCGACGGACACGTAGTTGTCCTCGGCGGCCTTGCCCGCTGCGACGCCGCCCTGCTCCCAGTCCTCGCCCGAACCGAACGAGATCGCCGGGACGCCGTGCTTGGCGAACGGGAAGTGGTCGGAACGGAAGAAGTGGCCCGCTTCCGGTTTCGGATCGGCCGAGTAGCGGATGCCGTTCTGCCTGGCCTTCGCGACCAGCCGGTCGAGCAGGTCGAGCTTGGCGCTGCCGGAGATCGTGAAGTCGCGCGACGGGCCATACGGGCTCAGCGCGTCCATATTGATCACGCCGACCGTCTTGCCCAGCGGGTAGACCGGGTTGTTCGCGTAGTATTCCGAGCCCAGCAGGCCCTTCTCTTCCGCCGTCACGGCCAGGAAGACGACGCTGCGTTTCGGTGCCGGGGCCTTGGCATAGGCGCGGCCCAGTTCCAGCAGCGCGGCGATGCCGGTGGCGTTGTCGACGGCGCCGTTGTAGATCTTGTCGCCCTTCGCGTCCGGCAGGCCGACGCCCAGGTGGTCCCAGTGGCCGCTGTAGATCACGACCT
>Ga0308166_1003424_pt1 | contig 13500 bp, 3 predicted proteins | sample PhyCR2_2_FD_202137 | JGI IMG/M metagenome (GOLD analysis project Ga0308166, IMG submission 202137) | Phyllosphere microbial communities from UC Gill Tract Community Farm, Albany, California, United States - DLSLCC.R2 | ecosystem: Host-associated > Plants > Phyllosphere > Unclassified | place... | reverse complement strand
CGAGCGTGGCGCCGGCGGCGGCGGCTTCGCCCACCAGGCGGCGGGCGGTGTCGATGTTGCGCGCCACGTCGGGCGTGGACACCATCTGGACTGCGGCTACGCGATGCATGTCGTTCCTCCTAGGTCACTCTTTTTTTGCGGTGGGGGTCCGCGGCCGTTCGGGCGGGCGGTCCGGTGGATTGTCGATCTTGGTAATCGTCGGCGATTTCCACGGTCCTGTCACCTGCATCTGGTAAGTCAGCGCCTTCATCACCGGCGCGCGCAGGAACAACTGCGCCAGGTAGGAGCCGAGGCCGATCACCGGGTTCACGGCCAGGCCATACACCAGCGGCCCGGTGCCGAGGTTGAATTCCGGGATCACCACCACCCGCAGGTTGGTCGATTCGTTGGCGATGTCGGCCGTGCCGTCCATCAGCACGGTGGCGGCCACGCCATGCATCTTCAGGTTGTCGGTGCGCACCACGCCCTTGGTGATCATGGCGTTCGCCGTGATGCCGTCGAAGGCCAGGCCTTCCGAGAACACGTCGTGGAAGTCGAGTTTCAACAGGCGCGGCAGGGCTTGCAGGCTGAGCACGCCGAGCAGCTTGGCCGCGCCCGGGTCCTGCTTCAGGAACTGGCCGCCGCCCACGTTCATTTCGATCTGGCCCGAGAGCGATGGAATGTCCAGCCCGTAGGGCAGCCCGTTCCAGGACAAATCTCCGGACAGCTTGCCCTTGCCGCGCCTCAGGGTTTCCGGGAAGCCCAGGCGGTCCAGCAGGCGGCCGGCATCGATGATGTCGAGCGCAAAGTTCATGCTGGTATTGCTTTTGCCGTCCTTGGTCAGCCAGCGGCCGGTGGCGCGCAGCTGGCCGTCGGGATTGGCCAGGCTCAGGCGGTCGATGCGCCATTCCTTGCCGGCCAGGGCCGGCACATTGCTGGCCTGCAGGTCGAGGCGTCCGAACTGCTTGTTGAACAGCTCGAAGCGCTCGGCCACGATGTCGAGCGCCGGGATGCTGGCCGCGCCGCCGTTCGATTCGAGCAGGTCCTTTACCTCGGCCGCCGAGGATTCGGGAATGTCGAGGAAGGCCAGGCGCGCCGTGACCTTGCCCACGCCCTGCCCCGGCTGCTCGCTCCAGCTGACGTGGCCGGACGCCTGGCGCGACTGCAGGTTGGCTTGCCAGACCTTGCCGCGGTGGGTCGCGCCGACCACCACGTCGGCCATGCGGCGGTCGGCCACGAACAGTTCGGTCGCGCGCGCGGCGATCGTGGTCGGCACCACGTACTGGGAGAAGTTCGGCCCGGCAGCGCCGGCCGCATCGCCGCCCGCGCTCCCGCCTGCATCGCCGCTTGCGTCGTCGCCGGCGATCGCGCGCGCCGCCGCCAGCCAGGCGTCGACGTTCACCGACTTCATGTCGACGTTGATCATCATGCCTTCGTCGGGCTGGGGAGCCGGCAGGTTGACGCCGATGCCGCCGCGCTCCACGGTCCAGGGCCCGCGCGGCTGGTGGCTGCGCCGGTAGCGCGCGGCCACCGCGTTCCCCAGCGACAGGCGCAATTCGTCGCGGCCCACGCCCTCGACCGTCGGTTCGCCCTCGAGCACGAAGCGCAGCGGCAGGGCCGCATCCGGGGCCTTGTTCAGCGGCGCCGGGAATTCCAGGCCCAGCCCGGCCAGCTCGGAGTCCACCGTCACGCTCAGGCGATGCTCGCGCACGCCGATCGTGCCGCTGTAGCGGGTGCTGCCCGACAGGCGCGTGGCCAGGCGCGCCACCGCCGGCGCCGGGGCGCTGCGGCGCATGCCGTCGGCCGACAGGGTGCCGGCCAGGCGGATCGCGATCGCGCCGTCCTTCTGCGTGCCGCCGGACAGGGCCAGGGGCCCGCCCAGGAAGCTGGCGCCGACGCCGTTCAGGTTGAAACCATGCTCGTTGAACTCGACCTTGCCGAGCGCCGCCTGCAGCGGTGGCAGGTCCGGAATCAGGCTGACGTCGTTGTTCTGCAGTTGCAGGGCGCCCTGCACCCTGGTCTGGTGCAGGTCGGCGAGCGGCATCTGCAGCTTGAGGCCGAGGCCGGCATTGCCGGTGCCGCGCGTCTCCTCGGTGAAGTGGCCGATCCAGCCCAGCACCGGGCTGGCCGCCACGTAGCCGAGGAAGCCCTGCAGCGGGCCGCTGGCGCTGCCTTCGATGTCGAGCACCGAATCGTGGGCGCCGAGGTTCGGGATCACGGCGCGCACGTTGCGCAGGTCGAGGCCGAAGCTGCGCAGGGTGTCGCCGCGGATTTCCATGCGCGCGCGGTTGAACACGATGCTGCCGTCGATGGCTTCGGCCAGCGGCCAGGCCGGCTTGTTGTCCGGCGTGCGGTGGCCCGGCGCGTATTCGAGCACGGCGCCGGCCAGGCGGCCGCTGACGCGGAATTCGCCGCGCGCGCGCTCGGCCGCGTTGTCGGCGCGGAACGGGAACCGGGACAAATCGCCGCGCAGGCGCAGGCGCACGTCTTCCAGCATGCCGCCCTGGAGGGCCGTGCCCAGCCACTCGCGCAGGTGCTCCGGGGTGGCGTTCGGCAGGAAGCGGCCGACCTCGGCGATACGGAAACCGCCGAGGCTGCCCGTGATGTCGGCCACGCCGGGGCCATGGCCTGCCCCCAGCGGCAACTGGTGGCGTCCGGACAGGTTGCCGCGCAGGCTGCCCTGGGCAAAAGCGAGCTTGTCCACTTCCACCAGCAATTGTTCCTGCGGCTGGTAGCGCCAGCGCGCCTGCAGCGCCAGGCTGTCGAGCGGCATCGCCGGCTCGGGGAACCAGTCCGGCATGCGCAGGGCTAGGTCGTTCGATTCCACGCTCATGCTGCCGCCGTCCTGGGTGGCGTCGATGCTGCCGCTCAGGTTATCGACACCCGGCAGGGCCGGCCGCGCCGGCGCCGCGGGCGTGCCCGTGGAGGGGTCCGCGGCCATGGCTGGCCGGGCTGGCTGCGGCCGCAGGCCCAGGCCCGCCACCCGCCCCTTGACGCGGTAGCCGGCCAGCTTCGGGTAGGCGCCGTCCCAGGCGGCGGAAAAGTCGAGCAGCTGGCCGCGCGGGGCGAAGTCGGCGAGTAGCTGGCGCTGCAGGTCCGACAGCGGCAGTTGCGCCGCCAGCTGGGCCAGGGCCGCCAGGTCGACCTGGCTCGCCTCGACCTCGACCCGTTGCGGCTTGCCGGCGCGCGCCGGCGTGAAGGTTTCGCTGACGGTGGCGGGCGGCAGCACGCGGCCGTCGTCCAGGGCCACCGTAAAACCTTCGATGGCCACGGTGTGGCCGTTGGCGCCGAAGGTCGGCTTGCCGCCCTCTTCCCCGGCCAGCAATTCCTCGTGCGCCGAGAGGCGCCCCGAGACCCGCGCCAGGCGCAGCGGCGGCAGCTCCGGCTGCATGCGCGCGGCGACTCCGGCCAGCGCCAGGTCGGCGGTGAAGCCGGCCAGGCGCGCACGGTCGAGGCGCATCCAGGCGCGCAGCGAACCCTTGCCTTGCGTGAGCTGGAACGGGTAGTCGACATACTGCTTCCAGGCGGCCAGGTCGGCCTCGCGCAGGTCGGCATACAGTTCGCCCTTCCAGCGCGCGATGTCCGAGGCGCGCCCGCCGAAGCGCGGATGGGTGAAGCGCGCGCGCACGTCGAGCGGCTGCGACAGCGCACCCGGCGGCGTGGCCTTCAGGGCGACCCGGTGCGTGCGCCAGCGGTTGTGCAGCACCAGCGACACGTCGCGCAGGGCCAGCGGCGGCGCGCCGCGCACCCCGTCGGTCCAGACCACCTGCCCTTCGCGGATCACGATCTCGCGCTGGCGGAATACCCAATCGTTGCCGGCCCCGCCCTCCTTGTCCTTCGGGTCGATGCGCACCCCGGCCACGTAGAAGACGCCGTCGCCGCTGCGCCGTACGTCCAGCCGCGGCCGGATCAGCTCCAGGGTTTCGAAACGGGGTTCGGCGGCCAGCACGCTCCACCAGGAAAAGGTGGCCGAGACCGACGGCAGGGCCAGCAGCTGGCGCCCGGCCGCGTCCCTGAGGGTGACGTCGCCCAGGAACAGCGAGGGATGCAGGCCGTTCCAGGAAGCATAGATGCGGGCGATGGCGACCTGGTTGCCGAGCGCGCGGCTGGCCAGGCGCTCGATGTCGTCCTTGTACATGTCGATATTCGGGAGGATGGCGTAGCGCAGCGCCAGGAACAGCAGGGCGAGCCCGAAATACACCAGCAGCACCAGCTTGATGGTGAAGCCGAGCACATGATGCGAAGCCAGGTTGGCATACCGGTAGGCGGCACGCAGCCGCCGCCAGCGCTCGGCCAGCGGGGAGTGCTGCTGCGGCTCCTGAGTCGCCAGGGGCGCTTGCGGTTCCGGGTTGTGCATCAAAGTGCTCAAAAGGCTCGCCGTTAGTTGTTTCTTCAAATATCAGAGCGCTTGCTAGGTTCGCGGCGTCTACCTTACCATCGTGCTGACCCTGGCAGCACGGCGGGCAATTCTACCGCAAGCCCGCCTCCCCAAACGCTTTTACTCCTGTGCAGGACCGCCCGATGACCATCCCGCTGCCAACCATTGCCACCGCCTGCGCCTCGCGCTGGTATCAACGCTGGGTCGACGCCGCCCCCGACCGTCTTGAACGCGTCGGTACGCTGGCCCGATTATCGCTGGCCCAGCCGGATTTCGGCGCGTTGTTGGACACCGAGCTGGCAGCCGGCATTCCCCTGCCGCGCGCCATGCGCCGCCTGCGCAACCTGTTGCTGGCGGGACTGATCCGGCGCGACCTGGAAGGCCTGGCCGACCTCGACGAAGTCGTCACCGCCATGACCGGCCTGGCCGACTTCGCGATCCGCACCCACCTGCAGGAGCTGATGGCGGAGCTGGTGGCGGCCCACGGCACGCCGCTCGGCGCCGAGTCCGGACGACCGCAGGACATGATGGTGTTGGCGATGGGCAAGCAAGGTGGCGGCGAACTGAACGTGTCCTCGGACATCGACCTGATCTTCGTCTACCCCGAGGATGGCGAGACGGCGGCCGGCCCCGGCCAGCGCGCGCTGTCGAACCACGAGTTCTTCGTGCGCCTGGGACGCAAGCTGATCGGCGCGCTGTCGGAAGTGATCGAGGACGGCTTCACCTTCCGGGTCGACATGGCGCTGCGCCCGAACGGCAAGTCGGGGCCGCTGGCGGCCAGCCTGAACATGGTGGAAGAGTACCTGATCGTCCAGGGCCGCGAATGGGAGCGCTATGCCTGGGTCAAGGCGCGCGCCGTCACCGGCCAGGCCGAGGACATCGCGGCGCTGGACGCGATCGTGCGGCCTTTCGTCTTCCGGCGCTACCTCGACTTCGGCGTGATCGACGCGATCCGCAACATGCACGCCCAGATCCGCGCCGAGGTGAAGCGCCAGGAACGCCTGCACCCGGACCGCAGCAACAACGTCAAGCTGGGGCGCGGCGGCATCCGCGAGATCGAGTTCCTGGCCCAGGTGTTCCAGCTGATCCGCGGCGGGCGCGACCCGGCCCTGCGCGAACGTTCCACGCGCCAGACCCTGCGCCTGCTGGCCGAGCGCGAACTGATGTCCCCAAGCACGGTCGAGCGCCTGCTGGAAGCGTATACCTTCCTGCGCAACCTCGAACACCGCCTGCAATACCTGGACGATGCCCAGACCCACACCCTGCCCCCGAACGAGGCCGACCGCGCGACCGTGGCGCGCATGATGGGCCTGCCCGACGTGCCCACCCTGCTGGCGCGCCTGGACGAGCAGCGCGCCTTTGTCGCCGCCGAATTCGACGACATGTTCGCCGACAGGAGCGCCCCGCCCGACGAGGAGCGCGCCGAACTGGAGGCGATCGCCGCCGATCCCGAGCAGCTGGCCGCGATCGAGACCCACCTGGCCACGCTCGGCTTCGACGATCCGGCCGATGCCGCGCGGCGCCTGGTGGCGACCTGGCAGGCGCCGCGCCTGCAAAGCCTGCCCGACGCCAGCCGCGCGCGTTTGCTGTCGCTGGTCAACCTGGCCCTGCCCCAGGTGGCGGCCACGGTGCGCGAGGCCGGCGTCGGCAGCCATGGCGCCACGCTCGGCCGCCTGCTCGACTTCCTGGAAGCGGTGGCGCGCCGCTCGGCCTACCTGTCGCTGCTGACCGAATACCCGCACACCCTGGAGCGCGTGATCCGCATGATGCATGCGAGCGGCTGGGCCGCCACCTTCCTGACCCAGCACCCGATCCTGCTCGACGAGCTGCTCGACGACCGCGGCGGCATCGACGACCCGCGCCAGGTGGCGGCCAGCCTCGACGACAAATTGCAGGAAGCCGGGGGCGACACCGAGCGCCAGCTCGACATCCTGCGCGAAACCCACCACGCCCAGCAGTTCCGCCTGCTGGCGCTGGACCTGGCCGGCGAGCTCTCGGTCGAGCGCCTGGCCGACCACCTGTCGGCGCTGGCCGACGTGGTGGTGGCGGCCACCGTGCGCTGGGCCTGGAAGACGGTGGCCACGCGCCACGTCGAGGAACCGCGCTTCGCCGTGATCGCCTACGGCAAGCTGGGCGGCAAGGAGCTGGGCTACGTCTCCGACCTCGACGTCATCTTCCTGTTCGACGACGAGGACGACATGGCGCCCTCGAACTACGCCAAGCTGGCCCAGCGCTTCATCACCTGGATGACGGCGCACACCCCGGCCGGCATCCTGTTCGACATCGACACCGCCCTGCGCCCGGACGGCGCCAGCGGCATGCTGGTCAGTTCGGTGGCGGCCTTCGAACGCTACCAGCGCCAGTCGGCCTGGGTCTGGGAACACCAGGCCCTGACCCGCGCCCGTTTCTGCGCCGGCGACGCCGCCATCGGCGCGCGTTTCGAGGCGATCCGCGGCGAGGTGCTGCGCCAGGACCGGAGCAGCCGCGCGGCCGAACTGAAGGACGAGGTGCTCAAGATGCGGCGCCGCATGCGCGACGCCAGCACCAACCGCACGCCGCTGTTCGACCTGAAGCAGGATGCGGGCGGCATGATCGACATCGAATTCATCGTCCAATACCTGGTCTTACGCCATGCAGCTAATTACCCGGAATTGACGGCAAATCTCGGCAATATCGCCTTGCTCCGGATTGCCGGCGAACTGGGCCTGATCGATCCCGCTCTCGCTGGCACTGTTGGCGACGCTTATCGCCTAATGCGCAGGCTGCAGCACAAGCGCCGTTTGCAGGGTCAGGAAGCCCGTGTCGAGCATGCTCTGGTTACCGAACAAACAAAAAATGTCTTGAATCTTTGGCAAGTTCTTTTTGCGCAAATATGCGGCGCTGCAACATGACGCCGGTTTCCCTTTCTCTTCATTTATATGCACTGGAAAGTAGCATTCTGCGCCACTCCTTGGTGCATATATGCATGCGTGCGGTGCAGCAATTTCTTTCAAAATAAATTAACTACACGAAATAAAATTTTGTGTTGTTTTTGTGTCGAAATGTTTCCTTCGATGATTGACACCCAAAGAAAAAAAATGGTCTTATGTACAAATCTTGCCGCCAGTCAAACAAAGAAACGGAAAGTGTGGTAGCTGTTTTTCGCCGCATTCAAGCTGACCTTCTGGCGCGCTCGATCATGTAGTGCAGTAGACGAAAGATTGAAAATAATTCTCTGGAGAGTCCATGCATCAACGTAAAAAAATCGCGGTAGCCGTTACCCTGGCTGTGAGCGCGATGTCTGCCTTTGCCCAAACCACGGCAACCACGACCACCACTGCTGAACCATCGCTGCAACGCGTGGAAGTGACCGGCTCGCGTATCCGCGCAGTCGATCTGGCAACTGCCCAGCCTGTCCAGGTCATGACCCAGGAACAGATCCAGAAAAGCGGCCTGGTCACCGTTGGCGACATCCTGAACACCCTGTCCTCGTCGGGTAGCCCGGCTTTCTCGAAAGGCGCCGTGCTGACCTCGAACCGCGAGATGGGCGGCCAGTTCCTCGACATGCGTAACCTGGGTTCGAATCGTCTGCTGGTGCTGGTGGACGGCAAGCGCTGGACCCAGTCGATCGGCGGCTACACCGACATGTCGACCATCCCGTCGTCGATGGTCGAGCGCATGGAAATCCTGAAGGATGGTGCTTCCGCGATCTACGGCTCGGACGCGATCGCCGGCGTGGTCAACATCATCCTGAAACGCAATATGGAAGGCGGCGAGTTCAGCGGCTACATGGGCCGCAACGAGGAAGGCGACGGCCGTACCCAGGACTGGAATATCTCGTACGGCGTGGTCGGCGACAAGGGTTCGATGATGTTCGGCCTGTCGCACTCGAAGCAGGGCGCCGTCTGGGCCCGCGACCGTGAAATCACCAGCTACGGTTATGGTCCGAATCACCCGACCGACAACCTCGGCGTCGGCCCATGGGGCCGCATCGCCGGCGTCAACCCGACGAACGGCAATGCGACCACGGCCGGCGGCGTCAACTACATCCTGAACCACACCGGCAGCTACGACGGCGTCGGCGTCGGCGCCGACGCGCGCAACATCGCCAACTACCATACCTACAGCGGCTCGAAAGTCGACGATCTCTACAACGCGACCCAGGACATGCAGTTCCAGGCGCCGAACGAGCTGACCTCGATCTTCACCAAGGGCATTCTGAACCTGACGAACGACATGCGCTTCACCACCACCGCGATGTTCGCTCAGCGTAACGCGAACACCACGGTGGCCGGCTACGGTATCAACAGCCGTTCGCAAGTCAACAACCCGGTCTACATCAGCCGCAACAGCTACTACAACCCGCTCGGCGCCTCGGTCGTCGGCGCAGCTGCAGCCCAGGACCTGTTCTTCTATCGCCGCGTGATCGAGAACCCGCGCAGCACCGACAACAAGAACAAGACCGTCCACATCGACGCCGCCCTGGAAGGCAGCGTGAACCTGGTCGGCACGGCTTGGGACTGGAGCGTGGGCTACAACCACAGCTCGGTTTCCGGCACCACCGCCAGCTCGGGCAACATCAACCTGGTGAACCTGGCCAAGGCCCTCGGCCCATCCTACCTGGGCGCCGACGGCGTCGTGCGTTGCGGCACCGGCCCGACCGCCACCATCGCCGGTTGCGTACCGTTCAACATTCTGGGCGGCCCGAACGCGGCCACGCCGGAAGCGCTGGAATACATCAACCACCGCGGCGGCGGCAGCTACGGCAGCACCGTCAACAGCGCAACCGCCGACATCAGCGGCACCGTGCTGAACCTGCCGGCAGGCGGCCTCGGCTTCGCAGCCGGCCTGGAACACCGCGAAGTGCGCGGCTACGACAAACCGGACTCGCTCGAGCAGCTGGGCCTGACCACCAACCTGGCAGCCCTCACCACCGTCGGCAAGTACACCGTCAAGGAAGCCTACGCCGAACTGCAAGTGCCGCTGCTGAAAGACCTGCCGTTCGTCCAGTCGCTGGGCCTGAACCTGGCCAGCCGCTACTCGGACTACAGCAACTTCGGCGACACCACCAATAGCAAGGTCAGCCTGACCTGGAAACCGATCAGCGACCTGCTGGTGCGCGGCACCTGGGCTGAAGGCTTCCGTGCTCCGGCACTGGGCGATACCTTCGGCGGCGGCTCGCAGACCTTCGATACTTACCTCGACCCTTGCGACAGCCAGTTTGGCCGTGCAGCGCGCGATGCAACCATCGCTCAACGCTGCGCCGCCGATGGCGTACCGGCAAACTTCCGCCAGAAGAACCAGGCTGGCGCCAACGTTCCTGCAGGCGGCGGCCAGACTCCGGTGGCATTCAACAGCGGCGTCGGCAACGACACCCTGACCCCGGAAACGGCAAAGACCAAGACCGTCGGCTTCGTCTACAACCCGTCGTTCGTGAACGGCCTGTCGATCGCGATCGATTACTTCGACATCGAGGTCAAGAACCGTGTCTCGGCCATCAGCACGGCCTATACCCTGACCCAGTGCTACGTCGAAAACGTGCAGCAGTTCTGCGACAACTTCTCGCGTGACGCCACCGGCCAGATCACCCAGCTGAACCGCGGCAACACGAACATGGGTTCGCTGTCGACCAAGGGCTTCGACCTGGAGCTGAACTATCGCTTCCCACGCACCCAGTACGGTCAGTTCGCCTTCCGCAGCCAGACCTCGTACGTCGACGAGTACAACACCCAGTCGACCAACGACGCCGAAGTGCTGAACTACGCCGGCGAGTACCCGCTGTACCGCGTGAAGTCGAACGCCAGCCTGGACTGGAACCTGGGCAACTGGAGCGCGACCCTGGGCGCCCGCTACTTCAGCCCGGTCAAGTCGACCGGCTGGGATTGCGATCCGGAAGCACCGATCGAGTGTAACAACCCGACTGGCCAGAGCACCGGCTTCGACGGCTACAACAAGCTGGGTTCGCAGATCTTCACCGACCTGAGCGTTGGCTACAAGACCGCGTGGAACGGTAAGATCATGGTGGGTATCAATAACATCTTCGCCAAAGGCCCACGCGTGAACTACGATGCCGGCGCCTCCTCGGCTCCTGTGGATGCAGACCTGCCGCTTGACCGCTTCGTTTGGGTTCGTTACAACCAGTCGTTCTAAGCACCGATGCCTGGCCCGCTTAAGCGAGCCAGCTTTGGAATGCCCGCTTCGGCGGGCATTTTTCGTTAACGCCTGGCCTTCTGCGTCAAGTACCTTTCATCATAAAAATGTTTGTATTTACGCAACTTCGCAACATTTGCAAGTTATTGACTTTGCACTGTTGACAGCGACATCCATCAATGATTCCATTGTCTAGTTGCAACATGTGCCATATCAGTGCATGCAGCTTCGAAACAAGAGCAAGAGTGCCCGCACACGATGCTGGCATCCAATACCAATGAGGAGCATTACAAACATGATGGAAACAATTTTGTCGCGTTCGATTCGCCTGATCTGCATGGGTGGTGTCGCTGTCACCTTCAGCGCAGCGCATGCGCAGGAAATGCAGACCCAAAACGGCCAGAATCAGAGCGGCGCTGTCCAGCAGCAAGCCGCCGCGGCAACCGAGGCACCAGCACCGGCCATGCAGCGCATCGAAGTGACCGGTTCGCGCATCCGCTCGCCGAATGCCGACTCGCCATCGCCACTGCAGGTGCTGTCGGCAGCCGACATCGCCGCATCGGGCGCCACCAACCTGCAGCAGGTGCTGCTGAACAACCCTACCATGGGCAGCCCGGCAATCAGCCGCACCAATTCAGCTTTCCAGACCGCCAGCGTCGGTGTCGCCACCGTCGACCTGCGTAACCTGGGCACCTCGCGTACCCTGGTCTTGGTCAACGGCCGCCGTTTCGTCTCGGGTATCCCGGGTGAATCCGCAGTCGACCTGAACTCCATCCCGACCGATTTCATCGAACGCGTCGAACTCCTGACCGGCGGCGCCTCGGCAGCCTACGGCTCCGACGCGGTGGCCGGCGTGGTCAACATCATCACCAAGCGCGAATTCCAGGGCCTGATGCTGGACGCGCAGATGGGCGAGAGCTCGAAGAACGACGACAAGAAGCGCAAGTTCTCGGCAACCTTCGGCACCAGCAACGACAATGGCTTCCTGATGGGCCACCTGGGCTACTCGCGCGAGGGCCAGGTATGGTCGAAAGACCGTGCGCGCTCGGCAGTCGACCAGCAGGCCGACGGCGTTAGCGGCGTCATCCGTCCGTTCTACTCGAGCTATGCGCCACAAGGCCATTTCTACTCTGACACCAACGACTTTACCTACGACCGCAACGGCAATATCGCCCCGTGGAACACCAACGGTACGAATGGCGGCCAGGCTACCGGCTTCAACCGTAACGAGTTCCGTTCGATCGCCGTACCGGTCGAGCGCTACCTGTTCGCCACCAACGGCGAGCTGAAGCTCAACGAGAAGACCCGTGCCTTCATGGAAGGCACCTATGCATCGTCGCATGTCTCCACCACGATCGAACCGTTCGGCCTCGGCGCGGAAGACATCTTCCCGACGACCGGCCAGGTTCCGGCCGGCTCGCTGGTCAACGGCGTCCTGGTCCGCAATCCACTGGTTCCGCAGTACCTGCACGACCGCATCAGCGACAACGACGGCGACGGCATCCCGGACTACTACTTCACCCGCCGCCTGTCGGAAGTGGGCACCCGCGGCAGCACCGCGGAGCGCGACACCTTCCGCTTCGTCACCGGCATCAAGGGCGAATTCGACGCCTGGAAGACCTGGAACTATGAAGTCTACGGCGGCTATGGCCAGACCAAGGAAGCCCAGCAGTCGACCGGCCAGGTCAATGTACTGAACTTCGCCAACGCGCTGCAGGCCATCCCTGGCCAGAACGGCGGCGCCCCGGTGTGCGCCAGCGCCGACGCACGTGCGCAGGGTTGCGTGCCGATCAATATCTTCGGCTTTAACACGATCTCGCCGGAAGCGCTGAAGTACGTGACCGCACCAGGCTCGCTGCTCACCCGCACCACCCAGAAGATGGCGGGCGGCCAGATCAACGGCGAAGTCTGGGACCTGCCGGCCGGCCCGCTGGGCGTGGCTGCAGGCTTCGAATGGCGCAAGGAATTCTCGAGCGCCGTGCCGGATGCCCTGACCCAGGCCGGCCTGAATGCCGGCAACGCAACCCCCCCGACCTCGGGTGAGTTCAGCGTCAAGGAAATCTTCCTCGAATCGCGCGTGCCGCTGCTGAAGGACGTGCCGTTCGTCAAGCAACTGGACTTCCTGGGCGCCTTCCGCCACGGCGATTACTCGTCGGTCGGCAGCACCAACAGCTGGAACGCCGGCGTCGAATGGCAAGTCGTCAACGACGTGAAACTGCGCGGCACCCGTTCGCTGTCGACCCGCGCGCCGAACATCAACGAACTGTACCAGGCGCCGAGCCAGGACTTCCCGTCGGGCCTGATCGACCCTTGCCTGGGCGTGACCGGCACCTCGAACGGCCAGTACGATGCACTGTGCCGCGCCAACGCCGGCGTGGCAGCGAACATCGCCGCCAACGGTGCGTTCACCCTGAACCAGTCCGACATCCAGGGCGTCAGCGGCTACAACCGCGGCAACCCGGACCTGGAAGCGGAAAAAGGCCGTTCGACCACCGTCGGCGTGGTCTGGACCCCGCGCTCGATCGAGGTGCTGAAGCGCTTCACCTTCACGGCTGACTACTTCAACATCAAGATCGCCGACGCCATCCTGTCGACCGGCCGCCAGTACGCGCTGCAGAGCTGCTACAACGGCACCAACCCGGCAATGTGCTCGTTCATCACCCGCCGTCCAACCGCCACCGGCAGCAACAGCGCCGGCTCGCTGGACCTGGTCGACACCGCCGTGTCGAACACCGGCGGCTTCACGACCGAAGGCATTGACCTGACCGCATCGTGGAACGACCGCGTCGGCCCCGGCCGCCTGTCGAGCAAGGTGTCCTACACCTATGTGAAGCAAGGCTGGGTCAAGCAGACCCCGGATGCCGAGCGTGATCCGTTCGCAGGCGAGATCGGCGCGCCGAAGAACAAGGCGATGTTCGACCTCGGCTACAAGTGGAACAAGTTCAGCATTAGCGGCACCGCGACCTACATCGGCCGCTCGGCGCTCGACGACCAGTTCCTGGCCGGTCTCGACA
>Ga0308166_1003423_pt1 | contig 13501 bp, 12 predicted proteins | sample PhyCR2_2_FD_202137 | JGI IMG/M metagenome (GOLD analysis project Ga0308166, IMG submission 202137) | Phyllosphere microbial communities from UC Gill Tract Community Farm, Albany, California, United States - DLSLCC.R2 | ecosystem: Host-associated > Plants > Phyllosphere > Unclassified | place... | reverse complement strand
GGAAGCGCTGGGCCTGGACCTGAAAAAGAACGACGTGCGCTTCGTCGAGGACGACTGGGAAAGCCCGACCCTGGGCGCCTGGGGCCTCGGCTGGGAAGTCTGGCTGAACGGCATGGAAGTCACCCAGTTCACGTACTTCCAGCAGGTCGGCGGCCTCGATTGCAAGCCGGTGCTGGGCGAGATCACCTACGGCATCGAGCGCCTGGCGATGTACCTGCAGGGCGTCGAGAACGTGTATGACCTCGTGTGGACCGAGTGGGAAGAGAACGGCGAGAAGAAATCGCTGTCGTACGGCGACGTCTTCCACCAGAACGAAGTCGAACAGTCGACCTACAACTTCGAACACTCGAACACGGACCTGCTGTTCCAGGCTTTCAATAATCACGAGAGCGAAGCCAAGCGCCTGATCGAACTGGCGCTCACCTTGCCCGCGTACGAGCAGATCATGAAGGCGTCGCACAGCTTCAACCTGCTGGATGCGCGCGGCGCGATCTCCGTCACCGAGCGCGCCGCCTACATCGGCCGCGTGCGCACCCTGTCGCGCCTCGTCGCCCAGGCCTATTACGATTCGCGCGAGAAGCTGGGCTTCCCGATGCTCCCGAAAGCCTGAGTCCCAGAACAGAATAGAACGACACCATGAATCAGACATTACTCGTCGAACTGCAGACCGAAGAGCTGCCACCGAAGGCGCTGGTGAAACTGGGCGCCGCTTTCGCGGGCGGCATCGCGAACGGCCTGAAGGCCCGTGATTTCCTGGACGCCGACAGCGTCGTCACCACCTACGCCACGCCGCGCCGCCTGGCCGTCTCCATCACCAACGTGCGCGCCACGTCGGCCGACAAGACGATCCGCGAGAAGATCCTGCCGGTGACCGTCGCCCTCGACAAGGACGGCAACCCGACCGCGCCGCTGGCCAAGAAACTGGCCGCCCTCGGCTTCCCCGACCTGAAGATCAGCGACCTCGAACGCGCCCAGGACGGCAAGGCCGAAAGCTTCTTCTACACCTACACCGCGCCGGGCGTCGGCCTGGCCGAAGGTCTGCAGCCGGTGCTGGAAGAGACGGTCGCGAAGCTGCCGATCCCGAAGGTGATGAGCTACCAGCGTCCGGACGGCGCCACCGTGCAGTTCGTGCGCCCCGTGCACACGCTGCTGGCGCTGCACGGCGAGACCATCGTGCCGCTGTCCCTGCTGGGCCTCAAGGCCGGCCGCAGCACGCTCGGCCACCGCTTCCTGTCGAACGGCCACGCCTTCGATATCGGCCATGCGGACGCCTACAACGAACTGCTCAAGGTCTTCGGCAAGGTCGTCGCCAATGCCGAGGAACGCAAGGAATCGATCCGCACCCAGCTGCTGGCCAAGGCCGGCGGCGACCAGGTGCTGATGCCGGAATCGCTGCTGGATGAAGTGGCGGCGCTGGTCGAATGGCCCGTCGTCTACGAATGCCAGTTCGAAGACGTGTTCTTGTCCGTACCGCAGGAATGCCTGATCCTGACGATGCAGACGAACCAGAAGTACTTCGCCCTGACGGATACGAACGGCAAGCTGCGCTCGCGCTTCCTGATCGTCTCGAACCTCGCGACCGACGACCCGTCCGCCATCATCGGCGGCAACGAGCGCGTCGTGCGCCCGCGCCTGTCGGATGCGAAATTCTTCTTCGAGCAGGACAAGAAGAAGTCGCTGGAATCGCGCCTGCCGCTGCTGGCGAACGTCGTCTACCACAACAAGCTCGGCACACAGGCCGAACGCACGCAGCGCGTCACGCGCCTCGCCGGTGCCATCGCCCGCCGCCTCGGCTACGACGTGCTGCTGGCCGAACGCGGCGCGCAGCTGGCGAAGGCCGACCTGCTGACCGACATGGTCGGCGAGTTCCCGGAACTGCAAGGCATCATGGGCACGTACTACGCCCGCAACGACGGCGAGCACGAGGAAGTGGCGCTGGCCGCGTCCGAGCACTACCAGCCGCGCTTCTCGGGCGACGCGCTGCCGACGACGAACACGGGCCTGGCTGTCGCGCTGGCCGACAAACTGGAAACCCTCGTCGGCATCTGGTCGATCGGCCTGCAGCCGACCGGCGAGAAGGACCCGTTCGCGCTGCGCCGCCACGCGCTGGGCGTGATGCGCATGCTGGTCGAGAAGCGCCTGCCGCTCGCGCTGTCCGACCTGTTGAAGGATGCCGCCGGCGTGTTCGACTACATGCCGACGTTCAAGAACCCGACGGCCGACGTCACCGCGTTCATGCTGGACCGCCTGCGCGGCCTGCTGCGCGACCGCGGCTTCGCGCCGAACGAGGTGGAAGCCGTGCTGGCGCAGAACCCGGACCGCGTGGACGACGTCGTGCAGCGCCTGGAGGCCGTGCAGGTTTTCGCCGCGCTGCCCGAAAGCGCGTCGCTGGCCGCCGCCAACAAGCGTATCTCGAACATCCTCAAGAAGAACGAGGAAGCGCTCGCACAAGCCGGTAATGTCGATGCAGCCCTGCTGCAGGATGCCGCCGAGAAGGCACTGTACGCCAGCGTGCAACGCGTGCAGCCGGAGGTCGATGCAGCGTTCGAGCGCGGCGACTTCACCGACACGCTGAAGACGCTCGCGCAGCTGCGTGACGACGTCGACGCGTTCTTCAACGACGTGATGGTGATGGCCGACGACGTCGCGCTGCGGAACAACCGCCTGGCCCTGCTGTCCATCCTGCACCGCATGATGAACCGCGTGGCCGACATCTCGAAACTGGCCGCGTAAGTGCAATGAAGCTGATCATCCTCGACCGGGACGGGGTCATCAACCATGACTCCCCCGAGTTCATCAAGTCGCCCGCCGAGTGGATGCCGATCCCGGGGTCGCTCGAAGCGATCGCGCGCCTGAACCAGGCCGGCTACCGCGTCGTCATCGCGTCGAACCAGTCGGGCATCGCGCGCGAACTGTTCGACATCGCGACCCTGAACGCGATCCACCAGAAGATGCATGCGAGCGCCCAGCTGGTGGGCGCGGACATCGACGCCATCTTCTTCTGCCCGCACGCGGCCATCGACAACTGCGACTGCCGCAAGCCGAAGAACGGGATGTTCGAGGAGATCAGCAAGCGCTTCAAACTCAGCCTGAAGGGCGTGCCGACCGTCGGCGATTCGCTGCGCGACCTGCAGGCCGGCTTCATCAGCGGCTGCGTGCCCTACCTGGTCCTGACCGGCAAGGGCGAGAAGACGCTGGAGACGGGCGGCCTGCCGCCCGGCACGCAAGTCTTCCCCGACCTCGCCGCCATGGTCGACGCCTTCCTCAAGACCACGTCCGCGCCTGCCAACGCATGATCGTTACCACCGCCACCCCCGACCTGGAGACCACGCCTTTGCGTACCGCCGCCCTGTTCCTGCGTTCCCTGTTGTTCGCGATCGTCATGCTCGTCGCCACCGTCGTGTGGGCGTGCGTCTGCTTCCTCGCGGCGCCGCTCCCGTACAACAAGCGTTTCTGGGTCACGTCGCGCTGGAACGTCTTCATCATCTGGTGCGCGCGCGTCATCTGCGGCATCCGCTACCAGGTGAAAGGCTACGAAAACCTGCCGGCGCAACCCGCGATCCTGCTGTCGAAGCACCAGTCGGCATGGGAGACCATCTTCATGCTGCCCAACATGAAGCGGCCGCTCGTCTACGTCTTCAAGAAGGAGATCCTCTACATCCCCTTCTTCGGCTGGGGCATGGCGCTGCTGCGCATGATCCCGATCGACCGCAGCAAGGGCAAGCGCGCCTTTGCCCACGTCGTCAAGATCGGCAAGGCGCGCCTCGCGGACGGCCAGTCGATCATCATGTTCCCCGAGGGGACGCGCATCCCCGTGGGCCAGAAAGGACAGTACAAAAGCGGCGGTACGCGCCTCGCGATAGAAACTCGTGCGATGGTCGTGCCGATCGCGCATAATTCAGGTGAGTGCTGGCCCAAGAACTCGTTCATCAAGCGGCCGGGCCTCATCACCGTCTCGATCGGCAAGCCGATATCGCCGGAAAACCACACTGCCGACAGTCTGATGCAAGAGGTCGAAAATTGGATAGAATCGGAAATGCGCGTCATTTCGCCCCACGCCTATTCAGGTACTTGAACGAATTGGGCGCGCAGAACCCAGCATCATCGAAGCCGCCCACCATGACCTCCCCCAAGATCGACGCGAACCAGCTGGAGCTGTTTGCCCAGGAACTCGTCGCGGCGCTCAAGCCCTCGCCCACACCTGCGCCCACGCCGGCGGCCAGACCCGTGGCGCCGGCCCCGCTGTTCAAGGCACCGCCGGTGCCGACCCGCGTCCTGCCCATCCCACCCGTCGGTCCGAACGACCCGCCGCTGCGCAAGATCCAGCTCGGATCGCACACCGTGCATTACGTGCTGCGCCGCTCCGCGCGCCGCTCGCACGGCTTCATGGTCTGCGACGATGGCCTGTTCGTGACGTCGCCGAACCGCGCGCCGCTGGACGACATCGAGCGCGCCATCCGCGCCAAGCAGCGCTGGATCCTCACCAAGCTGTTCGAGCGGGGCGAACGCCGCGCGCAGCGCGCCGAACGTCCGCCCCTGGAATGGGTCGACGGCGCGCAACTGCCCTACCTCGGCGCCGACATCACATTGCGCCTGGAGCCGGCCACGCGCAGCCGCTGCGTCTACGATGCCGATACGCGCACCCTGCACCTCGGCGTGACGCCGGGCCTGGCGACGTGGCAGGTCCGCGAGCGCGTGAAGCTGTGGTTCCAGGACGAGGCGAAACGGATCTTCGGCGAACGCCTGGACCTGTACGCGCCGCGCGTGGGCGTGACGTACAACGCGTTCGCGATCTCGTCGGCCGGCACGCGCTGGGGCTCGTGCACGGTGGCCGGGAACATCCGGTTGAACTGGAAGCTGGTGCACTATCCGCTCGCGCTGCTGGACTACGTGGTCGTGCACGAACTGGCGCACCTGCGCGAGATGAACCACAGCCCGGCCTTCTGGGCCGTCGTGGGCGAGGTGTTCCCGGATTACGATGGCGCCAAGGCGGCGCTCAAGAAGCGGTCGGTGGAGATGCCGGTGCTGTTCCCGGACGAATGACCACCGACCTGGTCGTTACGAGGCGCGGAACTGCAGTTCGCCCGCCGCACGCGCCTCGACGATCCCGCGCATCGCGCTGACTTCGTCCTTGTTCAGGCACCGGAACGGAATGGGCAGGGTGCCCCGCTTCAAGACCATCATGAAGCCGCTCGAATACGTGCGGATGCGCTCCACGTCGCTCCAGTCGATCAGGCTCACGCCCGTGTCGCTGGTGCGCACGATGCCGTGCTGGTCGATCTGGAATTCGTAGGTGCGCTTCCCGCGCTGCAGCAGCACGAAGTGCGTGGCCGCCGACAGCGTGCTTTTCAGGCGCAGGTAGACGCCCATCGGCCAGCGGATATGACGGCGGCGGATCAGGTAACCGCCATGCTCCCACATGAAACGCACGTACTCGGCGAACGAGTAGCGCACCCAGAAATGAAGACTGTAACGTTCCGCCGGCGGATGCACGACCGGAATCGTGGCCGCCGGCATCGCGTCGGCACCGAGATCCGCGGCGTCAGGCTGGTCCAGCAACGCGGCCCCGCCATCCGAGTGGCCGGCCGCTCGCGAGCGATTTGACCACAACATGTGCATCCCCTTTCGTTTTCTAATCTAAAGAGAATGGTAGCAAAAGCTAAGCGATAATTTGTTGCAAGAGTTCAACAGTGCGCACTGTCGCGCCGCGATGGCGGGCCGCGAAGGCCTGTGCGTGGGCGCCCATGGCGGCGCGGCGGCCGTCGTCATCGAGCAGGCCGGCGGCTGCGCGCAACAGCGCCGGCGCATCGGGCACGCGCAGCGCGGCGCCCGCGGCGACGGCTTCCTCGGTCGCCTGCAGGAAGTTGAAGGTGTGTTCGCCCACCAGCACCGGACGTCCCAGCGCGCACGCTTCGATCAGGTTCTGGCCGCCCAGCGGGAGCAGGCTGCCGCCGATGAAGGCGCAGTCGCATGCGGCGTAATAGGCGAACATCTCGCCCATCGAATCGCCCAGCAGCACGTCGGTGTCCACGTGTTCCGGCAGTTTTGATCGATGTGCGAGGCTCAAGCCGCGTTCCTCGACCATGCGCGCCACCTCATCGAAGCGCTGCGGATGACGGGGCACAAGCACGAGCAGCATGTTCGCCGGACGTTGGTCCAGGGCCTTGTACGCGTCGAGGATCAGCGCCTCTTCGCCTTCGCGGGTGGACGCGCACAGCAGCACGGGGCGGTCCGCGAAGCGCGCGCGCAGCATGGCGCCCGTGTCCAGCGCGGCCTGCGGCGGCACGACGTCGAACTTGATGCTGCCCGTGACGGCGACCTTCGCGGCGCCCAGCGAGGCGATGCGCTCGGCGTCCGCATCCGTCTGCGCGGCCACCAGCGTGATCGCGCGCGCGGCATCCGTCATCAGCGCGCCGATCTTGCGGCCGCGGCGCAGCGATTTTTCGGACAGGCGTGCGTTCACGAGCGCCACCGGCACGCCGTGTCGCGCGCAGCCATGGATCAGGTTCGGCCACACTTCCGTCTCCATCAGGATGCAGACCGCGGGTTCGAAATGGCGCAGGAAGCGGCCGACCATGAAGCCGGTGTCGTACGGGAGGAACGACTGGATCACGCGGTCGCCGTGCTTGCCGAACAGCGCTTTGCCGGTGGCGCGGCCCGTCGGGGTCATGTGGGTGAGCAGGATGCGCGCATCGGGGCGCGCGGCCAGCAGGGCTTCGATCAGCGGTTCCGCCGCGCGCGTCTCGCCGACGGAGACGGCGTGCACCATGATGGTCGGACGCTTGTCGAGCCAGCGTCCGTAGAACCCCAGGCGCTCGCCCAGATGCGTGCGGTAGCCGGGCTCGCGGCGCCCACGCCACCACAGGCGGCCCAGCACGAGCGGCAGCGCCAGCCACCACATCAGCGAATACAGCACGCGCATCAGCGGCTCTCCAGCAGGCGCCGCGCGGCCGCCACGACCTCGTCGACCAATGGCGGCGCACCCGTGTCGCCGAGATTCACGATGCGCGGCGACCAGTTGCCTTCGGTCTTCCAGCGCGGCGAATCGGCATAGATCTCGACCGTCGGCCGCACGAAGGCCGCGGCGATGTGCGTGAGGCCCGTGTCGACGCCCACCGCGAGCGTCGCGTGGCGCGCCAGTTCCACCGCATCCATCATCGACAGTTTCGGCAGCACGCGCGCGTTCGGCAGCCCGGCCGCCAGGCGCTCGGCCTCCTCCTTCTCGCGCGGCGAACCCCACGGCAGCAGGATCGTCATGGGCGCGAGCGCCCGGCCGAGCGCGATCCAGTGCGCCGTCGGCCATTTTTTCGCGTCGCGCGCGGTCCCGTGGAAGAACACGGCGTAATCATCCGGCGGCATCCACGCGGGACGGGCGCTGTTTTCGGGTGCCGGCAGGCCGAAATCGGGCGGCGTGTCGACGGCATAGCCGAGCGCCGCGGCCACGACCTGGCGTCCGCGCGCCACCGCATGCGTACGCGGCTCGACGGGGATGCTGCGGCTGTGGAAGATGCGCGAGACGCCTTCGTAGCCCGAATCCTCGGTGCCGTTGGCCAGGCCGATCTTCTGGCCGCCGCGGGCGCAGGCCATCACAATGCCCGTCTTGATCAGGCCCTGCGTGTCGAACACGTAGTCGTACTGCTCGGCGCGCAGGTCGCGGAAAAAGCCGCGCAGCTCCGCGCGCACGGCCGCTTGGCCGAGCCCCTTGCGCCAGCGCCGCAACGCGAACGGGATCACCTTGCGCACGTGCGGGTTGAGCTTCACGAGGCTGACGTAGCCCTCTTCCACCACCCAGTCGACCTGGGCATCCGGAAAGTGGCGCCGGATGTCGGCCACGATCGGGAGATTGTGCAGGACGTCGCCCAGCGACGACACCCGCACCAGCAGGATCTTCATCAGAACGGCAGCTTGGCGTCAGGCTTGGCGGCGAGGATCACGCGCGCAAATTCCTTCTGGATGCGGTCCAGCGCTGCCGGATTCTCGCCCTCGAAACGCAGCACGACGACGGGCGTCGTGTTCGAGCCGCGCGCCAGGCCGAAGCCGTCCGGGTATTCCACGCGCAGGCCGTCGATGTCGACAATGCGATCCGCGCCCGGGAATTTCGCGTCGGCACGCAGCTTGTCGATCAGCGCGAAGTTCTCGCCTTCCTGCAGGTGCAGGTGCAGCTCGGGCGTGCTGGACGCGATCGGCAGGGCATTCAGCAGTGCCGACGGGTCGGTTTCGCGCGTGAGGATCTCGAGCAGGCGCGCGCCCGTGTACAGGCCGTCGTCGAAGCCGTACCAGCGGTCCTTCCAGAAGATATGGCCGCTCATCTCGCCGCCCAGCGGTGCGCCCGTTTCCTTCAGCTTGGCCTTGACGAGCGAGTGGCCCGTCTTCCACATCAGCGGACGGCCGCCGTGCTGCTCGATCCACGGACCCAGGTGGCGCGTGCACTTCACGTCGTACAGGATTTCGGCGCCCGGATTGCGCGACAGGACGTCCTTCGAGAACAGCATCATCTGGCGGTCCGGGAAGATGATCTGGCCATCCTTCGTGACGACGCCCAGGCGGTCGCCGTCGCCGTCGAACGCGAGGCCGATTTCGGCGTCCGTCGTCTTCAGGCATTCGATCAGGTCCTGCAGGTTTTCCGGGTGCGCCGGATCCGGGTGGTGGTTCGGGAAGTGGCCGTCCACGTCACAGAACAGTTCGATCACGTCGCAGCCCATCGCGCGGAACAGATCGCCCGCGACCATGCCGGCCACGCCGTTGCCGCAGTCGACTGCGATCTTGATCGGACGCGCGATCCTGACGTCGCCGACGATGCGTTCGACGTAGGCGGCCTTGATGTCGTGCGTCGAGTAACCACCTTGCTGGGCGGCCGGCTGGAAGTCGTCGCGTTCGATGGCCTGGTACAGGCCCTGGATCGCATCGCCATAGATCGCCTCGCCGGCCAGCACCATCTTGAAGCCGTTGTAGTCCGGCGGGTTGTGGCTGCCGGTGACCATGATGCCCGAACGCGCACCCAGCACGTTGGTGGCGAAATACACCATCGGCGTAGCGACCATGCCCAGGTCGACGACATCCACGCCCGCGGCCTGCAGGCCTTCGGCCAGCGCCTTCGCCAGTTCCGGGCCGGACAGGCGGCCGTCGCGGCCGATGATCACGGTGCGTTCTCCCTTGGCCAGCGCGGCGGCGCCGAACGCCTGGCCGATGCGGCGTGCGATCCCCGCATCGAGCGTGCTGCCGATGACGCCGCGGATGTCATAAGCCTTGAAGATCGTTTTCGAGAGAGAAACCATGGATTATCTACCTTGCTGGACGAGGCACCGGAATGCACGCGCACGGGCATTACGAACGCCGGTTGGGTCGGGATTGAAAAAAGGGATATTGTAACGGCAAGCAGGGCCGCCGGGGCCGGATTACCGGTGTACTGGATGCGCAAATAAGCGCGATGAGGCGCACAGAACGTGCGCACTCGGAACGATATGAAACGGAATCAGACGCGCAGTTTGTCCATCGATTTACCGCCTTCGACCCATTCCTTGACCCATTTCGGCTGGCGGCCGCGACCGGTCCACTGTTGCGAGGCATTGTCCGGATTGCGATAACGGACGGCGACGGAACCGGCATTCGCACCCGCCGATTTGCCGCCACGGCCGCTGGCGCTGATCAGGTCTTTCAAAGGTACGCCGACGCTCTGTGCGATGGCCATGATCTGTTCACGCGCCTTTTGCACTTCCTGCACCTCGCGTTTCTTCATTTCCTGCTTGATCTGCTCTTGCAGGTTGCGCAAATCGCCCAAGGACAAATTAGACAGATCCATCTTGATTCCTTATATGTAGAGTCTAGGTGTAAGGGATTTTATCGAATAATCACCAATGCTCGCAATATACTACAACTGAAATTTCTTTAGTGTTTTTTGTGCCAAATCAGCCAGCGCGGCGACTTGAATCTCACGATACGCGCGTACAACCATACGTAGCTGATAATGAACAACAGACAGAAGAATATCAAAATTCCCGTATTCCGCCAGAACACGGTTGCGGGGATAACGGCGGTGAGGGAAAACAGCCACAAGTATGGCGAAGTACGCGCATTCCTTTTCATCAGTGCACGGGCTTCTTTGCCACCGACGGTCCATTGCACGATACGCCGGAAAATCAGGCTGTGCAGGTGGATTCCATCTGGCATGGTAGGGGATTTCCCACGTACAAACATTCGGCGGTAAACGGAAAATATGGTTTCGAATGCCGGATAAATCAGCAGCAAGACGGCATACCACGTCGATACCTGGGGATTGCGCATCACGAGCAGCAGGGCCAGTTCGCCCAGCATGAATCCGATGAAATAAGCGCCGCCGTCGCCGAGGAAGATGAGGCCGACGGGATAATTCCAGATGAGGAAACCGGCCGTTGCGCCCGCGACCGTCAGCGCGGACACCAGCACGAACATGTCGCCCACCTGCCAGCCCACGTAAGCGAGCGACAACAGCATGAAGATCGTGACGACACTGGCCAGGCCATTGAACCCGTCGATGATATTCACCGCGTTCGCAATGCCCGCAACGGCCAGTACGGTCAGCGGCAATATCAGCCACAGCGAATCGAGGTGCCAGCTCACGAAAGGCATATCGAGCCGCGCGATTTTCGCGTCCAGCACGAGATAGCCGAGGAACGCGGCGACCATCGTCAATATCAGGCGGCGCGAGGGACGCACCTTCCCCGTATAGTCTTCGACGATACCGCCGGCGAATGCGATCCCCCCACATCCCAGCAGCGAGACCAGCCAATAACCGAGGCCGGGCACCCGCCATACGGAAATGCCGGCGGTCAGGGCCACCGCGAGGAAGATCGGCAATCCGCCAATCCGCGCCACCGCATGGAGATGGACCTTCTGTACGCCGTCGAAATTATTGTCGAGTGCGGGTCCGTGCAATTTCGAATGCTTGACGACGAGGAGCGTCAGTAGCGCGGACACGACAAAACTTACGATGAAGGAAAACATTTTATTATTTTTTAAATGCAACCGTGCGGGATTGTACCGGATTAGTCGTCGGCAAACCGGACCTCGGCAGTGTACGCGCGCAGACTGTCGTCCGATTGAGGAATTACGAAATACCGGAACTTTGACTGATGGGCAAGACAATTTACAATCAGCAATTCCCTCGGCTGGGGCCGCCGTACGAAACCCGGAAGAATCGATTAGTATCGATCCTGCAAAATCGAATGTGAGCGAAATGAAAACCTATGTAATCGGCGACCTGCAAGGGTGCGCCCATGAAGCCGGCCTGCTGCTGGAACGAATCGACGCGACGGCGGGACCAGGTACGCGCATCCTGTTCGTCGGCGACCTGATCAACCGCGGCCCCGATTCGCTGGGCGCGCTGCGCCGCATGAAGGCGCTGGCGGAAGCGAGCGATGGCCGCGTCGACGCCCTGCTCGGCAACCATGACCTGCACCTGCTGGCCGTGGCCGTCGGCGCCCAGAAAATGAGCCGGTCCGATACGCTGGACGAGATCCTCGCCGCGCCCGATCGCGATGCACTGATCGACTGGCTGCGCCGCCGCCCGCTCGCGATGTTCGTCGATGCCCACCTGCTGGTACATGCCGGCGTGGCGCCGCAGTGGACGGCCGCGCAGACGATGGCGCTGGCGGCCGAAGTGGAGGCTGTGCTGCGCGGCGACCACTGGATCGACTTCCTCGGCCAGATGTACGGCAACGAGCCGGACCGCTGGGACGACGGCCTCACGGGCATCGCCCGCCTGCGCTGCATCGTCAACGCGCTCACGCGCATGCGCCTGTGCTGGCCGGACGGCCGCATGGATTTCCATCACAAGGAAAGCGACAAGGGGCCGGAAGGCACGGACCTGCAGCCCTGGTTCGACCTGCCCAACCGCCGCACGCTCGATGTCACCGTCGTGTTCGGACACTGGTCGGCGCTCGGGCTCGTGCTGCGGCCGAATCTCGTGGGGCTGGACAGCGGTTGCGTGTGGGGCGGCAAGCTGACGGCCGTGTGCCTGGATGACCGGTCGCTGTTGCAGGTGGATTGTCCCGAGTATCGGGAGCACAGCGGGAAGAAGTGAACCGTCGTTCCCGCGCAGGCGGGAACCCATACCGAGTTACCGAATTACGTTACGTTGCGGAGCAGTGGCGTTACCGACGTTGGAAGCTCAGTATGGATCCCCGCCTGCGCGGGGATGACGGGGTTGGGTTTGCCCCAGCGCCCCCGCGATCGCATCATGCGCCGCCTGCGCCAGCTCGCGCCGGTGCGCGCCCGCCGCCGGGATCGGCGCCAGGCAGGCCAGCCGCGCGACCACCGGTTCACCGCCGAGGATGCGCACGATGCTGTCGACGAACGTCGTCTCGCCCGTGTAGTCGACGGCCGGATGCCAGCCGCCGTCCGCGTCGACATAGGCCAGCGCGACCGGCTGCACGGGCACCTCGGCGTCGATGGCGGCTTCGAACAGATTGGCGTGGAACGGCAGCACCGTGCCCTGGCTGGCCGTCGTCCCCTCGGGGAAGAACGCCACGCGGCGGTGCTGGCCGAGGGCTTCCACGAGGCCCTTGAAGATGTGGCGCAGGTCGCGCCGGCTGCCGCGCGCGATGAACACCGTGCCTGCCTGCGCGACGAGCCAGCCGACCACGGGCCAGGCGCGGATCTCGGCCTTGGCCACGAAGCGGCACGGGTGCACGGCATTGATGACGAAGATGTCGAGCCACGAGATGTGGTTCGCGACGATGAGCGCGTGCGCCAGCGAGTCCTCGCCCGGCACGCGCTCGAGGCGCACGCGGCAGATGCCCAGCAGGCGTACCGACCAGCGCTGGATCAGGCGCTCGCGCAGGGCATCGCCCGCCCACGGGAACACGAGGGCGCAGGTGACCAGGCCCTGGACCAGGTGGAGGACGAGGCGCGCGAGGCGCCACGCGAGCTTGATCTTCAATCAGCGTTCGAACGCGACGTGGCCGGCGACGATCGTCGCCTTCACCTGGCCCGCCAGTTCGTAGCCGAGGAACGGCGTGTGCTTGCCCTGGCTCGCGAGGGCGGCCGCGTTGACGGTCCAGCGCGTGTCCGGGTCGAACAGCACGACGTCCGCGCTTGCGCCCTGTGCCAGCGTGCCGGCGGACAGGCCCGCCGTGCGCGCCGGATCGCTCGTGATCCTGGCCAGCGCGGTCGACAACGCCTTCCCATCGTTGCCTTGCTCGGCCGCCCATTTCAGCATCAAGGACAGTAGCAGTTCCAGGCCGGTGGCGCCGGGCGAGGCCTCGGCGAACGGCAGCAGCTTCTCGTCGTCGTCGACCGGGGTGTGGTCCGAGCAGACGGCGTCCACGGTGCCGTCCTGGACGGCCGCGCGGATCGCGTCGCGGTCGCGCTGGCTGCGCAGCGGCGGCGTGAGGCGCGCGTTGGAATCGAAGAAGCCGATGTCGGCATCCGTCATGTGCAGGTGGTGCACGCCGACGTCGCACGTGACCGGCAAGCCTTCCTTCTTGGCGGCGCGGATCAGGTCCAGCGCGGCGGCGGACGAGAT
>Ga0308166_1003421_pt1 | contig 13503 bp, 9 predicted proteins | sample PhyCR2_2_FD_202137 | JGI IMG/M metagenome (GOLD analysis project Ga0308166, IMG submission 202137) | Phyllosphere microbial communities from UC Gill Tract Community Farm, Albany, California, United States - DLSLCC.R2 | ecosystem: Host-associated > Plants > Phyllosphere > Unclassified | place... | reverse complement strand
ACGAGCACCATCGCCTCGCCCATCGCCGCGACGTCGGCCGCGATGTTGATGATGTTCGCGACGAGCAGCAGCCCGACGATCGTCAGCACGACGGCACGCGGCGCATAGCGCTGCAGGTTGGTGGCCATCCCGCGGCCCGTGACGCGGCCGATGTTGGCGCTGACGACCTGGATCGCGACCATCAGCGGATACGTCAGCAACAGCGTCCACAGCAGATTGAAGCCGAATTGCGCCCCGGCCTGCGAATAGGTGGCGATGCCGCTCGGGTCGTCGTCGGCGGCGCCGGTGATCAGGCCCGGACCCAGCTTCGACAGCCAGGTCGTCGCCTGCGCCGACGGCGGCGCGATGGGGTCCTCGGCATCGTTCGTTTCAGCGGATTTCATGAAAGACATCATGCACCCGATTGCGCGTGGGAATATGTACGGTTGCGCACACAGTGTATGGACGGTAACGCGGCAGGGGCGGACGTGGCGGTGATCCCTGCGCTGGCCGCCTGTCGCGAAATCGTTGGTATTCAACCAACGATTTCAATTTCTTCTATACCAACAAGATGAAGAAATTGTAAAATTGCCTAAACGAAATAATAGCGCGATAGCGCCGCGTCCTTCATCAGGACGCATCTTCATTCAATCGCTCCACAGGGGAAAACATGTTTTGCAGTGAATGTGGCATCCAGCCCACCAACCTCGATGCACGGTTCTGCACGGGCTGTGGCACGTCTCTCCATACCGAAAGCCGCGCCGTTGACCTCAGCAAGGGTGCCGCGCCGGTACCGGCCGCGCCGCAACTGTCATCCGCCCCGGCGCCCGACGTCCTGCCGGACGGCATCCAGGGCTGGAGTTGGGGCGCATTCCTGCTCAACTGGATTTGGGCGGTCTGCAACCGCACGTACATCGGACTCCTGGCCCTGATTCCCTACATTGGATTCGGCGTTGCGATCTGGCTGGGCTTCAAGGGCCGCGAAATGGCATGGAAAAACGGCAACTGGCAGAGCGTGGACCATTTCAATCGCGTACAGCGCAAATGGTCCCAGTGGGGCGTCGGTCTCGTCATCGGCAGTTTTGCGCTCGGCATCCTGGCCGCGATCGCGGTGCCGGCCTACGTCGCCTACACCCACCACGCCCAGGAAAAAAACGCGTCCGAGGTCGTCGAGGCGGCCATGTCGAAGGAGGCCGACAACGATGCACCAGGATCGGACGCCGGATCGATCGACAGCAATGCGGAGGAACTGCAACTGCCTCTGGAGACATTGGCCGGCACCCTGTCGAAAGTCGAGCTCCCGAGCGGTGGCCAAGGCCTTGCGATCGACAACAAGACGCTGTTCAGCGGCGAAGACGCGAATTGGCACGATCCGATTCATGTATTCAAATTGTCGGGCCAACGTGAATACATCCTGATGGCGAGCACCGGCGGCCGCGGCAACAGCTGCGAATCGCTGTTCTACTTCCTGATGACCAGTCCCTCGGGCGTTCGTTTTACGCCCGAATTCGGCTCGTGCTCGCCACAAGGAAGCTATACGCAGCAGGGCGACACGGTGACGATCAAGCTGCCCAAGATGGGTGGCCAATCGACCATCGTCTTCGATGGCACCACGGTCATCGAAGACGGCAAGAAGGTCAAGCTGAGCGACAGTAACGATCCGTCGAAATAAAGCCGACGCCCGGGATACGCCGAACATGAACGCCAACCCGTGAACGGTTGGCGTTTTTTTATGCCTTCGAGATCGACCTCAGCTCGCGTGCCGCATGCCACGACCAGCGTCCCATGATAAATGCGGCCGCAAAACCACCGATGCCGATGGCAAATCGCTGAGCGGAGAATCCATCCGTGATACTCACGTAGCAGAACATCAAGCCGACCATGAGCGCCACCACTGCGCCGAATCCATATTTCAGCACGTAAAGCAAGGCCCAACTGCCGGCGATGAACTTGCGCAACGGCTTGGTCGGTGCATCGGCGCCGGGCGGTACTTCACCGGTGAGTTTTCCCCATGCACGCGCCAACCCGGCTTTACCGGTTGCACGCGGTAATCCATGGCGAATCGTTTCGGTCAGATCGTCGCCCGGTGGCAATTCAGGCTGGATGCCGACTTTCGTAAAGTCTTGTGTCATTTCAGTACGCGGATCAAAGCTGCAACGGAACGAAAAACTGCACCGGGCGCCTGCCTTTGAGGACCGCCCGGTACTGCGGACCAGCATAACAGGCGGGAGCGCTGGAAAAGTCACCGACTATCACAACAGGCCGCCCGATGCGGGCGGCCGTTCCGTGCGTGTTTTGCCCGGGTTACAGGTCATTTACCGCGTAGAGCCGTACTGTTCAAACCCAAGGTCGGCATAGCGACGCCCCTGGTCCGTAGGGCGCTGCGGTTCGACGCATGATCAGTCGGGCTGCCGCTCAAGTCGCTCGGCGACCAGCGCCGTCACGACGGCCTGCAGCACGTGCACCGCCCAGCGCTCGCCCGCCTTGCGCGGACCGGCCTGCACTTCGCCTTCCGTGATGCCGAGGATGGGCGCGATGCCGGCGATGTTGACGGCATACAGCGCGGTGCCATACAGCGTGCCCAGCGCCACCGGCGACAGGTCCGGCGCCCACTCGCGCAACGTCGGCAGGGCCGCCCCGAAGGCCGCCGACGCGCCCAGGTGGTTGGCGAATTCGACGACGCTGGTGCCGGTGTCGCCGATGACGTCGCGCGATCCGGTCGTGCGGTCGATCCAGTCGACCGCGTCGCGGTCCAGCGTCTTGGTCAGCAGTCCGGTCTTGCGGCCCGCGACCATGAACGCGGTGGTGACGACGCCGGCGACCAGTCCGCCCAGTATGGCTGCTTTGTGCTTTTGCATGAGGTTCCGATGGCAAAGTGAATATTGGGCGTGCCCGGCCCGGGGGGTGGCACGCGGTTGATTCGTCACCATACGGCTTTGGCTGGACAGGATCGGTGCGGTGCTGCACCCATGGCGCGGTGCTGCACAGCATCGGCTCGTCATACCGAACGGGCACGCCCATCCGGCACCTTATTCAATCGCCGATCCGGCGAAATTGCGCAAGCACGTCAGTCGATGACAGCCACTTGCGGCGCACCGGGCTGGTTCCAGGCAAACAAGACCAGATGCCACAGGCCCGGGGCCTTTCTTGAGGGATCGATCAATCCTTGTGCCCCACAAGACTCGAGGCGCCGACGAACTGCCCATGAACGTGGCGATCCGCCTGCGGCGACAATGTCTTGCCAGGGAGCGATGGCATCGTCGAGGCTGATCCCGATTGCGGACAATGCCGCCGGATTGCGCAGATCGACAATCCGATCGGCCACGACACGCACGCTGACCACCTCGAGATGAGGACTCCGATTCCCCTGATGAGCGTGCATGGCGGCGTCCACGCCCTCCCGCGATGCGCTCAGGTAAAGCGTCGGTTGCGTGATTTCCGAATAACGGCCAGCACTTCTGGAGCCAGCCAGTGCATACGCCCGGTAAGCGGGATCGACCGCGCGATAAAAAATGCCTTCAATGTTGGCGAACAAAATGTCGGGGTTGTCCATGCTGACCAGTTCAAAACAGTGAAAAAACAAGGCGCCGGCAGAACGACGGCGCCTGACGCTAGCGCACCGCCTGAATCCCTGCGTGCCGATCCCTTGACTGAGGAGAGGGGCAAGCGGTTTTGCCGGGCCTACCTGCCCTGAGCCCCGCCTGCGCAGGAAGTCGTTTCCGGCAACGCCGGGAACGACGGGTTCAATTCGTCCCCTTCTCCGCCGCAATCCACTTCTCCACCTGCGCCTGCAGAATGGGTAACGGCAGCGTCCCATCCCCCAGCACCACCGCGTGGAACTTCGGATAGCTGAATTTCGGTCCCAGTTCGCGCTGCGCCTTGGCGCGCAGTTCCTGGATCTTCAGCGCGCCCGTCTTGTACGCCAGCGCCTGGCCGGGCCACACCATGTAGCGTTCGATCTGGTTGGCGGCGCGCGCCTCGCTGTAGCCGAGGTTGTCCATCGCGTAGGCGATCGCGCGTTCGCGCGTCCAGCCCTGCGCGTGCATGCCCGTGTCGACGACGAGGCGCACGGCGCGCAGCAGTTCGTCGTTCAGGTGGCCGTAGTACGCGGCCGGGTCGTCGTAGAAGCCGAATTCGCGGCCCAGCGTTTCGCTGTACAGCGCCCAGCCTTCCGTGTACGCGGCGGCGCTCGGGTGCTCCGTGAAGAATTTGCGGAAGTCAGGCAGCGGCAGTTCCTTCAGCAGCGCCGCGTGCAGGTGGTGGCCCGGCACGCCCTCGTGCAGGAACAGCGTCGTCATGCCGACCGTATCGTAGTCCTTCGGGTCGTTGACGACGGCCCAGAACACGCCCGGGTGCGAGCCGTCCGCCGCCACCGGCGTGTAGTGGTCGGACGCGGTCGCGCGCGTCAGTTCCGGTTCCGGCAGGATGGCGAGCTGCGCCTTCGGCAGCAGGCTGAAATACTGCGGCAGCTTCGCCTCGACCGTCGCGTAGATCGCGCGGTAGCGGTCCAGCACCTCCCCTTCCGTCTTGAACGGCTTGAAGCGCGGCTGCGCGGCCATCCATTGCGGGAAGTCCTTCAGCGGGCCGTCATAGCCGAGCTTCGGCGCCAGCGCCGCGATCTGCTGCTGGATGCGCGCGACTTCCTTCAGGCCCAGCGCGTGGATGTCGGCGGGCGCCTGGTCCAGGTTGGTGTTGTTGCGGATCCGCGCCTGGTACCACGCGGCGCCGTCCGGCAGCGCGCCGTAGCCGGCCGTCGTGCGGCCCGCCGGCAGATAGTCCTTCTCGAGGAACGCGTTCAGGCGGCCGAGCGCCGCGTCGATACGGTCGGCGGCCTGGCGGTAGCCCGCCGTGAGCATCTTCTTGTCCGCGTCGGAGAAGCCCGCCGGCAGGTTCTTGATCGGGGTGTAGAAGACGCTCGCTTCCGGATCGCCCGCCGCCAGCTGGCGGAACTGCGGCAGCATCTTCGCCGTGATCGCCTTCGGCTGCACGACGCCGCGGCGCATGCCGGTCTTCATGTTGGCGATGGCCTGGTCGATCCAGGCCGGCAGCCCTTCCAGGCGCGCCAGGTAGGCGCGGTACTGCGCGGGCGTCGTCAGCGGCTGCGAGCCCGTGCCGCTCGCGTAGTTGGCCAGCGTGCTGGGGACGTTGTCGAAGTGATTCAGCGGCAGCAGGTGCTCAGGGAAGCGTTCCAGGTCGAGCTGGCTATTGATCTCGAACGCGAGGATGTCGCGGTTCAGGCGCGCCTTGTCCAGCAGGCGCGCGGCGTCGACCTTGCGCAGCTCGTCCAGCAGCCGGTGGTTCAGCGCGAAATAGCGGGCCCGCACCTTCGGGTCGATGGCCATGCCGAGCTGGTCGTCGTAGCGGCTGTCGCCGTTGGCGGTGGCGTACAGCAGGGGGTCGAAGCGGGCGCGCGCGTCGTAGAAGCGCGCGGCCACGTTGTCGACCTTGCGCTCGGCCGCGGACGCGGACGGTGCCGGCGCGGTTGCCGACACGGCCGCGGCATGGGCATTCGGGACGGGGCCGGCAACGGTCGCCAGCACGGCGGCGAAGGCGGCGGCGAGCACGGTATTCAGGGTGCGGTTCATGGGTCTCCCTCGTGTGATATTTCCGGCAAGCATACTATGCAACCGGCCGCGCGGGCCACCACGCCACGCTTGCACCGGACTGCGCCTTACCTCCCCATTTTGGCGCATGATTGCACCGCGGCGGTGCTCGCGCCCGTTTGGAGAGCGGTCCGGACGGCATGCCCGCCCGCAGTGCGCCGCTTCACCAAATTGGAACGTTTATTGCTACTCAGAAGTGCTCAGTCAACCAACCTGCACTTTTTTGGAGTTAGTACGCATGGATGCATTCAAAAGCGGAGCTGATGCGCTCTTCATCCTGCTCGGCGGGATCATGATCCTGGCGATGCACGCCGGCTTCGCATTCCTGGAACTCGGCACGGTACGCCGCAAGAACCAGGTCAACGCGCTCGTCAAGATCCTGATCGACTTCGCGGTGTCCACGATCGCCTATTTCTTCGTGGGCTACGGCATCGCCTACGGCATCCACTTCATGGGCGCCACCAGCACGCTGGTCGCCAAGAACGGCTACGAACTCGTGAAGTTCTTCTTCCTGCTGACGTTCGCCGCCGCGATCCCCGCCATCATCTCCGGCGGCATCGCCGAACGGGCCAAGTTCCACCCGCAGATGGCCGCCACCGCCCTGCTCGTCGGCCTGATCTATCCGCTGTTCGAAGGCATCGCCTGGAACAACCGCTTCGGCGTGCAGGACTGGCTGACGGCCACGTTCGGCGCCGCGTTCCACGACTTCGCCGGCTCCGTCGTCGTGCACGCCGTCGGCGGCTGGGCCGCGCTGCCGGCCGTGCTGCTGCTGGGCGCGCGCCGCGGGCGCTACACGAAGGACGGCCGCATCTCGGCGCACCCGCCGTCGAACATCCCGTTCCTTGCGCTGGGCGCGTGGATCCTCACCGTCGGCTGGTTCGGCTTCAACGTGATGAGCGCGCAGACGCTGGACAAGATGAACGGCCTCGTCGCCGTGAATTCGCTGATGGCCCTCACCGGCGGCACGCTCACGGCATTCGTGATGGGCAAGAACGACCCGGGCTTCGTCTACAACGGCCCGCTGGCCGGCCTCGTCGCCGTGTGCGCGGGCTCGGACCTGATGCATCCGCTCGGCGCGCTCGTCACCGGCGCGATCGCGGGCGCCATCTTCGTCGTGATGTTCACGCTGGCGCAGAACCGCTGGAAGATCGACGACGTGCTGGGCGTGTGGCCCCTGCACGGCCTGTGCGGCGCGTGGGGCGGGATCGCCGCCGGCATCTTCGGCAGCCAGGCGCTCGGGGGCCTGGGCGGCGTGTCGCTGGCGTCGCAGCTCGTCGGCACCTTGCTGGGTGTCGCCATCGCCGGCCTGGGCGGCCTGCTCGTCTACGGCATCCTGAAGGCCACCGTCGGGCTGCGCCTCGACGCAGAACAGGAATTCGACGGCGCCGACCTGGCCATCCACCGCATCAGCGCCACGCCCGAGCGCGAGACCACGTTCCAGTAAGCTTCTTCACGCCGCGCGCCGGCTTCACGCCGGGCGCACGGCTTCCTCGTCCTGCCCCCTGCCCTGCGCGACCGCGCGCCGGATCGCCGCCGCCAGCACGGCCGGCTCGACCGGCTTGGCCAGGTAATCCGTGAATCCCGCCTCCAGCGCCCGCGTGCGGTCGTCCTCGCGCGTGAACGCCGTCAGCGCGATGGCGGGAATGCCGGCCGTCGCCGCGCGCCGGCGGATGCGCCGCATCAGTTCGAAGCCGTCGACGTCCGGCATGCCCACGTCGCTGACGATCACGTCCGGCAGCTCGCGCTCGAGCTGCGCCAGGGCCGCGTGGGCGCCGGGCGCCGTCGTCGTGGCGGCGCCGCTCTCGGCCAGGATTTGTTCCAGCACGTCGAGCGTGTCGGGCATGTCGTCGACGACCAGGATGCGCACGCCGGACAGGTCCGCGAGGTCGGGCGTCGCGCCCGCGCGCGGGACGGCCGCCGGTGCGGCGACGGCGGCCGCCGGCGCCAGCGGCAGGCGCACCGTGAACGTGGTACCCGTGTGCGGGCCGGCGCTGTCGGCGGCGATGGTCCCGCCGTGGAGTTCGACGAGCTGGCGCGCGATCGACAGGCCGAGCCCGAGACCGCCGTGGCGGCGCGAGATCGACGCGTCCTGCTGGCGGAAGCGGTCGAACACGTACGGCAGGAAGTCGCCGGCGATGCCGATACCGGAATCCACCACGCGGATCACCGCGTCGTTGCCGTCGCGCCCCAGCAGCACCTGCACGGTGCCGCCCGCCGGCGTGAACTTGACGGCGTTGGCCAGCAAATTCCACAGCACCTGCTGCAGCCGGCCCGGATCGGCGCGCACTTCGAGCGGCGGCACGTCCGCGCTGTGCCCGAGGTGCGTGCGCAGCACGATGCCCTTGGCCGCCGCGGCCGGATGCACGGTGCCCAGTGCCGCTTCGACGATGCGGACCGGGTCGATTGCCTGCATGTCCAGGCGCACGGTGCCGGCGATGATGCGGCTCATGTCGAGCAGGTCGTCGATCAGCTGGCCCTGGGCGCGCGCGTTGCGCTCGATCGTTTCCAGCGCACGTCGCAGCGTCGCCTCGTCCTTGACGCCCCGCTGCAGCATGGCGGCCCAGCCGAGGATCGCATTGAGCGGCGTGCGCAGCTCGTGCGACAGCGTGGCCAGGAATTCGTCCTTCAGTGCCGACAGGCGCTCGGCCTGGTCGCGCGCGTCGCGCTCGCGTTCGAGCAGCTGCTGGCGCTCGCGCGCCGTCGCTTCCGTCAGCGCGAGGATGCGCGCGTTCGCTTCCAGCCGGGCATCGAACACGGAGGCGATGAGCGCCAGGCCGAGCACGCAGAATGTCGCCAGCACGACGAGCGTGGCGAGGCCGTCGCGCTGCACGCCGACGCGCGCCGCCATGCACACGCTGTCGGACGGGAAGTGCGCGGCCGCCATCCCCGTGTAGTGCATGCCGACGATGGCGCAGCCCATGACGACGGCCGCGCCGATGCGCGGCACCCACACGTCCGGCGTGTTGCGGCGCAGGCGGAACGCGATCCACAGCGCCAGCGCCGACGCGCCGACGGCGATCAGCACGGACAGCGTGAACAGCCATGGATCGTAGACGATGCCGGGCTCCATCCGCATGGCGGCCATGCCGGTGTAGTGCATCGCGTTGATGCCGATGCCCATCACGAGCGCGCTCGCGCCCAGGCGCACCGGACCGAGGTTCGCGCGGCCGACCTGCCACAGCGCGATGCCCGAGGCGGCGATCGGCAGCACGAGCGAAACGAGCGTGATCGGGATGTCGAACGCGATCGGAATCGGCAGCCGGAACGCCAGCATGCCGACGAAGTGCATGGCCCAGATGCCTGAGCCCAGCGCGACCGCGCCGCCGGCGATCCAGGCCAGCATGGCGCGGCCGGTCGCTTCCGTCACCCGGCCGGCGAGGCTGAGCGCGGAATAGGACGCGACGATCGCCACGAGAATGGAGATCAGGACGAGCGGGGGTTCGTAGTATCCGGTAAGCATTGGTGCAGGGGTGACGGCCCAGAAAGTGGGATCCGCCAGAGTATGCTACCGCCGCGCGCGATTCACCAGAAACGTAACAGGAATCGTCACTTTGTTACCACTACGCAACAATTTCAGCCGCCGCGGGCGTATTTCCGGATGCGCTCGTATTACCACCCGCGACGCCGGCCCGCTCCAGCATCGCGTGCAGCAGCACGTTGCAGCCGGCTTCCAGGTGCGCGGGCTGGGCGTCCTCGATCTCGTTGTGGCTGATGCCATCCTTGCACGGCACGAAGATCATCCCCGCCGGCGCCAGCCGCGCGACGTAGATGGCGTCGTGGCCGGCACCCGACACGACGTCCATCGTCGAGTAGCCCAGCTTTTCGGTTGCCGCGCGCACGGCGCCGACGCAGTCCGGGTGGAACGGGCACGGCGGGTAGTACGACACGCGTTCCAGCTCGATGGCCAGGCCGGTTTCGCGCCGCGTGCGTTCGATGAACGCCTCGATCTCGCCGTGCATCGTGTTGAGGAGCTCGTCGGTGACGTTGCGCAGGTCGATGCTGAACTTGACCTGGCCCGGGATCACATTGCGGCTGTTCGGGAACACCTGCACCATGCCCACGGTGCCGCGGCCGTACGGCGGGTAGCGGTTGGCGATGGCCACCGTCTCCTGCATGATCGTCGTTGCCACCTGCAGCGCGTCGCGGCGCAGTCCCATCGGCGTGGGGCCGGCATGCGCCTCCATGCCCGTCACCGTGCAGTCGTACCACGACAGGCCCATTACGGCCGGGACGACGCCGATGACGTTGTCCGCGTCTTCCAGCACCGGGCCCTGCTCGATGTGGGTCTCGAAGTAGGCGCCGATCGGGTGGTCGCCCGGCGTCTGCGGCCCGCGGTAGCCGATCCGCTCCAGTTCCTCGCCGACCGATTTGCCGTCGACGTCGCGCGCGGCATACGCCGTCTCCAGGCTGAACGCGCCGCAGAACACGCCGGAACCCATCATGACGGGCACGAAGCGCGAGCCTTCCTCGTTGGTCCAGAACGCGACCTCGATCGGCGCTTCCGTCCGGACACCGTGCTGGTTCAGCGTGCGCACGACTTCCAGCCCGGCCAGCACGCCGTAGTTGCCGTCGAACTTGCCGCCGGTCGGCTGCGTGTCGATGTGGCTGCCCGTGACGACGGGCGGCAGCTCGGGGTTCGCGCCTTCGCGGCGCATGAACACGTTGCCGATGGCGTCGACGGTGATTGCCAGGCCTTCGGCGCGCGCCCAGCCGACGACGAGGTCGCGGCCCTGGCGGTCCAGGTCGGTCAGGGCGAGGCGCTTGACGCCGCCCTTGTCGGTGGCGCCGATGCGGGCCAGTTCCATCAGGGAGTCCCACAGGCGTGGGCCATCGATGCGCAGGTCGTTCATGTTGTTCTCCGGTAGGACGACGAACATTCAATCACCGTCGCCCCCGCGCAGGCGGGGGCCCAAGTTCAGCGTCGTCGAGATGCGTACACATTGGGTCCCCGCCTGCGCGGGGACGACGTTCAAGATGCGGTACTGCTTGTTACGCTATCGCCACTCAAGCGGCGTCCGATGCAGCCGCCGTACCAAACGCGGGCCGTTCGACGTAGCGCCCGGCGCCCCGTTCGGCGCGCAGATCGCCGTTCGCATACACGAGCTTGCCTCCGGCCACCGTATGCGTCGGCACCCCGCGCACCGTGCGGCCTTCGAACACGTTGAAATCGCCCTTCGAATGCTGGGTCTTCACGGACAGGGTGCGCGTGCCCTGCGGGTCCCACACCACCACGTCCGCATCCGCGCCCACCGACACGGAACCCTTGCGCGGGTAGATGTTGAAGATCTGGGCGGCATTGGTCGACGTGATGCGCACGAACTCGGATGGTGTCAGGCGGCCCGTGTTCACGCCGGCATCCCAGACGACGGCCATGCGTTCCTCGACGCCGCCGCAGCCGTTCGGGATGCGCGTGAAATCGTCCGCGCCCATCGCCTTCTGGCCGGCGCAGAACGTGCAGTGGTCCGTCGCCGTCGTATGCAGGTTGCCGCCCTGCAGGCCCTGCCACAGTGCCGTCTGGTGATGGCTGGAGCGGAAAGGCGGACTCATCACGTAGGCGCGCGCCACCTCCGGGTCCGGGTGGCGATACACGCTGTCGTCGATGACGAGGTGGCCCGCCAGCGCCTCGCCGTACACGCGCTGCCCGCGCGCGCGGGCGCGGGCGATCGCCTCCAGCGACTCGGCGCACGACACGTGCACGATGTACACGGGCGTGCCCAACACGTTCGCGATCGCGATGGCGCGGTTGGCCGCTTCCGCTTCCACTTCGGGCGGACGCGACAGCGGATGCGCTTCCGGGCCGCGGATGCCCTTGGCGACCAGCTCGCGCTGCAGCTGGTACACGAGTTCGCCGTTTTCCGCGTGCACGGTCGGGATCGCGCCCAGCTCCAGCGACCGCCGGAAGCTCTTCACGAGCGTCTCGTCGTCGGCCATGATCGCGTTCTTGTACGCCATGAAGTGCTTGAAGCTGTTCACGCCGTGCTGGCGCACGAGCGTGCCCATGTCCTGGTGTACCGAGTCGTCCCACCACGTGACGGCCACGTGGAAGGTATAGTCGGCCGCGGCCTTTTCGGCCCAGCCGCGCCAGGTCTGGAACGCGTCCATCAGGCGCTGCTTCGGATCGGGGATCACGAAGTCGATGATCGTCGTCGTGCCGCCTGCCAGGCCCGCCGCCGTGCCGGTATAAAAGTCGTCGGCGGTGACGGTACCCATGAACGGCAGCTGCATGTGCGTGTGCGGGTCGATCCCGCCCGGCATCACGTACTGGCCGCCGGCGTCGACGACGGTCGCGTTTGCGGGCGCATCGAGGTTCTCGCCGACGGCGACGATCTTGGCGCCTTCGCAGAGCACGTCGGCGCGGAACGCCCGGTCGGCGTTCACGACGGTACCGCCACGGATCAGGATGGTCATGTGTGTCCCCTTGTTGTCCTGCTGTTTCAGTCGAGCGAACGGGCCGGCCGCAGCGCCGGTGCCGCCCTGCCCTTCATCATGAGGCCGTAGACGACCGCGGCAACCGCGATGCCCACGAACCACGCATAGGTGTACAGCGTCTTGAAACCGTCGCCCACGTCCGGGAACGACGCCGGGAACGCGGCGTTCAGGAAGCCCGGGATGTTGGGCAGCACGCCCAGGACGAACGCGACGATGGCGGCCATGTTCCAGCCGTTGCGGTACCCGTAGGCGCCGTCGTCGCGGTACAGCTGGTCGACCGCGAGTTCGGTGCGGCGGATCAGGTAGTAGTCGACGATCAGCACGCCGGCGATCGGGCCCAACAGCGCCGAGTAGCCGATCAGCCACGTGAAGATGTAGCCCTGCGACGATTCCAGGATCTTCCACGGCATCATCACGAGCGCGATGCCCGCCGTGAGGTAGCCGCCCGTGCGGTACGAGATGGTGCGCGGCGCCAGCGCGGAAAAATCGTACGCCGGGCCGACCAGGTTGGCGGCCAGGTTGACGCTGACGGTGTCGACGAGCAGCACGACCAGCGCGATCAGCACGGCGGCGCCCGTCATGCGGCTGGCCAGGTCGACCGGGTCCCACAGCGCCTTGCCGTACAGGACGACGGTGGCCGACGTGACGATCACCGCCAGCGCGGCGAGTAAACCCATCGGCACCGGCAGGCCGACGGTCTGGCCGACGATCTGGTCGCGCTGCGTGCGCGCGAAGCGGGTGAAGTCGGGGATGTTCAGCGCGAGCGTGGCCCAGAAGCCGACCATCGCCGTCAGCGACGGCCAGAACGTCGACCAGAACTGGCCGGCCTTCTTGCCGCCCTCGACGAACTGCGACGGCGCGTCGAGCAGCGGGCCGAAGCCGCCGGCCTTCTGGTACACCCAGCCCAGCAGCACGAAGCAGATCGCGATCTTCAGCGGCGCCGTGTACGTCTCCAGCTTGCGGATCGATTCCATGCCGTGCACGATGAAATAGAACTGGATCGCCCAGAACGCGAGGAAGCAGCCCAGCTGCGCGCCGTTGATGCCCAGCCCGGCCATCTTGGCGCCGCCGATCTCGTGCCCGACCAGCACGCCCAGCAGGGTGTAGATCATGCTGCCGCCGAACCACGTCTGGATGCCGTACCAGCCGCACGCGACGATGGCGCGCATCAGCGCCGGCAGCCGCGCGCCGCGCGTGCCGAACGCGGCGCGCGCCAGCACGGCGTACGGGATGCCGTACTTGGTGCCGGCATGGCCGATCAGGAGCATCGGCAGCAGCACGATGGCGTTGGCGAGGAACACCGTGAACACGGCCTGGTACGCCGACATGCCGGCCTCGATCAGGCTGGCCGACAGCGTGTAGGCCGGGATGCACATCACCATGCCGACCCACAGCGCGGCGAAGTGGTACCAGCGCCACGTGCGCTGTGCGGCGCCGGTGGGCGCGAGGTCTTCGTTCCAGAGATCCTGGTTCGTGGCTGGGTCGGTGTTCA
>Ga0308166_1003419_pt1 | contig 13515 bp, 7 predicted proteins | sample PhyCR2_2_FD_202137 | JGI IMG/M metagenome (GOLD analysis project Ga0308166, IMG submission 202137) | Phyllosphere microbial communities from UC Gill Tract Community Farm, Albany, California, United States - DLSLCC.R2 | ecosystem: Host-associated > Plants > Phyllosphere > Unclassified | place... | reverse complement strand
GGTACTGGCCCTTCAGCGGATGGCCGTCGACTTCCAGCGCCATCGTCTGCGACAGGTCGCCCTTCGCCACGGCGCCGATCACGCGCGCCATCTCGGTGGTCGGGCGCACGAGGTCGTCGATCAGCGTGTTGACGGAGCTGATGATGGTCGACCAGCCGCCGACGACGCCGGGCACGGAAGCGCGCTGCGTCAGGTGGCCTTCGCGGCCGACGACGCGCGACACCTCGGTCACGGCTTCGACCATCTTTTCCTTCGTCTCGATGATGTCGTTCAGGGTATCGGCGATCTTGCCGGACACGCCGGTCCAGTCGGACGGCATGCGCACGGAAAAGTCGCCTTTTTTCAGCGCCATCAGCGTGGACAGCAGCAGCTTGACGTCGAGCTGTTCGGCCATGTCGGTCATGTTGTTCATTGACTCTTAATCCTCGAGGTGGGAACGGGCAGGGAGATGTGGATGTGAAATGTCCAGAGGCGCAACGATACTCTTGTGTCCAGTCAAGTCAAGATGGGTTATGACAACACCTGCGGATTGTGTCATATTCTTTAAAAACTTGCATTTTTGAAATTATAGATGGACAATTCGCGCGAGAATAATCGAAAAGCCTGCGGCGCGGCGCACGATTCGGCTGAGCTCGTGCAAACGCTGCGCGCGGGACGTGTATCGAGAGGACAATTGAGCAAAAATAAGGGCTCGGCGAGAATGAATGAAAAGCTAATTTTTCGTGCTTTTTGGTTACAACTCAACTAGCATAGCGAGTGTCGTTACATCAACAACGCGAGGCAGCCATGAAGACCGTCGATCTTGACGAGTTGTTACATACCGACAGCGCGTCCAGTTGGGGTGACGCGTTGTTCGCCCTCGGGCGGCATTATGGTTTCGACAAGGTTTCATTCGGCATGTCCGGCTCGCGCCATGCGCGCCTGGAAAATGCTTTCGTCCAAAGTAATTACCCGAGCAAGTGGCGCGAGCGTTACGACGCCGAGCGGTTCGCCTACGTCGACCCCGTCGTCAGCCATTGCATGGCCAGCACGCTGCCGCTGATCTGGCAGCCGGACATCTACCGCAGCCCGGCGCAGCGCAGCCTGTACGAGGAGGCGTGCACGCACGGCCTGCGCGCGGGCGTGACGTTTCCGATCCACGGCCCGAACGGCGAATTCGGCGTGCTGAGTTTTGCGTCGGACGTGCCGCCGGACGGCGCCTTCATGCGCGACGTGGCGAGCATGCTGCCGTCGCTGGCGCTGGTGCGCGACTATGCGTTCGCGTCGGGCGTGCGCTTCTGCCCGCCGCCGCTGCAGGAAACGGCGCCGCGCCTGACCCCGCGCGAGCTGGAAGTGCTCAACTGGGTCATGGTCGGCAAATCGTCGTGGGAAATTTCAAAAATCACCGGCTGCTCCGAGGCGACGGTGAACTTCCATATGGGCAATATCCGTCAGAAGTTCAACGTCAACACCCGGCAACAGGCGGTCGTGCGCGCGATCTCGCTGGGACTGATCACCCCAGAAGATCACCATCGTTGAGTTTGCCGTTGACGTAGAGTTTCAACAGCAGGGCCACCGGGGCGGGGATGGCGAGGCCCGTTTCGAAGCGGCTGCCGCTGGACTGGGTCACGCCGAAGCGGCCCCAGAACTTTTCCTGGCTCTCGCGTTTGCTGATCCGGTACTTCTTCAGATCGCCGATGGAGGGCGTCATGGACGCAAAAGGTTTCACCAGGGTGCCTACCGACGGTTCCCGCAGGCTTGCTTCGGTAACGAAATCATTAGCCATCGTCGCTCCTCCATGGAAAAGATGTGTGGGAAACAAGTATTCCATGCAACATTCATTTAGCGTCCTAGCAACCCTGCTAGTTCCCTGTTGCATGTCCCGGTAGCGGAGCGACGATGACCGGCGGTTACTGGTGGTTTGCGCCACCAGCCGCCGTTTTCTATTTGAGCTGCGTCAATAAGAAGGTGTAGGTCAGCGCCCACATGGTGGCCGTCTGCTCGTTGTTGGCCGCGCCGGCGTGGCCGCCTTCCATGTTTTCCCAGTACAGCACGTCGTGGCCTTGGTCGCGCATCTTCGCCGCCATCTTGCGCGCGTGGCCCGGGTGCACGCGGTCGTCGCGGGTCGACGTCGTGAACAGCACGCGCGGGTAGCGCCCGTCGGCGGCGACGTTCTGGTACGGCGAATAGCGCGACAGGTAAGCCCATTCTTCCGGATCGTCCGGATCGCCGTATTCGCCGACCCACGATGCGCCTGCCAGCAACTGGTGGTAGCGGCGCATGTCCAGCAGCGGCACCTGGCAGGCGACGGCGCCGAACAGGTCCGGCCGTTGCGTCAGCGCCGCGCCCACGAGCAGGCCGCCGTTGCTGCCGCCCATGATGCCGAGGTGGGGCGGGCTCGTGATGCCGCGCCGTATCAGGTCCTGCGCGACGGCCAGGAAGTCGTCGAACGCCTTCTGGCGGTTTTCCTTCAGCGCCGCCTGGTGCCAGCGCGGGCCGAATTCGCCGCCGCCGCGGATGTTCGCGAGCACATAGACGCCGCCCTGTTCGAGCCATGCGGTGCCCGTCGTGCCGCTGTAGAACGGGCTCAGGGAGACTTCGAAGCCGCCATAGCCGTACAGCAGCGTCGGATTGCTGCCGTCCGACGGCGCGCCCTTGCGCATCACGACGAAGTACGGCACGTACGTGCCGTCCGCGGAGCGCGCGGCGAACTGGGTCACCGCGTACGGGGCGGCATCGAAGAATGCCGGCATCGACTTGAGCAGGGTGCGTTCGTCGCGGCCGGCTTCCATCAGGTACAGGCTGCTGGGCGTGAGGAAGTCGGTGACGGTCAGGAAGACCTGGTCCGATGCGTACTCGTCGACGGCCGACACGTGCAGTGCGCCCATCGCCGGCGCGCCCACGTCGCGCAGGCGCCAGTGCCCGTCGGCGCGCCGCCATTCGACGATGCGGTTCTTGACGTTGTCGAGGACGGTCAGGAACAGCGCCGTGCGCGTGGCCGCGATGCCGTCCAGCGACGTCGTCGGCGTCGGCTTGAACAGCACGTCGAAGTCGCGCGCGCCGGCCAGGAAGCGGTCGAACCCGATCGCGAGCAGGGCGCCCTGCGGCCACGTGGTGCCATCGATCGTCCAGTCCGAACGCAGTTCGACGATCAACTGGTCGCGCAGCGCGAACGCATTCGCGTCCAGCGGCTTGTCGATCGGGGTCAGGGCGCCGCTGGCCGGATCGCGCAGGAACATCTCGCTCGTGTAGAAGTCGATCTGGCGCTGCACGAACTGGCGCTGCCAGCCGGGCGTCGGGTCGTGCCAGGCGGACGCGGACAGGTCGTCCTCGCCGACCTCGTACACGGGTGTTGCGGCATCCAGCGGCGTGCCGCGGCGCCAGGCGCGGGCGGTGCGCGGGTAGCCGGACGCCGTCATCGACCCCGCGCCGAAGTCCGTCGCGACGAAGATCGTGTCGGCGTCGATCCAGCCGACGCTGGTCTTCGCTTCGGGCACGGTGAAGCCGTCCGCGACGAACGCCAGCGCGTCCACGTCGAATTCGCGCACGACGTGGGCGTCGCCGCCGCCGCGCGACAGCGACACGAGGCAGCGCGTGCCGTGCGGTTCCAGGAAGGTCACGCCCGCCCAGACCCAGTTCTCGTCCTCGGCGCGCGCGAGCGCATCCAGGTCGAGCACCGTCTCCCAGGCCGGCTCGGCCTTGCGGTACTCGTCCAGCGTCGTGCGGCGCCAGATGCCGCGCTCGTGGTCGGCGTCGCGCCAGAAGTTATAGAACAGGCCATTGTGGTGGCCGGCGTACGGGATGCGCTCGCGCGAATCGAGGATCGTCTTCAGGCGCGCACGCAGCGGCGCGTAGCCGGGCAGGGCGGTCAGTGCCGCCTCGCTCTCGGCGTTGCGCGCGCGTACCCAGTCGAGCGCCTGCGTCGAGTCGACGTCTTCCAGCCACAGCCAGGGATCGTGCTGGTCGTGCGCGTTGTCGGGAGCCTGTTGCTGCATGGGGTCGTTCCTTGTTGTCGAGTTCGCCATTTCGGCGCGGTTGGGGCATGGTAGCAAACATCGGACGAGGGGCGCAGCGCCGTTCAGCTCTACCGCGGGACGCCCGGAAGTAGTATGCTGCGCAGGTTCCCCCGCCATATCCCGTCATGCCATCCCCGATCCGCCCCGGCCTCCTCATCCTGCACGGCAACCAGATGGAATTGCTGCGCGCCGCCGTCTTCGACTGGCTGCGCGCCAACCCGCTCGGTCCGTTGGAGGAAGAGATCATGCTCGTCCAGTCCAACGGCGTCGCCGAGTGGCTGAAGATCGCGCTGGCGGAGGAACTCGGCGTGTGCGCCGCCACGCGCGTGGCGCTGCCGGCGCGCTTCCAGTGGGAAGCCTACCGCGGCATGCTGGGCCCGGAACGCGTGCCGCGCCGCTCGCCGTTCGACAAGGACGCGCTCACGTGGCGCCTGATGCGCCTGTTGCCCGAGGTACTGCACGAGGACAAGTTCGCGCCGCTGCAGCGCTTCCTGGCCGACGGCGACGCCGAGCGCCGCCTGCAGCTGGCCGAACGCCTCGCGGACCTGTACGACCAGTACCAGGTCTACCGCGCCGACTGGCTGACGGATTGGGCCGAGGAGCGCGACCAGCTGCGGCGCCCGGGCGGCGAGCCGGTCCCGCTCGCGCCCGACCAGTGCTGGCAGGCGCAGCTCTGGCGCGCGATCCACGCCAGCCTGCCGCCGGAGAAGCGCTGGTCCGGCCGCGCGACGATCCACCAGCAGTTCATGGCCGCCGTCGCGGAAGAGCGCGAACCCGTGCTGCGCCTGCCGCGCCGCGTGGTCCTGTTCGGCATGTCGACCTTGCCGTACCAGACGATCCAGGCGATGGCCGGCCTGTCGCGCCATACGCAGGTGCTGATCGCCGTGCCGAACCCGTGCCGCTTCTACTGGGGCGACATCATCGAAGGACGCGAGCTGCTGCGCGCCGCCTACAAGCGCCAGCAGCCCCGCAACGGCAGCGACCTGTCCGACGTCCCGGTCGAACAGCTGCACGCGCACAGCCATCCGCTGCTCGCGAGCTGGGGCCGGCAGGGCCGCGACTTCGTGCGCATGCTGGACGAATTCGACAACGGCGAGGGCGCACAATACGCCAACATGCGCATCGACCTGTTCTCCGACGAAGAAGGTGAAACGCTCCTTGGCCAGGTGCAGGCCGCCGTGCGCGACCTGCTGCCGCTGGCCGAGCATCCGCACGTGCCGCCCGATCCCGACGACCGCTCGATCGAATTCCACATCGCCCACAGCGCCCAGCGCGAAGTCGAGGTGCTGCACGACCAGCTGCTGTCGTGGTTCGCGCAGGAGCAGGACGAGCCGCTGCGCCCGCGCGACGTCGTCGTGATGGTGCCCGACATCGAGACCTTCTCGGCCGCCGTGCACGCCGTGTTCGACCAGCACAAGCGCAGCGACCCGCGCTACATCCCGTTCGAGATCGGCGACGTCAAGGACCGGAGCGTCAATCCGCTGCTGGTGGCGCTGGAATGGCTGCTGCGCCTGCCGCAGCAGCGCTGCCGCCAGAGCGAGGTGCGCGATTTGCTCGACGTGCCGGCCGTCGCCGCGCGCTTCGGCCTGGACGACGGGGACCTACCTATCCTCGGCCACTGGATCGAAGGCGCCAGCGTGCGCTGGGGCCTCGACCAGCGCCACCGCGCGGGCCTCGGGCTCGGCTCGGCGGGCGAGCAGAATTCCTGGCTGTTCGGCGTGCGCCGCATGCTGCTCGGCTATGCGACCGGGCACGGCGCGAGCTACCGCGACATCGAGCCGTATCCGGAAGTGGGCGGGCTCGATGCGGCGCTGGCCGGGTCGCTGGCGGAACTGGTCGAAGCGCTGCTGGCGTGGCGCGCAGACCTCGACCGCGTCCAGCGCCCCGTCGAATGGGGCAATTGCGCGCGCAACCTGCTGGCGCGCTTCTTCCGCGCGACGAACGAGGACGACCGCCTGATGCTGCACCAGCTGGAAGAAGGGCTGCAGTGCTGGCTGGAGATCTGCGAGAACGCGCTGTTCGACGAACCCGTGTCGCTGGCCGTGATGCGCGAGGCGTGGCTCGGCCAGATGGACCAGCCGGCGCTGTCGCACCAGTTCGTGTCCGGCGGCGTCACGTTCTGCACGCTGATGCCGATGCGCGCCGTGCCGTTCCGCGTCGTCTGCCTGCTCGGCATGAACGACGGCGACTTCCCGCGCCGCGGCCACCAGTCCGACTTCGACCTGCTGGCGCTGCCGGGCATGAGCCGTCCGGGCGACCGCTCGCGCCGCGACGACGACCGCTACCTGATGCTGGAAGCCGTGCTGGCCGCGCGCGACAAGCTGTACGTCAGCTGGGTCGGGCGCAACGTGCGCGACAACACGGAGCAGCCGGCGTCGGTGCTCGTCGCCCAGCTGCGCGACTACCTGAAGGCCGGCTGGGACCTCGACCTCGACGAGCGCACCACGGTGCACGCGCTGCAGCCGTTCTCGCGCCGCTACTTCGAACGCGGCGGCCTGCTCACGTATGCCGGCGAGTGGCGCTCGGCGCACGGCGCCGACGCGGCCGATCCGTCGGCCGACGACCTGCCGCCGTTCGAACTCGACCCGTCGTTCCGCCTGACGCTGGGCGAGCTGGCCGCGTTCCTGCGCCAGCCCGCGCGCCATTTCTTCCGGCGCCGCCTCGGCGTCACGTTCGCCGACCTGGAAGTCGTGGGCGAGGACGAGGAACCGTTTTCGCTCGACGCCCTCGACCGCTACTTCCTGGAAGATACCCTGCTGGACGACAGCGGCACGCCGGAAGCGCCGGACGAGGTGCGCACCGTGCTGGAAACGCGCGCGGCGCGGCTGGCGCGCGAAGGCGTGCTGCCGATCGGCCTCGTGGGGCGGCAGTGGCAGCAGCAGCTCGTCGACGACCTCGTGCCCGTGCGGCGCGCGTGGCTGGCGGCCAGCGCCCGTTACCCGCAGCCGGCGCCCAAGCTCGTCGTCAGCGCCGAGGTGGGCGCCAGCGTGGGCGGGCTGCGGCTGGAAGACTGGATCGACCGCCTGCGCAGCAACGGCGACGCCACGGTCTGGCTGCTGCAGATGTCGTCCAAGGTGCTGGACAAGAAGGGCGAGCCGCGCGGCGACAAGCTGATCGCCCCGTGGCTGCGCCAGCTCGCCGCCGCGGCGATGGGCGAGACGGTCGGCGGCGTACTCGTCGCGCGCGACGCCAGCCTCGCGATGGCGCCGCTGGCGCGCGACGCGGCGCTCACGCAGCTGGAGCACCTCGTGTCGCTGTGGCGCTCGAACCTGGACCGTCCGCTGCCCGTCGCGTGCCGCACGGCGCTCGCGCATTTCGCCGGCGGCGATGCGCGCGAGACGTACGACGGCGGCTTCGAGATCGACGGCGAAGTGGCCGATCCGTGCCTGGCCCGTTTGTGGCCCGAGTTCGCGCTGTTGCGCGCGGCCGGCGGCTGGCCGGTGGTGGCGGAAGCGCTGTACGGTCCGCTCGTCGCGTGGATGCGCGAGAGCGTGACTGTCACGCGCTTCGACGCCGGCGGAGAGGCGGAATGAGCCAGCTGCTGAACGCGCTCGCATTCCCGCTGCACGGCTCGCGCCTGATCGAGGCCAGCGCCGGCACCGGCAAGACGTGGACCATCGCCGCGCTGTACCTGCGCCTCGTGCTCGGCCACGGCGGCGAGGACGGCTACGCGCGCCCGTTGATGCCGCCCGAGATCCTCGTGATGACCTTTACGCGCGCCGCCACGCGCGAGCTGTCGAACCGCGTGCGCGAGCGTCTCGTGCAGGCGGCCGCCTGCTTCCGCGGCGAGATCGAACCCGACGACCCGTATTTGGAAGCGCTGGCCGAGGCCTACGACGACGAGGCGGCGCGCCTCGTCGCGGCGCACCGGCTCGTGCTCGCGGCCGAGACGATGGACGAGGCGGCGATCTTCACGATCGACGCCTGGTGCCAGCGCATGCTGCGCGAACACGCATTCGACAGCGGCAGCCTGTTCGACGAGGAACTCGTCAGCGACGAGCGTGCGCTGTTCGAGGACGCCGCCAACGATTACTGGCGCCAGCACGTGTACCCGCTGGGCGGTGCCGCGCTGACCAGTCTGCTGTCGTGCTGGAGCGACGTCGAGGCGCTGAAGACCAGCGTGCGCGAACTGGCGCAGCGCGCCGGCCGCATCGACGACGGCAGCGAGCGGCCGCTGGGCGATGTCATCCGCGAAGCGGAAGGCGCGCAGCGCGACGCATTGAGCGCGCTGAAGGACGGCTGGCACGCGCGCGCCGATGCGATGGAAGCGTGGATCGCGGCGCAGCGCGGCGTCAATCCGAAGGCGTTCAACGGCAACAAGATGCGGCCGGAGTCGCTGGCGAAGGCGTTCGACGGGCTGAGACTGTGGGCCGGCGATCCGCAGGCCCACTATCCGCAACTCACCGACGCGCTGTGGCACAGGCTCACGCCGGACGGCATCATCGACGCCTACAGCAAGGGCCACGACGCCCCCGTGCCCGCATGCTTCGAGCACACGGCGCCGCTGAAGGCGGGCCTGGATGCGATCGCCCCGGTCGCGCACGCGCTGCTGCGCCACGCCGCCTGCGCCATCGCGAAGCGGATGGCGGAACTCAAGCGCCGCAACCGCCAGTTCGGGTTCGCCGACATGCTCGTCCGCCTGAAGGATGCGCTGGAAGGGCCGAACGGCGAGGCGCTGCGCCGGCGCATCCTCGACCAGTATCCGGTGGCGATGGTCGACGAATTCCAGGACACGTCGCCCGACCAGTACCGCATCTTCGACCTGCTGTACCGCGTGGCCGACAACGACCCGGCGCGTGGCCTGTTCCTGATCGGCGATCCGAAGCAGTCGATCTACGGCTTTCGCGGCGCCGACATCCACAGCTACCTGTCGGCGCGGCGCGCCACGGCCGGGCGGCACTACCAGCTGGGCACGAACTACCGCTCGACGCGCCAGCTCGTCGCCGCCGTCAACCAGTTGTTCCTGCATGCGGAAGGCAACTACACGGCCGGCGCGTTCCGCTTCCGCAAGGGCGACGAGAACCCGCTGCCGTTCGACGCCGTCGACGCGGCCGGCCGCAAACAGCAGCTCGTCGGCGTCGACGGGCCGTACCAGGCGCTGGCGGTGGGCCTGGCCGAGATCGAGGACCTGCGCGCCGACGACTACCGCGAATTCTTCGCCCAGCACTGCGCCGAGCACATCGTGCGCTTGCTGAACGATCCGCGCGTCGGCTTCGAAGACGACATGGGTCGTTTTGTTCGCTTGATGCCGGCCGATATCGCAATCCTCGTGCGCGACCGGCGCGAGGCGGCGGCCGTGCGGCGCGCGCTCGTGCAAAGGAAAGTCGCCAGCGTGTACCTGTCCGACCAGGACTCCGTCGTCGAGAGCGAGGAGGCGCGCGACGTGCTGCGCTGGCTGCAGGCCGTGGCGAACCCGCTCGACGTGACCCTGGCGCGCGCCGCCTTCGCGACGGCCACGTGCGCGCTGCCGCTGGCCGAGCTGGCGCAGCTGGCGAGCGACGAACTGGCGTGGGAAGTGCGTGTCGAGCAGCTCAAGAACCTGCACACCGCATGGCAGCGCCAGGGCGTGCTGGCGATGCTGCGCCGCTTCATCCACGAGCTCGGGCTGCCTGCCAAGCTGCTGGCGGCGCCCGGCGGCGAGCGCCGGCTGACGAATCTGCTGCACCTGGCGGAACTGCTGCAGGAAGCGAGCCGCGAGCTCGACGGCGAGCAGGCGCTGATCCGCTGGTTCGCCGAGCAGATCGAAGGCGTGGGTGAGGGTGGTGACGAAAGGGTGCTGCGCCTGGAGAGCGACGCGGAACTCGTGAAGGTCGTCACGGTGCACAAGTCGAAAGGCCTGGAGTATCCGCTCGTGTACCTGCCGTTCGCGGTCACGGCGCGCAAGACGGAGCGGCGCAACCGCGCGTTCTTCGAGTACGTGGAGGAAGACGGCGAGCGGCGCATCGACCTCACCTTATCCGACGCCGCCCTGGAGGCCGTCGACCGCGCGCGCGTGGAAGAAGACCTGCGCCTGCTGTACGTGGCGCTGACCCGTGCGCGCCACTTCCTGTGGCTGGGCGTCGCGGCCGTCGCGGCGCGCAAGAAGGGCGAGAACCAGCTGCACGATTCCGCGCTGGGCTACCTGCTGACGGGCGGCACGCCGGTGCCCGCATCGAGCGTGCGCGAGCGCTGGGAAACCCTGCGCGGCGGCGTCGACGGCATCGCGCTGCATGCATTGGCGAGCCCGGACGGCTGCACCCTCCTGCGCCGCGCCGACGTGCGTCCGGAACTCGTCGAGCCGCCGCGCTTCGACGCCCGCTTCGAGCGCAACTGGGCCGTCGGCTCGTTCACGTCGCTGACGAAGAACACGGTCGCGCCGGCGCCGCCCACGCGGCCGCAGGAAGCGAATTTGCTGGAAGAGGAAGATCCGGGCATCGTCGAAGTGGCGCACAGCGAGGACGCGCCGTGGCACCGCTTCCCGCGCGGCGCCGGCCCCGGCAACTTCCTGCACGAGCAGCTCGAATGGATGGCGCGCGAAGGCTTCGGCCGGGTCGACGACGAGGATGTCCGCGAGCGCCTCGCCCAGCGCATCCGCCGGGCCGGCTGGGGCAACCGCCTGGACGACGCGCTGGCATGGCTGCGGATGGTGGCCGTGACGCCGCTGCCGCCGGTCGGCTGCGCACTGGCCGACATCGACGCGCCGCTGGCCGAGATGGAATTCTGGTTCCCCAGCCGCCAGCTCGACGTCGCCGCGCTCGACCGCCTGTGCCGCCGGCGCCTGCTGGGCGACGTGCCGCGGCCCGTGCTGCCTGAGCGCCGCCTGCATGGCATGCTGAAGGGGTTTACCGACCTCGTGTTCGAGTGCCACGGCCGCTACTGGGTCGTCGACTACAAGTCGAATGCGCTGGGCCTTGGCGACACGGCGTACACGCAGGCCGCGATGACCGCCGGCATGGCCGGGCACCGCTACGACATCCAGGGCGCCATCTACATGCTCGCGGTGCACCGCCTGCTGCGCGCGCGGCTGGGCGACGCGTACGTGCCGCAGGAACACCTGGGCGGCGCCGTGTTCATGTTCCTGCGCGGGATCGGCAACCCGGCCACGCACGGCTGCTACCTGCTCGAACCGGACCTCGAGCTGCTGGACGGGCTGGATCGCCTGCTGGGAAAGGACGACCATGATGCCTGACACCGTCGACGATACGCAGGCAGCGTTCTGGCAGGAGGTCGAGCGCCTGACCGAAGCGGGCGAGCTGCGCCGCCTGTCCGGCGTGTTCGCGCGCTTCGTCGCCACGCTGGGCACGGTCGCGCCGGCGCGCGCGATGCCGCTGCTGCTCGCGTCCCTGGTGCTGTCGGAACTCGAAGGCCGCGGCCACAGCTGCCTGCTGCTGGACGACCTTGCCGGCGATCCGGCCGCGCTGCTCGGCTGGGCCGACGAGGACTGGAAGGCGCTGGCGCGCGCGGCGAAACCGCTGCCGCGCGGCGCGAAGGGCTGGATCAGGGAGCTGGCCGCGTGCGAGCAGGTCTGGCGCGTGGGTGACTTCGACTACGACCAGCCGCTCGTGCTGGACGACGCGCGCCTGTACCTGCGCCGCTACTGGCGCGACGAGATGCTCGTCGCCGCGAGCGTGCGCATGCGCGCGCAGGAGCGCCACCCGGTCGACATCGATGCCGCGCACACGTGGATCGAGGCGCTGTTCGGCGCCCAGCGCGCCGGCGAGACGCCCGACTGGCAGCGCATCGCCTGCGCCGTCGCGCTGCGCGGCGCGTTCGCCATCATCACGGGCGGCCCCGGTACCGGCAAGACGTACACGGTGGCGCGGCTGCTGGCGCTGCTGTTCGCGACGGCGCCGGACGCCGCGCGCCAGCGCATCGCGCTTGCCGCCCCGACCGGCAAGGCGGCCGCGCGCCTGAAGCAGTCGATCGACAAGGCCCTCGGCGAACTGGCCGACCGCGTCGGCAACGCGCTGCCGCTGCGCGAACTGACGGCGCGGATGGGCGCCGCGCGCACGCTGCACAGCCTGCTGGGCGCGCGGCCCGACACGCGCAGCTTCGCGCACCACCGCGGCAATCCGCTCGACGTCGACGTGCTCATCGTCGACGAGGCCTCGATGGTGCACCTGGAGATGATGGCGTCGCTGCTCGACGCGCTGCCGCCGGGCGCCACCCTGATCCTGCTGGGCGACAAGGACCAGCTGGCGTCGGTGGAGGCGGGCGCCGTGCTCGGCGATTTGTGCCACGACGCGCAGGCCGGTCGCTACGACGCCGACACGCTCGCCTACGTGCGCGCCGCCAGCGGCGAGACGATCCCGCAGGCATACAGCGGCGCCGGCGCCGGCGGCCCGCTCGCCCAGCAGACCGTGATGCTGCGCCACAGCCGCCGCTTCGGCGGCCCGATCGGCAAGCTGGCGCTGGCCGTCAACGCGGGCGACGTCGATGCCGCAGCGGCGGTACTGCGCGGATCGGACGCCGCCGGCGTGCTGCGCTGGATCGACCACGCGCACCAGCACCACGTGATCCAGCTGGCCGTGGACGGCTACCGGCCTTACCTGGAGCTGCTGCGCGCCGGCCCCAGCGCGCACGCCGGCCACGAGGACTGGGTGCGCGCCGTGCTGCAGCGCTTCGAGGCGTTCCGCGTGCTGTGCGCCGTGCGCGAGGGCGAATGGGGCGTCGAGGGGCTGAACGACGCGATCGAGACGCGTCTCGCGAACGCGGGCCTGGTCGTGCGCGGCGACTGGTACGTGGGCCGCCCCGTCATGGTCACGCGCAACGACTACCCGACCGGCACGTTCAACGGCGACATCGGCCTGGCGTTGAACGATCCGGCGCGTCCGGGTTCGCTGCGCGTCTGGTTCCTGGAAGGGGACAACGTGCGCAGCGTGCTGGCGACGCGCCTGCGCCACGTCGAGACGGCGTACGCGATGACGGTGCATAAATCGCAGGGCTCGGAATTCGCGCACACGGTGCTCGCCCTGCCGAAAGAGGGGGGCGCCGTGCTGGCGCGCGAGTTAGTCTACACGGGCATCACGCGCGCGAGCCGCCAGTTCACGCTGGCGACGCCGGCGCCGGCCGTGCTGGGCGACGCCATCCTGCGCCGCACGCACCGCGCCAGCGGCCTGCGCGGCATGGTGGAACACTAGCAAAGGAAAAGAGCATGGCCAGGGACTGCACGCACTTTCACCAGGTCGACGCCGCGCGCGCCGGCAACACCGACGGCTGCGAGGAATGCCTGAAAATGGGCGACACGTGGGTTCACCTGCGCGTGTGCCTCACGTGCGGGCACGTCGGCTGCTGCGACGATTCGAAGAACAAGCATGCCACGCGCCACTTCCACGCGACCGAGCATCCCGTGATCCGCTCCGGCGAGCCGGGCGAGACGTGGGGCTGGTGCTACGTCGACCGGGTCGTCAAGGACCCGGTGTAGGACGACCCTGTCGGCGGCGCGTCACGGCGCCGGCATCGCCGGCGCGGCATGGGCGCCCGCCGGCATATCGGGCATATTGTCCATGCGGGTATCCAGGCTGTGCATGATGATCATCGA
>Ga0308166_1003417_pt1 | contig 13525 bp, 19 predicted proteins | sample PhyCR2_2_FD_202137 | JGI IMG/M metagenome (GOLD analysis project Ga0308166, IMG submission 202137) | Phyllosphere microbial communities from UC Gill Tract Community Farm, Albany, California, United States - DLSLCC.R2 | ecosystem: Host-associated > Plants > Phyllosphere > Unclassified | place... | reverse complement strand
CGTGCTGCCGGATATCTTCGCCGGTGAATGGAACCGCGCGATGAAAAACCTGCACAGCCAGAAGGCCTGACTTTTACCCGAGGGGAAACACCATGGGATTCAATTGCGGCATCGTCGGCCTGCCCAACGTCGGCAAATCCACCCTGTTCAACGCCCTGACCAAGTCCGGTATTGCGGCGGAGAACTTCCCCTTCTGCACCATCGAACCCAACAGCGGTATCGTGCCGATGCCGGACCCACGCCTGGAGGCACTGGCGGCGATCGTCAACCCCAAGCGCATCCTGCCGACCACCATGGAATTCGTCGACATCGCGGGCCTGGTCGCTGGCGCATCCAAAGGCGAAGGCCTGGGCAACAAGTTCCTGGCCAACATCCGTGAAACCGATGCCATTGCCCATGTGGTCCGCTGCTTTGAAGACGAGAACGTGATCCACGTTTCCAACAGCGTCGACCCCAAGCGCGACATCGAAATCATTGACCTGGAACTGATCTTCGCCGACCTCGACAGTTGCGAAAAGCAACTGCAGAAAGTCGCGCGTAACGCCAAAGGCGGAGACAAGGACGCAGTGGTCCAGAAAGGCCTGCTGGAGCAGTTGATCGCTCACTTCACCGAAGGCAAGCCGGCACGCAGCCTGATGAAGACCATGGGCACCGATGAGAAGGCTGTGATCAAGGGCTTCCACCTGCTGACCACCAAGCCTGTGATGTACATCGCCAACGTCGCCGAAGACGGCTTCGAGAACAACCCGCTGCTCGACGTGGTCAAGGCCATTGCCGAGGAAGAAGGCGCCATTGTTGTTCCGGTCTGCAACAAGATCGAAGCTGAAATCGCCGAGCTCGATGACGGCGAAGAGAAAGATATGTTTCTTGAGGCCCTGGGCCTGGAAGAGCCTGGCCTGAACCGTGTGATCCGCGCCGGCTACGAGATGCTCAACCTGCAGACCTACTTCACCGCCGGTGTCGAAGAAGTTCGCGCCTGGACCGTCAAGGTTGGCGCAACGGCGCCACAAGCTGCCGGCGTGATCCACACCGACTTCGAAAAGGGCTTCATCCGCGCCGAAGTGATCGCCTACAACGACTTCATTCAGTACAAGGGTGAAGCAGGTACCAAGGAAGCCGGTAAATGGCGCCTAGAAGGCAAGGAATATGTCGTCAAGGATGGCGATGTAATGCACTTCCGTTTTAACGTCTAAGTACCACCCGCGGTATTGACTACGGGACCAGAAAAAGCCGATGCATAGCATCGGCTTTTTTGTGGGCGAGCTTATGGAAAAAAAGACTTATATCCAAAAAAATCGGACTCTCGGAATATTCCTACTTACCAATCGAACAATTAACCCCTAACTTATTCCCGCCACCAACAAACCTCAACTTACCATCATTTTCCTACACCACTCCTCCGCTTAAACCTCTCCACACCGAGTGACAACTTTTATAATCTACGTTCTACTGAAATGGCGCTTGCACACCGTATTTGCAACAGTGAAGTAATAGCGAACAGGGAGTATCAATTCATGTCGACCTACGTCCAGAAGGATAATAAAACAGACGTTTCACTCATCGAAGGTCCGGAAATTGAAATCACGCTTAACAACACTGCCGCGCTCAACGTTGATATTCTGTTGCTGGGAGAAACCGGCACCGGAAAAGATACTCTTGCACAGCGAATTCATCGTTTATCGGGGCGACGCGGTAATTTTGTTGCCGTGAACTGTGCGGCCATTCCAGAAAGCCTCGCGGAAAGCCAGTTATTCGGTGTCAACAGCGGGGCTTATACCGGGGCAATACAATCGAGGGCCGGATTCGTCGAAGCAGCCCACCTGGGTACCTTGTACCTGGATGAGATCGACAGCATGCCCCTCAACCTGCAAGCCAAGCTGCTGCGCGTGCTGGAGTGCCGTGGGGTGGAACGCCTGGGCTCAACTCGGTTGATCTCCGTGGACATGCGCGTCATCGCATCAGCCCAGCAGTCGCTGCAAATCATGGTCGAACAAGGCGCCTTCAGGCGTGATCTCTACTTTCGGCTGAATGTCGTCAATATCGAACTCCCGGCCCTGCGGGATCGGCGCGAACGCATCATCCCGTTGTTTCTGCAAATGATCCAGGAAGAAGCGGACCGGTTCAAATGCACTCCCCCGCAGCCCTCTGATGGCCTGATGCATCAGTTGCTCTGCCACCCCTGGCCGGGCAATGTTCGTGAGCTACGCTCGACGGCGAAAAGGTTCGTACTGGGGCTGCCACCGCTCTCAACGCCAGCGTGCAGCCAACCGCCCCATCAGATGGACTTGAAGGCACGTCTTCAGCAAATTGAAAAGGCACTGATTGAGGAGTCAATGTACCGCCACCAACATTGTGTCGGCACCGTAGCAATTGAACTGGGACTTGCGAAGCGCACACTGTATTACAGAATGAAACAACTGGACATATCGCTGACGCACCCTGAATCAAGCCTTGCCTAAATCCACACTGCCCTGCTCAACACGGCAGCAAAACATATAGAAACATTTAGCCCTGGAAACATTTGGAACGCTTTACCCGCATAGACCACACATTTGAAGCCAAGCAAAAGTTGTAAAAAACTTAAGCCCAGGCAAGCCTTATAAATAATCATGCATCAATCTCTAAACCAAAATTGGAGTATTACTATGATCGGAGGCATTCCCTCTTCCAACAGTATCGGCACCTCTGCTTCGGCAAATAGTTCGAGCAGCGCTGGTGGTTCGGGTGGTTCGAGTAACAACGACCTGCTTGGCAAAGCAGAGGCCATCGCCCGAGAAGGTTTCGAACTCAGCTTGAAAGCCAAGCAAATTACTAACAAGTACGCTGCTGCTAAAGAAGTTCGATAAGGCGTTCGTCCTCCTCGGCTGACAACCGAGGAGGACTTTTATCAGTGCGAGCCATGAATACCGTCATTGGCATTTATTGGAATCCTCTTCCCTCCTTTATAGAAGGTCGCCTATGCAAATAGATAAATTATTCACCTCGGAAAATCGCCGCTTCGAGGACGCCTATAAAATGCGCGAAGCTTCGTCGTCGAATATAGATGCCAGTTTTTTCAACTCAATGCTGGGGCAAGCAGCTCCCCCTGCTGCCGTATCGCGCAAAGAAGCTGCACCTTCGGTATTGGCGGAGGCCGCACAGCAACTTAAGCATACTGAGAACAACCTCGTGCGCCTGCTCAAGTCGTCAAGAAAGGGCACTGACATGGAAGCCTTCACGGAGTACCCACGTGAATTATCCAAGGCCGTCCTGACCTCGCAACTACTGGTCAAATGCCTGGGCAAGACCACCCAGTGCATCGATAAACTCAGCAACTTGCAATAGTGAACATGAAAAATTCCCTGTCTGCCGCTCTGCTTCTGACGGTCACTTTCCTATTAAGCGCTTGCAGCGACCGCGTAGAACTTCATCGCCAACTTTCCGAGCAAGAAGCGAATGAGGTCGTAGCAGAGTTGGCAGATAAACATATTCGTGCCCAGAAAGTCCCGGCCAAAGACGGTGTAGTCGTGGCGGTGGACGCCTCTGATATCGGACGCGCAGTACGTACACTGGAGGCCGCAGGCTTACCCCGGGTGGCTCGAACCACGCTGGGCGATACCTTCCGCAAAGAGGGTGTCATTTCAACACCGCTGGAAGAACGAGCGCGCTACATTTACGCCTTATCCCAGGAGCTTGAGGCCACGCTGTCCAACATTGACGGCGTTATCGTTGCCCGCGTGCATGTAGTGCTGCCGGAACGCATCGCACCAGGCGAACCGGTACAACCCGCTTCCGCTTCAGTATTCATCAAGCATGATCCGCGCCTTGACCCAGACAACATCCGCGCACGCGTTCGCAGGATGGTAGCGAGCAGTATCCCGGGCATGACCACGGCCGTGGACAACCCACAGAAACTCACCGTGATATTCGTACCTGCCTCCACCTATCAGGAACAGCAACGCCTGGTGTATTTCGGCCCTTTCCTGGTGCCAAACAGTGATCTTGGTTTTTGGCGAAGCACCGTGACCCTTTCGCTGCTCGGAATGCTGGCATCGGTGGCTGCCGCTCTATTCGTGCGCAATCGCCGCCAGCGCCCTCAGGAGCATGCGGTGGCAGGCAAACCGATCGGCACAGCTAATGACGTCTGAGCTCGACCATCCGATGCGCGAAAACCTGACCTGGGCACAGTGGTGGGCGTTTCCTTGGGACCACGCCCATGAAGACTGGAAAGGTGGCACGTACGGCGCCATCCACGCGCTTTATCGCAGCCGCAGGATACTGCCGAATGAGCTTATGGGTGTGGTGACCTGCTTACCTGCGCCCCCCGAACCTACTGTGCTTCGCCTGGCCACTGCGTCAACGGAACAACTGAGTCTGGCACTGAGATTGGTTCATGACACTTTCAATCCTGAACCCGCAGCCCCCTCCAGCGATCCCCATCACTTGTGGTGCATGCGTCTTTCCAAAGCGCTGCCGCCAGACATGCTCTCGTCTGATGCAGAGCCATTGCAGTTGCTCTACAGCTGGGTAGAACCCACTACCTGGCAGCGCCTCCGGCTGCGCTTCGCCCGTGAACGCATCTTGGAAGTGGAAAAGAAAAACCGCGCGCTGGAGTCCAATAGCCGGCTGAAAACGCTGTGGCAAGCCGTTGTCTGGCGCGCTACGACGCTTGCAAATACTCCCCTGCCCCTTGGCACGATTGAGTAAGGATATCCGCGATGTTATGTCGATACGCTATTGAGCTACTCAAGGACGCGCCCGGGCTGCGGCGCACCCTGATTCCCCGAGAAGAGCTTGCCAATTGGGTGCATGCGGGGGAGCTACTGAGCCGCGCCAATGCCCAGGCCGACGAGCAGATAAGACTCACAGAAAAAAAATGTGAAGCCCTGCTGGAACAAGCCTCGCTGGACATCTGGCAGCGCGCAGACGCCCAATTCAAACGCTGGGAGCGCGATCGGCAAGCAATGTGCGAGAGCCTGGAACACTACGCGACATCGATCACCCAGCAGGCTATTCGCTGCCTGCTCGACGAAACAGTCGCCCCGCAACGACTCGCAGCGCTGCTCAAGCAGTTACTGGCCAACCAAGTCCAGGAAAGCGAAGCAACACTGTTTTGTCACCCCCTTGACCTTGAGGCGATAAAACAACGCCTCGCCTATTACAAGAGTCCTTTCTGGAAACTCCATGCAGACGAAACGCTCGAGCCCCAGACGCTCGTACTGAAAACAGACGAGGGCGACTTTCGCATCAGTTGGAGTTCAATGCTCGATATGTTCTTCAGCCACACCAAGGCCCACAAGATAAACAGCTAATCCATTCATCTCAGACAACTGATCTACCCACGCATATTCATAAAATCAAAAGGAAACATCATGGATTTTTACAATGACTTATCACGGCAACTTTTAAAAAACAGCACCACCGCCAATAAAGTTCTAAAAAAAACATCTGATGTGATGGAAAGTGTCGAGGACTCCCATCTGTTTTTTGATTTGGCCATCAAGGCGACCACTACCCAGATGGCGTACCTGGAACAGAACCGCGCCAATCACCTGATGATCAAGAATGTGTTTGAGAGCTTTCAGTAAATGAAGGAGCTCGTCAGTCACTGGTGGAAAAACCGTCAAGAACCACTTTCGTTGTTTGAGGGCGATGACGAAATCACTCTGAGGTCGCAGGGCGACACCGTGTTGCTGGCGGCACATCTGAGCTCCACTACATCAGAAAACGCGGGCCTGGAGCACTGGATGCGTCTGGGCGCCGCCAGCTTGAACCATTTCCAGGGCGCACTGGCTCAACACGGCGATACCGGCGCGCTATGGCTGCTCCAAAGCTCACGCACCGATCGTGCAGAAGCCCACGTGTTCGAGTGCCTGGAGGCTCTCCTCAACCAACGCGACACATGGCGTGCAGTCATTGCCCGACTTGCTCGTCCGGCCCAGAACCTCAAACCCACTGCGCTGCGTTCACGCTCGTACTAATAAGAGAACTGTCTATGCCTAACAAGACCCATAAGGGCGGCCGCTTGTGCCTTGACTCGCCTGATGCTTCATTCAAAAGAGCCCATTGGCGGAATGTGTTCCTGTTTTCCTGGCTGCTGGTTTCAACTCCAAGCGCGTTGGCGGCGATCCCCGCCGAATGGAGGAACACCGCCTACGCTTATGAAGCCGAGCATAAGCCAGTTCGGGACGTGCTCGACGACTTCGCCCAAACCTTCGGTACGCAACTGCAAATCGAGGGCCTGCTGGAGGGCACCGTCAACGGCAAGATACGCGCCAATACCCCACAATCCCTGCTCGACCGGCTGGGAGTAGAACATCGCTTCCAATGGTACCTGTACAACAACACGCTCTACATCAGCACCCTGGACCAGCAGGAGTCCGCGCGCCTGGAGGTTTCCTCTGAGACCATTGCCGACCTCAAGCAGGCGCTCACTGATATTGGCCTGCTCGATAGTCGCTTCGGTTGGGGTGAGTTGCCCGAAGACGGCGTCGTGCTGGTCTCCGGACCTCGGCGCTATATCGAACAAATCAAGCAGTTCAGCAGCCAGCGCCGCACCGTGGATGAAAAACAGACGGTGCTGAGCTTCCCGCTGAAGTTCGCCAATGCCGCTGATCGTCAAGTGGATTACCGCGGCCAGAAGCTGACCATTGCCGGTGTTTCCAGCATTGTGCAAGGGCTGCTGGAGCCCCGTTCAAATCCGATCTCCTCGGTGCTGAGCCAGCGCCCTTCCTCACAGCCCTCGCCTATTGCGCCGAATGTTCCCCGCTTGAGCAATCCCATGCTGGGGCAGATACTCGGTACAAACAGCAACACCATGCCATTGGATATTGGCGCCACACTCCCCCCGCGTGCACCAACACCCGGCAGCCGGATTCGCGTCGAAGCCGACATTCGCAATAACGCAGTCCTGATCTATGACCTGCCAGAGCGCCAGGCCATGTACCGCGAGTTGATCGCTCAACTCGATGTAGCGCGCAAACTGGTGGAGATCGACACGATCATTCTGGATATCGAGCGTACGCAGTTGGATGAGTTCGGCGTGAACTGGGGGTTTCAGAACAGCCGGTTCCGTGCAGGTTCGTCATCCCAACAGTTGTCGCTTGAGAATCGCGAACGTTTCTATGCCGACATACGCGCCCTGGAAGCCAAGGGGCTGGCGACCATGGTTTCCAACCCTTCCGTGCTCACCCTGGAAAACCAGCCGGCGGTGATCGACTTCAACCGCACTCAATACCTGACGCCTGGCCGGCAGAACGCAACCATCTTGCCGGTCACCGTGGGGACCAGCGTTCAGGTCGTGCCCCGCGTCATCACCAGCCGCGGCGGCCATCAGATTCACTTGGTCGTGGATATCGAGGACGGCACGTTCGACGAATCCAACCCCAACCGTAACCTCCGGGACCTTGATGTTCGCCGCGGTAACGTCAGCACCCAGGCCGTCATGGCGGAAAAACGCTCTATGGTGATAGGCGGCTTCCACGTCACGGAAAGCACCGACAGGCAAAACAAGGTGCCGCTGCTGGGTGATATCCCGCTGCTGGGCAAGGCGTTGTTCTCGTCAAGCGAAAGACAGAACAATCGGCGTGAACGCCTGTTCATCATTACCCCACGCGTCATCGGCGACCAGGCCGATCCGTCCCGCTACTTGCCCCAGGCAGATCAGGCCGAGTTGCAGGCGGCCCTGACACCGCTGGCCAGGCGCAACTCGCCTCACCAGCCCGAGATCAAGCGTAGCAACATCATCAGCACCCTGGCCCACCTGGTGACTGGGCAAGTGCCCAAGGCCTTCAAGTTGGCACCCATGCCCCTGGGGTTGAACACGCTGTGCAGCACCCGCGACTTGCTCGCGCTCAACACCGAGCGCAGCCAATGGTACGCAGGCCCTGAGTACAACGTCGCAGTCGTGGTGCTACGCAACCAGTTCAACCGCAATGTGCGCATCGATGAAAAAGAGTGCAGCAACTCGCAGACCCTGGCCGTCACCGTGTGGCCACGCGCCTGGTTGAAACCGGGAGAGGAAGCCGAGGTATTTATCGCCATGCGTCCGGTGGTGAAGGATGAACACCTCAGCGTACCGCGTCCCACCTTGATTACTCCTGTTAAAAAGGTCCGTCCATGAAACATCAATTACTGTGTGTCACCCTGATCGGAGCGGCGCTGCTTGTCAGCGCCTGTACCCCCACATGCAAGGGTGACTCTTGCTCACGCCCGCAGTCGACCGCGCAGAAGATGGTGATCTGGTGGCCATCTCATATGCGCGTCCAGCCTGGCCCGTCCGGGGAGCGTGCGGATTACCAGACGATATCGCTGGAGCAATGAGCATGGCGGAAATGCCCGACGAACAACGCCAGGTATTTCTGGAGAATCTGGTGAGCGGCGCAGCTGCTCACCAGATTCTCGCAAGCGGCATCGAGGTGCGCACGCTAAAGGCGGGTAATCGACCCGGGCTCGCCTTGCATGTCGCTCGGGAAGCATTGCAAGCCGGGCAGTTGCAACGCGTATTGCACCGCCGCTTTGAGCAGGCCCTGATATTCGATGGTTGTTTTATCTACCTCGACACCCTGGGTGCGATGGTGATCTGGCACGCACTGCCCGCATTGCACGGCAGTGCGAGCAGAGTACTCAGCCGGTTGCTTTCGCTGGCCGATCTCAGCGCACTGGACCCAGGTTCCAGCCGCTGATCAGCGCCGATCAAGTTCTGGCAGTTCCAGTGTCTCGCGCTTGGCTTCATCATCCAACTCGCGCAAAGTGCGGTAGATCAATGCAACGGCCTGCAAGGTTTCGCGAGGAATGCTTGCGCCCAACTTTCTGGTATGGATCGTGCGTGCCAGCCACACACACTGAATCACCGGGACCTCGGCGGCCTTCGCTCGTGCGATCAATTTGCGCGCTTCATCGTCCGTGCCCTTGCTGATCAGCAGTGGCAAAGGCGTCTGGCCGGGGCGGTAATACAGGGCAACTGCAAAGTGCGTCGGGTTGACCACCAACATGTCGGCTTCTTCCAGCTTGGGCAGCTTGACCTTCGGCTCCTCTTGCGCCAACTCATGCGCCAACTGACGGCGCTGACCTTTGACATGAGGGTCGCCCTCCATGTCCTTGTACTCTTTGACAACCTCGACTTGAGTCATCCGCATGCGCTTGGCAAAGAAGTACTTCTGCATGGTCATGTCGAGAAGCGCCAGCACCAGTAACAACCCAAGGCAGGCGTGCAGCAGATGGCGAAACAGAGCAATCAGCGCCAGGATATAACTTTGCAGATCGCTGTTTGCCAGGTTGATCAGCGTCCCCAGAGAAGGCCAGACCACCACGTATATAATCATCCCCAGAAGAAACGCCTTGGCGATGCTCATCAGCAGATTGATCACCGACTGAGCGGAAAACATTTGCTTGAGTTGGCTCAGAGGATTGAGGCGATTGAAATCCAGCTTCAGGGTCTCCGGGGCGAACAGCAACCCGAACTGCATCCAGCTGCTGATCAGCTTCGTGGCAATAGCCAAGGCGGCCATCAGTAAGGAGAACGAAAAAAACACGGTAAGCCCATCCACCAACACTTCTTCCAATGACCGCGCAAAAGGTTGACCCACGCGTGTCATGGGTAGTACCAGCATTTGCTGGAAGCGTTGCATGCTGGTCTCGGCAGTAAACAAAGCCGTCTCACTGATAGCTGTCAGCGCCAGCAGCTTGCTCACGTCCTGACTCTGGGCCACTTGGCCTTTCTTGCGTTGGTCGCGCAGTTTCTTGGCTGACGCGGGGTGCTTCTTTTCCCCTGAGTCGCTCATGGCTGCCAGCCCGTGAACAAGAGCCCCAACGTGTGCCTGAGATCGCCCAGCTTGCTCAACCGTTCTACGATCAGGTCCTGCAACAATGCAAAGTACAACAGCAAAATACCGATACCCGCCAGGCACTTGACCGGCGGCGCCAGCGTGCTCACTTGTAACTGCTGACTGTATACCCCCAGCAGCGCGATACCGAACTCCAGCAACAACAGCACGGCAATGAAGGGCGCGGCATACAGCATCATGTGCGTAAAGGTGTCGCCCAGCAGGTCGATAAACAGACTCATACCATGCTCGGCCGGGAGCGGAAACCATACAGTGGGAGGCCAGATCAGGTAGCTGTCCCAAATCACTTGGGTCAACGCGCCCAGCCCCAATACGGCCATCAGCAAGAAAATCGCCAACTGCTTGAACAAGTGCCCGATCGGTGTCGCATCCGGCCCCAGCGAAGGGTTGAGCTGACCTCCCGCCAAGGCTCCGCGCTGGTTATCCAGTAACGCACCTACCGACTCGAACAGCCAGAACGGCATCGCCAGCAATACGCCCAGCAGCAACCCAAGCGCAAGCTCCTTCAGCGCCAGGGCACCGAGCATGAGCCCTGAGAGTTCCTGGCCCTGCAACGCTGCGTGAATAGCTGGCGCCGGCATCAGCGCCATGACCATTACCAGGGTATGCCGGGGTATGCCACGTATGTGTTGAAAACAGAACGCGGCGACCAGGATGCCACAGGGGTAGATACGGGCCATGCCGAGTATGAGGCTGGGCAGTAAATCGAGATACAGCAGCACAGGCAGGGTCTCAGTTCAGGGCCGAGCGGCCGATCATTTCAAAGGTCAGGTTGATTAACTGGATCAACTCAACGCCAATCCAACGACCTGTCAGGATCAGCGTGACCCCAACGGCTACCAGCTTGATGCCAAAGGGCAACGTCTGGTCTTGTACCTGCATGAGCGCTTGTATCAGGGACGTCAGCACGCCGACCACCACCGCCACAATCAAGGGCGGCGCCGACAGTACGACCACCAGCAACATGCCCTGTTTGAACAGCACAATCGGTTCCATAGGCTACTCAGAGATAGGAAAGGAACAAGCTGTCGAGCAATCGCGACCAGCCAGACACCAGCACGAACAGCAACAGTTTGAGCGGCAGGGAAATCGTCATGGGCGAGACCATTTGCATCCCCAGCGCCAGCAACAGGTTGGAGACAATCAGATCGATCACGATGAAGGGAATGTAGATTAAAAAGCCAATCTCGAACCCCGCCTGCAGTTGTGACAGTACAAACGCTGGAATCAGCAGGATTAGGTCTTCGCGCTGTACCTCCCGGGCCATTTCTGCTGGCCACAGGCGCGAAGTGTTTTCCAGTAGATGGGTCAGTACATCAGGGTCGACGTTGCGCAGCATGAATGCCCGCAACGGTGTGATAACTTCGTTCCCTGTTTGCAGAAACGTGTGTACGTTGCTCATATCCAGTGGCGACGCCTTGACGTTTTCGGCGATCTCATAGCCTACCGGCGCCATGATGAACAGGGTCGCCGCCAGGGCGATACCGTTGATGGCCATGCCGGGCGGTACCTGCTGCACGCCAATGGCGTTACGGGTAATCATCAGCACAATCACAATCTTCAAAAACGCTGTACAGACGACCAACAGCATGGGCATCAACGATAACGCCCCAAGAAATACTGCCAGGATCAGGGGGTCCAGCCCCTGGATTGTCATCGGGCGAACATCACACGGGACAGTTGCAGGCCCAGGCGCCCGTCGACTTCCACCAACTGTCCCTGGGCGATGGGCCGATCACCGTAGTAAAGGCCCGCCATACCGGGACCGTAACCGGCAACACCCAGCACCGAACCGGCCGCCAGGTTGCGCAACTCGCCCAATGTAAGGTTCAACGTTCCGCAACGTACACTCAGCGACATGCTCAACTCATCGAACGGCTCATTGCCGAACACATCCTCTACCGGTACATCTTCCTCATTTCCTGCGTAGTGGGGCACTGCAAAATTTTCGTCCATGGACGTGTCCTCGGTAGAAGTTAGGGTCAGACAAACCGACCCTGTGTCATCATCAATGCAACCATGCAGCCGCTGCCTGCCAACCTGTACATAACCGCTGCCGTGGGCTTGAAAACAGGTCTGTTCAAGCACCAGAACATCACCAGCCCGCAAGCTGCGTGCTTGTGCAATCGGTAGCTGCATACGCCCAAGAGTTACGGCAATTGCCAGTTGAAAAGACGCAGGGAGCGGCGTGGCCGTGGTACGCCAGGGCCCGGCATCGCATAACGCCAGGAAAGTCTGGGGCGCCAGCCACACATAACCGTCAACCCGAGACGTGCCCAGCACCGCGCTGATACGACAGCCAAAGCCCGTGGGCCGATCTACTTCATTTAGCAGACACACCTTGCCCAATAACGCCCAGACCTGGGGGCTCAGGTGATAATGGAACAAGTCCCAGAACCAGGAATTCGGATCATTCCCGAACTGAGACAACGGTACCGGGCACTCGCCGAGCAGGCTGAGCAACGGTCCCGCTTCAGCGAGCATCAGCGGGCCACACGCCGTCTCCAGACATAGAGAGTCGACCCCAGTGGGCGCACGCCCAGGTTCAAGCCGCAACTCACCGCTCTGGCCCGCAACCTGAAACGCCAGGCACAGCCCGCGCCCCAATCGCCGGCGCGCGGCAACCGTGTCTTGTCGCACGCGGGGTAATGTCAATATCGGCACTATCATGCGCTGCCGACGCTGGGCACAAGCAAGCTCACCGGCAGCCCCAACGCCTGAGAAAATCGGTGCTCACATTGGTGCCGTACACCACTTAGCCAGCGTGCCGTGGCGTCGTGTTCCGCCTCCAACTCAATGGCCCAGGCGCTCTGCTCTCGGCGCACGCTGGCGGTGATCCGTCCCAGCCGTGGCAGGTACAACACTGCCTGCAACGGCCACTGCGAGCCGGCCAGCACACGAGGCGCCAGCTGTTCGGTCAGCGCCTCGATCATGGCGATATTGGTCGCTGATTTCTTCCCCGATAAGGAAGCACCGGTCCCGGCGCCGCCCCCATCATCGGCAAACAATTGCGCAAACAATCTTCCTTGCTCCCAGGGCACTATATTGACAGTTCCTGGTTCACGCGCCTCGCGTGGCTCACGCAGGCGTAGACGTTCAGTAGGTTTATTTGCGACCCTGGTCATATCGGCTCCTGTGCCAGCAAAAGTGATAACTCCTGTAGCTTTTCCACCTGTCGCAGGCATTCGGTGGCTTGCCTTTGGGCCCTGCCAACATGGTGTTCCTTTTCCTGTCGTTGATTTCGCAACGCCTCAAGCTGTCCCTCTTCGCGCAAGGTGCCGGCGGATAAGGAGCGCTCCTGTGCGCTCCAGGATTTCAACCCCTTCAAGGTCAAGACCTGGCCCTGGTGTTGACTGAGCAACTCAGCACTTTGCCGGGCTTCCTCCTGCCGGGTGTGTTCAAGTGCATCCTGGGCCTGTTGGATATGCGCAAGCAGGGCTTGCTGCGCACACTTGGCCTCACGCAGGGCACGTTCGGCCCGATCCGCCCTGTGTCTGCGCAGGCGCCGCAACGTCTCCACCTCACCGAGCAGCGCATCAGAATGGGACATGGGCAGTCAGCTCCTTGAGTTGCTCCAGCGTGACAACCATCGGTGTCGGCTCACGCAAATCCTGGCGCAGGAAACCATCCACCGCCTGGCGACTGTTCACCGCCAGGTCGGTCAACGCATCGCTGCCAGGCTGGTACTCGCCCAGCTTGAG
>Ga0308166_1003416_pt1 | contig 13525 bp, 9 predicted proteins | sample PhyCR2_2_FD_202137 | JGI IMG/M metagenome (GOLD analysis project Ga0308166, IMG submission 202137) | Phyllosphere microbial communities from UC Gill Tract Community Farm, Albany, California, United States - DLSLCC.R2 | ecosystem: Host-associated > Plants > Phyllosphere > Unclassified | place... | reverse complement strand
AAAATATAACAAATATTAGAATCAAGTTTTACCCATTCTATTTTTGAAGCTATCGTTTCTTTATCCATATTTTTTAAAGGAGGATAATTGTCGAATATAAAATCTATCTCTTTATGATTATAAAGGTTACTTCTGTCTAAAAAATCATAAACAAAATGAGGTGTCCAATTATGATTTATATAATGCTCGTAGATTTTATAATTTTTAATAATGTGCAAGAAATTATCTTTTTTTGACAAAAAAGCGAACATCGAAGTCATTTTTTCTTGTCTTTTCAAATCTCCAAATTTTTGCATATAGTCGTTGATGTAAAGAAAAGATTGGAATGCAATACTGTCGTTTGGATTATTAAAACAAAAATTAAGCATTATTTTATCATTCAGAATATGTAATTTTTTTTGTAATTCAACACTTCTTTTCATTACAGGGAATCTAAATAAAACTTTGAGAAAATTAAGATTTGCTTTTTTTAAAAAATCATTATCTTTCCTTATGCTATCAATATAGTGACCTACTAAAATTTGTTTTTGGTTATCATGTGTAAATGGTTTTTGAAAAAAATCTTTCTTGTCTTTATAATTTAACAATGAAAAAAAATATAAAAAAGAATAAAAATCATTATCAATAAATGTTTTATACAATTTTAATCTAAATTCATTATTCATTTTATGTTCTCTCTTAATGTTAATGAATTTATTATACCTTAAAAGCAAAAACAGGGATAGTTTTTCTTTTGTCCCTGTTAAATAATAAAATGGTAGTAGCTAAAAAAGAAAATAAATTATGAAACTGTTATTTCAAGAACGTAGTGGTGTCCATCAGCCTCAAAACTATATTGGCTTATATTAATTTCTTTATCTAATACAAAGGATTCTTTAACTTTAACCACTGTAAAATCATTTTTACGGTTATCTATAGGATCATTAAGATTAACACAAGTAAAATTAATCTGAACATTAAGCATATCCTGCTCATTCGAGTGGGCTATATTACTTCTAAGAATAACACCTTTGGTTAAGTGTTTAGAAGGGTCAAATTGCTTACTGAGTAAAGTCTGATGTGATTTTTTTAGATTCGTCGTTCTTTGTGTATCGGTGAAGACTAACTCTTGTTGCCCCTGATGTAATGCTGATTTTTTATATAAATTAATAGCTATAGTATATTTTTTCTTGTTATATGCAAAAAAACTCAACCTGGACAATGCAGTTCCCGCACCAATTAAACCCATATAAGTAATCATATTGAACCTCTCTTTGTTTTAAAGTTGTACTATTTTTAAACAAAGTTGAACATAAAGCAAATTTTTCTATAATTTTAAAATTCGTTAATTCTGAATGATTACAACAAATATTTACCTCTATATTTTATAATGCTATAATGGAGGCATTATAAAAGGAAACTATATGAAAAAAAGAATAGGTCTGCTTCTGAACAAAAAAAGAGTAGAAGAAATAAATGAATATGATATGGATTTAATAAGTCATTCCCTTGAAAAGCCTGAAAATATGCGAACTTACATAGATCGTCTGATGTATGATAGCCGCAATATGAGTGAAGAATCCAGAAATGCTGATATTGTTAAGTATAAAAAAGCTATACTTCTCAGACAAAAAATGGATATTATCAAAAACAATCTTTTTTTTAATCAGGATTTTCCCGAGTTCAAAGATATTCAGCTTGATTTTTTTAAAAATGAATATGAAGCTTTAGAAAAAAATATGAATCTTCTTTCTATGCCTGTAGAGTTGATTACAATGCAAGTTATGAAAGAACTGATATACAAAGATGACGCAAAAGAATATTTTGAATTTTTAGAAAGTAAAGGCTATTCAACTATTTATAGAATTTTAAATGAAAATACTGTGCATTCAGCATATAAAATAAATGAAAATTTTAAAGAGAGTTCTTTACTATTAGAAGTTATAGAAGAAAATAAACAAAATTATGGTAAGGCTTTTAAAGGTGACTTGTTTAAAACGATAAGCTATCTAATAAGTAAAACAGATATTATAAATAAACCTGGTATATTAACAGGAGTAAGTTTCAAAGATAATGCTTTAGCAGAGAGTAATACTGTAAAAGAAGAAATTTTTAATTTTATGCATATTCCTGATGTGAGAATTTTAGTCGAGGAATACAAGAAAAAGTCTAAAGAAGAAAATAACAATTTTATTTACTTTTTAGCAAGTAATGAGCAATTAAAAAAATCATTGTCTAATATTCTTGAAAGAAATAAAGAAGTAGCGCTGAAAGAAAATCTTGAAAATATTCTGGTTTCTTTGTTTCTTGAAAGAGAAAAAACAATTATGCATCGCAACAAATACAATTTTTCTATAGAAGAGAAAATCGAATATTTTGATAAATGCTTAACATTATTAAAAGATTGTAATATTGTTTTATCCCTTGAGCAAAAGCAATCTCTGGTAAAATTTTTAGTTAAGGATAAAAAAATTGAAGATATTGTTCTACCCAAAGGATGGTTTAAAGAGTTCGGAAGTGCAGAAAGCTTTAAGCTTTATTTAACTAAAGAATTTGTTTGCTTTAAAGAAAATGAAATAAGCTTTAATAGAAACGATTTATATGAAGAAAACAAAGAATATTTTGTGAAAATGGTTGATGATAATCCAAAAATTATTGAACCATCTCTTATAAATACATTTGAAAATATTATTCACTCAAAAGAAATAAGAAAACTCGATTCTATAGAGATTAATAACACTATAATAAAAATGTTGGCTTCAAATGATTTGTATATAAATTATTTTAATAAAAATGATAATAAGTTAAGGGAGCCTGTCCTGAGGAAAATGAAATCGTTATTAAAGAACTTACCTAAAAATGATAAAAATTATGAAAATATATTTCTAAGTTTATCTTTATTTTTAGATAACCCTCTGGCAGGATTTAATAATAAAATTAAAGCTCAAAAAAGATTATAATATGAAGAAATTTTTAGATGAAGTAGGTTTATTTTTAAAGAAAAAATTCCATAAGAAATCTGAAGCTTATTATCAATATGAAATTGAAAAATTCAGAAATTTTCTTAACGACAGAAAAGGAGAAGTTGTCAATACTGAAGCATTATCTGATGTTTTATCTCAATTTGCCATAAAAAAGAAAAATATCTGGTTTATAAAGGATGAAAAAAATTTAATTAAATCGGATAATAAGAAGTGGAATGATATTTTCGATACCATTGCTAAAAACAATCTCCAGTATTTAGTTATGACAACTCCTCTTTATAAAGAGAAAAAAGGCGAGATCATTAAATTAGAAAATATGTATATTCAATTTTTAAAAGAATTAAATAAAAAAAATATAGAGCCATTAACTTTTGAAAAATTTATTAATTTAATAAACGAAAAAGATCTGGTACATTTGATGACATTCAGTGAAGATAAATGTTCATTTTTATCACTTCTTATCGATACAGGCAGGATAGATCTGATGAAAATAGCTATGAACAGATTTGGTTCATCGACTATCTTTGATGTAAGTATGGATTTATACAAACATAAAAATAGTTATGTCTATAAGGAAAAGCAAAATTTCATAGGTTATATCATTGATTGTATGTTCTCCCTTCCTCTTTGTCCTGAAAGACCAAAAGATATAAAGAAAAAAGAGAATCTGAAAAACATGAAAGATTTTTTCTTTGAACATATAGGAAAGTATGTCGCTAAAAACGATAAAGAACAAAGCATACTCGATGAGCAATTAAATAAATGTATTTCAATTATTAACTTTATGACGACAGAGCAATTGGAAAAAGTCATGAATGCTAATCTCATAAAAGAAAATATGGTGTTAAAATGTATTAACTTTCTTATAGATAAAATTAAAGATGGTGAACATGAAAAAGAGACAGAGCTTGTATATAAATTACTGGCTATAAAAAATGTGAATTTTTTTGATTTATATCAAGTAAGAATGATAAGTCCTGTAACAGAACAGATAGATTTCATTACAAATACAACTATTTTTTCTGATGATAAAATGGCAAAAAGTATTATGTCTCTTTATTTTTCCTTTAATTCATCTGATAAAGAGTTGTATCATTTTTATATTGACAGGCTTAATAATGAAAATTACTCTGATAACGATAAAGAAGATATATTGCTTTTGAGTCTGGATGTTCTGAATCTTATAAGCAATACAAACATTTTTGCTGATATGATGAAAAATGGAATATTAGAAGACATATATTCAAGAATAACGAAAAAAAATGAATTTAAAGAAAGGCTAAATACTATTGCTTTTAAAAACATCAGAAAATTAGCTTATCATGATATATTTTTAATTGTATTACAGAAGATTAATTTTAATCCGTATGAAGAAGTAGAATATAAAGGAACAAAAACAACATTTAAAAATGCACTGGAAAAGCCGTATGTTGATAATCTGGATAAAATTTTTATTACTCAAAAAGCCGCTTTAGAAAAAGCTGCTATACTTTCAAAGATTGAAACAATCGTCCCTGATGAACAATCCAATATAAGGCGAAGAAGAATATAGTGAATGGTGTCGATTAATCATGCTACACCATTTATTTTACACCACATCCTCAGAACAAGGTCCCCAACTTTCTTTTATAAAAAATTCTTTATTATCGAAAATTGTTTTAAAGTTTACATTTTCTATTTTCTGTAGATTATTGTTTTCATAATAATAAATATTATCAGTTTGATCTAAACAAGAAAGTCCAATACCTTTATTAATTCGTATGTGATGTTTTAATACATCTTCTTCTACAGAGGATAAGTCTTTCTCTATAAACTCATAAAGTTCATCTATATCAAGATAGGCAAACCGCAAGCTCCCCTGATATTCATTGGGTATGTTCGTTTCATCAATAATATTTGCATAAGGTTTAAATCCCAACTCGTTTTTGAGACTACCCGCTCCATGTCTGGTTTTATAGCAACGTGTTGCATAAAGAACATCTAATTCCAAAATATTATTTTGTTTGCAAATATCAATGACATTTTTCAATCCGGTATTTGATCGAGTTACATGAGGGAACTCTCCCATTATCTGGTCGAGCATTAATCCCTGAGCACCTTCAAAAATAATTTCACAATCTGAAAAATACTCATGATTTAGAAAATTAACTCCAGTGATAAGGGTTTCTTTCATTGTCTTAATATCATCGATAAATCGATCTATTAATCCATCTGATAACATAAAATCACTTTCCGTCAGATAGTCATTAAGATGAAGTTCATTTACTCTGAATTTGAAAAAATCTCTTATAACGTAAAGCTTTTCTTTAAGAACTGAAGCTGAAGAAGTATCTTTAATCTGCAATAATTTTTTTGCGATTTCAGAACGATGAACAGTTTCACCAATTCCTAATCCACATGAACCATGTCTTGAATCAACCCCTCTGGATTTTTCCAGCCACTGGTTAATTGCCATATCATACGGTGTTGTTATATAAGCATCATCGTGGACTGCAATAACCGGATTGAGTCCTAATGCTTTGAGTGAGTTAAGCTCTTTTAAGAAAATAATAGGATTAATTAAAAAATGCTGAGACAAATATCCACGAGCATTATTTAAAAAAGAATTAGCTGTAAAATGCCCAAAAACATGTCGCTTTCCATCTCGGGAAACAATAGTGTGCCCTGCCTGAGCACCTCCGTTAAATCTTATTACTACACTTTTTTTACTCAGAGAAGCAAAGTAATTTGTAAAAAGACCTTTACCTTCGTCACCATATCCTGAACCTATAACAACTTTAGCTTTCATGATTTGTCTCCTGGTTTGAATAAAGCACTCCGTAGAGTGCTTTATTATTTAAAACTTCACAACACCTGTGCCTTTACCATCTTCATAAGGAATAAGTTGATTAACAGCATGACTTACAGAGATAGCTTTATCAGAACTCCATGAATTAATAACTTCTTTTGCATTTCGACCTTCATTAATTTCGATTGCACTCACAATTACTTCAGCCAGATGATCGTTATTTGCAAGTCTCAATACTCTTTGGCCTAATAAATCAGTCCATGAATTAACCACATCATCCATGTGGTTTCTTGCATGACTACCTTGTTCAACAATGATATGATAAACATGATACATTTTAGAAGCCATGTTTAATAACTGTTCGCTTGTATAATCATGTTCTTCCTGATTGCCAAAAATTTTTCTTAGCTGAGAGGCTAAAAGGTCTTTAGGTGCTTCCTCATCGCCTAATGTGAAAAGATAACCTTTCCTGCCTCTTTTTTCAAAACAATCAATAGAGGTATACTGTGATGCAAAATACCAAGGGAGATTATAAGATTCAAAACTATTTCCGCCGCCACCTTTTTCCAACCAAATGTTTTCAAGATCTTTAGCTATGGTAATATCAGCTTCAAATTGTGTAACCTGTAGAGGTGCCGTGTCATAATTTGCATCACCCACACCCATGCACATAATATGAGGATCTGATACAGGTTTTCTTTTTAGGATTTCTTCAACCATAACCCCCAAACCTTTTCTTGCAAGTTGATCGGCATTTACACCCATAGAACCCGTAACATCTAATGCGACAATAATTGCATTTGAATTAGGATTTAAAACAGAGTCTCTTGACTCTCTGACACTAATAAATTTAGGATCTAAATTTTCTTTCATTCCCCGTGAGCTGAAAATTTCTTCACGAGTTTTACTGCTTGTTGATTTACTATAACTTGTCCAGTCTTCTGGACTCCATCTTGAAGTACCCATATTACACCTCTCTATATATATCGTCAGAATTAATTTTCATTTCAACAAATTTTCTTTTACCAAAACTTTTTATTAAAACCTGATTGTTCCATTGGCTATATTCAGAAATAGCCGTCCCTTTACTTCCAACTCTAAACCATTGGGTAAAGCTTTCTGGTATAGAAGTATTTTTTTTCAAATAATTACCTGTTTTGTCGCCTAACAATTCTCTCCCTAAAAGTTTAACCATTTCAAGATCTAGTAAAGACTCCGCTTTTTTACTGTTCAATAAACTCACTGGAGCTACATCTACAGCGTTGGCTGATAACATAGATAACGGTTGTTTCTGTTTACATGAATACCACCACCCGCCGACAAGCATACCTTCATGTGTTTCTGGATTGATGTAATAATTATCCATGTTTATTCCACCAAACATGAGATCATTGTGATGAATAAAACATAATTGATTGTAAAGATTACTGACTATCCATGCTACATGCTCAGCGGGAATGTTTCTTTTATAATGCCTCCATATATCACCTACATTAAGAAACCCTTGTGGTTTTTTCATCAGGATATAAAATACAGATTCACTCTCAATAAGTTTTATAACCTCTGGAATATACTTGCTAAAAGCTCTCCTCATCGTTTCATCATTAAATTTTATACTTTCAAGATTTTTTAAACCTTGTTTAACTTCATACATATGATTATTGTCAAAGCACCATGCTACAATATTATGAGCAATATAATATTTACCCATTTCGAAGTTTTTTTCTTTTATATAGGTAAGTTTGAATTTTTTACCATCCAGACTTGTGATTTCCAGAATATTTTTACCTGTACCTAATGTACCATTAGTTAACTTTTCTACAGCAGAGAGATATAGCTCATGTATATGAGAGAAAACAGCACTACTGTTTTTTGTTTTATTTTTGTCAGGATGCCATAAAAGAGAGAGTTTTTTATAGGTTTTCTTTATTTCACATTCTGTACCTGAAAAAATAATCTCAGGTTGTCCTGTTTTTACATTCAGAATGTCTGTTTCAGAAAGATTGTCTATATTCATAACCCATCCTCTTATGTTCTTTTATACAATAAGAGTATACCTTAATTTAGAGGATGTCAAATTTTGTTTAGTATACTAAACAAAATTTTTCTTAGGATTTTTATTTTTTAAAGTCTGCTTCACATGTTGTTCTATACTTGCCTTCTCAATTTCATGGTTGAGTTTGTCCATAAGTTCAGTTATCTTGCTATTGCAGTAGGAAAAATGCTCAGACTTATCAAGGGTTTTAAACTGCTCACGAGTTTCTTTAATTGATGAATTGTAGAAATTATTAAGGATAGGTGTGAGGCTGCTTAATTTTATCTGATTTTTTCTGTCGATATATGAAATTTTATTTATAAGGTGTTCATTAAATTCTCTTAAAAAAATTCTTTCATAAACAGAATTTTTATCAAAATTGCCTAAATCTTTATCTATAAAAAGAAAGCCTGGGTTGTTTTTTCTTATTTTATCTTTAAGTTTAGGTAATTTAACAGCTCCTTGTTTTGAATACATGCTGTTAAAAAGTATCTTATTATTATCAGTGAATAAAGAAGCAAGTTTTTGATATAATGTATGAGTTAAACCCGTTCCTCTGAAAGTATCTTTAACACAAACATATTCCATGTGCTTTATAGTAGAAATATTCTCATTTTCTTCTTTATCAGACCTAAAAGAAATCATACCTACTGTTTCGTTGTGATACTGTGCAACAATATAATATCGGTCGCTTGTATTTCCTTTAACCGCAGAATCTATATAATCAAGCCCATAAAAAGCTCCTTTAAATAAACCAGTAAGCTCATTCTCATAATTAATAATAAAGGGCTTTAATATTTTTTGCATCTCGTGATAATCATGAATATTGTTTAAATTAAGATCATAAATTTCAGATTTTTGTATTCCATGTTTATTAAGAGATTCTGGATCAAATTCCATTTTGTTTCTTAAACGAAATTTCATGCCGTTATCCCATCCAGCCTTTTCTTCACAACCTTCGATTTCATAGTATGAAAAACTAATTTCATCTGTATTAAGAGGTTTGAATAAAAAAGGTTTTTCTTTTGCAATATGATCGAAAATATTATCTATTTTATTGTTTAATTTTTTCTTATATTTTTGAACATCTGATATTTTACGAAGACCCTCATTTAAAGATTTTACTCTTTTTTCATGACAATCATTCCATTGGTCTATGAATTTTTGAACTGAATTTATATCAAGCTTGGAGAGATTAATTGATGAATCTAAATAAACTTCGGTTTTAGTTGTATTACAATAAAAACTGCTTAAACCACTATTATTTAAAATAGTTTTAACATGATCATTGAAAAAGTTGTAAGTAAAATCTTTAAATAAAAAGGAATAACTAAATATAAATGTCAAAAAATCAGGATCTTGCCTTTGTTCATTTTCAATAGCTGTAACATATTGATGAAATTTCTGGTTGCACATAACAATGTGTTCAAATTTTTTTAATTTTTCAAAAACCTCGCTTCTTACAATAATTTCCTTCATCAAATTATAATCGTCGCTGTCTACAGAATAATGATGATCTTCTTCATGAACCTTAGCATTTATATCAGAAGATGAGTGTAAGTGATAATCATTAGTTAGAAAACAATAAGATTTTTTATTAAAAGAAGCTATTGAAACTGTAGAATATCTTTTTTGATAATAATCAGTATTTAAGATTTCTAAGAAAGAAATTTTTTTTAGTATTTCTTTTTCCTTTGGAGTACTATCATAATAAGTTTTTTCTACAAAATCAGAAATAATATTTTTCAAATCAGACATAGTGTATCCTAAAATTTAAAGGCTATAATTAACATTATAACCTTTTGTAGATATATTAAAAGTTTGAAGGATCATTATTCTTTTATTTTTTCATAGTGTTGTGCTTTATTAATATGTTGAAAAAGATTGAATCTTAATTCAGCCTCTTTAACTTTTAAATTAAGGTAAGCACTGTTTAATAATATACTTTCTTTATCTGAGAATTTTTTTTGCATTGCATTATTAAATTTATCTTCTATTTTTCTTTTTATAATATAGAAATTATCTGTATCAATATTAGATAATATGAATTCAGCTTCACTATTAAAATACTTAATCATCAACAAACCATAATCTTTGAAGATTGACTCAATATTGTTCAAATTTTTTTCTTGAGGCATTTTAGCATTCGCAGAATCATTTATTTTACACTTATCTATAACTATAATGTTACCTTCATTAATCATCTCTATTTGGGATTTTTTAAGTTTTTCTATTTTATTATAAATATCGTCCAAAGTAAGATCTTCTGCTGAAAATCTCAGCTTTGGTATTTCATAATCAATTTCGTTTAAATCATTATTATAGGTTGCTATTTTTAATTTTATGTTCTTTAAAGATTCTTCATTTTTTTGAATAAGTTTTTCTATTTCAGCATTTTGCTGAATTTTAAACTGGAGTTCTTCTTTTTTCTTTTTTTTGAGTGCTTCTATATCAATAACATTTTTATATTTTGTTTTTAAAAGATTGTACTTGTGTATAAATAAAAGAAGCAGTATAACTACAAAAGTAAAAATGAGTGAAGAAGGTATTTGAGGTATCATAATAAAATTCCTTTTTTATTTTTTATAAATCTATCAATTTATGAAAAAAAGTAAACAAACAAGGTGATAAATTAATCAAAATCAAGGAGATAAGGTTAACTTATGAACAGATTATCTACAGAACAATATATAAAAGTAATAAAAACAATCTTTGGTCATAATAAACAATATCCAGACAGACAATTAACAGAATGGAATCTAATAAAAGAATATGGTGAAGTTTATATCAATAAAGAAGAGTTGGATATTCTTTTTAATCATTACAATTCATCAGAAAATGAAACGGATAAAGCTATCGCTGGGAAAATAAGTGAATTGTCTAAATACGATGATTTGCAATTTTCGCTTACCTATTTCATGTTGTTTTTGTCTTCTATTTCTTATCTTTTTTCTACCTCATTTATATTAAACCGTTTTACTCATATATATCCTTTTGAAAGGCTTGTAGTACGGACAAATAACACGGGCTTGTTTTTTAACGAGATAAAAGAAAAAGGGTTGCCTATATATTTGGAAAATAATTATTTTTTTAATACTGTTCCTTTAGATTTCTTGTATAATGCAGAATTTGATTATTTAATTAAAGATCAGTTTTTAAATTATTACCTCATAAATTATGTCAATAAATACGGGGATATGAGAGAAATTTCAAGTATTGATCCAACTAATTTTATAGGAATAAAATATAATTTACAATTGCTAGAAAATAAAAATTTCACAGATTATATATGTGAATCTCTAAAAGAATCTGAAGTTTATGATACTAATGCCATTGTCTTTGTGCTTTATTTTTTTAGTAAAAAAAAGCTGAGTATACCTGAGAATATAAAATTATTGTTGTATAGAAAATTTGAAATAAAACCTGCGAATGTTTTATTAATGGAAATTCAAAAAATTGCCATAAAAAATTATTCAGATTATAAAGAGAAATTTGGCAATAGACTAATAAATATATACAAGGAAGAAATAATCTTTATAAGACTTCTTGATGCCCTAAAAAATTTGTATGGGGATTTATTTTTTGAAAAGATAGGTTTAACAGAGTTTAGTAGTCAAATAGATGTAAATAATTATATTAAAAAGAGCAAAAATAAAGACTGGATAGCCTTTGTTTTCCATAATAAAATATACCCTGTAATCAATTACTTTTGTAAAAATGGTTTCGTTTTAAATTCACATCAAAAAAAATTACTAAAACCAAAAAGTCAGGAAGAAATTGTCTCTTATTTAGCCCTGAAAGAACAATTACAAAGTGAAGTAAGGTTATCTTTTATTGATGTTTTCCTTGACAAAGAATTGCCAAGTAATTTGAAAAAATTAGAAAACATGCAACTAACTCAAGAAGATAAAGATTTTATACTTAAATGTGATAAAGACCTTGATTCTATGCTGCCTGATATGATTCCTGATAGCTTGTCTCATACCTTAAGAAATAATGAAAAGGTTTCTCTTTTAAACAGAATGATTTTTAATAAAAAACTGGAAAAGGTATTAATTCTTACAAACAAAGGAGTTGAACTTGAAAAGAAACAGAAAAAATGGTTATTTTATTTAATGGCAGAAAATAGTAATAATAATTTATTAAAGGCAATTTTTAATTATATAAATAAACTAACAAAAGAGGAAAAAATATCTTTTATCAATATTGTTTTAGAAATTAAGATGAACGAAAATGGAAAAGATGTTGATGTAAAAGGAAGTGATCACTTTAATAAATACTTTTTTGAATTAATAAAAGAATTTGAAGATGGGGAAATCCAAAATAAAATTCTAATGATGATGCTTTTTTATAAAGGAGAATATTCTCATTATTTTTTTGATATTTATCATTACTTACAAAAGGATATTATAGAAAAGTTCCTTTTATTATCAGACAAAGAACAGGTTTTAGAAAAATCAATAAGTTTTTTGGTTGAGCATATAAATAAAGAAAATAGTGAATTAAAATTCTGCCAGTTTTCAAATGCTATGGAAATTACGATATCTCTTTTAAATAAGGAAAATATAAATAAAATTAATGAAAAGTTTCAAATAATAGAAGAATTGACCAAAAAGAATAAAAATATTATTAAATTACTCAATCATATAGAAAATGTAAAGGTTAAATATAGTATCTATGAAAATGAAGATGAAGTGAAAAAGAAAAAGAAAAGAATTTAATAAAAATAGACAGAAAAGAAGAAAAATTATAAAATAAATTATTCTATCAGTGTGATTTTATATAAAGAGGATGTTATGACAGAAGAAGCAAAAGATATGGTAAAGGATATGTTTGATTTTGAAGAAACATATCAGAAGTATTCTTCACATGCAAAAGCTGTATTTTTAAAGAATATGCTTCAGGCTTTTTCAATTTCTCTCAATGATGATGTTAAGGGCGATTCTTATTATAATACAATAGTCATAAATACAATGGTTTCCTATTTGAGTGAAGAAACAATCAACGAATTCTTCAATCTCCCTCATTCTGAGTCAGAAATGAATATCAAAGGCACCTCTTTGCATAGCTTAGCATTATTACCTTTGTCATTACAAGACGGATTACGAATCGCTGTAAATTATGATGATGATGATGAATTTAATTACCTCAAAAATATAAATATAAATAATCAAAACACATTACTTACAAAAGATGCATTAAATTCTACAGAAGTTATCAGGTTTATCAATGAAATAAATAAAAATTATGAGCCTCTTTCTGGAAAGTTAACAAAAGAAAAATTACTGAAGGGAAATGTGGCTGATATTGCATGTAAATTAAATAATTTATCTTATGTCTATACACTTAATAAATCTTTCGGAATAAAACCTTTGAAATCTAATTCATTTACTAATGAAAATATCATCCTATTTTATTATGAAATTCTAAAAAATGATAGTGAAAAATATCTCTATAATAAAGAGCATGGATTTGAAAATTTATACAGAAATCTACAGTATGTATTTGATCATTTTGATAAGCATTATGATACAGATACCAATCTCGTCGGAGAGCTTTTAGGTTTTGATTCTTTTTCAAATAAACAAAGAAAATACAAATGCAATGATTATATTATAACTCTAAATACGATTGTAAACCATTATGATAAAATCCCCCCCATTCCGACATCTGTTTCTTCCTGGACAACTAAAGTCTCTAAAAACTGGGTGTCTGTTTTAAATAAAATAGATAATATTT
>Ga0308166_1003415_pt1 | contig 13526 bp, 17 predicted proteins | sample PhyCR2_2_FD_202137 | JGI IMG/M metagenome (GOLD analysis project Ga0308166, IMG submission 202137) | Phyllosphere microbial communities from UC Gill Tract Community Farm, Albany, California, United States - DLSLCC.R2 | ecosystem: Host-associated > Plants > Phyllosphere > Unclassified | place... | reverse complement strand
ACAAAAGAAAAAGCCCGCAGGGCGCGAACCCTGCGGGCTTCCGGTGCGACGTAGTACGGCGCGGGGACCGGCTATTACATCATGCCGTCCATGCCCATGCCGCCCATGCCGCCCATGCCACCCATGCCGCCAGCGGCCGGCTTGTCTTCGACGACTTCCGAGACCATGCAGTCGGTGGTCAGCATCAGGCCGGCGATCGACGCTGCGTTTTGCAGGGCCGAGCGGGTGACCTTGGCCGGATCCAGCACGCCCATTTCGACCATGTCGCCATAGGTGCCGTTCGAGGCGTTGTAGCCGTAGTTGCCCTGGCCGTTGATGACGGCGGCGACGACGACCGACGGCTCTTCACCGGCGTTCTGGACGATCATGCGCAGCGGCTCTTCCATTGCGCGCAGGACGATCTTGATGCCGGCTTCCTGGTCCGGGTTGTCGCCCTTGACCTGCAGTGCGGCGCGGGCGCGCAGCAGGGCCACGCCGCCGCCCGGGACGATGCCTTCTTCGACGGCAGCGCGGGTGGCGTGCAGCGCGTCTTCCACGCGTGCTTTCTTCTCTTTCATTTCGACTTCGGTCGCGGCACCGACGCGGATCACGGCAACACCGCCGGCCAGCTTGGCCACGCGCTCCTGCAGCTTCTCACGGTCGTAGTCCGAGGTCGCTTCTTCGATCTGGATGCGGATCTGCTTGACGCGCGCTTCGATCGCTTCGGCAGCACCGGCGCCATCGATGATGATGGTGTTTTCCTTGCCGACTTCGATACGCTTGGCCTGGCCCAGTTCGTTCAGCGAGACCTTTTCCAGGGTCAGGCCGACTTCTTCGGCGATCACCTGGCCACCGGTCAGGATGGCGATGTCTTCCAGCATGGCCTTGCGACGGTCGCCGAAGCCCGGGGCTTTCACTGCAACGGTCTTCAGGATGCCGCGGATGTTGTTGACGACCAGGGTCGCCAGCGCTTCGCCTTCGATGTCTTCGGCGACGATGACCAGCGGACGGCCAGCCTTGGCGACTTGCTCCAGCACCGGCAGCAGATCACGGATGTTCGAGATCTTCTTGTCGCACAGCAGGACGAACGGGTTCTCGTGAACGGCAACCTGCTTGTCCGGGTTGTTGATGAAGTACGGCGACAGGTAGCCGCGGTCGAACTGCATGCCTTCGACGATGTCCAGCTCGTCGTTCAGCGACTTGCCGTCTTCGACGGTGATGACGCCTTCCTTGCCGACTTTTTCCATCGCTTCAGCGATGCGCTCGCCGATCGAGTAGTCCGAGTTGGCGGAAATGGCGCCGACCTGGGCGATTTCCTTCGAGGTGGTGCATGGCTTGGCGATCTTGGCCAGCTCTTCGACGGTGGCAGCGACTGCCTTGTCGATGCCGCGCTTCAGGTCCATCGGGTTCATGCCGGCGGCAACGAACTTCATGCCTTCGCGCACGATGGCTTGTGCCAGCACGGTCGCGGTGGTGGTGCCGTCGCCGGCGTTGTCGCTGGTTTTCGAGGCGACTTCCTTGACCATCTGCGCGCCCATGTTCATGAGCTTGTCTTTCAGTTCGATCTCTTTCGCGACCGAGACGCCGTCCTTGGTGACGGTCGGTGCGCCGAACGAGCGGTCGAGCACGACGTTGCGGCCTTTCGGGCCCAGGGTGACTTTGACTGCGTTGGCGAGGATGTTGACGCCTTCGACCATCTTGGCGCGCGCTGCGTCGCCGAATACTACTTCTTTAGCTGCCATTTTCTGTTTCTCCGTTTATTCGGTAGATGTTCTGTGGGGAGGATTACGAGACCAGGACGGCCATGATGTCTTCTTCGCGCATCACCAGCAGTTCCTGACCATCGACCTTGACGGCCTGGCCCGAGTACTTGCCGAACAGGACGCGGTCGCCGACCTTGACTTCCAGTGCGCGCAGCTGGCCGTTGTCCTGGACCTTGCCGGCGCCGACAGCCAGGATCTCGCCCTGGTCTGGCTTTTCAGCCGCGGCATCAGGGATGATCAGACCCGAGGCGGTCTTGGTTTCCTGGTCGAGACGCTTCACGATAACGCGATCGTGCAGAGGGCGAAGGTTCATGCAAAACTCCTTATTCAGTGTGTGGACTAGCTGTTAATCTGCGTTGGTTGCCGCATCGCTCGCTTGCTTGGCTGCTTGTTGACGCTGCGGCGGAAAGAGTTGTTAGCACTCTCAACTAACGAGTGCTAATTATAGGGACGATAATTCGGCATTTCAAGTTGCCATGTTGCGAATTTGGCTGGGTTCGTTTGATTCGGATCAAACGGGCATGGACGTCATGGTGCATACAGCTACCAAGCGAAGGTGTGGCGAAAAGCACAAACGCGGAGGGTAGCACCGAAACGCCGGGGCTTGCCGCACTCTTGGCTGGGCCTGACCTGGATCAAACCCGACCCAACTGTAGCTTGACCGCAGCGAAACGGTGGACTTCAACGCTTGAGCTTACAATTCATGCAATCCGTCCTCTGTCGCGTTTTCCAAAAGGTTGCCTGTGCGTCGATCCAGTTCCTGTCTTTCCCTTGCCGGGCTTGCCGTACTTGCCGCGCTTGCCGCACTTGTGCCCGGCGCTGCCCACGCCGCCGGGCAGGATGCGTCCGATGCCGCGTGCGCCGCACTCGGCAAGCTGGCGTATCCGGCGGCCGACCGGCCGACCGCCGCGCAGCAGGCGGCACTGAACAGCTGCGATGCACCGGACTTGTACTACGGTATCCGCCAGCCGCGCGACGTGGTCAAGGCGCGCCACTGCGCCTTTACCCCGGACAAGGATGACGATGTGTTCTCGAAAAAAGCGGGCGTCCTGATGATGCTGTACGCGAACGGGCAGGGCGTACAGCGTAACCTGCAGCTGGCGAAGAAGGCGGCCTGCGCGGCCGCTGGCGCACCGGCCGAACTGAGCGGGCGGCTGGCTCACCTGGATGACATGGCGCCGGGCAAGAGCGAGGCGGGCAAGCCGATCGATTTTTGCGACGACATCACCAGTGGCATGATGATGGGCTATTGTTCGTCGTTGGGGGCGGCCCAGGGCGACGTCCAGCGCGAACGGACCATCGCCAGGCTTGCGGCGACATTCAAGCCGAACCAACAGGCCGCCTTCTCGCGCCTGCTCGGCAGCATGGCGCGCTTTGTCGAGGCGCGCGGCGGCAACGAGGTCGACCTCAGCGGTACCGCGCGCGGTGCGCTGGTCGTTGCGGAAGAGACGACGCAGAAGGATGCCTTCCTGTCCGCCCTGCAAGCCTTCGAGGGCGGAAAGCTGCCGCGCTTCAGCGCCGCCCAGGACGGGGCCATCGACCGCGAGCTGAATACGGTTTACGGGCAATTGCGGCGCATGCCGGCGCCACGCTACACGACCATCCGGATGGCGGACATCCAGGCAACCCAGCGCCTCTGGCTGGTTTACCGCGACGCGTGGGTGGAATTCGGCAAGCTCAGGTATCCTGCTGTCCCCGCACATGCCTGGCGCGCTTACTTTACCCAGCAGCGCACGGCGATGCTGAAGGCACTCAAGGAAGAGCTGGGCTGAGACCGACGCGCTCTCTTGTTGACTGTGAAACCTTATCAGACCTATAGTTACGAATGATTTCCGAATTCCAAGACCTATCCGACAAGATCGAGCGCCTTGCCGCCCTCGTCGGATCGCTGCGCAGCGAAAATGCGCAACTGCGCCAGACCAATGTGCTGCTCAACGAAGTGAACACGGCGCTCCTCGAGCGCCTGGTCGAGGCCCAGCATCGGATCGAGGCCGTGATCGAGCAATTGCCTGCACCGGCCGAAGAAGAAGCCGCACCCACCAACGCCGAGGCCCGCGAATGATTTACCTGGATGTCACGATCATGGGCCAGCCCTACCGCCTGGCCTGCAAGGAAGGCGAGCAGGCCACGCTGCGCGACGCCGTCCGCTACCTCGACGGCAAGATGACCGCGCTGCGCGATTCCGGCAAGGTCAAGGGCAACGACCGCATCGCCGTCATGGCCGCGCTCAGCGTCGCCGCCGAATTCCTGTCGGTCAAGTCGCCGCAAGGCCCGCTTTCCGATATGACAATGTCGGAGGTGAAACAAAAGCTCGAAGTCATGCACAGCGTGCTCGACCAGGCCCTGGCGCCGCAAGAAAATTTACGGTAACGGCTCAAATACGTTTGACTTCCCGGTTCAAGCGAGTAAACTGCGAGGCACCCTGCGGTGTTCGAGATTGCCATATATTCCTTGAACCATTTGTATGCATAGGTTGCGGGATTATGTGCGATGGGCGTGAGCGTCGCTAGTTCGACGAACCCGAAATTGCGCTAACTGCGACCACCTTGAGCCGTCAGGTTCTGGGATGCCGGCATATACGGCACAGGCGGGGCTTATATTCCAAAAGACGGTTGCGGGCATTGTGCTTGCAGCCGTTTTTTTCATGCGCGCACGCTTTTCTTTCGCGTGCGTTTTTATTTGGCGAGAGGTCACGCGGATGCGCTACTGGTTGATGAAATCCGAACCGGATGAAGTCAGTTTCGACGACGTTCTTGCAGCACCGGGGCATACCGTCGCCTGGTACGGCGTGCGCAATTACCAGGCCCGTAATTTCATGCGCGACGCGATGCAGGTCGGCGACGGCATCCTGTTCTATCACTCCAGCTGCGCGGTGCCGGGCGTTGCCGGCATTGCCGAAGTGGCGAGCGGGCCTTATCCCGATGCTTCCCAATTCGATCGCGCCGGCCACTACTTCGATCCGAAAGCCACGCCCGAACAACCGCGCTGGATCTCGGTCGACGTGACAGCGAAAGAGCGGGGGCGTTATCTGCCGCTATCGGAAATGCGGACCATTCCCGAATTGGAAGACATGGTCTTGCTGCAAAAAGGCAGCCGCCTGTCCATTTCGCCGGTGACGGCCGGGCAATGGAAAACCATCCTCGATCTGATCCGCGCTTGAGCGTGATCGGGTAGCGCGGACGGGTCTCCGGTCCACGCGTCCAACACCCATCTCCACTCCCGAAAATATTATCTTGCTATTGTTAGATGGTTGGCTAATAATCGAAGCATGAGCACCGTATTCAAGGCCCTGTCCGATCCGACCCGCCGCAAGGTCCTGCAACTGCTGCAGCGGGGCCCTATCGGCGCGGGTGAGCTTGCCCAGATGTTCGACGTTTCCAAGCCCACCATGTCGGCGCACTTCGCGGTGCTCGTCAACGCCGGCCTGATCGAAGCCGAGAAGGAGGGGCGCAACATCACCTACCGCCTCAAGCTCTCGGTGCTCGAAGAGGCGCTGCTGGCGTTTGCGCAGACGTTTGGCTTGCAGGTCACGCGGCCGGAAGACGGCCATCCCACGATTGAATCGAAACAGGAGACACCATGACATCTGCCCCATCGTATGGCCGGCCGCTGCTGGGCGCGGCGCTCATCCTTGGCATATCGGGCGCGCTGGCCTGGGCCACGCCCGCCTACGTCAGCGACGAGCTGGCGCGGCGCCTGGTGGCCGCCATGCTGGGCGCGGTGGTCGTGGTCTACGCGAACGCCATCCCGAAGACGCTGACGGCGCTGGCGCGGCTGCGCTGTTCGCCCGAACGCGAACAGGCCGCACGCCGCTTTGCCGGCTGGAGCCTGGTGCTGGGCGGCGTCGGCTACGTGCTGGCTGCGCTGTTGGCGCCGCTGGCATCGATGCACCTGGTCGGTGGCGGCCTGCTGGGCGTGGCGCTGCTGGCGGCGGTCCTGCGCTGTACCGGTATCGGTTCGCGCGCGGCGCGCGGTTGAGGAGCGGCCATGTTCGCGATGCTGATGGGGCTGAAGTCGATCGCGCCGCATGAACTGCATGGGCGCATCGGGCAGGGCGGGGTGACCGTGGTCGACGTGAATGCGCGCCATTCCTGGCTGCAGGCGCGGGTGCCGGGCGCGCTCAACCTGCCGCCGGAGTTCGATGCCGCCATGCTGCCGGCGGACCGCGCCACGCCGCTGGTGTTCTATTGCTCGAATCCGCTGTGCCGCAAGGCGCCGCAGGCGGCGCGCAAGGCGGCAAAGCTCGGCTATGCGGACGTGCGCGTGATGTCGGCCGGGATCGCCGGCTGGCTCGGCGCGCGGTTGCCGGTCGAGAGCGGCGGCTAGCGGCGCGCGAGGCGGCGCCGCCATCAAGGCGGCATGCGCCCGCGCCTCATTTGCGCTTATTTGCGCCCTTATTTGCGCTTCGGGCCCGGCATCTGCTGCCCGGCTGCAGATGCCTTGTTGGGATCCACGGCGGCCGGCAAGCCGACCTGCTTGCGGCAGGTATTGCGCATGGCAAGTTCCTCGGCGTTCGACTGTTCCACCGTTCCCGGTGGCGCCTTGCCGGGATTGGCCTGCATGTAGCGTGCGGCTTTCTCGGCGCGCGCCGCAAAGACCGGGGCGAAGCATTTGCAGTAATCCGGCAGCTTGGCATTGCCCTTCAGGTCCGATTCGCCGAACGGCGCCGGGAAGTCGACCGCTTTCAGGCACATGTCGTAATAGGCTTCGGTCGGGCTCTGGGCATGCGCCGGAGACGGCGTGGCCAGCAGGAGTGCGGCGGTGCTGGATGCGAGGACGAGCAGGGAACGGCCAACCATGTTTTCTCCAGGAGTGAATTTATATGCAACACGCAGTATAGTGTGAGGATACTCCTGGAAACATATTGGTTTGCCATCCTTGCCTGTCATTCGCGCGCGACCATGCGGCATGGATGACGCCGGCGCGACAGGCGCTGGCGCTATCTGCTTTCCGGCCTGACGACCTTCATCGAGGACCCTGCAAGCCTTGCTCGACCTGATCAACCTCGTTCCCCGCGACTGGATTCTCCCGCCCGCCAACCTGTTCCTGCTGATCCTGCTCGGTCTCCTGCTGCGGCGCCGCTGGCCGCATGCCGGGGCCATCCTTGCCGGCGCCAGCCTGGCGCTGCTGGCCTTGCTGTCCACCACCGGCGGCGCGCGCCTGCTGGTCGCGCCGCTCGAGGCGATGAGCATGCCGCTGCGCTCGCCGGAAGCGACCGGCGCCCAGGCCATCGTGGTGCTGGCATCGGGCCGGCTGCAGCGCGCGCCCGAATACGGCGACCGCGACATTCCGGACTACATCGCCCTGGCGCGCGTGCGTTACGCGGCGCATCTGCAGCGGCGCACCGGGCTGCCGCTGCTGGTGAGCGGCGGGAACGGCGCCAGCGGCATCGATCCGCCCGTGCGCGACCGCGCCTACGTCAAGGCCGACGCCATGGCCACCGCGCTGCGCGAGGATTTCGGCGTGCCGGTGCAATGGGTCGAGCGCCACTCGCGCGACACCAACGAGAACGCGCGCGACAGCGCCGCGCTGCTGCGCGCCGCCGGTATCAAGCGCATCCTGCTGGTGACCGACGCGATGCACATGCCGCGCTCCTGCGCCGCCTTCGAACGCGCCGGGCTCGACGTCGTGAATGCGCCGACCATGTTTTTTACCCACCAGGCGCAGGGAGCGAGTTCCTGGGTGCCCGGTCCCGAAGGCATGCGCCGCTCGCGCTATGCCTTGTATGAACTGATGGGCAGCGTCTGGTACCGCCTGCGTGCCGGCGGCAAGGACGCCGCCATCGAAGCGAAGTGCTACGGCCAATGAGGACCCCGACCACCATGCCATTCCCGATTTCCTGTCCGTTTCCCGCCGCGGAGGCCCGATGGACCCGTTGATGATCCTGGCCCTGCTGGCCATGGGCTGCTTCGGCGGCTTCATGGCCGGGCTGCTGGGCGTTGGCGGCGGCATGATCCTGGTGCCTTTCATCACCATGGTCCTGAGCGCGCGCGGCGTGCCCGACGAGCTGGTGGTGCACATGGCGATCGCCACCTCGCTCGGCACCATCATGTTCACGTCGCTGTCCTCGGTGCGCGCGCATCACAAGCATGGCGCGGTGGTATGGCGCATCGTCAAGCTGCTGGCGCCGGGCATCCTGGTCGGCTCCATGATCGGGCCCTGGATCGGCAAGCAGATGAACACGGCGACGCTGTCGGTGTTCTTCGGGGTGTTCGTCGCGTTCTCGGCGACGCAGATGCTGGTCAATAAGAAGCCGGCGGCCGCGCGCGCGCTGCCGCAGGCGCCGGGCATGTTCGCGGCGGGCGGCGTGATCGGCGTGCTGGCGGGGCTGGTGGGGGCCGGGGGCGGCTTTGTCTCGGTGCCCTTCATGACCTGGTGCGGCGTGCGCATCCACAATGCGGTGGCCACCAGCGCGGCGCTTGGGTTCCCGATCGCGCTGGCCGGGACGCTGGCGAACATCGTGTATGGATGGGGCGAACCGGGCTTGCCGGAGCATTCGCTCGGCTTCATCTATGTGCCGGCCTTGCTGATCATCGTCGCGGCCAGCGTGGTCATGGCGCCGGTTGGTGCGCGCACGGCGCACACGATGCCGGTGCGGCAGCTGCAGCGGGTGTTCGCGCTGATCCTGTATGCGCTGGCGGCCTACATGTTCTACAAGGCCGCAACGTAAAGGGGCCAACAATCAAACGGCCCCGTACTGGCGCCGATTGTTCATTGACCTCTTATGCCCGCAGCGCCTGCTTGCCGTTATGCGAAGAGTAGGCCCAGGCCAGCATGACCAGCGCGGCGACGATCATCGGCAGCGACAGCACCTGCCCCGAGGTGATCGGCAGGCCCATGACCGTGGTTTCCCAGTCCGGCACGCGGAACCATTCGGTGAAGAAGCGCGCGCAGCCGTACAGCAGGGTGAACATGGCGCCCACGGCCAGGCGCGGACGCGCCTTGCGCGCGAACGGCCACAGGATCAGGAACACCAGGATGCCGTCGATCAGCATCTGGTACAGCGGCGACGGGTGGCGCGGGGCGTCGAGGAAGCCGATGCCGTTCGGATTCGGCCACAGCATCGCCCACGGCAGGCTGGGGTCGGCGATGCGGCCCGGCAGTTCATGGTTGATGAAGTTGCCCAAGCGGCCGGCGGCATAGCCCAGCGGCACCATCGGGGCGATGAAGTCGTACACGTCGAGGATGTTGCGCTTGGCCTTGCGCGACCACAAGGCCATCGCGATCAGGACGCCCAGGAAGCCGCCGTGGAAGGACATGCCGCCTTTCCACACCTTGAAGATCTCGACCGGATTGGCCAGGAAATAGCCCGGCTGGTAGAACAGCACCTCGCCCAGGCGCCCGCCGAGCACGACGCCGAGCATGCCGTAGAACAGCATGTCGTCCAGGTCCTCGGGCTTCCAGCCCTGCGCGGCGATATGCGGCTGCCTGATGCGCACGCGCCCCAGGATGATGAACATCGCGAACGCGAGCACGTACATCAGGCCATACCAGTGGATGTCCACGGGGCCGATCGAAAACGCGACCGGGTCCGGATTCGGGTGTACCAGCATATTATTCTTTCCTCAGTAATTCCAAAAAGCCCCGCAGCACCGGCGAGGCATTGTCGCGGCGCCAGGCCAGCCCGAGTTCGACGGGCGGCGTCGGATTGGCAAGGGCACGGTATTCTACGCCCGGACGCTGCAGGTTCGACACGGATTGTGGCACAAGTGCCAAGCCCATGCCTGCGGACACGAGGCTGACGATGGTCTGCATCTGGATCGCTTCCTGGCCGATGGCGGGCGTGATGCCGGCATCGTGGAAGCAGCTGAGGATGGCGTCGTAGAGGGCCGGCGCGCTTTTGCGCGGGAAAATAATCAGGGGTAGCCGGGGCAGGGCGCCGAGCGCGATCGGTCCATCCGGCGGCAAGATGCCTTGCGGCGCGCACAGCACCAGCGCTTCCTTGAGCACGATCGCCAGGTCGAGCAAGGCCTGGGCCTTGTCCGGCAGCGGCGGAATCAGCAGCCCGGCATCGATGCGGCCATGCAGCAGGTCGTCGATCTGCACGTCGGTGGTCGCTTCCTGCAATACCAGTTCGACATGCGGAAACGCCGCGCTGTAGTCGCGCAGCAGCGGCGGCAGCACGCTGTAGTCGGCCGGGGTGACGAACGACAATGCCAGGCGCCCCGACTCGCCGGCGGCGGCGCGGCGCACCAGTTCCGGCATGCCGGCGGCCTGTGCCAGCAGGCGCCGCGCCTCGGGCAAGAGGGCGGCGCCGGCCGGCGTCAGTTCCACCTGGCGCCGCGTGCGCAGGAACAGCGGCGCGCCCAGCGTCTCTTCCAGCGCAGCGATGGTTTGCGACAGCGGCGGCTGGGTCATGTGCAGGCGCTGGGCGGCGCGGCCGAAGTGCAGCTCCTCGGCCACGGTGACGAAATAGCGTAGCTGGCGCAGTTCAAGATTCATCGATATGCGTTTCCATGGTTTTTGTGGCGATTGATATGTTCTGCATATCACAGCCCGGCAAATCTTATATTTGACGCCTCGTGGCGCGCAAGGCATTCTCGCAAGACTGTTTTCAAGGAGTCCACCATGGCCGACCAGCCCCGCCACAACCGCCGATCCCGCAACATCACCGAAGGCGTTGCCCGCAGCCCGAATCGCTCGATGTATTACGCGATGGGTTACCAGAAGGAAGACTTCGACAAGCCGATGATCGGCATCGCCAACGGCCACTCGACCATCACGCCCTGCAACTCCGGCCTGCAAAAGCTGGCCGACGTGGCGATCGGCGCCGTGAAGGAAGCCGGCGCCAACCCGCAGGTGTTCGGCACGCCCACCATTTCCGACGGCATGTCGATGGGTACCGAAGGCATGAAGTTCTCGCTGATCTCGCGCGAGGTGATTGCCGACTGTATCGAAACCTGCGTCAACGGCCAGTGGATGGACGGCGTGGTCGTGATCGGTGGCTGCGACAAGAACATGCCGGGCGGGATGATCGCGCTGGCCCGCGCCAACGTGCCGGGCATCTACGTGTATGGCGGCACCATCAAGCCGGGCAACTGGAAGGGCAAGGACCTCACCATCGTCTCGGTATTCGAGGCGGTGGGCGAATTCACGGCCGGGCGCATGAGCCAGGAAGACTTCGACGGCATCGAGACGCATGCCTGTCCATCCTCCGGCTCCTGCGGCGGCATGTACACGGCCAACACCATGTCCTCGTCCTTCGAGGCGCTGGGCATGTCGCTGATGTATTCGTCGACCATGGCCAATCCGGACGACGAAAAGGTCGGCTCGGCGGCGCAGTCGGCGCGCGTGCTGGTGGACGCGGTGAAACGCGACCTGAAGCCGCGCGACATCATCACCCGGGAGTCGATCGAGAACGCGGTGTCCTTGATCATGGCCACCGGCGGCTCGACCAACGCCGTGCTGCACTACCTGGCGATCGCCCACGCCGCCGGCGTCGAATGGACGCTGGACGACTTCGAGCGCGTGCGCCGCAAGGTACCGGTGATCTGCAATTTGAAGCCTTCGGGCCAGTACGTGGCCACCGACCTGCACAAGGCGGGCGGCGTGCCGCAGGTGATGAAGCTGCTGCTCGACGCCGGCCTGCTGCACGGCGACTGCATCACCATCACCGGCCGCACCCTGGCCGAGGAACTGGCCAACGTGCCGTCGGTGCCGCGCGCCGACCAGGACGTGATCCGCACCATCGACCAGGCGCTGTACGCCCAGGGCCACCTGGCCATCCTGAAAGGGAACCTGTCGCCGGAAGGGGCGGTGGCCAAGATCACCGGCCTGAAGAACCCGGCCATCACCGGCCCGGCGCGCGTGTTCGACGATGAATACTCGGCCATGGACGCCATCCTCGGCGACAAGATCCAGGCCGGCGACGTGCTGGTGCTGCGCTACCTCGGCCCCAAGGGCGGCCCCGGCATGCCGGAAATGCTGGCGCCGACCGGCGCGCTGATCGGCAAGGGGCTGGGTGAATCGGTCGGCCTGATCACCGACGGACGCTTCTCGGGCGGCACCTGGGGCATGGTGGTCGGCCACGTGTCGCCGGAAGCCTTCGAGGGCGGCACGATCGCGCTGGTGCAGGAAGGCGATTCGGTGACGATCGACGCCAACCGGTTGCTGATCCAGCTGAACGTGCCGGACGAGGAAATCGCACGCCGCCGCGCCGCCTGGACCCAGCCGGCCCCGCGTTATACGCGTGGCGTGCTGGCCAAGTTCGCCAAGCTGGCATCGAGCGCGAGCAAGGGCGCGGTCACGGACTGATCGCCCCGGCCTGTCGGCACGGAAACACGACCGGGGCATGTCCCCGGTTTTTATTTGCGCTTGTCGAAGGTCTTGTTGACGCGCGCCTTGCGGCGCTTTTCGTCTTCGTCGTGGGCTTTCTTCTTGTCCCAGCCGAGCAGCTTTTCGACGTATTCGAACCAGATGAAGGCGAACACCATCAGGCCGACAATCCACCACCAGGACAGGTCGGCAAAACGCCAGACTTCGAAGAAGCGCAGGACGACGAGGGCGAGAATCAACAGGATCAATGGCATGGCGGGTTCCTCAGGAGTGCGGCCATCTTACAAAAGATTTTCGATGCCCTGTGGCAAAATAATAGGGTGTGGTGGAAACGCCTCGCCTGCAAAACGTAAGCGTCGTTACAGAGTGTGACGGCGGCTTATCCCCGCTGGGAAACGCGGTAAAATGCGGGCATTAACCATGGAGAGTCTTAGATGAAACGGTCCCTGATGTTGTGCGTAGTGTTGTCGGCCTTTGCCTCGCCCCTCGCGTTCGCGCAGGCCGACCTGGCGAAAGCGAAGAACTGCATGGCTTGCCACGCCGCGGCGACCAAGCTGGTGGGCCCGGCTTACAAAGACGTGGCTGCCAAGTATGCCGGCCAAAAAGGCGCCGAGGACAAGCTCGTGGCCAAGGTCATGAAGGGCGGTTCGGGCGCCTGGGGGCCGGTGCCGATGCCGGCCAATCCGCAGGTGAGCGAAGCGGAAGCGCGCAGCCTGGTGAAGTGGGTGCTGGCGACCAAGTAATCCAGCAAGCGTCGTTGAAAAACGCGCCGGCGAAGAGCCAGGCGCGTTTTTTTATTGTTATCGTTGAACTCGTAGGGTGGGCACCCCGTGCCCACGCGGTTACGTGCGCCACCTTGCACCCGTACCGGCAAAACATCGCTCGCGCGGCATCCGCAAGCCATGACCTCGGCTCTGCTCATTGTTGGCGAGCGACATGTCGCTGCAGGTGGTGCAAGCCGACGCACGTACCGCGTGGGCACGGAGTGCCCACCCTACGGTTGAGTCAACGACGTCGTCGGGTGTCGGGTCAATCGACGGCCGCGCAACTCCGTCAGCGAATCACCTCCATCTTGCTCTTCTTCCCGCCCCGATACGTGAACAAGGTCAGCGCGCCATTCTCGATGTCGCCCTTGGCATCGAACTTGATATCCCCCGTCACGCCCTTGTAGCTGATCTTCTTCAGCTCCGGCAGGTATTGCGACGGCTCGACCGACTTCGCATTCTGCATGGCGGTTGCCATCACCATCACCGCGTCGTACACGTACGGCGCATACAGCTGCACATCCTGCCCGGTCTTCTGCTTGAAGCGGGCGCGGAAGTCGGCCATGTTCTTTTCCTGCGCGGCGCCGGTCACGCCGCCGGCTTCGGCGCAGATCACCTTGCCTTCGGCGCCGACCGCGTCCCCGGCCAGGCGGCCCAGGGCATCGGTGCAGATGCCGTCGCCGCCCATGAATTTCGCGGTGATGCCCAGGTTCTTCATCTGCTTGAGCATCGGGCCGGCCACCGC
>Ga0308166_1003414_pt1 | contig 13527 bp, 16 predicted proteins | sample PhyCR2_2_FD_202137 | JGI IMG/M metagenome (GOLD analysis project Ga0308166, IMG submission 202137) | Phyllosphere microbial communities from UC Gill Tract Community Farm, Albany, California, United States - DLSLCC.R2 | ecosystem: Host-associated > Plants > Phyllosphere > Unclassified | place... | reverse complement strand
GACCAGTTAACCGCTCGCAACAGGCGCCCAAGCAATGCATTCGCACCATAAGCGATATGGTCTGCTGGGTCACGACGAGCCGGAAGGTAGTGCACCTGGATAAAGTTCCGTTCATCCCGAGGCACAGGGGCGGTATCGACCGGATCGCCTTCTTCATCGACATCCAGGACGTAGCGAAGACTTTGCTCGATCTCATCATCAACGCCGATCGAAGCATCTAGCCGATACCTTACGCGAGGCACCCCGTCCGGATCATCCAGTCGCATGTGCCCAAAGTGACAAGGGATGGTTGGGTGCTCACCCGCGTCGTCATCCAGCTCTGGGAATGTAAATTCAGCCTCGATCCACAGAGTTCTTTTGTCAGGTGCCTGCTCCTCGTCGTGGGGGACGGAGAAATCGGATTTACGCAGTCGTCGTTGATTGGGATCGAAAGAAAAAAGCCGACAGAGTGCCTGCAGTGTCGCGGTCTTGCCCGAGCCATTCGGGCCGATAAGGAATGTGAGATTTTCAAGATCTATGGTGACCGGCTCTGCCCCGAAGGATTGGAAGCCGCAGATGCGGACGTGCTGAAGTTTCAACTTAGAATCCTTTCTTGGCTTTTTATTTACCTGCGACCCGCGTGGACGTACCCAAAGCGCTGCATGTTCGCTTACCGGGCAGACCCATCGTAGCCGAGCAATTGACCATGTGGTAGCAGGATGATGGCAGTCCTGCAGCGGGACACAAAAGCTTCTATAACATCGACGCACATTAAAGCAGTAGGTTGACAAAACTTATGATCTGCACAAAAATGCTGGTTGACAGTATCTATATTTTGCACGCTTTCATGGAGAGGCCACATGCCCCCGATCCAACACCCGAGTGAGCTAGAACCGAAACTGAAGCAGGAATACATTGAGCTAGTCTGCAATAACGTTCTGGAGGCGGCTTACCGTGCGTTGGAAGTCACCTCTACAGAAGATGACACCAACTGGACGATGGGAACACTCCCGTATGGCCGCGTCCATGGCCGATTCAAACGTTTACATCGCGATCCCACTCTTCCATGGCTGTTGCTTACCAATCGCACCATGGACTTCACGCTTAGTGTGAACGGCGTGCTCATGCAGGTGGTGATGGACGATCCCGAGATCAGGAAGAAAGGCTACCGACTTCAGTCCAATCGCGTTGAACTCTACCAAGCTAGCCTGCTCGGGCCCGCGATCGACAAAAACATTACCTGGCGTTTGTATGTAGATAGCGACGGCAACTTCGACGGGCCCAAGCTAACGGCTTCGATTCTGGGGTTCGATACCAACCGCAGCCTCGTCTGTAAGTGGGTGCATGATTACGTGCCTCTGTTTGCTCCTCGTACCACCGAGCTTCCACAAGAGGTGGAAATCGAGGAACCATTAGTCGCTCGTCGGGACAAAGATGCCGACCAGAACGCAACACGAGATGCTGATCCAATAAATGAATGACAGAACAGGTTTTTTGCCTTTTGGCGACGAATTTTCGCCCGACAAACTCCGCCTCGCGCGATGCGCGGCGGGGCGTTCGCTCGCTGATATCGGAGAGCTCCTGGGCGTTACTCGGCAATACGCGCATAAGCTGGAAGTTAATGCGATACCTTCGAGCACCCAACTCGCCCAGCTATCTGAGGCCTTGGGCGTGCGCGAGAGCTTTTTCTTTTCGCCACGACGCGGTTCGGTGGAGTTGGAACAATGCCATTTTCGAAGCGTGCGATCTTCTTCGCAGACGCTAAAAAAGACCATTGCAGCTCAGGTCGAGATGTTTGAGCTTTTGATCGACGAGTTGGATAAGGAGGTTGCTTTTCCTGCATTGAGTTTCAGCATGCTTGAAGAGCCGGTATCCGGTGTCAGCAAAATCGAACAGGTAGCTGAAAAATTTCGACGTGAACAGGGCCTGGGAGTCGGTCCCTTGTCCAGCGTGACAAAGCTGGCAGAGAAGATTGGAGTATTGGTCGTTAACCTAGCGGAAGCCGATGACAAGGTCGATGCGTTTTCGTTATCCAACAAACGGCCGTTGATCGTCAGGAACACCGCCAAGGTCAATCCATGCCGGCAACGTTTCGACCTTGCTCATGAGATGGGCCATTTGGTCATGCATCAGGGGATTGAGACCGGCTGCCGCCTCACTGAGGATCAGGCTAATCAGTTTGCCAGTGCCTTGTTGATGCCCCGGGTAAGCTTTGCATCAGAATTTCCTCCGATGCGAGGCAAGTACCTGAATTGGCCAGCACTCAAGGATATGAAGCTTCGTTGGAAGGTAAGCTTCAAGGCGCTTATCTTTAGGGCTCACACCCTTGATCTGCTCACAGCCGAGCAGGCTAAATCCGGCTTCACCTACCTCAATCGCAAGGGCTTCACGAAGCATGAGGAGTTTGACGAGTTGATCCCAATGGAGTCGCCCATGCTCGTACAGAGAGCGATCAATTTGCTGGACTATAGTACTTGGAGGCGGGTGCTGACGGCTGCCGGGCTTACGGCGGAGATGGTGACCAGGCAGTACATGCTGGACGTGCCGTCATCCCCTTTGCGATTGGTCGAGGTTAACGTAGGTTAGGGCTGCTTTGCGTTGAGGGTTAAACGCCAGAGATTGGCCCGCTGAATTAAGTTCAAGGAAATCGCGCAGGCACCGATGAGTCCTTCCAGTCGCGCGTAGACTGCTTTTTGCCAGCGTCGCCTAGGTGACTCTTCTTTCCTGCTCTTAGCGAAATCTCAGATTAAATCTCGAAAGTTCTTGACGGCTTAATATTTACAATGAGACAAGTGTCCACGTTTTATGGAATGTGGACACTTGAGGTCTTTGGCTTTATGAAGAGTCAAGATATTTTGCTTCTGTTCAAGATGGCCAGCCTACACGCCCAAGAAGAAAATCTTTATGGTGTGATGGAATCTGAGTCGAATTCGAACACGGTTGAGGGCTTGTTAAAACCCCAGCAGATACATCGAATGACTGCAGGGGGACGAGTGGGGCAGCCGCTAGTCACCTACCCCGCTGATGGTGAAGAAACAGTATTCCACCGCCAGGAGTTCGACTCGCCCTTGGGCGACGAGGATGGGTGGGAAGGTTGGTTGGACTCAGTACCTTCTCCGCCGCTGGCGAGCTGGAGTGAAGGCTACTCGTTGCGTGCGCTGTCCGCGTCTCTTGGGCTAAGCAAAAGCGAGGTTTCAAACTCCATAGCTAGGTGTCGCGAGTCTGGAATGCTCACCAATGATTACGACACCGGGCTTCCGAAAGTTAATCGGCGAGAGCTGCTGAAAATCACCGAGCACGCTCTGAAGTACTTTTTCCCCGTGAAGCCGGGCGCAATGGTTCGCGGTATTCCAACGGGCTTCGCAGCGCCAGCGCTCTCCAAAAGCATCAAGAGCGCTGGGGGGCTGATTCCGGTTTGGCCTGATGCCCTCGGAACTGAGCGTGGTCAGGCGATACAGCCGCTCTACAAGACGGTGCCGGAAGCGGTAAAGAAGGACAGAACCCTTTATCACTATCTTGCGCTTGCTGATGCGATCCGTCTTGGCGGCCCGCGAGAGTGTGGTGTGGCAGTTAACATTCTAAAAGCAGGGATGGGTCTGAAATAACATGTCATCAAACGCTGATCACAACTATGAGCTCATAGAATTTGTTGCAGACGGCTTGGGGGAGGCTTTTCTCTCTGAGGTTGCCTTTGTCGGTGGTTGCACCACGGCTATGCTGGTGACTGATGCTGCTGTGTTGGACGACATTCGTTTTACCGATGATGTTGACCTGGTGATAGAGCTAGCAGGCATTAGCGCTTGGCAACACCTCACGGAGCGCCTGGCGGCCAAGAATTTTAAGATCACAGGTGAGGATGAGGTCAACTGTCGTTTCCGCTTCAACGACGTCGTCGTCGACGTAATGCCTTCTGATCCCGCTGTTCTCGGATATGCCAACCGTTGGTTCGTGGAGGGGCTAGCGAGGGCTGATAAATTTACGTTACCCAGCGGTATCGTAATCCAGATATTTAAACCGACCTACTTTCTTGCGACGAAGCTAGAGGCCTTTAGCGGCCGCGGTGAGGGCGATCCTTACCATAAGGACGTCGAAGACATCATCATCTTGATTGATGGTCGTACAGAGCTTTTGGAGGAGGTTCGCCAAGCAGAGTCTGAGCTCAAGGAATTCATCACTGCTGGAATTAGAGATCTCACGGCGCTCAGTGGTATCGACTACGTAATTGAAAGCTCGGGCTCGGTGCAGGCTAATCCGGGTAGAGGCCGAATCATCCACATGCGCATGAAGGACCTGGGCAACGCATGAGATACGACACCAGATCAGTAATAGGAAAGACCAGGAAAGCCAATCATGACCGTGCCGGAGCTCTCTGCGATGGCGAAGGAGGGCTGTTCGTTATCACGGACGGTACGTCGAAGACTGGCAGTGGCCAACTGGCTGAACACTTTGTAAAAGGTGTTTTAGCGGCCTACCAGAAACACTTAGATCAGGGGGACGATCTCACTGAGCATGGAGCAGTGGAGCAGGTACTTTGTTCAGTGCTGGCCGAGCTTCATCCCACATTGTTTGCGGACCAGACAGGGGCGACGTGTTACCTGGTCGGTGTCGTTGCTCATGGGAAGCTCACGCTTGCGTATGAGGGGGACTGTTCGTGTGGAGTGGTGACACCGGCAAGCAGTATCGAATGGATTACGCCGCCCCACTGCAAGGCCAATTGGAGGCGCGACCGCTCACACCGTGAGCTGGCGCAAGATCCAGCTCGAAACCGGATAACTCGATGCTTGAAGGCTAATCGTGCTCCGGATCCTGACTTTGTTTTTCATCAATTGGCCGTCGGTGAACGACTGGTTTTCGTAACCGATGGCTTCTGGGCGGAGTTAACGGAATCGCAGCAAAGCAGCTTGCTGGTAGCACCCAATAGCGACTTTATTGGTGTTGAAGATGATGTTACGTGGATTGACGTTCAGCTCTAACCCTGGAGATTCAGACGCAGACAGGGGAGTTCTATCAAACGGGCAGGTCGCTGCTAGAATTTTTATCTCCATACAGTTCAGAAAGGTAAGGAAAGGGCGTTGAAGAAGTCGCACATTGATAAATTGAGCTTGGCGATTGCAGTTTGTGCATTGGGGCTTTCGCTATGGCAGGGGTATCAGCAGAGAGTGCAAAACCATGTTGCTGTTGAGCCAAGGATCAATGCCTATTTCAAGCTCGACGGCAAAACGGACCAGAACGGCCTTTACGTTTTCAATAATGGCTTGGGCCCTGCCTATGTTGAAAGCCTTGAGGTAATGGTCGATGGCAAACCTGTTACGGACAATAGTTATGGCCGATTCGGTGGTGCCGTTCAATCAATGCGCCTTGGTACTGATTGTCTCACTATAGGTGGTCCTCGCCCAAATGACTCTCTGAAACTAGGTGAGGAAATTGGCCTAATTGAGATCAGCAAAAATGCTCCCACTGCGTGTGCGCTTACGAAGTTGTTGCTTGGGGCCAAAATCCAGCAGCACCTGGATTTTACCCTCATCGTGAAATCCATTTACGGTGATCGGTTTCGGTACAATTTCAAGAACAATATCCAGACTGCTATTTGATTCGCATCGATAGCACTCTTGCTTGTGCCGCTACGTGGATACCTGGAAGTGATTATATTAGTCTGCAAGTCTGCGGCGAAGCTCTTGTACTAGTGCGCTCTTTAGTCCCGCCGGGATAGCGACTCTATTTGAGCTTGTGCGATCTGAAGATGCCGATAGCTCGATAGCTTCCGGAGGGAGGTTTTTTAGAGAGTATCCGATAAGCGGAAGAATTCTTTTATCTGGCGTTCTAATGATGGCGTCCACTGAAAAAAGTTCTGCGAGGTACGCTAATTCACGTTCCTGTGTCGCCAAATAGGTGAGTTCTACTTCCTCTGGATCGTGGGAAATGAATAGTTCTGGAAAACGAAGCAGCAGCATATCCCATGATGTAGATTTTATAATTGAAAGTGCTCGCTCATAGGAAGTATTAGGCTGAATTCCTAAAAGTCGTCCAGCCTTGTCGTAGAAGTAGTGTATGGCAAGATGAGACTCTCGGGCCATTACAATTCCCAAATCGTTTCGCATGAATTTTTGAAATGCGTAAAATTGCTCTGCTGGGGTTTTCTTTGCTAGTTCAAACCGTCGAATAAAAAACATTTTTATTAGGCAAATTTCGATGGCCTCAATCATATAGGCGTGCCGGCTTCTTTCATGAAGGCTGCAAAAGCTCTCTACGCGCTGACGGGCGGCGTCCTTCAGTGTTGTTGTTCCGGAAGAGTCTAGATAGTAAGAGACCGCCTCCTTATTCGGAATTATCGCACCTGTACTGAGAAAGGTATGATCGTCCATCGAGTGTAGAGTCAATAAGGCATGCGTCCGAGCAACAGCATTTTTGGTGAAGTCCTCGTAGGACGTCTTACAAAAATGTTCAAGATAGTAGAAGTATAGACTATAGCTCCAATTCGATTTTGTTAAAAATTGAATGAGTTTCATGAAGCCATCAGTGACTTTTCCTCCGTTGGCTAAATTGTAAAGTGGACCTGCTAAATTGGTGTCAAATAATACGTTTGGAAAAAAATTCAGATCAATTTTTTGCTTATTGAAAATTTCTGCGTTGACTAGATAAGGTCGTTTTCCTGAGTATTGATCTATCAAATAGCAAGTGCTCGCATCCCCAAATCGTTTTGATTCAGTTAAAAACGGAGATGGGTATGGGGAGTCGCTGATTATCCACGTATGGGCGGTTATCATATGCATCTCCTGCGGTGGCTTATAGCAATTCGGGGCATAAATTAGTTGCGTGGTGGACTTATTGATGCTTTTAATTATTCATTCGACTTTGTCGGGGGGGATTGGGGGAGCTCAATGTCCCAACGCTCAAGGCTAGCGCGAATGGCTTTACTGACCACTTCAGTGTGTTTCTGAATCAACCCGCTTAATGCTGTAATCATCTCGACAGTGACCGGCTCATACTTACCATCGTTCAGGCTGCGGGCGATCTGGTTGAGATTTCGTCCTATAGCCAAAAGCTGATAGTTCGATTCACCTAATGCGTCGACTTCATCCATGCCGAACTGTGGCTCATGGGTCAACCCGATACGAATGGCGTCGACGATCCAACGCCGTATGGAACAGCGCTCTATCTGAGCTCGCTCGTTGATAGCTGCTTTTTCCGAAGCAGTCAGCAGGATTTCAAAGCGTTGCTTGGGAACGCTTGTCGTCGTCTCTGCGACTTGCTGATAAGTCTTTCGAGCCGGGCTCGCTTCTGATTGCGCCAGTTGTTGCTCAATCGCAGCTTTGATTGCTGCTCCAGGAGATTTACCCAACGCAAGGCAGTAATCCGCCCAGCGGGCTTTTAGGTCTGCGCCCAGGTGAACGTTCAAGGCTCGGTTTGAGTTCTCCATAAATACACCCCTCAACGGTAACGAAACTTGCAAAGCCATGCAGTGCAAAATCTGTGCGCACATTTAACCGGCGGTTAGCCTATCCTGCACTAGTCCTCATACCTTTGCATTTCTTCGTCATGACGAAATTTTCGACCGGGGGGAGGTGCTCAGTAAAACTGCGAGCAAATTGCTGGCTAAACGTTTTTGCGTGATCGACATCGTCTAGCCAAAATGGGAAAATGTCGCACGCCAGAATGAATAGTTTTGGTCTTCTAACGAACGTTGAACTATCCCAAGAACGCCTCGCGCGTACCGGGTGCCGGCCTTAGAAGAAGGGCCTGACCGCCATGAACAGAATGGCCGCCTAGTCGCCCCAAGAACGCTCAGCGTGCCGGGCGCGGTTCCTAAACAGACCGACAGATCGGAACAGTACGATCCTGCGTTCGCCCCCAACCTTTGGAGTGGCGAATATGAAAAATCCCCTACCTTCTTGGTTCTTGGCTGTAGGCGTTGCAATGCCTTCAGCAGCCTTCGCGCAAATACCTGTAACGGTAACCACCCAGGCAAGTGACTCGCCGATGACCATGGCCGAGTTCACGGCCAACACTGCGCGCTGGGCGCAGCAAGTCGAGCAGATGGCGTCGCAGATTGACCAGATGAAGCAGCAGTACCAGTCGATCACCGGATCGCGTGGAATGGGCGGCATCATGGACAACCCGGCTCTGCGTGATTACCTGCCGCAAGACTGGCAACAGGTCTACGACTCGGTGAGGGACGGTGGCTATGCCGGCCTGACTGGTCGCGGTAAACAGGTCTATGCCGCCAACAAGACATTTGATAGCTGCAGCTTCATCAACTCCCGCGACGCGCAACGGGCGTGTGAAGCGCGGGCGGTCAAACCGTCGCAAGACAAAGCGGTTGCCCTTGATGCCTACGACGCGGCTAAAAGCCGACTTTCGCAAATCGATGGGCTGATGTCGCGTATCAATACGACGCAAGATCCGAAGGCCATCGCGGAGTTGCAAGGCCGGATTGCGATTGAACAAGCGAAGATCCAGAACGAGCAAACCAAGCTTCAGATGTTTCAGATGGTGGCGCAGGCTGAGGACCGTTTGCAGCAACAACGGCAGCGGGAGCTCAACGCCCAGGCCAATGCCCGACGTGGTTGGATACAGCCGAATGCATCGAACAACCTAAACTGAGGGGGACGTCATGATTTCGTTCATTCAACTTCCCATTCTGGCAGTGTGTTTTTTCCTCTTGCTAGCCATGCGCCGTTTCTGGATCTGCATCGACAGGATGGGCTTCCTTCGGGAAGTGGGTCGTCGCGCACCTGTGTTGGTTCACACTGACATCCTCGTTGCATCGCTCGCATTTTTGCCCTTCGTAATCGCAGCGGTCGATTGGTTCGGGATTCCTTTGCCGTACCATGAAGGGCCGGTTTCACCGGTGCTAGCCGCCTTTCTTTCGGTTGGGTGTTTAGGTGGTGCAGTGCTGGCGTTACGCGATTCTGGAAATCGCTTCGCTGGGCATTGGGCTGGCACTCGGGAAAGCGCCCTGCGAACTGTCGCGACGCTCCGCATCATCGATGCTGCTGAGCTTGCTTACGCTTTGGATTTCGCGCAGCAACATGAGGCTCGTCATGGGTCGAGTCGAGGTGTTGTGATCGATGTAGAAAAGCAGGAGGTGCGGAAATGAGAGTTTCTTTCCTAACTCTGGTGATCGCTTGGGGACTGGCTGGATGTGGCGAAAACACTCCCGTGCAAACTGTCGATTGGTACAAACTGCACGACTCGGAAAGAAAAGCGATGGTCGCCAAATGTAAAACCAGCCCTGGTGAGCTGGCCGCCTCGCCGAACTGCATTAATGCGCAGCAGGCCGACAACGAAAAAGCCAATGCCCGACGCGGGTGGCTCACTCCAGGTGCAGTCGATCTCGACAAGAAGGGAGAGTAAACATGGACGATCCGATGATTTTTCAGTTTATCGGGACGTTTCTCGATACTGCATTGAATGCATTCGTGAGCCAAACCGCCGGCAACGTTATTACGATGTTTACGCTGTTCGCGCTTGGTGGAACCACGCTTTACCTGACGGTCATGGGTTACATGATCGGCTGGGGGTATATCGAAGCGCCGATGTCCACCTTTCTGAAAACCTGCGCCAAGCTCATTTTAATTGCAGCATTTGCGCTGAATGCTGACATGTATACGGAATGGATTGTCGGGGGCATTGGGTCCTTGGAGGTGGGCTTCACTTCGGCGTTCGCCGGCACGGGTTCCTCTGGCGGGGATGCCACTTCCGTGTATCAAGTAGTAGATCACGCGTTAGGTCGAGGATGGGGAATCGCTGGTGACCTTTGGGAGAGGGCGGCCAATCGTGACTGGTCGGAAATCGGCATGGCATTTGGTGAGTATTTCAATGCCGGCATCATTGCGGTAGCAACTGGCTTGCTGGGTATTCCGGCTGGCGGAATGATCGTTGTTGCTAAGGCGGGGTTAACGATCATGCTCGGTATAGGCCCTTTCTTTCTCATCGCTTTGATGTGGCCTGCCACTGCTCGTTTCTTCGATAGCTGGTTTGGCCAGGTTATGACCTATGTATTGCGTATCGCCCTCATGGCGGCTGTTGTAGGGCTGGCATTCAAAGGGTTCGATGCGCTGATAAACAGCGTTGACCTGGATAGCGAGCAAAATCCACTGTTCACGTCTCTGGTTCTGATCACCTTCACCATTGTCATGTTCTGGCTGCTGGGTGAGGCGAACTCAGTTGCAGGGCAGCTTGCCGGTGGGATCAGTAGTGCGGCAGTCACGCTGCGCGCGATGGCTCAGGGCGCTGCCTCGCCTATTCGAACTGCTGCTCGGTTGATGAATGCTCCGAGTACGCGGCGTGATATGGAGTCCGGCATGATGGTGACAGCTGGACGTACAAATCATTTGGTGGCGGGTAATACCCTCTGGAATCCAGCTTACCGGCAACACGTAATGCAAAACTTAGGCAAGAATTGGGGACATGCGAAAGGTGGAAGGATTGGACAAGGCTAATCGTCCTCCATCGACTTCCTCTGGCTGCATGTGTGTTTGCCCTGCGCGCCCTGGCGGGCCTACCCAAAGGGGCTCTGCCCCTCTGGACTTCCTGCCCCTCGCCGGGTGGCAGGGCTGCGGGGATAACGCCTCCCGCAACCCAGCCAATAGGGTCATCGTGAAAAGCGCGTCAAGGGTTCGCTGCGCCGGCATCCTCACCCGGTCCCGCTTCGCGGGCTGCGGCTTGTGGTGCCGCCCTTGACCCACTGAGTCCGCGCTGAATTTGTCTTGTTATTAATCTGTCGGTGTTCCGGAGTGATCAAATGAAGCTACGCAATACCATTACCGACGAAGAGCGGAAGCGCAGGCAGGAAGCGGTCGATTATGCTCGAGCATCGACCGAGCTTTCGGGTTACAGCCTAAGCACCGAAGATGAAGCTCGCGCTCAGGCTTTTGTAGACGGCGATCTGGATTTGAGTGATTTTGTACGCTCTACAGCGCCGTCTGAGCTGGAAGATGTGTCAAGGGCATCACCGGAGGCCGCAGCGGAGCGGAGCCCTTCAGGGCGAGCACCGAACGGGCGAGGATGATGGGCGCAGCCTTTACCCTTGATACAGCTGCAAGCGTCCAAGCCTAGCGCCAGGGGTAGGAACCAGGCGAAGCCGCAGGACCTGCCCCTGCCGCCAGTCCGGCAAGGATAGGACGCGGGGTGCAACCGAAGGGGTTGCCCAAGCGGAGCGCGGAGAGGCCTAGAGTTCTTAAAAAACGTCATCATGGCGTTCGCTGTGGTCGTAACTGGGCGAGGAATCTGTTCCCCACTCCTCGGTCCACTTTCACGTCGCTTGCAGGCGGCTTGTTTGGTGAGGGAAGGCTCGCCTGAGGTCTTCTGTTTTTTGCTATCTCCAAACCAAGGTTCGGTTTGAATTGCCCGGCCCGATATTTCATCGCTACCCCAGAGAGCCAGTATTCAGGTCCCTTTTTGATGAAACCTGCGGCCATAGCCCCGGCCAGTTCATCCAGAAGCGTCTGGGCGGCATCGGTGGGGATTCCTTGCAGGATCCTGCCAACTGAATCCTTGGAGTGCTTCGTCAACCCTTGTGGATAAACCAGATGCCTGGGTGACGTGTCCGGAGGTAGTAGTGGCTTTGATTTGGTTTTATTTGGTGGTTCAAGGCGTGACATCTGCGTGGCGTCGGGCGGTGACACCCGGCTGACATCCCCCCCTGTCAGTTGAATGTCATGGGGGGGTGACATAGCTGTGACATCCTGCTCAACGTTAATAGTGTAGAAGTTACTGGTTTGTGAGCCGTCAGTTCTAAACCGTGGGGTAGAGGAGACAAGTCCGGCTTCACAGAGCTTCTTCAAGACCCTTTGTACTGTTCGGGCCGAAACGCCGCATTTAGCAGCTAACAGTTTTACGCTGGCAAAACAGGGCTCCTGTTCGTTTTCGCATTTAGCGATATAAACGAGAATGAGCTTGTCTTGCGCAGGTAGCTGCTGGTTATAAACCCAGTCTATAGTCCTGTAGCTCATGTTCAGGCCTGAAGAGCTGGGGTATCAAGAGACAGTGCCTGGTTGACTTGCAGAGTGCGGAAGTAGACTCGACGCCCAACGCGAACAACCGCAGGCTTCAGCTTTCTGGAGAGCTCTGAGTCGCTGTACATCGCTACTCTGAATCCGTCTGCAGAACGGTCCAACAAGTTTGCGACTTGAGCCATGCTCATCAACGGACCAAACCGGTCCAAAAGGTATTGTTCGGAAGTCATATATTTCTCCGTAGTTACGTTGGCTTACGTATCATTTGTAATGTTCGGAGAAAGCTATCAATTAAGTTTGGTGACAGTAAAGATAGGGGTTTGCTGGGAAGTTGTCGCCAACAGGAGTGTGGCTGTGTTGAAAAACAAATTGGTAACAACTAAAAAACACAGGAAAACTAAAGAAAACAAAATATAACAGAAGGAAAACAATAGAAGGCAGCAGCCGGATAGCTGCTACATTCTTTTTTAAGGTCGGGAACTCAGCCAAACTGATCGAGCTTACGCACCAGATCCTCGGCACGTAAATGCGTATAGCGCTTGAGCATCTGCATTGATTTATGACCGCTGATCGCGGAAACCTCCTGATCAGAAAGTCCTCCCTCGACAAGCCTGCTGACAGCCTCGTGTCGAAGATCGTGGAAGCGGAAATCGGGTACGTTAGCCTTTTTCTTGATCGTGCCCCAGATTTTCGTGAACGCATAAGGGCGACGCTTTTGGTCCTTTCCTGGTTCGCCGAAGAAGACCAAATCACAATCTATAGGACGTACCGGGTTCGCCAGGGCGGTACGAAATACCTCGGTAGCTAATTTGCTCAGAGGGACGGTACGAGCGCTATCGTTTTTCGTGTCTGAGAGCCGCACTATCCGTTTTTGGATATCAATCTGTGAGCGACGTAGGCTCGCGATCTCAGAAGCGCGCATGCCCGTTGCCAAGGCAATCTGGACAATCCACCCCAGCATGGGGTTGCTGTGCTTGTTCACTGCTGCCAATAGGCGTTTTTCCTCATCAGCCATGAGGCGTCTATTTCGACCTTCGCCTGGGCTCGGCTTACGAATATTGAGCACTGGGTTAAAGGTCAATCCGAGCCCCCACTCTTGAATCGCAACCGTGAACAGATGGCTAAGCAAAGCCAGCTCCAGCCGCACGGTATTGTTACTTGTGGGATTGCCGCGGTTGGTGAGTGAGCCCAGTCGGGTGTCGCGATAATTGGCGATCACTTCGGACGATAACGCTGCGAGGGAATACTTGCCCAGATGCTGTATCAACTGCTGCGCCTTGGTGGCCTCTGCTCGCTGTGTAGTCGGCTTCTTGGTAGGGCTCACTTCACGGAGATAACGCTGAAGCGCCTTCTCGAGCGTCAGTCGCTCGGAGCCGCTGCGTTGGATATATACACCACGCACCATTTCGTCTTCGGTGCGTCGTGACCAATCCTCGGCGTCGCGCTTGGTGCGGAAGGTTTTGGCGTTGGTCGGCCATCCGGTTTTGCGGATGACGGCCTTCCAGGTGCCGGCAGGGGTTTTGACGATTGTGGCCATCTGAAGGACTCCAAAGGCGTGCAAGCGAAGCCGCACTGTACCTAATTTGTACCT
>Ga0308166_1003413_pt1 | contig 13529 bp, 7 predicted proteins | sample PhyCR2_2_FD_202137 | JGI IMG/M metagenome (GOLD analysis project Ga0308166, IMG submission 202137) | Phyllosphere microbial communities from UC Gill Tract Community Farm, Albany, California, United States - DLSLCC.R2 | ecosystem: Host-associated > Plants > Phyllosphere > Unclassified | place... | reverse complement strand
AGCTTACGCAAGTAAGGTGCTTGCATCGTCAGCCCAATCGATATGTGGCGCTGCGGTTGTCCCAGAGCGGCAGCAGGAACCCCTCCATCGCTCGAGACCTTCGCTTTGCTCGCAGGTTGGCGGCCATCTGCTCAGTCCAGATTTTGTAGGTTTTCGATACATATCGGTCTTGTCGCCCAAACGGATAACACTTCGTCCTTCGTGTTTCATTTCGATTCCCCTCTGCTATACGGTGGTTTAGGGCCAGCCTCATTAGGTAATCCGCCTACTTGGTTTACCTACCTGCCGTCGCTGTTCCTTCACCGGACGACGCGGTTGCCGCTTCCCATAACCCCACAATATTGTCATCGTCGTCGCGCCAATCAGGTAACGGCGCCGGTGGCAATGGCACAGCAGCGTCGAGGTTCGGTAAGCGTTCTGGCGTTGTTGCATCAAGGGAATGTTCCAAGTACTGGTAATACCGTGCACGCAGCGCGTCGACAGAACGGTATGAACGAGGGGCAGCGGAGTCTTGGGCTTTGAATTGGTGCTGTACCAAAAAGTAGAGTGCTAATTCGCTCGCAGCCGCACGACTGCCGAGCTTTACCCCCTCTTGCAGGACGGCAAGTCCTTGGGCTTCCGCAGCATCATCCGCAACCTTGTCCGAATTGTCCGCGAATGAGCCGTCGTGCTTTCTCGGCCGGGAAACGATATCGCGGAGTGGAACGGCAGCATCGCCATGGCCTTTCTTCATTGCGCACTCAAGCATTGAGGTCGCCACGGGGATATTCACCATGTCCCACCCGACGGTGTTGTTCTGTTTCGTGCTGAGCACCACTGCCAATTCAACCATTGCTCGCACGTCACCCATCATGGCAGCGCGCTGCCAGAATGCATAAGCCTTTGCCGGGTTGGCACGGACGCTTTCCCCCTTCATGTAGTGTTCACCCATCATGAAGAACGCTTCGGGTTCGCCCGCCGACATGCCTTGCTCGATGAGTACAAGTTGTTGTTCGCCGTAGAGCTCTCGAATGTTTATTTTGACGGCGGGCCAGTACTGGCGTGCAGCGGCCTGCTGCTTTAGCCGCGCCACCCGCTTCCAATCAATATCGACCTGGTCAGCAGGCTTCTCCAAGGCAATGGCTTCGTCATACCAAGCTTTTACCTGGGGGGCGACTGGCTTGTGCGGGCTTGACGGCGCTGAGCAGTCAAATGAACGGAGTTGCGCAGGAATGAATGCGGGAAGTTCCTGATCGCGCGGCCGCGTTGAAGATGAAGACGCAGCTTCAACCTGACGACAACCAGAGAGAAACAACGTCAGCAAAGCGAACGCAACACACCCTCCGCGAACAAGAAACGTTGTGCCTGGAATCCGTTTTTTCACATTCTTACTCCTCAGAAATGAGTTGGAACATTCAGGGCCGTTCGCGTGACCGCTATTTGCCCGTGGACGTTTCCGCCTCCAGCAAGTGCCATTTCAACTCGGCACTCACCAGCGGCAGCATCCAGTCGCTCATGCTCGCTCGCTATCTCGCAAGAGGTCTGGCGTCTCCGAATCAAGCAGATGCCACGTCAGTTCATCCGACTCTAGCGGGAGCAGCCAGTCGCGTTGCGGGTCGGGAAAGCGCTGCCCTGCAGTCAGCCACGTCTGCCGCCAAGGCTGATTGACCGCATGGCGTAGTGGATGCTCTGGCGCAAGCCAAGGCTGCCAGGTGCCCGTTACCGGACATGTCTGATCCGCTTCGCAGTCTAGATGCGGTTCGGGCCTTGCCACTTGGCGCGACAGGCCGGTAACCGCATGCGGCTCGACGGCGCCGTGGTTGTGATGAACGGTCAGCAGTCTCTGCCACACGACGCCCGGAATCGCGCCGCGTGCGGTCCCCGTCGGATAGCGCAGCTGCTCGAAAGTCTCGCCCGGCTGATGCAGTCGGGGAACGATGCCGGACAGATGTGCACGTACCGGTTCCGTTTCGTGCGGCGCGGTCGGGCGCCAATAGCCGGCAAACGGGGCGTTCGAGTTGCCCGCGATGTCGTCGCTTTCACGGAAATCGTAAGCGGCGGCGAGGTGTTCCCGCCCGGTCCGCTGCGATGTGGTGCTCGGCTTTGGCTCGGCCCTTGGTGGTGTGACGGCCATAGCGGCCTTCAGCAGGGACTCACGCTTGCCGTCCCAGCGGGGTAGCGGGGACGGCGGCAAAGGGATTACCTTGTCGAGGTTGGGAAAGCGGCGCAGGGGGTTGAAGCGGAGGGCGGTGCTCAAGACTTGGTAACGTTCTGCCCGCGCTTTGTCGATGAATGGCACGTACGTGTCCATTTGGATATCAGGGCCACGAAATTCCGATGCCAAATCACCGGCGCAAGGCTGCGAACCGAGTTTTACGCCCTCGTGCAGAATCGCAAGCGCGCGCGCTTTGTCTTCTCTGGTGCTCCCCTCACGTGTATATAGAAAGTGCAGGTAGTACGCCGATTCGCCATCCCCTTGGGCAAAACCACATTCCAGCATCTTGCGTGCTACTAGCATGTTCGCCCAGAAACTCTCACGCGGGTTATCCCAGGTGGCCTTGAGTTTCTCGCCGAGGAACGCCATTGCTTGCGGATTGCCCATGTCCGCAGCTTTCTGCCAGAACGCGTAAGCCGTAGTCGCATCCCCCCCGTGAACGATGCCGTCCATGTGGTAGGTGCCCATGCGGTCATACGCGGCCGGTATCCCGAGCTTCATCGCTTCCTCGACGATCCGGATGGCATCTTCTCGACCGTGTTGCGGATCGCGCCCCTCCAGGTACAGGCTTGCGAGGTTGAGCATGGCCTTCCAGTGATGCCGTTCCGCTGCCTGCCGGGTGAGCTGCACGATCTTCTTGTAATCGCGGTCGTCCTCGAAGATTTCAGGGTCTTCCAACGCAAGCGTCTCGTTGAACCATTTGTCCGCCTCCGCATCGATGGGCGGCACCTTCGTGGCCTCGATCAGGCAAGTGAAATCGGGACGATGTGGATTGAACAGCGGCAGACGTTCGTAACGCGGCAGATCGCTCGTCATTTTGCACCCCGTGAAAGACAAAACTAGAACTAGTGCGACAAGACGCAGCACACTATGAGGGAAGGCACAAGATCGTTTCATGTCACCCCAGCCGGATAGTGGACTTGCGGTTGTCTTCAAACGGCAGCAAAAACCCTTGCATGCGCACACCTGCCTGTTTTTTATCGCGGTTTTGTTGTTGCAGCTTGGCCCACGTGTCAAAAACATCGGTCAGCTCACTTTGCCGAACGCTGCCTCCGTCAAATTTTTCTCCACTCAGCTTTGACCAGATGTTTTGCCGAAGATAGCGCGCCCAGGTCCGGTCATTGGTCCCGAAGTTCAATTCGCTGTCGCTGGACATGCTGCGCTGGTTGAGATTGGCGCTCCCGAACGAAAAGAAGCTGTCGTTGATCAGGAGTAGCTTCGAGTGGATATAGATTTCCCGGTAGCGCATCCGCATTTTTCCCTTGAGGTCGCGGCTGTTGCCGCTTACCTGCAGCATCGAGGCGACGATTCGCACACCGGCCGCTTCCAGCTGTTTCACAGTCGGCTTCGCGATGGCGTTCGCGTGCACGATCACGTCATTTTTCGACCTCTCCGCAGTTCCTTTTTCGATCAATTCCTGCTGGCCTTTCATGCCCTCCTGCTGTCCGAGGTTCGCTAGCGTGTCGTACGTCCTCGGCACCATTTGCGCGCGTTCCGCGACCGGCGCCACGACGAATACGTGCACGACCGGCAAATCTTCCATCCTCTTGCCGGACTTGGCGGCGGCACTTCTCCACAGCGCCGCCGTGGCCTTGCATTGCTTGATCAGTCGCTGCGCCCATTCCTCATACTGGAAATACTGGTTCTCGATGTAGATGTAGCCACCGACGGCGGCGGCGATGTCGGTCGCCTGGAAGTACAGCGCCTTGATGGTCTTGTCGTCCTCTTCCGGCTGCGTGCGTACGATCTGGACGCTGGCGTTGTCCTTCCGGGCCGGCCGCAATAATTTCGACGGTGTAGCCTGTCCTTCCATTTCCTTACGGATGAATTCACGGGACTGCTGATCTGCCGGGACGGATGCGCGGAACCACGCCGATTCAAAATTCTTGTTGACGGCGATGAGCGCGCCGCCACCGTCGAAGCGGCACGCGTAATCGCGATAAGGCTTGTACGTGTAAAAGCCGGGATCGGCCGGCTGTACGGCTTTTTTCCTGTCTTGCGCGGACATGTTCTCCTGCGCCAGCGACTGGACACCTTCCTTCGCTTCTCGCTCGCCGCCCCACTCGCGGAGGTTGTCCTCGATCTTGTGGTCCTCCGTGTCCCAATAATCGGTGACGGAGTTCAGCCCCATGACGTAGCCGACCGCCTTGGCGCCATCCTTGTGTGCGTAATCGATCAGTATCGTCTTTTGGTGATGCGAGCCCGCTTGCGTCATGCCGACCCATTCGGTGTCGTCGGGGTGATTGGCTTCCGAGGCAAGGCTGCGTTTGATATGTTCCGTGTCGGCCTCGCGATGGGCGACGAAGATGTTCTTGAAACGGCCATCGATGCCACGGGCGGCACGGAACCAGTTACGGCAGTATTCCGCGCGCGCCATGCGGGCAATCGCGATCTGGTCGGCCTGCGCGATGTCGCCACCGCGCGGACGCGCCTGTTTCAAGTGGGCTTCGCGATGCTTGGCGAGCATTCGTTTCGCGTCGATCTTGTCGATCTCGTCTTGCCCGATGCTATTGTTGAAGAAGTATGTGTCGTGGGTCCAGCCGGGAATGTTTTTCGGATTGGCGACTTCGGTATAGTAAAGGCTGCTCAGCGCGGACAAGGTCGGATGCAGCCAGACGAGCAGCCTGACGCGCACGCCACGCTTGCCTGCCGCAATCAACAGGTCGCCGAAGGTCGGCCCGCGCGGCCACAAGCCCTCCGAGCGCACCAGTTCCATGCCCGGATCGAAGCCCCAGCAGCAAAGATCGATGCTTGCCTCGGCGTGCTCAATGTCCGCGGCGATACTGGCGAATGCCTTCTCGCCGCAAATGAACAACTTGAGTTGGTTATTGTGGGTGATCGGGTGCGTGGCGCCGTTCAATTCGTTCAGCTTGTCCAGGAACCACTGTACGGTCCCCTTCGCGGTCCGCGTGACCTCGTCGATGTGGAACGTCTCGGTGTGTTTCATCTTATCCGACATCGGGAACTCCTTTCACTGTTGACCAGTCGACTTGCGGTTCTTCGCCCGCTGTATCTTCTCGATAGTGGCTTCGAGGCCCCGCAGGCCGCGATTCGAGGCCGCCTGTTCGGGGTGCAGTGGATCACCATGGGGCGCGAACTTCGGAACGACGTTCAACGCGAGGCGGTCCCCAGTCGCAAGCTGTACGCTGTAGTTGGGCGTGCCCGTCTTGTGCGGCACGGTCACGCCCCCGAATTCGTCGGTGACGCCGTCCTCGACCTTGGTGTCGCCCCGGTACAGGGTGTACGGGACGTTCTCGAGCTCGCTGCCGTCCAGCGCGTGACTGTGCAGTTGGAAGTACAGTTGTTCGGGCGTCGGCTCGACATGGGGCTGTACCGCCGAAGCAGACTGCGGGCGGTTTTGCGGACCGAGCGTTTCCAGGTTGCCGTGGATCTGCATCGGCTTGGACGAAAAGACTTGTATCAGGTCGCTGACTTCGACCATGCTTCCGGCGCCGTGCAACCGGACACCCTTCTTACCCTTGAGGTCGACCCAGTCGGACTGGCTGATCAGGGTCAGCACCTTGTTCGCGATGATCTCGATGTCGTCGTCGTGCGCCTGCACCGTAATCTTGCCGGCAGCCGCGACCAGCTTCATGCCGGCCTTGTGCACGAACAACCGGAAGGTTTGCTTGATGCTGGCGAACAGGCTTTCTCCAGTCGCGATCGACAGGTTGCGGCCCGTCGTCAGCGCCGTGTGCTCGCTGCTCGCGATGTGCGTCGACTGGGCGCTGGTCGTCTCGATCCCGGCCGGGCTGGCAAGTATGAGGTGAGGCTCGGTCAGCTCCGGGAACTTGTCCCCAGCACCCTGGACGGCCTCATGCTGCGCTTTGAGCGTGTCGGCCACGTCGTGTTGCTGGCCGTTTTCCTGCGCCTCGCCCTCCAGCGCCGCCGTTGCGTTCGCGTCGTGCAGGCCGTGCGCCGCCTTCAGGCGTTGTACGGTTTCGTTCATATCCTTGATATGGGACTGCGCCTGCGATCGTCGCTCCGTCGTGATCAACATGCCTTCGGCCGCGCGGACGACCCCGTGCCCATCCGTGCGTAACTCCCACCCTTCACCGCGCGCATCCGTCCGTCCGCGGTTGTCCTCGATCCGCGTGATGTACCCGAGCGAGAGCTGGCTGTGCTGGTGGTCGCTCTTGAGCTGGGCCTGGATTTGGCCATTCGTGTCGTCGAGGATCAGGTGATTGCTGCGCCCACCCGCGGCGTTGCCGCCGCCCGGCGTCAATTCTCGGCTGCGCAGACCGGACAAGGCCTGCTGTCCGCCTAGCTTCCACGGCGGCAGGTTGTCGTGGTTGAACACGCGGCCGATGATCATGGGATGGTCGGGATTGCCAGCGACAAATTGCACCGCCACTTCTTGGCCGACGCGGGGCAAGGCGATGAATCCTAGGTCGTTGCCGGCCCAGACGCTGGCCACGCGCACCCAGGCCGAGCTGCCTTCGTTGTTCTTGCCGTCCCGGTCCCAGTGGAACTGCACCTTCACCCGTCCGTAATCGTCGGTATGGATGTCGCTGCCGGACGGCCCGACCACGATGGCGGTCTGCACTCCGGGCATCACGACAGTCTCGCTGTTGAATCCGCGCCCCGGCCGCCACGGGATGTCCTTGCGCATGCATGTGAACGAACACGAGTATTCTGACTTGGCTTTGCTGCCGGCCTGGTAATTGTTGCGGGCCTCGTGGACGGCCGACAGGATCACGTATTCGCGCCTGTCTATCGACGGTTTGGACGTTTCGTCGTGGCGTACGGGCCGGGGCGAGCCGCTGAAGTGGTCGCCCAGCCGAAAACTGTGACCGGGCTGCACGGTACGGTCGTTGCCGGACGCTTTGAAAAATTGGGTGGGCGCGTCATGCTCCTCCATGCGGCGCTTGGCGAGCTTGTCGCCGTCGTCGTAAGAGGCGAAGGCATAGCCGCCCGTGTTCTCGTAGACTTCCAGCCTGGGCACTTCGCCTTGGTCGTTCTTCGAGCTGCGGGTGCGCGCCAGCGGGCGAGGCCATTTATAGTTGAAGTTGCCCACGGTGCTGCTGCCCGGTCCGATTTTGCGGACTGGTTGCCACTCGTGGATGCCGTCGGCTTCGCCGGAGCCGGCGTTGCGCCGGAACGGGATTTCGTCGGGTACGTCGACATTGCCGCCCGGTTCGATCGGCCTCGACATCTGCGTCATGTCGCCGATCCGCAGCGTATGCCCGTCCGCGCGGTGTTCGTACCAATAATGCAGGCCAAGGTCTTCCCAGCGGCGGTGCAGGTGGTTGTGGTCGGTCTCGTCGTACTGGATGGCGCAGCTGAGCGGGGCGTACTCGTTGTAGAGCTCCAGTTTCCAGTCGCGTTGCGGGTAATTTTTAAAGGTCTCTTCGGTGATCTCGATGGCCGTCCGTTCCAGGAACACGGCGCTGTTCTTGCGCAGTTTCGCGAGGGCAAACCACGGCTCCAGGACCATGCCGTAATAGATAAAGCCGCCGTCGGTCTTGATCAGGCGGAACTCGGTCACGTAGCCGTTGAAGTACCGCAACGTCCCGTCCTCGCGCACGAGGGAGACCGTGACCATCTTGCCCGTCATTTTCTTGAGCGAGATGCGCGCGTCGTCCGAAAGTACCTCGACGTCGTAGTGGAAATCGCGCGACAGGCCTTCCTCGGCGACGAGCTTATTGGCGAGCATGATGGCGCCGTCGGGCTTGTCGTTCCTCGGAAAGTCGAGCCGCAGCAGCCGGTTGTGTTGCTGATCTTCCAGCGCCGCCAGTTCCCGTGTCGCTCCATGAAACACCGCTCTTCTCATTTCGCTTGCCTCATGCCGTCTTCAAGAGACCTGAATGTAGAGAAAGAAATTGCCGGGGTATTGATAAAAGTCTTTGAGGAATGTTCTACGACGGCCGCAACAGGTAGCGGACGTCCGCGGTCTTGCTGGATACGCCCAGGCGCGCGTCCCAGCCGATCCGCTTGCCCGGCTTCGCGCCGCCTACCAGATCGAGGGGCGCGACGTCTTCCGGCCTGAGCGTCACGTGCGCGACATATCGCAACCCGGGAATGCCAACCAGCGCCAGCATTGCTTCCAGCGCATGGGTGCCGGCCGCGCCGGGCAGGAAGCGCTCGAAGTCCGCCTTGCCGAGCGGCCCGATGTGCAGCGTGACGCCGAGGTCATGCCGCCATGCGCGCACGCCGAGCGCCCCGCTGCGGCCGAGCGTGGCATTTTCTCCGCCCATCCGGCATTGCCGGCTGCCGGCGATATCGTCCCAGCCGCCGACCAGCTGCTCGATGGCGATTGGCACGCCGAAGTAATCCGGAAGGATGCAGCCCAGCGCGGCGGCGGACATGGGCCGCTGCCGGAGCAGGCCGACATAGAAGGCCATCACGTCGGCGTGCGGCCTGTCTTTGCCGTTTTCCGGATTTGGCGCCTTGGCATGGCGGGCGCCGAGCGAGAGCACCAGAGGCCGGTATGGATCTTCACCGTAGACATCGATGGCGTGTTCAGGCCGGTACTTAATCCACGCCCGGAAGAACAGGCCGATCGACCGGTCGCTGAACAGATCAAGGCAGGCACGGATCGATTCATCCCGTTCGGTGTGTTCGCAAGCGGCAATCCACTCGGTGTAGTGCAGCGGTAACGTACCGTTGGCGCCGAGCAGGCCCATGAAAGCCGGCGTCATCTGGATCGCCGTCACGGCACCGGTTTTCGGTGTGGCGTCGTCGGCCAGGTCGAAGCTCAATGATTCGATCTCGCTGGCCGGGAACGAAAGGGACAGGCTGTTCCGGAAGCGCAGAATATGACGCAGCGCCTGTTCGGCGGGAACGCCTGCCCGGCGCAGCCAGATCAACAGCAGACGCACCGCCTGCATGAACTGGAAGCGGTAGGGCGCCGCCTCCAGACGTGCGATCACGCCAGGTACAGGTCGCCGTTGCGGGGCTGGCATCGAATGAGTTCCTTGCCTGTTTGGGCGGACAGGACGACCAGTTCGGTAAAGCTGTTGATCTGCACGTAAAGGCCGAGGAAGCGGTCGAGCACGCGCGCGAAGAGCATCAGGCCGCTCCCGATGAAGGCGTCTTCGTCGACGGTGATACATATTTCGATGCCGTGCACGAGCGAGGCGCCGCGCTCGCTCCTGATCCAGGCCGTGGTCGGGCGGTGGGTCAATCCGACGATCGCATCGATCTGTCGTCGAGTCGCGGCCGTCTGCACGAGGTCGTAGAGCGACAGCATCTCGCGAAATCCCTCCAGGCCCTCTTGCACGAGTGAATGAAAGTTCAGCGTCAGGTGCGAAAGCAAGCGCCATTGCAGGGCCGGCGTGGCGGCAAAACGTCGGGGCATAGTCGGCCTGCGCACGAACTTGATGGTCGTGCTCGACATTGAACCAGAAGGCGGCAGCAGGTCACCCTCGGGGCGTCCGCATGTGAGTTGCTGGGGCAGGTCACGGTTGGTACACGTGAGCTCGATTGACACGGTCGCTTGGTCGCAGCGTATCGGGTCGAAATCGGCGTCGACGAACGCGATCCGGTATTCGTAGCCGGCGCCAAGAGTCTCGTCGCGCCGTACTACGTAATAATGCCCCCGCTTGTCCGTTCCTTCTCCGTGGCGGAGCGCGTAAAAGGGCCGGAATTCGGTAAGGGCCGCACCTGACTCCCCTTGGCGAAGCATCTGGACGGCATCGACCGTATGGATTTCGTAGGCCCAAGCCTGTTCGGCATCGCAAAGTAGTGAATGGTCGGCTCGCTCGTGCGTGACAAGGAGCGGGACGGAGGTCTGGCGGAACAGGTTCACGACCGGGGAACAGCCCAGTAGGAGGTTATTCGAGGTCAGAGTCGACAGCAGGCCAGCCTCGTGCGAATCGGCACGAACGTCGACAAGCAAGAGGTGCAACGTGACGCGACGGCATTCTGTCGGTACGTGCGGCACGATGTTCGCCAAGTCGATGTCGACGAAATTGAACTTCTCGGGGAAGGTGAAGTATTCCGTGAGCAGCCGGTAGGCAGGGTGCGAACGTGACGAGAACGGCACGAGCGCCTCGTCGTCGGCGAATCCGACGGCCGCGAGTGGCACCGCCGGCAGTTGCTGCCATTCCCCCAGCCCAGTATCGATACAGGCCGTCGCGACTCTCCCTTGCAGGACGTCGCGCGCGACGGCTACAACCGATGCCTCGCCGTCCAGATAAACGCGCAAGGTGCTGTCCGCGAGCGAGCCGAAGCCGCGTTTTTGATCGATCGCTTCAATGTCGATGGCCAGGCTTGCGCCGCTGCCGGCAGGTATGCGGATCGAAGGCGGGACGTTCAGAGCCGGGTTGAAGCGAGCTTGTGGCAGGCGCACCGGCAGTTGCTGGATGTCGTAGCACGTCTTGAACCGGCATTCGACGCCGCCGATCGGCTTGGAATGCAATTCGGTGCCGCGCGGGATAAGCGGCCCGGATGTCGCTTCGGCGGGTAGCCTTACCTGCACGATCGCGCATGACGGAAAGGGCCGCAGGTAATGGGGGAACAGCGTTTCGAGAAACGACTCGGTGAACCGGGAATAGCCATCCTCCAGCGACTTGTTCACCCTGGCGGTCAGGAGTGCCGTGGCCTGAACCAGTCGCTCGGTATGCGGGTCGCCGCTTGCACCGTGACCGATTTGCAGATGCGACGCTAAGGCGGGAAACCGCGCCGCGAATTCCGTCGCACGCTGCCGAAGCAGGCTCAGCTCTTGCTCGTAATGAGGAAGGAGGTCTTTCATCGAGGCGTCGGGAATGTTGCCGGGAGTCTCATTATTGACAGCCGGAAAACGCGTCGGTTGATTGTTCGCAAGTTTTCACCCCGCGTAGCGAGGATCATCTCGGTTGATTCGGGCATGAACTGGGAGCCGGCAGATGAAGACACCATCCAAAATCCTGTGGACGGAAGGCGTGACGCTGCGCCCACAGCACTTCCAGCAGCAGGACCGCTACCACGAGGCGCGGCTGCATCGGATGACGGCCGCGCTGCTTCCGTATGCGTGGGGACTCGCGGCGGAGGCAACCTGGGACGAAGAGGCGCTGGCCAACAATATCCTTCGGGCGGGGTCGTTGTCGCTGGTGTTCCAGGACGGTGAGACGTACGACGCGCCTGGACCGGACCTGCTGCCCGAAGCGGTCGAGCTGTCGGAACTGCCGCCGAGCGAACATCACTTCACGTTTTATGTGGCCCTGCCGGCCCAGATGCAGCATGGCGGCAACCTCGCCGGTGTGCGCGAGCAGGACAAGGGACAGGCGCGGTTCCGTCAGATCGAACTGGAGACTCCCGATCTGTACACGGAGGCGCTGGACGCCGGCATTGTGTACCTGGCCAAACAGGTGCGTTTGCTCTCGCATCTGACGCCGCGAGCGGGATACGTCAGCGTTCCTGTCTTGCGGCTGCGCCGGCGTGGTGCCGGATTCGAGATCGATCCGACATTCATTGCACCGAGCCTGTCCGTCGCGGCAGCGCCCGCGCTTGTGCGGTTGCTGGACGCTCTGATGCAAAAGTTACAGGCGAAAACCGATGCGCTCTACGCGGCGCAACGCGAGCCTAGCAAGGATGTGGTCGTGCAAGGCGGAGACATGTCGTCGTTCTGGCTTTTGCAGACGATCAGCGCCGGTTGCGCGTCGCTGCACCACCATGCGCAATGCCGCGAGTTTCATCCGGAACGCCTGTTTCAGGATCTGCTCGTCCTGACGGGTGGCTTGATGGCGTTCTCGCGCAAGGTCCGGGTCAAGGATCTGCCCGCGTACAACCATGAGCAGCCCGGACCTGCTTTCACCAAGCTCGACGCTGTCCTGCGCGATCTGGTCGACACGGTCATCTCCCCGACCTACGTGGCGATCCCGCTGGTTCAAGATTCCGCGCGGCCGTCGTATTTCGAGGGCAAGCTGCCGGACGCCATCGACCAGAAGACCTTGCTGTGCCTTGGTGTGCGGGGCGATCTACCTGCGCTGGAACTGGTGGCATTGGTGCCGGCGCGCTGCAAGGTCGGCGCGCCGGACGACGTCGCCCGGCTGGTCGCGTCCGCGCTGCCGGGTGTGGATCTGGCGCACATGCCGCAGGTGCCGGCGGCGGTGCCCGTGAGGCCGAACACTTATTACTTTGCGCTCCAAGGCAAGAGCCCGCTCTACGCGAACCTGCTGCAGGGACAAGCCGTGTCGGTGTACGTGCCTTCTGGAATTCGCGATCTGGCGCTGGAACTATTCGCCATACCTTTGTGAGGACAAATGATGGATGACCGTGTGTGCCATCGAATGGGACAGCCGAAGGGCGAGCGCGTCCAGGAGGAGACTCTTGCGGCGGACGGTGCTCGTCGTTTGAGACGTAGGAACGGAAATCTTGTCGACACCAGCGATGCCTTCGCACGGAGCCATGTCGAGGCTCTCAACGGGAGGCCATATCCGGTCGCGTGGCGGCGCCAGGGGGCGGAGGAGGCGTGGGCTCGGGCGATTGGCGAAACCGCAGTCTGGCGGCAGTGGAGTGTACAGGGTACGTCGTGCGGGACGATCAATGAAGAATTGCTGTGGCAGTTGGAACGGAATTTCCCGCTGCTTGAACACGAAGACCCCGTGAGTCTGCGGAACAGTCAAACCCATATCGCGAGCCAGGCCGCCGTGAATCTGTTGTATTGCCTGCATAAGGGTACCGTGATCGAAGCGACACCCGCGCTTGAGTCATTGCTAGCGAACTCCGACGTCGACCTGAGTTTGCCGATGAGCATGGTGGCGCCGCCGTACGCGGCGCAATATCTGCATTTTGGCGAACTGGCGATGCATTACCTGAAGACGCCGGCTTCCAGTATGCGTGGTCATGTATTCGACGGCGCCTTTTGCTTTTTTGGCCCGCGCGCGGATGCGCCAGGGCGATGGCGCCTGGAGCTTATTCTCATCAGCAAGCGTGGCGATCGCTATAGCGGCCAGGTCACGCTGGCTGGCGAGACCGACCGTGGGAACACGAGCCTCGGTCAGTGGATGGAATGGGTACTTGGCGCGGCTGTCGGTCGGCTAGACGATGACTGCCGGGAAGCCATGCATGCTGTCGTCAGCTACGTGGTCAAAGTGTTCCTGTACATGGGCCTGAAAAACGCGCGCCGTGTTGACCACAATGATCTCGACGACGCACTCAAGCGGGCGACGGGTTTGGGGGAGAGGAAACGGGCCAAGCTGTTGAAGCGGACGGCGTCTCTCTACAATGCGATCACGGTCGGGCCGGAATCACTGTCTTCGCAAGCTACGTCCTGCGGGGGGGGCGTCAGCGTTGCACCGCATTGGCGCCGCGGACATTTCCGGATGCAGCCGCATGGGCCGGGCTGGCAAGAGCGCAAGCTGATTTTTGTGGCCCCAGTGCTGATCCATGCGGACCAGATGCAGAGGGTAAT
>Ga0308166_1003412_pt1 | contig 13532 bp, 15 predicted proteins | sample PhyCR2_2_FD_202137 | JGI IMG/M metagenome (GOLD analysis project Ga0308166, IMG submission 202137) | Phyllosphere microbial communities from UC Gill Tract Community Farm, Albany, California, United States - DLSLCC.R2 | ecosystem: Host-associated > Plants > Phyllosphere > Unclassified | place... | reverse complement strand
GTGCGCGTTCCTTCCTTCCCGCACCCGTGATCGACCCACGGTTGCGGCAGCGATCGAACGCCGTCGATGAGCCGGGCACCTCTTGTTATCGCAATCATTTCTCACTCATCTATCATGTACGGAGCCCATCCGATGGCATGACCTTTTAAGGTACCCCTATGCAAAAAGATAAGACCAAACGAATTGGTCAAGCAGGAGACTTATCGAGAGGCATCACGCGCACCGCCCTGTGCGGCGCCCTGATGCTCGCCGCGGCGCTGCCGGCCGTGGCACAGACCACCACCACCACATCCCCTGAAGCGCGCACGGATGCGGACGCCCGCGCCCGCGCCCTGGTCGCGCAGATGACGCTGGACGAGAAGATCGACCAGTTGCTCAACGTCGCACCCGCCGTGCCCCGCCTCGGCATTCCCGCCTATAACTGGTGGACCGAGTCGCTGCACGGCGCGCTGGGGCCGCTGCCCACGACGAACTTCCCGGAACCGATCGGCCTCGCCGCGACGTTCGACGCGCCGCTCGTGCACAAGGTCGCGTCCGCGATCAGCACGGAAGTGCGCGCGCTGCACACGCTGGGCCGCCAGACGGGCCACCTGGGCCGGATCGGCACGGGCCTCGACACCTGGTCGCCGAACATCAACATCTTCCGCGACCCGCGCTGGGGCCGCGGCCAGGAGACCTATGGCGAAGACCCGTACCTGACGGCGCAGCTGGGCGTCGCGTTCATCCAGGGCATCCAGGGGCCGAACCCGGACCTGCCGGACGTCGTCGCCACGCCGAAGCACTTCGCCGTGCACAGCGGACCGGAATCGACGCGCCATGTGGCCGACGTGTTCGTGTCGCGCCACGACCTGGAGGACACGTACCTGCCCGCCTTCCGCGCCGCCATCGTCGATGCGAAGGCCGGGTCGATCATGTGCGCCTACAACCGCATCAACGGCCAGCCGGCCTGCGGCAGCGACCTGCTGCTGAACGAGCACCTGCGCGGCGCGTGGGGCTTCAAGGGCTATGTCGTGTCCGACTGCGATGCCGTCACGGACATCGACGAGCACCACAAGTACGCGCCCGATCCCGCCGCGGCGGCTGCCGTCGCGCTGAAGGCCGGCACGGACAACGAGTGCAACACGAAGACCCTCGGCGACACGAAGGGCCTGGGCGAGCGTTACCGCGAAGCGTGGAAGCGCGGCCTGCTCTCCATGGGCGACATCGACACGGCCCTCGTCCGCCTGTTCTCCGCGCGCTACCGCAACGGCGACCTCGCGGGCCTCGCGCAGCGCAAGCCGAACCAGACGCCGGTGAACGCGATCGACACGCCCGCCCACCGCGACCTCGCGCTGCAGGCCGCAGGCAAGAGCCTCGTGCTGCTGAAGAACGACGGCACCCTGCCGTTGAAGCCGGGCGTCAAAGTCGCCGTGATCGGCCCGCTGGCCGATGCCACGCGTGTCCTGCGCGGGAATTATTCGTCGACGCAGTCCGCGCCGCCGGTCTCCGTCGTCGACGGCCTGCGCCGCGTGCTGCCGCAGGCGCGCGTGACGCTCGTGCCGGCCGCCGCGTCGATCACGGACGGCGATCCGGTCCCGACCAGCGCGCTGCGCACGCCGGACGGCAAGCCTGGCCTGCGCGCCGAGTACATCAATGCCGGCGACACGAAGCCGGTCCTGGTCCGCACGGAACCGCGCCTGGAATCGCACGCGCTCCAGTTCAAGGACGTCGCGGACAAGCACAAGGTCGTGTGGACCGGCGCCCTCGTCGCGCCGGAGACGGGCACGTACCGCCTGGGCGTGACGGGCGTGACGGGCGAACTGACGATCGGCGGCAAGCCCGCCGTGCAGGCGGCCACGTACTCGCAATGGGGCGAACCGCTGAAGCTCACCGACGTGCGCCTCGAGAAGGGCCAGCGCTATCCGCTGCGCTTCCAGGCCGAGACGGGATCCACCGGCGTGCCTGGTCTGTTCTGGAAACGCGTCTCGACGGCGCCCGAGCAGGACCTGAAGGCCGGCACCGCGGATGCCGACGTGATCGTCGCCGTCGTCGGCCTGACGTCGGACCTGGAAGGCGAAGAGATGGCCATCAAGGTCGAGGGCTTCTCCGGCGGCGATAAAACGTCGCTCGACCTGCCGGCCGAGCAGCGCGAACTGCTGGCCCGGGCCAAGGCGCTGGGCAAGCCGCTCGTCGTCGTCGTGATGAACGGCAGCGCCATCGACCTGTCGTGGGCGAAGGACAACGCGGCCGCGATCCTGGAAGCGTGGTATCCGGGCCAGTCCGGCGGCGCCGCCATCGCCGACGTGCTGACGGGCCGCGCCGATCCGGGCGGCCGCCTGCCCCTCACCTTCTACCGCAGCCTCGCCGACCTGCCGCCGTTCGACGATTACTCGATGCAGGGCCGCACCTACCGCTACTACGCGGGCACGCCCGTGTATCCGTTCGGCGCGGGTCTCTCGTACACGACGTTCGACTATGCGCCGCTGCGCATCGAACCGGTCGCTGGAGCGCCCGAGAACGGCATCGTCGTCACGACGGAAGTCGCCAACACGGGCAAGCGCGACGGCGACGAAGTGGCGCAGCTGTACCTGACGCCGCCCGCGTTCGAGGGCGCGCCGCGTGTCGCGCTGCGCGGCTTCCAGCGCGTGCCGCTGAAGGCCGGCGAGCGGCGCAAGATCAGCTTCACGCTGTCGCCGCGCGACCTCAGTTTCGTCACGAGAGACGGCGTCCGCCAGCTCACGCCCGGCCAGTACAAGCTGACCGTGGGTTCCGGCCAGCCGGGCACCGGCGTGGCGCAGCAGGACGGCGCGCTGACCTTGAAGCAGACCGTCGTGCTGGCGCAATAACCATAACAAAGGAGACTACATGATGAAGACCAGACTGTTGATTGCCAGCGTCATCGCCTATGCGCTCGCGGCACCCGTCCACGCGCAGAACGACAAGATGACGCCCATCGCGGCGCCCGCGCAACCGAACGCCATCGTGCTGAACACCGGCCCGCTGCCGGGCGCGAAAGCGCAGGAGAGCTGGCACAGCCAGTACGGCAGCGTCTTCGCGCGCAACGTCACGGTCGCGACGCTGACGCCGTTCCTGCCCGATCCCGCGAAGGCGACGGGCGCCGCCGTGATCGTCGCGCCGGGCGGCGGCTTCCGTACGCTGTCGATGAACAACGAGGGCTGGGACGTGGCGAAGGCGCTGGCCGACAAGGGCGTCGCCGCGTTCGTGCTGAAGTACCGGCTGAACCAAACGCCGCAGGACATGGATGCGTTCGCGGACGAGATGGCGAAGATGTTCTCGGGCGCGTCCCGCCCGAACCGTCCACCGACCGATAATCCGGCCGTGACGCTGGCGCCGCAGATCGCCGACGCGCGCGCCGCGTTCGCGCTCGTGCGCGCGCGGGCGGGCGCATGGCACGTGGACCCGGACCGCATCGGCATGCTGGGCTTTTCCGCCGGCGCGATGCTGACGATGGCGACGACGCTGTACGGCCAGGACGCGAAGCCCGCGTTCATCGGCGACATCTACGGCCCCCTCGCCGCCGTCAAGGTGCCGGCCGACGCGCCGCCGCTGTTCGTCGGACTGGCGGCGGACGATCCGCTGTTCGGCAACAGCGGCTTCGGCCTCGTCGACAGCTGGCGCGCGGCCAAGCGGCCCGTCGAATTCCACCTGTTCGAACAGGGTGGACACGGCTTCGGCATGTACCAGAAGGCGACCACCAGCACCGGGTGGTTCGATGCGTTCGCGCGGTGGCTCGGCATGCACGGCTACCTGAAGCCGAAGGCGTGACGGACTCGCGCTCTTGACTACGTCGCCCCCCGCGGAGACGGGGGGCCAATTCTACGTCGCCCCCGCGGAGGCGGGGGGCCAATTTTGCCAGCGCTGCGACGCGTCTGAAAACTTGGGTCCCCGCCTGCGCGCACTAGTGTCCGGAATATTGTTTTCAAAAACCGTCAGAAATAGCATCGTCATTCCCGCGCAAGCGGGAATCCATACTGAGTACGCTAACTACGTTCTTCATTTCCACCTCGTCGGCTACAAAGAGTCGACTTCGAGCAGTCAGCATGGGTTCCCGCTTTCGCGGGAAGTCGTTTCCGGCAATGCCGGGAACGACGGTTTTTCCCTATGGCGGGCCTATTTTCGACGGTAAAAATTATTCCGGACAGCAGTGCGCCTGCGCAGGGACGACGTGATAAACACTAACTTACCGTGACTCCTGCGGCTCCACTTACTGCACCGCCGTCAGCGCCACATCGAACACGAGCCCGGCATTCGCGGGAATCGTGCCTTTCCCGCTCGCCCCATAGCCCAGGCTGGATGGAATCAGCAAGGTGCGCTTGCCCCCCACCTTCATGCCCGTCACGCCCTGGTCGAAGCCGGCGATCGCCTGGTTCGCCCCGAGCGTGAACGAGAACGTGCCGGTGTCGAACTGCGTGCCCTTGTGGTCCGTCGCCGTGTCGCTGTACAGCCAGCCGGTATAGGTCACGGTGGCCGTCTTGCCGGTGGTCGCTTCGGTACCGGTGCCCAGCACGACATCCGTCGCGCTGAACTGGGACGGATTGGCCACGACGACAGTGCTGGAGGACGACCCGCCGCCACCACCGCCGCACCCGGCAAGGCTCAGGACGGCGACAAGGATGGCGGTGCAGGCAAGGGCAGGCTTCAGATTCATGGTGTCTCTCGTTATTAGAAGAACCTGCAACCATACCCCATGTACATGCCTGGATTGCCTTTACATTTGTTTTTCTTTGTTACAAATTCAAGCTTGATGTTCTGAGCAGGCGCATCAGCAACAAATTGCCCGTGAGGACGAAAAAATTCGATAGAGCAATAGCAGCGCGACGTACACTGAATCGGTCGCGTCGGACCGACGACGCTGGATGACGAAAGATGCCCATGATTAGCCTCACGACATTGTTTGACGACGTCAAACTACCCACGATCTCTGCAGTGGCCCATGCCCTGATCGAAACCCTCGACGACGACGACGCATCCGCCAAGAAGGTCGCGGCGATCATCGCGCGCGACCCCGCCCTGACGGCCAAGCTGATGCGCCTGGCGAACAGCGCCCGCTTCGGTTCGCGCCGCAACGTCAGCTCGCTCGACGAGGCGATCTCTCTCGCGGGCATGGCCCACATCCGCACGCTGGCGCTGGCCACGTGCTTCTCCGACGCCTTTCCCGCCCTGCCCGGCCTCGATTCCGACGAGTTCTGGAAAAGCAGCATGGCCTGCGCCGGCTACGCGAAATGGCTCGCGGGCGGCATCGGCCTGGACGGCAGCGAAGCCTGGCTGGCCGGCATGATGCTGCGCCTGGGCGAACTGCTGATCTACCAGGTGGACCCGACGACCTTCGCCGCGATCGAGCAGCTGCCGCACCTGCCGGGCGGCCGCTGGGAACGCGAGCAGCGCCTGCTGGGCCTGTCGGAAGGCCAGATCACGGCGGAACTGGGACGGCGCTGGAACTTCCCCGACAAGATCGTGCGTGCGCTGGAGAACTCGTCCGACCCGATGGCGGGGCACCCGTTCTGCCAGCTGGGCGGCATCATCCACCTGGCCAGCCTGCTGGCCGACACGCCCAGCGACGACCCCGCGATCCTCGAGACCCTGCCGGCCGAAGTGGTCGACACGCTGCGCCTGTCGCGCGAATGGATGACGGTGCGCTTCCCGTCGCATGCGTCGTTCTCGGCCGAACCCTGAACGATCGTGTAGCATGGTCGGATCTGCAAGGAGCCGACCATGTCCTATCAGTCCACCCTCGAATTCAACACGTTCGGCCGCGGCAGCCGCGACATCACCGCGGCCGTCGCCGACGTCGTCACCCGCTCGGGCATCCGCTGCGGCCTCGCGCACGTGTTCGTGCAGCACACGAGCTGTTCACTCCTGATCACCGAAAACGCCGACCCGGACGTGCGGCACGACCTGGAGACCATTATCCGGCGCCTGGTGCCGGACGGTGATCCCGCGTACCATCACGATACGGAAGGACCGGACGACATGGCGGCGCATGCGCGCGCGATGCTGACGTCCACGTTCGTGACCGTGCCCGTCGGCGATGGGCGGTTGATGCTTGGGACGTGGCAGGGGATTTATCTGTGGGAGCATCGGGTGGCGGAGCATCGGCGTAACGTGGTCGTCACGGTGATGGGGGACTGAGTCACGGCATTCCGGTGAGATTCCGAGGAATTCTTGCGAGTGCAAACGGGTATCCTGCAAGCTCGTCAACGACACCCCCATCGACCATGCGATTCCGTTCCGCGGCCTTCGGCGCCCTCGCGCTCTGCACGTCCCTGGTATCCCACGCAAGCGCGTATGACGACGCGAGCCGCGCCGCGGCGGCCGCCAGGTTCGTCGCCGCACTCCAGCACCAGCGCTTCCAGGAGGCCGCCGCCCTGTTCTCACCGGAAGTCACGCGGGATACCGCGGCGACCGCGCACACGCTGAAGCGGATCGATGACACCGTCGGCGGATTCTCGACGATGCAGCCGGTGACCCGGCCGCTGGAAGGAAAAACCATCCGCCTGCAGGTGCCGCCGCGTAAAAACGTCCTGTTCGGCGTCCAGAAGTCCGTCCAGTTCCGTTACGCCTCCACCGCCGGCGACGGCAAGCCCGTCTATTACGAAGTCCACGTCACGCCGGACGACAAGCCGCCACAGGTCTTGTCGTTCGCGCTGCAATTCCCGGCGGCGGATGCGCATTCGGCGCAACGCGCGAGCCGGCTTGCCGCTGCCATCGACCGCTGATGCCCGCGCGATCCTTCGCGGCGCCGCATGAGCCATGCTGGCGCTTCGACAAGATCATTCCACCCGTGGACGCCTTGGAAGTGCCGCCGCATAACAACAAGCGCCGAAGCCAGCCGCGAGACGCGGGCCGGCGCACCTTGAGGTGAATGGAGACGATATGCACTGGAACGACTGGCCGATGGTATGCCTGGCACTGTCGGCGCTTATTGCCCTTCTGTCGCGACGCTGGATGGACGCCGCCTGGTCCGCATGTTTCGCCGTCTTCCTGCTGTTCGACAAGGTCTTGCCGACCGCGGTCCCGTGGCAACTGAAATACGCGTTCCTGCTGGCCGGCGTACTACTGATCGCCTCCGAGGTTGCGGGAACGTACCGTCGGTACAAGCACAGCCAGGACGCAAGGCACTGATTGCACCGGAAAGCGAATTCCTCAGTCCTCGAACCGCAGCGGATCGAACGTGCCGGCCAGGCCGTGGATGCCCTTGTACAGATCGGCCATGGCGCGGACATCGCTGCCCGACCTGTCGAGCAGATGGGCCAGCGCCGGCGACAACGGCTGGGGCAGCCGGTCCAGCTCGCACCATTGATACCCCAGGCATCCGTCACCCAGGCGCGGTTCGAACTCCTGCGGTACGACGGCGACGTAGTTGTGCTGCACGAAGAAGCGCGCATCGGAAAACGGCGTCAACCGGCTCAACGCGAGATCGCCTTCATACGCGCAGCGCTCGGCGATGGTGTTGATCGCGACCTGTAACGGCGACTGCCCGGCGAGGACGTCCGCGGTCCATGTCCCCCACTCGGGGCCCGCGCCATCCGCAGGAATACATTGCTTGACGAGCACGCGGCCCGTGTCCTCGGCAAGCACGATCGCGCAAGCGGCAACGCCCTGCCAGCTTCCACGGGCCGGTACGACCCAGCTCGGCCGCCTGACGAGGTCGGAACCGGCCGTCGACGTACTTTGGAAATTCGCCATCTTTACCTCGCTTGCAGTGCGTGATTCACTGCGTATGCTTAACATTTATTCAACGTAGGATCACTCCTACATAATGTTAATCATCCACGAGATTCGTTTAACGGTCGAGCGATTTCGACCAAGAGTACAATTTCCCGACAGATCATTATGTACTGGTTGCGACGTTGCAACAGAAATGAGTCATTGTCAATACAATGATGACTTGATGCGGAAGCTGATGCGGAGAAGCTGGCCGTACCGGCCCTGTCAGTCCCTGCACCACTCCGGTATCATGCAAGGATGAACCAGATTCCTTTCCAGCCGTTCGTCATTGGCGTCGCCGGCGGCAGCGGCAGCGGCAAGTCGACGGTGACCCAGCAGGTGCTGGCGTCGTTCGGCACCGAGATGGTCTCGGTCGTGATGCAGGACGATTACTACCGCGACCAGTCCGACCTCACCCCGGAAATCCGCCGCAAGCAGAATTACGACCACCCGCAAGCGTTCGACTGGCCGTTGCTGGTCCAGCACGTCCAGGCGCTGCGCAACGGCGAAACGATCGCGATGCCGGAGTACGACTTCACGATCGACAACCGCTCCACGAAAACGATCCCCGTGAAACCGGCCCCGGTCATCGTGATCGAAGGCCTGTTTGCCCTGTACGACGCGGACCTGCGCGACATGATGTCGCTGAAGATCTTCGTCGACACCGCCGCCGACGTCCGCTTCATCCGCCGCATGCAGCGCGATATCGCGGAACGCGGCCGCACGATGGACAGTATCGTCAACCAGTATCTCGAAACGGTCCGCCCGATGCACAAGCAGTTCATCGAGCCGACCAAGCGCTACGCCGACGTCATCCTCCCCCACGGCGCGAACGATCCCGCGGTCGACGTCATCACCACCAAGGTGGCGAGCGTCATCGGCAACTTGAAGCGGTCCTGATCCCTGGCGCGGCGGCGGCAGCCGGCTTCCTGAAAGCCAGCAGGTTACCGCCGAGGACCAGCGCGACGCCGCCGAAGGCCGGCAACGTCCAGTGATACCCCTCGAGCACGGTCGACACGCTCAACGCGACGACGGGAAACAGCACCGTCGAGTAGGCCGCGCGGTCCGGCCCGATGCGCCCGACCAGCACCAGGTACGCCGTGAATGCGATGACGGAACCGGGGATGGCGAGATAGAACAGCGCGCCCAGGTAGCGCGGGCTGGCATCCAGCGTGAACGGCATGCCCAGCAACCATGCGCCGCTGCCGACGATGGTCGAGCCGATCAGCATGGCCCAGGTATTGGTCAGCAGCGGCGTCAGGCCGAGCGCCTGCATGCGGCTCGACAGCAGATTCCCCGTCGAAAAGCACACGGTGCCCAGCAGTGACAGGCCCAGGCCGAGCAGCATGCCGTGGTCGCTCCAGTGGCCCTGCATTTGCGGCAGGAACAGCAGCGCGATGCCGGACAGGCCGAGCAAGGAACCGACCAGCACCTCGCGCCGGATCGGACGCCCCATGAAAAGGCGCAGGTTGACCGCGTTCCAGATCGGCGCCGTCGAAAAGACCACGGCCACCAGGCCGCTCGGCACCCACTGGCTGGCGTAATAAAAGCACAGGAAATTACAGCAGAACAGGGCGATGCCCTGCGCGAGCAGGTAGCGCCATGCCTGGCGCGGCGGCCACACTTGCCGGCGCGTGGCGAGCAGGAACAGGAACAGCACGGCGGCGGCGATCCAGAAACGGTAGGCGATCGACACCGGGGCCGGGACGACGCCGAGCTGGAACTTGATCGCGATCCAGGTGGTGCCCCAGATGACGACAGTGAGCAGGTAAAGGAAGATATTCATGCGGCCATGATGCGCGCGGCCGCCGGCGCGGACTTGTCTGGTCTTGCGCTTTTCCGATGCCCTGTCGGTACGGCCTGCGGAAGAATGCTAGACTTTTTCGCATGCACTCCCGTCCTGCTCCCATCTCGCATGCCGTCTTCGACACCATGTGCGGCACCGACGCCACGCTCGAACGCTTCGTGTGGCTGGGCGACGGCATGGCCGCGGCGATCTGGCAGCGCGACACCCGTGAAGCGCTGACCGTGTACGACCGGCCCGGCCACCACACCCTCTCCTGCTACCTGGGCGGCGGCTACCGCACGGAACGCAGCGGCATGCACAGGCAGTACGGCGCGCCGCTGCGCCTGTGCACGCTGCCGGACGACCACGAATCGGAATGGGTGGTGCGCGACCATCTGCGCCTGCTGCACGTGTACTTCATGCCGGAGCATTTCACGCGCCGGGCCGTGGTGGAGCTGGACCGCGAACCGCGCGAGATCACGCTCGCCGACCGCACCTACTTCGAAAGTCCCGCCCTGCTGCGCCTGTGCCAGTCGCTGATCGCGACGCCGTGGGAAGGCGCCGACCATCTGCTGCGCGCCAACGAGATCACCCACGACACGCTGAGCGAACTGCTGCGCTCACAAGGCGTGCTGCGGCGCGAACTGCGGCTCAAGGGCGGCCTCGCGCCGCTGCTGCGCCGCCGCCTCGCCTACTACATCGACGCGAACCTGGCACAACCCATCACGCTCGGCACGCTGGCGCAGGTGGCCTGCCTGTCGGAGTTCCACCTGGCGCGCATGTTCCGCGTCTCGTTCGGCATGCCGCCGTCGGCCTGGATCGCCGGGCGCCGCCTCGAGCAGGCCCGCACGCTGTTGAAGACCACCATCCTGCCCTTGCAGCAGGTCGCCGACCTGTGCGGCTATGCGGACCTGTCGCACTTCGGCCATCGCTTCCGGGCCGCGACGGGCACGTCGCCGCGGCGCTTCCGGCAAGTCGTGGCGCCTTGAGAAGCCGCCTCCTCAAGGCCGGAAAGTCGCATTCCAGCCGGCGAAAAACAGGCCGTACGCCCGCTCGCCAACGGCCGCCTCGATCGCCTCCAGCTCGCGCTTCGCTTCCCGGTGCCCCAGTTGCTCGGCAATGAAAAAATGGCGCGCCGCCAGCTTGTAATCGGGATGCGGTGCGCCCGCATGCATCTGTCCCAGAAGGTAGGCCTCGGCCTTGTCGATACCATGCAGCCTGATCTCGGGCCCCGGGGGCGGGGGCGGCGGTGGCGGCGGACCCGGGACGACCGTCTTGCGCGGCGGTGGTGCAGGCGGCAGCTTCCTGAGATGACGTCTCGCATCCGCCGACCCCGCATCCGCGGCTTGGCGAAACCAGTGTCGCGCCTTCGCGATATCCTGGGGAACGCCAAACGATTCGTCCCAATACAACTCGCCCAATTGCTCCATGGCGAGCAGCTTGACGTCCGTCTCGTGGGTATGCACGTGATCCAGGATCGTGTCGCACTGCCCCCTGGCATCGGGGCCAGGATAAGGGACCCGCGCCGTGGCCGCGCGTTCGAAGAATTGCAGCGCCAGCGGGATATCCGGCACGACGCCTTCTCCCCGGCGATACATTTTCCCCAGCGCGAACAGGGCGCTGATGCATCCATGGTCGGCCCCGTCGCGATAGCGCCGCTCGGCCGTCCTGCGGTTTTTGCGCGTGCCGTATCCGTTCGCATAACACAACCCGGCGTAAAAGTTCCCGTACGGGACACCCAGTTCGCCGGCTTTCCTGAACGCGGCCAGGATCGCGTCCGGGTCCTTGAACCTGCGGCTATGCTTGAGCCGAATGAAGGCTTCGACCAGCGACGCATGGGCGTGGTCCGCAGCGTCGAGCTCACGCAGCACTTTGATGGAAACCTTCTCGTCGTCGGCGACGAAGCGGTGAAAAGCGGATCGTGCAAATCGATAGCCGGCGCTCATGGTCGGGTGTTCTCCTGATGATGGGTTGAAACCGGGACACCCGTGACGTCGGCGCCGAACGCGAACACGCTCACGTCGAGCGTCCCGGGCGGCAGCGTGGCGTCGCATCCCAGGCTCTGGATGATCGTGGCAGCAGGGTGCATTGCGGCGCGCAGGAGGATGACCACGTCCAGCGCTTCCTTGCCCGGCAAGGTCGGCCCGGCCGTCGTCACGGAAACGCACACGCTCCCTGCGTCACGCAGACATGCGCCCTGCCGTTCCATGTGCGCCATCGCCGCGGTGCACGCGGCTTCCGCCCGTCCAGCCGTGCCGTGGCCATGACGCGCCAGGCGCGCGCCGCACGCCGGTTTGACGGCGTGGCGGACGTCGCCCCATGCGCAACCGATCCAGGTGGGCGTATCGTCAGGGATCGTCAGCGCACGCACCAGGCGGCGCACGAACTGTGCGTTGTCGGCACGACGGACCACGAACACGGCGTCGAAGGCTGCCAGCAGGACGGGGCTGGCCATGCCCGACCGGGTGTCATCGTCCCGCTCGGGCTCGCATACGGCAATGCGCAGGGCCGGTCCGGCATGACGCTCGGAGAGCTGGACTGCCGTGGCCAGCGCGCCGCGCTGTTCCAGCGGCCCCGATACGATCACCAGGTCCGTCGCGTCGTCCCGCCCACCCGCCGGGACGGCCTTCCTCGCGAAGATGACAGCCGGCCCGCCGTGGCGGCCGTCCGCAGCGAGGTCATACCGCACCACGGCTGGACAGGACCTCGTTTCGATGTGCGAAAACGTCATCGTCGATGCCGATCAGCGCATCGGAGAAAAGTCGAAGTCCTTCACGAAGGCGACGACGGCGTGCCCTTGCACCAGCAGGATGCTCTCCGTTTTCAGTTGCGCCGCCAGCGCGTCGATGAAACTCTCCTTGATCCGGTCGCGCTCGCAGAACGTGTAGAACCTGGGCCAGCGCATGGTCAGGACATCGAGCGCCTCGCGGCGCATGTGGTCCGAAATTTTGTCGGAAATTACCTTCACCGATAATGCCATTTCACCCTCTATCAAAACGCCGTAAGCGGATCACAAGAGCGAGAATATCACATCGTAAGGATTTTCTAAGACATTTTTATGTTCGTTTTACCATTCACAATGACACCCCTATCGTCAACGTAACCACATATCCATTCACCGGATCCCCGCTCACGGAGGCCATCTGCAGCGACGTGCCGTCACTGAACACGTTGTCCGTCGCATAGCTCATCGAGGCCAGGTTGCGCGAGCTGGTGCTGTAGGCCGTCGTCGCATAGGCTTCGTTCAGGGTCGCCATCGGGAACGTGAACTGCGAGGTCTTGACGCGGTTGGCGGCGCTCGTCGCCTTCGCGAGGCTGGCGTAGACCTCGAAGTGAATGTGCGGCATGCGGCCCGAGTAGCAGCCCGGGAAGATCGTCGTGAACGTCACGGTGCCCGTGCTGTCCGCCTCCTGCACGCCGCGCAGGTAGTTCTCGCTCGTCAGGCCGCTCGCGTACATCGAGTAATTGCCGTCACGGTCGCAGTGCCACAGGTAGACCGCGGCGCCGGCCTCGCTGGCGCAGCTCGCGCCCACGTTCACGATCTGCAGTTTCAGGGTCGTCGGGATGCCCGCCGCCGTCTTGCTGCCGGGAGAAACGCTCGTGCGGATGTCGCTGCGCACGATGCCGGACAGCGCCAGCGCGTTCGCGATGCCGTTGCCGTTGCTGTTGGTGCCGTCGCCCGGGTACGGGCCGCCCGTCTCCTCCGGGATGACGGAACAGGTGCCGGTGGTGGTGGTGGTCGTGCCGGTGCTGCCCGTGGACGTCGTCGATGACGCCACGATATCGCCGGACGCACCGCCGCCCCCGCCGCAACTCGTGAGCGGCACGGCAGCCGCGGACGCGAACAGCCAGCGCAGCGACTGGCGCCGGCTGGCCTGGGTGGCGAGCATGCGCTCGAGGTCTTCGGCAAGGCTGTGGTGTGAGTGATCCATGTGTCCCCCTGGGTTACGGAAGGCGCATTGTCGGATGGGGAAACGTTAAGCGCGGTCAACCACCGTAAAGCTGTGTAAAGACGCCGCATTTCGCGCCGCCCTGCCGC
>Ga0308166_1003411_pt1 | contig 13533 bp, 13 predicted proteins | sample PhyCR2_2_FD_202137 | JGI IMG/M metagenome (GOLD analysis project Ga0308166, IMG submission 202137) | Phyllosphere microbial communities from UC Gill Tract Community Farm, Albany, California, United States - DLSLCC.R2 | ecosystem: Host-associated > Plants > Phyllosphere > Unclassified | place... | reverse complement strand
GCGTCGATCTTGTCGTTGCTCATGAACGAGCACATGCGGTGGTTATTCACCAGCATGACCGGCGCATCGCCGCAGGCGCCCATGCACTCGCCTTCCAGCAGGGTGAACTGGCCGTCTTCGGTGGTGCTGCGGAAATCGACACCGAGTTTTTGCTTGAGGTGATGAGCGGCGCGCTCGCCGCCCGACAGTGCGCACGGCAGGTTGGTGCACACGGTGATCTTGTGCTTGCCGACCGGGCGGATGTTGTACATGTTGTAGAAGGTCGCCACTTCCTGCACGGCGATCGCCGGCATGCCGATGTAGTCGGCCACTTCCTGCATGGTTTCCGGCGACAGCCAACCCAGTTCGACCTGGGCGTGAGCCAGCGCGGCCATCACGGCGCTCTGACGCTGGTCGGCCGGATATTTGGCCAGCTCACGATCGATTTTCTTGTAGCACTGCTCAGATAACAACATAATATTTTTTTCCTTCGGACTTATCGGACGCGCGCGTTACCGGTCAATAGAGCCGAAAACGATGTCTTGGGTACCGATGATCGTGACGGCGTCGGCGATCATGTGACCGCGAGCCATCTCGTCCAGGCTCTGCAGGTGGGCATAATCGGGCGTACGGATCTTCAGGCGGTAAGGCTTGTTGGCGCCGTCGGACACGATGTAGATGCCGAACTCGCCCTTCGGATGCTCGACCGCGGCATAGGCCTCGCCCGGCGGGACGTGGAAGCCTTCGGTGAACAGCTTGAAGTGGTGGATCAGGGACTCCATGTTCGACTTCATTTCTTCGCGCGCAGGCGGCACGATCTTGTGGTTGTCGACCATGACCGGGCCAGGGTTCACGCGGAGCCAGGCGATGCACTGCTTGATGATGCGGTTGGCCTGGCGCATTTCTTCCACGCGCACCAGGTAGCGGTCGTAGGAGTCGCCGTTGGTGCCGACCGGCACGTCGAACTCGAGCCTGTCGTAGACGGCGTACGGCTGGGTCTTGCGCAGGTCCCAGGCGATGCCCGAGCCGCGCAGCATGGCGCCGGTGAAGCCCATCGCCTTCGCCGCTTCCGGCGAAACGACGCCGATGCCGACCGTGCGCTGCTTCCAGATACGGTTATCGGTCAGCAGGGTCTCGTATTCGTCGACGTAGCCGTCGAAGCGCTTCGTAAAGGCTTCGATGAAGTCGAGCACCGAACCCTGGCGGTCTTCGTTCAGCTGGGCGATCGCCTTCTTCGAGCGGATGATCGATTCCTTATGCTGCGGCATGGTGTCCGGCAAATCGCGGTAGACGCCGCCCGGGCGGTAGTAGGCCGCGTGCATGCGCGCGCCCGACACCGCCTCGTAGACGTCGAACAGGTCTTCGCGGTCGCGGAAGGCATACAGGAAGGGACCCATGGCGCCGATGTCGAGCGCGTGCGCGCCGAGCCACATCAGGTGGTTCAGCAGGCGGGTGATCTCGTCGAACATCACGCGGATGTACTGGGCGCGGACCGGCGCTTCGATGCCGAGCAGCTTTTCCACCGCCAGCACGTAGCCGTGTTCGTTGCACATCATCGACACGTAGTCGAGGCGGTCCATGTAGGGAACCGATTGCAGGTAGGTGCGGGTTTCCGCCAGCTTCTCGGTACCGCGGTGCAGCAGGCCGATGTGCGGGTCGGCGCGCTGGATCACTTCGCCGTCCAGCTCCAGCACGAGGCGCAGCACGCCGTGCGCTGCCGGGTGCTGCGGACCAAAGTTCAGGGTGTAGTTCTTAAGCTCAGCCATTATTTCACCCCGTAGGTTTCTTCGCGGATCACGCGCGGGATGTTCTCACGCGGCTCGATCGTCACGGGTTGGTAGATCACGCGCTTCTGCTCGGGGTCGTAGCGCATTTCGACGTAGCCCGAGATCGGGAAGTCCTTGCGGAACGGGTGGCCGATGAAGCCATAGTCGGTCAGGATGCGGCGCAGGTCGCCGTGACCGTCGAACAGGATGCCGTACAGGTCGAACGCTTCGCGCTCGTACCAGTTGGCGGCGCGCCAGATGCCGGTCACGGATTCGACCAGCGGCATCTCGTCGTCCGGGCAGAACACGCGCACGCGCACGCGCCAGTTGTGCTCGATCGACAGCAGGTGCGAGGTCACGGCGTAGCGCGGGCCGTCGTACGTGCCTTCGCCGTACTGCGAGTAGTCGACGCCGCACAGGTCGATCAGTTCTTCGAAACGCAGGGACGGGTCGTCGCGCAGGGCCTGCATCGCGCGCAGGTAGTCGGCGGCCTTGACCACCACGGTCACTTCGCCGAGCGCCGAGGAAATGGCGGCGCCCTCGCCCAGTGCTTTTTCCAGGGCGAGTTGGAGGACTTCGAGTTTTGTCGTCATGGTGAATCCGGCAGTGTTAACGCGCGATGGTGTTGGTGCGCTTGATCTTGTTCTGCAGCTGCATGATGCCGTACAGCAGAGCTTCGGCCGTCGGCGGGCAGCCCGGCACGTAAACGTCGACCGGCACGATGCGGTCGCAGCCGCGCACCACCGAATACGAGTAGTGGTAGTAGCCACCGCCGTTGGCGCAGGAACCCATCGAGATCACCCAGCGCGGTTCGGCCATCTGGTCGTAGACCTTGCGCAGCGCCGGCGCCATCTTGTTGCACAGGGTGCCGGCCACGATCATCACGTCCGACTGACGCGGCGACGGGCGGAACACGATGCCGAAACGGTCGAGGTCATAGCGGGCCGCGCCCACATGCATCATCTCGACCGCGCAGCAGGCCAGGCCAAACGTCATCGGGAACATCGATCCCGTACGCGCCCAGTTGATCAGCTTGTCGGCTGTGGTGGTAATGAAACCTTCGTTTAATACGCCTTCATGAATAGCCATGGCTTATTCCCAATCAAGGGCACCTTTCTTCCAGATGTACCAGAAACCGACCACGAATTCGGCGATGAACACCATCATCGTGATAAAGCCTGTCCAGCCCAGCTCGCGCATCGAGACGCCCCATGGGAAGAAGAATGCCGTTTCCAGATCAAACAAAATAAACAGGATCGCCACCAGGTAGTAGCGAACGTCGAACTTCATGCGTGCGTCTTCGAAGGCTTCGAAGCCGCATTCGTAAGGGGAGAGTTTGGCCGCGTCGGGGCGGTTCGGGCCGAGCAGATAGCCGAGCACCTGAGGAGCAACGCCGACGCCGACGCCGACCAGGATGAAGAGAAGAACGGGGAAGTAATTTTCGAGGTTCACGATGGAGCCTATTTGAACGATCGGTTAGTAAAACCACTGCATTGGATGCAGCGCCGTATCGCGCAATCCTGGCCTCGTGCCTGCCACCAGGACCGTACGACTGATCCTCGTAAAAAAGCCAGCTCAGGCTGGAGAGCGGTTGCTCATCGCCCTTGCTGGCTTTCTTTTATCTTGGTGCCGACGGCGAGACTCGAACTCGCACAGCTTGCGCCACTACCCCCTCAAGATAGCGTGTCTACCAATTTCACCACGTCGGCTGGAGACCAGTATTATACCCTGCCTTAACACCTTCTTTCAATGCACAAATTGAGGTGTCTCAAGGAAAAGTAAGCTTTTTCTCAAACTTTCTTTTCGATCACGCCGAAGCACGATTCTGGCAGCGCTGAGAAAACGATGGCGCCCTGATCGCACGCCATCCACATACCGGGGAACTACTTGTAAAACGATTCCTGCATGGGTCCTGCACCCGTAGGGTGGGAGGCGTCAATCAGGCTCCCTGCCTGCTTGACGCCATGCGTACAACGCACGCCTGCGCACCGCCCCGTCAAGCGGAGCGGCCTTCAAACCAATTACTGCTGGGTTGCCGGAGCGGCCGGCGCCGGCGTCGCCGGAGCGGTGGTCGCCGGGGCGGTGGCCGCCGGTGCGGCCGGCACGTCGGCGGCCGGTGCCGCGGGTGCGGTCGGTACGCCGGCGGTCGGGGCCGGTGCGTCGGCCGGAGCGGTGGTGGCCGGGACGTTGGCGCCCGCGCCTGCCGGCACGCCGGTGGTCTGGCTTGCGCGCTCCATCACGCCGCCGCCGGTGGCAACGGTACGGTTGTTGCTCATCGAGGCCAGGCCCAGGGTCGACGCGAAAAAGACGGCGGCGGCGACGGCGGTCGACTTCGACAGGAAGTTCGACGAACCGCTGGCACCGAACAGGCTGCCCGAGGCGCCCGAACCGAAGGCCGCGCCCATGTCGGCGCCCTTACCGTGCTGCAGCAGCACCAGGCCGATGATGACCAGGGCCGAAATCACCTGCACCACAACTACGAGATTGAACAACACGTTCATTACAGTTCCATTCCAAGTTTAACTACGTTGCAAATTCTATTCAGGCGGCGGCATCGATGATGGCCAGGAAATCGGCCGCCTTCAGGGCCGCACCGCCGATCAGGCCGCCGTCGATGTCGGCCTGCGCCATCAGCTCGACCGCATTCTCCGGCTTCATGCTGCCGCCGTACAGGATGGCGACGCATTCGGCCGCTTCGAAGTTGCGTTCACGCAACTGCGCGCGCAGCCGGGCATGGACTTCCTGCGCCATCTCGGGCGTGGCGGTCTTGCCGGTGCCGATGGCCCACACGGGTTCGTAGGCGACCACGATACGCGCCAGCGCTTGCGTGTCCAGCACGTCGAGCACGGCCAACAACTGTTCGCCGACGACAACATTTGTTTGACCAGCTTCACGCTGTTCGAGGGTCTCGCCCACGCAGACGATCGGGGTCAGGCCGGCGTTCAGTGCCGCCAATGCCTTCTGCGCCACCACTTCGTTGCTCTCGCCATGGTAGGCGCGGCGCTCCGAGTGGCCGACGATCGCGTACTGGCAACCCAGGTCGACCAGCATCGAGGCCGCGACCTCGCCGGTGTAGGCACCGCTCACGTGCTGCGACACGTCCTGCGCGCCCCAGGCCAGCGGGCTGCCGGTCAGCGTGTCGACGCATTGTTGCAGGTAAGGCGCGGGCACGCAGACGGCGCACGTCGCTTTCGCATTGCCCAGCCCGGCAACGATACCGGCCAGCAGCGATGCGTTCGCAGCGCGGCTGCCGTTCATCTTCCAGTTACCTACGACGAGTTTGGGACGCATAAAACCCCACAGTCAAATAACCCGCTATTCTAGCCGCCGTTCAGGGGGTGGTCAAACAATGGCTGAGCGCGGGTTGTTAAAAAGGCGTCAACGGTTTGCTCACACGACCTGCAACACGATCTTCCCGACATGCGTGCTCGACTCCATCAGCGCATGCGCCTCGGCCGCCTGCGCCAGCGGGAAGGTTTTATAGATCACCGGCTTGATCTTGCCCTGCCCGAACAGCGGCCACACGTGCTCGCGCAGCTTCTGCGCGATCGCTCCCTTGAAGGCCACCGGACGCGGCCGCAGCGTCGAACCGCTGATCGACAGGCGCCGGCGCAGCACCTGGCCCAGGTCGACGTTCGCCTTGGCGCCGCCCAGCAGCGCGATCAGCGCGATGCGGCCGTCGTCGGCCAGGCAATCGATCTCGCGCGCCACGTAGTCGCCGGCCACCATGTCCAGCACCACGTCGACGCCCTTGCCGCCGGTTAGCGACTTGACGACATCGACGAAATCCTCGCTCCGATAATTGATCCCGCGTTCGGCGCCAAGTTCCTCGCAGGCGCGGCATTTCTCGTCGCTGCCGGCGGTCGCGAACACGCGGTGCCCGAGGGCGGTGGCCAACTGGATCGCAGTCACGCCGATGCCCGAGGTGCCGCCCTGCACCAGCAGGGTCTCGCCATCCTTCAGGCCGGCACGGTCGAACACATTGGTCCAGACGGTGAAGAAGGTTTCCGGCAGCGAAGCCGCCTCGACCGCCGTCAAGCCTTCCGGCATCGGCAGGCACTGCGCCAGCGGCGCCGCGCAGTATTCGGCATAGCCGCCGCCCTGCACCAGCGCGCAGACCATGTCGCCCTTGCGCAAGCCGCTGTCGCCCAGCTCGCCGTCGACGATCTCGCCGGCCACTTCCAGGCCCGGCAGGTCGGAGGCGCCGGGCGGCACCGGATAGTGGCCCATGCGCTGCAGCACGTCGGGGCGGTTGATGCCGGCCGCGTGGACGCGGATCAGGACTTCGCCCGCCTTCAGCTCGGGCTGGGGCCGCTCGCACAGCTGCAGCACCTCTGGTTTGCCTGGTTGGGTGATTTCGATTGCGCGCATTCCCGCCTCCCTTAAGAAAACGGCGATTGTACGCCAGCACCGCACGACGCGTTCGCTCCTGCATTTGTTGCCGCACGGAGAATAAATCGCGATTTCCTGTGCCTTAGCGCAAACAAATTCTTCAATGCATGAGCTTTTAAGGGAACTTTAGAGATGGCACAACGATCTCGTCCGCAGCCACCTTGCCGGCCCCATGCGTGCCGCATAGATTGGAGGACGCGAGCTCAGGCATACGAGCCGTTTCCACCATTCAAAAGGAGCACAATCATGCAAGTGATTCCGACTGCCCTGTCCAGGCTGGTGCATCGCCGGCACGCCAGCCCTCCCCCGGCCGCCCTGCCCCGTCCGATTCCCACCCGCCGTCCGCGCTTCGGCCTGGTGCTGGCCGGCGCCGCCCTGGCGGCGATCCTGGCCCTGCCCGGACACGGCGCCAGCGCCCAGGGCTGGAACAGCGAACGCTGGACCGGCACCTGGGGCACCGCCCCGGCCGGCCCACCGGCGCCGGCCAGCCTGCAGACCTTCACCGACCAGACCCTGCGCCTGATCGTCCACACCAGCATCGGCGGCAACCGCGTGCGCATCCGCGTCTCGAACGAATTCGGCGCCGTGCCGCTGCGCATCGGCGCCGCCCGCATCGGCGTGCGCGCCGGCGGCTCCGACGTCGCGCCCGGCACCGACCGCGTGCTCACCTTCGGCGGCCGTCCCTCGATCGTGATCCCGCCGGGTGCGCCGGTGCTGTCCGACCCGGTCGAGCTGAACGTGCCGGCCCTGGCCGACCTCGCCGTCAGCCTGTACCTGCCGGGCACGGTGGACGCCACGACCATCCACAACACCGGCCTGCAGACCAACTACGTTTCGCTGCCGGGCGACTTCACGGCCTCCGCCGCCCTGCCGGTGCAGCGCACGATCACCGCCTGGCCCTTCCTCACCGAAGTCGACGTCGACAGCGCCGGCCCGAGCATCGTCACCCTGGGCGACTCGATCACCGACGGCACGCGCAGCACGGTCGACACCAACAACCGCTGGCCCGACTGGCTGGCGCGGCGCCTGCAGACCGTGCGCGACCCGGTGCTCGGCATCAATGCACGGCTGGGCGTGGTCAACCGCGGCATCAGCGGCAACCGCCTGCTGGCCGACTCGCCGAACACCCTGGCCGGACGCAGCATCCAGGAACGCTTCGACCGCGATGTGCTGGCCACGGCGGGCGTGCGCTACATGACCTTGCTGATCGGCATCATCGACATCGGCAACAGCTCGGCCACCAGCCCGGTATCGAGCGACGACCTGATTGCCGGCTACCGCCAGGTGATCGCGCGCGCGCATGCGAAGGGCATCGCCGTCTTCGGCGCCACGCTCACGCCCTTCGAGGGCGCGGGCTATTACTCGCCCGAGAAGGAAGTCGTGCGCCAGGCGGTGAACAACTGGATCCGCTCGAGCGACGAGTTCGACGGCGTGATCGACTTCGACGGGGCGACGCGCGACCCGGCCCACCCGACGCGCTTCCTGGCCGCCTACGACAGCGGCGACCATCTGCACCCGAACGACCTGGGCTACCAGGCGATGGGAAATGCGGTGTCGCTGACCTTGTTCCGCGCGCTGGGGGTGGCGGCGGCCAAGCCGGTGCCGGCGCTGGAAAGATAATGCAGCTCCCGCCCGTCGCCCCACCGGCATGTGGCGCAGCGGCGGGCGTTTTCGGGACAGGTAACTTCGATCCAGGCTCGGCAGATTGGCCAGGCCGGTGGGATCGCCGGACGACGGGGTAGGCATCGTCTTCCCGATCGCTCAAGTGTACGATTGCGCACGCTTGCGCACGATTTGCGCGCGCGAGCACACGACACGCGTACGAAAGCGGACGATCTTTTGACGCAAATGCACGATGGGTTCACGAAAGCGAACGATACGAAGCAAGGCTGGCCCCGCTTCCAGCGCCGGGCAATCGCGGACGCTGGCGTGTGCATGCGGTGTCGTTGCTCCGCTTGCCACGCGGTGGATGTGGGTAGGCCGCTGCTCCGGCACCAGGCTCATACCTTCATTCCCAGCCAGATCACGGTCTCGGTCGCGCTCGTCGTGGACGATCGCGGCGATGGCCGTAACGGCATCCGGGTCCAGCCTGTCGAGATCGCGTAACTGGCGATCGAGATGACCGAGCACCACCCGCTCGACGGCAACCGTCGTCGTTGCCATGGCCCGCTCCCCCAGCACACCGGTCAGCACACCGAGGACGAATCCGCCGGCGCCGCACAGCCAGTACGTGCGGCAGCGCCTCACGCCGCGGCGCGCCAGCTCGCCCGCGAAGACAGCCCGATGACGCTCCTCGTGTTCCTTGAATTCAGCAAGCTCCGCGGTCATGGCACGGGCACGCCAGCGCGCCACGGCCAGCTGGCCGGCGTAGACGTTCACGGCACCGTGCTCGCCAGCATGGTTGACCTTCAGGATACGGTTGCCGTCGCGCAGGTGCATGAACTTCCCCTTCCTCAATCGAAAGGCATCACCACCTCGACCAGTTCGAAGTGCAGCGTCACCAGCTCGAAATCGTCGTGCAACACCAGCGGCGCCAAGGCACGCACGTGCACCTCCCGAAAGTCCTCGGCACTCGCGAACGTCTCGCCGCGCCACACTTCTTCCGGCACGTCGCCAAAGCGGATGTTGTAGACCTTGGTCGCGCGCACGATGCAGCGCAGCCGCCGCTGCTGGTCGTACACCTCGATCAGGTCGCCCGGCGCATAGCTGCCGTCGCCGTAGTCGCCATAGGGCTGGTAGTAGGCCTCGACCGTGTCGGCGGTGACGGTCTTGCGTCCGGCCACGACGCTGCGCGGCAGCGGATCGTCGTGCTCGTCGGCGCCCCGGAAGGTCAGGCGCTTGCGCCGCGGCGGCGCCAGGCCGCCCGCGCTCATCCCCCACCCGTCTTCGACTGCCCCGGCAGGCTCGTGCCCACCTTCCAGGTACGCGACAGCGCCTGCGCCTCCTCGATCTGGCCCTGGCTCATCTGCTTGGCCATGGCGGCGCGCTGGTTGATCGCGTTCTGGTTGCCGCTGGCCGCCGCCAGGTTCATCAGCATGTAGGCGATCACCGGGTCGGCCGGCACGCCGGCCACGTGGTAGCGGTACATCAGCCCGAGCGCGTGCTGGGCTTCGGCATGGCCCTGCTCGGCGGCCTTGCGGAACCAGGTGACGGCGTGCTTCTGGTCCTGCGGTACGGCGTTGCCGGTGTAGTACATGGCCCCGACCACGTACTGGGCGTCGGCCTTGCCCTGCTGGGCCGCCTTGATGTGCCAGGCAAAGGCCTGCTTGTAGTCGCGCGGGACGCCTCGGCCCATGTAGTACATCAGGCCCAGCAGGTGCTGGGCGTCGGGATTGCCGGCGCGCGCCAGCGGCGCGATCTCCTTCATCGCCAGCGCGTAGTTGCGCGCGTTGTACGCGCTCGCCCCCTCGGGAAAACCCGCCTGCGCCGCTCCGTGCAGGCCGAGCGCTAACAGGATCGCTACGGTTAGTTTTTTCATTGTCTCGTGCGTGGAACCGGTCTTTGCTGCCTTGTTGTTCTCGCGGCGGACGCTGCCACCCGCGTCCTCCCTCCCGCTCTTGCGCCCTACCTCCAGCTGACCTTGCCCAGGCCGTCCACGCTCACCTTGCGGTTGAGCGGCTTGCCGTAGACCGTGACCGAGCCCATGCCGGACAGGTTCAGGTTCGCACTGCCGTTCGCGGTGACGGTGGCGTTGCCGAGGCCCGACAGGTCCAGCATCACGTTCTCGGCCGCGAACTGGCGCGCGTCCAGGCCGCCCAGGCCGCTCAGCTCGGCGCGCAGCAGGCCGCTCCGCCCGGCCAGCATCACCTGTCCGGCGCCGTGCAGGTCGAGGTCGATGCGTTCGCTCTGCACGCCGGCCAGGCGCATGCTGCCGACCCCGCCCAGGCTGGCGCGGATCAGGCGGTAGCGCACGTTCACGGTCATCGACCCGGCGCCGTCGAGCGCCAGCTCCAGCTCGTCGCCGGAAAAGCCGCTGACGTCGGTCGAGCCCAGGCCCTCGGAGCTGACTTCGCGCAGCGTCGGCAGGACCAGCTCGGCGCGCACCGGGTCCTGGACCAGGCGCAGCGCACGCATGCCGCCGCCGCCGATGTGGATGGTGTCGCCGCGCTGCAGGATGCTCATCCCGGCCAGCCAGCGCGGATCGCCGCTCAGGATCAGCATCGCCGGACTGCCCTGGCGGATGCGCAGGTCGACCGCGCCGTCGAGCTGGACGCGGGCCACGCGGGCGTCGACGCTGCGGGTTTCGCTGGCGGACTCGGGCGCCGCGCTGGCGAGGCGCGCCAGCGCCAGCAGGCCCAGGGCCGCCACCGCAAATTTCAACAGCTTGTGCATGCAAACCTCTCCGTATTCGATTCGTGTTGTTGGCGCCTGCCCTGCGCCCCGGCGGCCCTCACCTTACCAGCAAGCCACACTTGCTTCCAGCGAAAGTTTTTGGTTGGATAATATGGTGCGACCGACAATCCCTGCACTATAGCGCGCCGCTCCTGGCGTCCATCCGGGAATGCGACAGACTGCGCGATACGCGGACAGGCCGCAGGAAAACGTCGTCTTTTTGCGCCCACATGCATATCCAAAAAATTACTTTATGACATGACCATGCGTTAAGATAAATTTGCGCCGCGCGCCACTTGCGGGGCGTTTTTCGTCTCAGCCATTTTTTTGAGGTCATTCATGCGCATGCGCCAACTTCCCGCCCTGCTGGCCGGGCTCGGCTTGTCGATGTCCGCCTTCGCGGCGGGCAGCGACAAGTGGGACCTGCCGGTCCATGTGAAAAAACTCGACAACGGCATGACCGTGGTCGTCTCCGAAGACCACAGCTCGCCGACCGTCGGCGTGTCGGTCGTGTACCACGTCGGCATGCGTCTCGAGCCGAAGAACCGCACCGGCTTCGCGCACCTGTTCGAACACCTGATGTTCCAGGGCACCCCCAACGCGCCGAAGGGCGTGTTCGACAAGACCATCACCGGCGGCGGCGGCCGCAACAACGGTTCGACCCGCCCCGACTTCACCAACTACATCGAAACCGCGCCGGTGTCCTCCCTCGAGCCCATCCTGTGGCTGGAGGCGGACCGCATGAAGACGCTCGACTTCAACGAGAAGACGCTGAAGAACCAGCAGGACGTGGTCAAGGAAGAGATCCGCGTGAACGTGAAGAACCAGCCCTACGGCGGCTTCATGTGGATCGACATCAGCCAGCACGCTTTCCAGAAATGGGAAAACAACCACGACGGCTACGGCAGCTTCGAGGACCTGGAAGGCGCGAGCCTGGACGACGTGCGCGGCTTCCACCGCGACTACTACGGCCCGAACAACGCGGTGCTGGCGATCTCCGGCGACGTCACGCCGGCCCAGGGCTTCGCGCTGGCGCAGAAGTATTTCGGCGGCATCGCCGCGCGCCCGACGCCGAAGACCGGCGACTTCAGCGAGCCGCTGAACAAGGCGGAAAAACGCATCGAACAGACCGATGCCCTGGCCCAGGTGCCGGCGATTGCCGCCGCCTGGAAGATCCCCGAGCGCGGCAGCCGCGACCAGGCGCCGATGGCGGTGCTGGCCGAACTGCTGGCCGGCGGCGATGCGTCACGCCTGTACCAGGGTCTGGTCAAGGGCCGCGAGATCGCGCTGAACGTCGATTCGCTGTTCGGCCTGGTCGATCCCTGGACCTACGACGGCCCCACCCTGCTGACCGTATTCGCGCTGTACAAGCCGACCAGCAATGCCGATGCGGTTCTCGCCGCCATCGACGAGGAGGTGGCCAGGATCGCGCGCGAAGGCGCCGACGAAGCCACCCTCAAGCGGGTCAAGACCCGCATGCTGGCCGACTGGAACAATTCGCTCGAGTCCTTCATCAACCGCGCCGACACCCTGGCCAAGCTGCAGACCCTGTGGGGCGATGCGAACGTCGTCAACAAGATCCCCGGCTGGATCGAGGGCGTGACTTCCGAAGACCTGAAACGCGTTGCCGCCACCTACCTGGTGAAAAACAACCGTACCGTCATTGACCGCAAGCCCGTCGCGAAGCAAGCGGCGCCTGCACCAGCCCCCGCAGCCGCGGCCGGCGCCAAGAACTAAGGAGCGCATCGATGAGAAAACTGATGCTGACACTGGCCGTTGCGATGGCCTTCAGCCCGGCAGCCTTTGCCGCGGATGCCCCGGCGGCGGCGAAATCCACGCCGATGCCGGCCTACGGCAAGGACAAGCCGATCCCGACGCCGAAGATCGCGAAGAAGACGCTGGCCAACGGCATGACCGTCTGGGTCGTGCCGCGCGACGGCCTGCCGCGCGTCGACTTCGTGCTGGCCGTGCGCGGCGCCGGTCTCGCCGCCGACGACAAGGCCCATCCGGGCTTCGCCAGCCTGCTGGCCGGCATGCTCAACGAAGGCACGGCGAAACGCGACTCGCGCGCGATCGCCGAAGCGGCCCAGGGCCTGGGCGGCTCGGTGGCCGCCAGCCCCGCCAACGACGGCATCCTGGTCTCGGCGAATGCCCTTGCCTCGCACGCGCCCGACATGATGTCGCTGCTGGGCGAAGTGACGCGCCTGCCTTCCTTCCCGGCCAAGGAAGTCGACCTGGCCAAGGCCAACGCCCTGCAGGCGCTGCGCGTATCGGAAACCACGCCGCGCTTCCGCGCCGAGCGCGCCATCAACCAGGCCGTCTATGGCGACCACCCCTACGGCCACACCGAGCCGACCGTGGACGCCATCGCCTCGGTTACGCAGGACATGCTGCGCGCCGAGCACGCGAAGCGCTTCCGCCCGGAACGCGCGCTGCTGGTGATTACCGGCCGCATCAAGGAAGCCGAGGCCATGAAACTGGCCCAGGCCGCCTTCGGCGACTGGAAAGCGCAAGGCCCGGCCCTGGCCGAGACCGCGCCCGCCCCCGTGAAGGCCAAACCGGCACGCATCCTGCTCCAGCGCGCGGGCAGCGTGCAGTCGACCATCCGCATCGGCGGCCCCGGCATCGCCGCCAGCGCCGCCGACCAGGTGCCGCTGCGCCTGGCCAGCACCATCCTCGGCGGCGGCTTCTCGAGCCGCGTGAACATCAACCTGCGCGAGGAAAAGGGTTATACCTATGGCGCCTCGGCCGGTGCGCGCATGAACCGCGCCGGCGGCGCCATCGTCGGCGGCGCCGACGTGCGCAACGAGGTCACCGGCGCCGCGCTCACCGAATACTTCAACGAGTACAAGCGCATCGGCAGCGAGGCGGTGCCGGCCGACGAAATGACGATGAACAAGCGCTACGTCGCCGGCGGCTACCTGATCAGCAACCAGCTGCAGCGCGCCGTGGCCGCCACCCTGGCCCAGAACTGGCTGGTCGGCCTGCCGCCGGAATTTCTCGGCCAGTACGTACCGCTGATCCAGAAGGTGACGCCGGCCCAGGTGCGCGAGGTCTCAGCCAA
>Ga0308166_1003409_pt1 | contig 13533 bp, 10 predicted proteins | sample PhyCR2_2_FD_202137 | JGI IMG/M metagenome (GOLD analysis project Ga0308166, IMG submission 202137) | Phyllosphere microbial communities from UC Gill Tract Community Farm, Albany, California, United States - DLSLCC.R2 | ecosystem: Host-associated > Plants > Phyllosphere > Unclassified | place... | reverse complement strand
CCGAGCCGTTGGCGGTCGAGTTCGACACGTTCTGGAGCTGCTGCAGGCTCTGGGACACGTCGACGGTCGAGGTGTAGCTGGGGCTGTAGCTCGGCAGGTAGCCGCTGTAGACGGGCAGCGTATAGCCACCGTACGACGGTTGCTGCATCGTGCCGTGGCCGCCGCGCACGCGCGTCATCGCGGCACGGTCCAGTTCGCAGGTGATGGCCAGGTCTTTGATCGTCAGGCTGTTCATGGTGTTTCTCCTTGAATGGATTGGGTTGGTTGGCGAGCCGTTTTCGTCGTGCTCACCCTACACTTTGCGAGAACCGTGCCAGCCCCCGTGTACCCGGTTTTCGGGCCCGGAACGGGCGATCTGCCCTGTTTCGTTGCGCATCCGGCATCGCCGACCACGCCTGGCGGTGGTCGCGACCCAACACCTGCCGCAACGCTGTTTGGCCGGGAACAACACATGGCATGTTCGGTGAATTTGCCTACCGGCCGACTGTCAGAGAACACATGGACAATCTTGCGGATACCCTGCGCCTGTTTCAGGACGGCACCCTTGGACAAGCCGAGATGCTGGCGCGCGTCGATCGCCTGCTTGTCGATACGCCCGAGACCGTCTCCAGCCTGCTGAAGACGCTCAACGAGGCGCACCGCCGCGCGCCGCTGCCGGCCGAGGCCTACGGCGAGGTCGAGCGCCGTATCGCGCAGGCGATCGAAGCGCGCCAGCGCCAGCGCGTCGGCGACGAGGAGACGTACGTCCAGACCAAGCCGCTGCAGCCGCCGACGCAGCCCACCGGCATCGCGGGCGCCCCCCCCGACGCGCCAGTCGAGCGCATGAAGGGCGTCGGCGACACGCTCAACGGCCGCTTCGTGCTGGAGGAATGCGTCGGCTTCGGCGGCATGGGCACCGTCTACAAGGCGCTCGACCTGCGCAAGCTGGAAGCGTCGGACCGCCATCCCTATATCGCGATCAAGGTGTTGAACGTGCAGTTCCAGGGGCACCCGAAATCGCTGATCGCCCTGCAGCGCGAAGCGCGCAAGGCGCAGACGCTGGCGCATCCGAACATCGTCGCCGTGTACGACTTCGACCGCGACGGCTCGATGGTCTATCTCACGATGGAATACCTGCCCGGAAAATCGCTCGGCCAGATGCTGCGCGCGCCCGACTTCCACGCGCTGCCGCTGGCGGAGGCGCTGAAGATCGTGAACGGCATGGGCAAGGCGCTCGCGTACGCGCACGAGCGCGGCTTCGTCCATTGCGACTTCAAGCCCGCGAACGTGATCCTGACCGAGAGCGGCGGCGTCAAGGTCATCGATTTCGGCATCGCGCGCGTGTTCCAGAAAGCGGAGGAAGACGCCGACGTAACCGTGTTCGATCCCGGCAGCCTGGGCGCCCTGACGCCGGCCTACGCGAGCCCGGAAATGCTGGAGAACCGCGAACCCGATCCGCGCGACGACATCTATGCGCTCGGCTGCATCACCTACGAAATGCTGACCGGACGCCACCCGTTCAACCGCCTGTCCGCGGTGCAGGCGCGCGACGCCGGCCTGCGCCCACAGCGTCCCCCCGGCATCGGCCATGGGCAGTGGCGCGCACTGCGCCACGCGTTCGCGCTGCGGCGTGAAGCGCGCACGCCCAGCGTCAACGCGTTCTTGAAAGAGTTCGGCGCCCAGGATGTCGGACGCCGGCCGGCGCTGCCGTCCGGTGCGCGCGCCGCCCTGGCCGTGGCGGCGGCGGCTCTGCTCGTGTTCGGCGCGTTGCGGCTGCTGCCGCCGCGGTCCGGCACGGGTGCGGACGGGCCGTCCGCGTCGTCCGCACCGGCCGTCGCCACGGGATCGGCACCGGCGCCGTCCACGCCGTCCGCGGTACCCCGGCAGGCCGTGCCGGTCCCCGCGCCTGCCCCGCTGCCGGCTCCAGCGCCGGCGGCCGTTGCCGCGGCACTGGCGGAGGTACCGTGCGCGGCCCTCGTGCCCGCCATCGACGGACATGCGGTGCGCGTGCAGGGCTATCTCGGACGCGAGGTCGGACCGGCGGCGCTCAGGCAGAAGCTGGGCGCATTGCCGGGCGTGAAGCAGATCGACCTGGCGCTGCAGGACGTCGCCGACGACAAGTGTCCGCTGCTGCGCGTGCTCGGCCGCTACTGGGCGGCATCGCGCGGCGGCGCGGCGTTGCGCCTGAACCCGGCCAGCGGGCGCGGCGGCCAGCTGGCGGCGGGCGACACGCTGATGGTCGACGTGACGACGCCGGCCGCGCAATCCTACGTGACGGTCGATTACTTCGTCCTGGACGGCAACGTCGTCCACCTGCTGCCGAACGCCGCCGCGCGCGAAAACCTGGCGCCGCCGCGCTACACGGCCACCATCGGCAGCCTCGGCAACTGGGTGATCGGCCCGCCGTACGGCACGGAGATGCTGGTGCTGGTGACGACGTCCGTGCCGCTGTTCGATGCCATCCGCCCCGATGCGGAACCGGGATCGGCCTATCTGCGCGCACTGGACGAGCGGCTGACGCGCATCGACCGGCTGCGGGGCGCGATCGCCGTCGACTTCCTGCAGATCAGCACGCATGCCAGGCGCTAGGGCCGATCCGATCCTGCGGATGCAGGGGCGCTCAATGACGCGATGCGATCGTACCGGTTAGGCGGCTCAAGCACGTCCTCCCGGCGCAGACCGGGACCCAAGCCCGGTGGATGGCCACGACTGCGCGCTTCACTCGAGCGAACGCGCGACCCGGAAGCCGTTCTGCGATTGGCGCACGCTGGCGTCGTACTTGAAGCGCGTGGTGCTGAGCATGTAGCTGCCGTTCTCGCGCCACGAGCCGCCGCGGATAACGCGCGACTGGCATGAACCGCCGGCCCAGGCGCTGCCGTCGTCCGGCGCGCCCTTGTAGTTGGCGTGCCAGCAGTCCTGCACCCATTCCCACACGCTGCCGTTCATGTCGTTCAGGCCATACGGATTGGCGGCAAAGCTGCCGACGGGCGCGGGTCGCTCGGCCGTCCACGGATTCCCGCAGCCATCGCAGTTGGCATTGCCGCCTTTCATTGCATTGCCCCACCAGTACGGGGTCGTGGTGCCGCCGCGCGCCGCGTATTCCCACTCGGCTTCGGTGGGGAGCCGGTACGGCTTGCCGCTGACCGTGCCGAGCCACTTGAGATACAGCTGCGCCTCGTCCCAGCTGACGTCGCGCATCGGCTGGTTGTCGGGCACGCCGGCCAGCGACGGCAGGGCCGGACACACGCTGCCGCGGACGCACCCGTTCCACTGGCCCACCGTGACTTCGTATTTGCCGATCGCGAACGGCGTGTGCAGCACGACCTTGTGGGCGGGACGTTCGGACGGGTCGCTGCCGTTGCTGCCCATCGTGAACGGCTGCGGATGCAGCGCGACGAGCAGCGGGCAGGCATCGCAATCCTTGAGGGTGGCGACGGAGCCGGCCGGCGCGCCCGCGGCCGCCTCGCCCTGCGCGGCGGGGGGCGGCGCGCGCGACTTTTCCGGCGCCTTGGCCGGCGGCCGGTCCGCGGAAGGCTTCGCGCCGCCCCCGGCCTGGGTCTGGCCGGCGCCGGACCTGCCTGTGGCCGCGGAGGGCGGCGGCGCGGCCGGGCGCTGCGCGACGGCGCCCGGCGGCGCGGCGGCCTTCAGCTGCTGGATGCGGACGCGCGCGAGGCTGGCGAAGCGCCCCTGCGGATAAGCCTGCAGATACGCTTCGTAGTCGCTCGCCTGCCGGCTGTCCTTGACGGAGTTCCAGTACGCCAGCTCGAACTGCTCGGCGCTGTTCTTGGGCAGGACGCCGGCCAGCTGGATCGGCGCGGACGGCGTGCGCGCGTGCGCGGGCCCGGCCGCCGCCGGGAGCGGCGCCATCGCAACCATCCAACTGCACAGTATCAATAGCCTGGTCCACACGGCCGGCCTCCAATGGTGTCTGGAATCCACTTAGACCCGCGGCCGGCGCGTTGGTGCCGGGCGCACGTTTGTGCTGCCGCAGGAACCGGAAACCGGGCGTGACGGAAGCTGCCGGAACAGCGGCCCACGGGTCGGAGGAGAGCACGATGCGCAAAACAATTGTCTTGATGGCGGGCGCGGCCTGCCTGTACGCCATGCCGCTGCACGCCCGCACGCCGGCGCCCGAGAACGCGCAGGTGTATTTCATCTGGCCCGGCGACGGCGCGGTCGTCCGCCACGCGTTCTGGGTCCGCATGGGGCTGCGCAACATGGGCGTCGCGCCCAAGGGCACGGACGTCGCCGCCACGGGCCACCACCACCTGCTGATCGACACCGACCTGCCCGCGAACATGAACGAAGCGATACCGAACGACCGTAACCACCTGCACTTCGGCGCGGGCGAGACGGAAGCGCGGGTCGAACTGCCGCCCGGCCGCCACACGCTGCAGCTGCTGCTGGGGGACAAGGACCACATTCCGCACGATCCGCCCGTCCATTCCAAGAAAATCACGGTCACGGTCCAATGAGACGCCAATGAGGAGCACGCGATGCGCACGCCATTCGTCACCCTGCTGGCCGCCGCCGTCCTCGGTACCGCGGCCGCCGCCGGCCCCGCTGCCCCGGCCGCGGCCGCCGATGCGACGCCGGCCCCCGACCAGGCCTATCTGTACATCGGCTGGCCGAACGACGGCCAGGTGCTGGCCGCGAACCGGCCGATCCGCGTCTGGTTCGGCCTGCGCAACATGGGTGTGGCGCCGAAGGGCGTCAAGTTTCCGAACACGGGGCACCATCACCTGCTGATCGACGCGGCGACCCCGGGACCCGGCGTCGAGATCCCCAGCGACCGCAACCACTTGCACTTCGGCGCCGGCGAGACGGAGACGACGATCGAGCTGCCGCCCGGGCGGCACACGCTGCAGCTGGTCATGGGCGACGAGCGGCACGTCACGTTCGATCCGTCCGTCGCATCCAGGAAAATCACCGTCACCGTCAAATGAGCCGCGAACTCCAGCACGCTGCCGTTGTCTCAGTTAGATGGATAAATCTGGACGATAAATTCGTCCGCAAGGATGACGAGGCGATGGAACCGGCACCGGACGCACCTGCGACACCTGCCCCGCCCGCGGCACCGGCGCCCGCAGCCACGACGGCGCCGGCGGGCGGCGCGAGCGCCTATCTCGAGCTGCTCGGCAACCGCGAGGCCCGGTCGCGCCTGTTCCCGCTGCACGATGAAGTCGTGATCGGGCGCGACCGCCAGGATGCGCTCGCGTCCGACCAGTTCGTCTGCGTGCCGCTGCACACGATCAGCCGGCGCCATGCGCGCATGCGCCGGCGCGGCTCCGCGTGGTCGGTCGAAGACCTGCATTCCTCGAACGGCACCTTCGTCAACGCCGAACGCCTGCTGCCCGGCACATGGCGCGAACTGCACGACGGCGACGAGCTGGCGCTCGCCTCCACGCAGTTCATCTTCCGCTCGCTGACCGCGCCGGACGCGTCCGCCATGCCCACGGTGATCCGCTCATCCCTCGACGCCACCCAGTACGCGCCCTCGCCGCTGTCCGCGCCCCTGCCCGCGGCCGACCCGCGCGATGCGCCGCGCGGCGAGCTCGAAAAGTCCGTGCTCAAGCTGCATGCGATGGCCCAGGTCAGCATCGCGCTGGGCGCCGTCACCGACCGCGCGACGCTGACCGAGAAGATCATGAACTTCATCTTCGACCTGTTTCCGCTGGCCGAACGGGCGTTCATCCTGCTGCGCCAGAACGAGCGCGATCCGCCCGTGCCGGTGGCGGCGCGGCGCCGCAACGGCACCGTCGAGGATCCCGGCCAGGCGCGGCTGTCGCACACGATCGTCGCCGAGGTGCTCGGTAAAAAGCACGCCATCCTGTCCGTCGACACGCTGGCCGACCGCCATTTCGCGGCGCAGGATTCGATCGTCGCGCAGGCGATCCGCAGCGTCATGTGCGCGCCGCTGATCGTCGGCGACGAAGTGCTGGGGCTGATCCAGGTGGACAGCTCGTCCGACCCGCGCGCGTTCCAGGAGGCCGACCTCGAACTGCTGACGGGCGTGTGCGCCGAGACCGCCGTGGCGCTGAAGAATTTCCAGTTATATTCCGACATCGAGCGCCTGCTCGACGGGTTCGTGCGCGCCTCCGTGCAGGCGATCGAGGAACGCGACCCCGTCACGGCCGGCCACTCGTTCCGCGTGGCGAGCTACGCCGAGCGCCTCGCGACGACGCTGGACCGCGCGGCCGACCCGCAGCTGCGCCGCATCGCTTTTACGCGCGAGCAGCTGCGCGAGATCCGCTATGCGGCGTTGCTGCACGACTTCGGCAAGGTCGGCGTGCGCGAACACGTGCTGCGCAAGGAAAAGAAGCTGCACCACGCCGACATGCGCCTGCTGGAGCAGCGTTTCCGCTATGCGCGCGCCTGCCTGGAATGCCAGGCCTACCGCACGCTGGCGCAGCGCCACCTCGACGAGGGCTGGAGCGCGGGCGCGTTCCGCCGCGAAAAGGAGCGCATGGAAGCCGAGCTGGCAGAGGAAGCGGTGCGCCTGGACGGCTTCCTCGCGACGATCCGCAGCGCCAACGAGCCGGCCGTCTCGCGCACGCGTACGCTGCCCGACCTGCGCGACATCGTCCACTACGGCTGCCACGATCCGGACGGGCTGCCGCTGGCACTGCTGGACGACCAGGAAGTGGCCGCACTGAGTATCGCCAAGGGGTGCCTGACGCCGGACGAGCGGCGCCAGATCGAGGAGCACGTGGTCGATTCGTACGCGTTCCTTGTCCTGATCCCGTGGACGCGCGACCTGGCCGGCGTGCCCGCGATCGCGCATGGCCACCACGAAAAGCTGGACGGTTCCGGCTATCCGTCCGGCCTGGCCGGTGCGCAGATCAGCATCCAGACGCGCATCCTGACGATCTGCGACATCTATGACGCGCTCACGGCCGGCGACCGGCCGTACAAGAAGGCCATGCCGGTGGAGCAGGCGCTGGACCTGATGCACGAGGAATGCGATGCCGGGCACATCGACGGCCGCCTGTTCCAGGCGTTCGTCGACGCGCGGGCATGGCAGGCCCGGCCGGCGGGGTGAGCCATGCGCACGTTTTCTGCCTGGATCGTCGCCATGCTCCTGCTGCTCGCCGGCTGCGCCGACACGCGCATGCGCCCGTACGCGCAGCCGTCCGTACCCGCCAGGACGGCGTGGGCGAACTCGGCCAGCCTGCCGCTGTCGAAGACGGAACTGATCGTGCCGGACTGGTGGCGCGAATTCCACGACCCCTACCTCGACGGCCTGGTCAGCCGCGCCCTGGCCGGCAACTTCGACCTGGCGGTGCTCGCCGCGCGCATCGGCGTGGCGGACGCGCAGATCGCGGAAGCGCGCGCCGGCGCCCTGCCGACCCTGGACGCGGGCGCCGGGGCCAGCTTCGAAAAGAGCACCGGGCAGCCCTTCGTCAAACAGTTCAACCTGGCCACGCAGACCAACTGGGACATCGACATCTGGGGCAAGGTCGAAAAGGGCGTGCAGGCGCAGCAGGCGGCATTCTCCGCCACCGAAGCGGACTGGCGCGCCGGCTACCTGAAGCTCGTGGCGGACGTGTCGACGACCTACTTCCAGATCCTGCAGTTCGACGAGCAGATCGACCAGCAGCGCGGCGCGCTCGCGAAAAACCGCGATATCCTGGCCACGTACCGGGCCATGGAACAGAACGGCCTGCTGCCGCACACGCGCGTGCTGCAGCAATCGGCCGAGGTCAACCGCCTCGGCACGGACCTGATCGAACTGCAGCGCCTGCGCGCATTGGCGGCGAACGCGCTGGCCACCCTGATCGGCGTGCCCGCCGGCGATCTGCACGTCGCGCCCGGCCGCCTGCAGGAACGGGTGCGGGTACCGGAGGTGCCGGCGGGATTGCCGGCGCAGCTGCTCAAGCGCCGCCCCGACGTCGTCGCCGCCGAGTACCGCGTGCTGGAAGCGTACGACCTGACGGGGCAGGCCAAGCTGGCGCAGCTGCCATCGATCAGCCTGACCGGACGCGGCGGCACGTCCAGCTTCGCGCTGTCGACGCTGCTCAAGTCTTTCACGTTCGGCCTGCTGCCCAGCATTAACTTCCCGATCTTCGATCCGGGCGTGAAGGCGCACGTGCACACGAGCGAGGCGCAGACGCGGGTGGCCGAGCAGGCCTATCGCCAGACCGTGATGGCCGCGTTCGAGGACGTCGAGAACGCGCTCGTCAACCTCGACGCGCACCGCAGGCAGCGCGCCGAGCTGCAGCAGCAGGTCGACCAGCTGCGCCTCGTCGCGACGACGACGGATGCGCAGCGCAAGGAAGGCGTGGTGTCGCAGCTGGAAGTATTCGAGACGGAGCGGTCGCTGCTGGGCGCCCAGCTGGCGCTGCTCGCCAACCAGCAGCAGATCCTGTCCGATACGGTAACGCTGTACAAGGCGCTGGGCGGCGGCTGGCCGCCGGTGGAGGTCGCCGATGCGGCGCGCCATTGACATCGAACGGGCGGCCGATGGCGCCTGACCAGGCTCTCGTGAACAAGGTGCAGGCGCCGTCCGCCGGGCGCGTCGGGATCGTGCTCGAACCGCTGAGCCACCCGGCGCTCGGACCGCTCGCGATCGACGACGGCCTGTTCGCCATCGGCCGGACCGAGCAGCCGTTCGCCGCCTGGCCGCCCGACACGGTGGCCGATCTGTCGCGCCGCCACGCGCGCGTCTTCGTCGAAGGCGGCGATGCCTATCTGGCCGACCTGGGCAGCAAGAACGGCACCACCGTCAACGGCGTGCCCGTGCATCAGACGATCGTGCGGCTGCACGACGGCGACGAAGTCGGCTTCGCGCGCGTGCTCGCGTACCGGGTGCGCCTGCAGAGCGCGCCGCCGGCCGCCACGCCCGCCGCAGCGTCCCCGCGTTTGGCCAGCTTGACGCTCGAACCGGAGCGCGCCGACCTCGGGCTGGAGACGATCGTCGTCACCCGTTTCCCTTTCCTGATCAGCAAGGTCGACGACACGTTCGCGCGCTATCGCGACCGCGATCCGCATCAGGTCGGCTATCTGTCGCGCCGCCACGCGCACGTCTTCCTCAGGGGCGGCGTCCCCTATGTGGAAGACCTGGGCAGCACCAACGGCACGTTCATCGGCGCGGTCCGGCTCGACGAACACGCGCACGCGCTCGAGGAAGGCGACGTGCTGGCGTTCGGCGGCCATCACTTTGTCTACCGCGTGCATCTGCAATGGGAACAGGGCGGACCCGAGCCGACCGTCACCCGGGTCGCGCAGCCGGCCACGACGCCCGGCGCGGCCGATGCGGCGGGTGCGGCGGACATGCCGGCGGATCACACGACCTTCGTGGCGTCCGCCGGCTCCTTCCTCGACATCTTTTGTGCCGACCAGGCCGCCGCGCAGGACGACGAGGTGAATCCCGCCGGGATGGCGCCTGCCGACGCGGGGGAGGCCGCCCCGCCGCAGGGGGCGCGCGGCAAGGCGGCGCTGATGGCGGCCGCCCTGCTGGACGCGCTGGGCGCGGCCGGCGACGCCGACCACCGCGCGCGCCTGCGCCGCTGGTTCGGGGCGCTGGCCGGCGTGACGCTGGCGTTCGTGCTGCTGGCGTACCTGGCCGGGGCGCCGCAGCGGGCATTGCAGGGCCTCGTCGACGGCGGCGATTTCGCCACCGCCGCCCGGCTGGCCGGCGACCGGCTGGCGCGCGATCCGGACAATGCCGAACTGAAGGCGCTCGGCACGGAGGCGCTGTTCAAGGCCGAGTTGCCGCCATGGATGGCGGACCTGAAGGCGGGCCGCCACGAGCGCGCCGCCGCAGGCGTGGCGCGCATGCGCGCACTGGCCCGCAACAATGCCGACGCCCGCCCGCTGGTCGAGGAAGTCGCCTGGGTCGGCGCCGTGGAGCGGTTCGCGCACGCACGCGGCGGGGCCGAGGCGCCGCTGCGCGACGCGGCCGACGGCGCGCGCGTGCGCCGGCTGCTGCGCCAGTGGCAGGACGACCAGTCCGCGCACCAGCGCGCGTTCGCGACCATCTCGGCGTACGTGCCGGCGTTCCGCGACACGTATGCGCGCGCGGCCAGCGACCTGCGCAAGCTGGCGCTCGTGGCCGGCAACCGGGGAGACGAGGATGGCGACGCTCGATAAGACCGGCGGCCACGCGGCGGACGATCGCGCAGCGGGCCGGCCGCGCACGCCGGGTGCGCTGCTCGGCGCGCTGGAAGACCACAGCGACGAAGGCATCGGCATCCTGACCGCGGCGCCGTCGCGCACTATCCACCTGGCGATCTACACGATGGTCGCGCTCGTGCTGGCCGGACTCGCGTGGTCGTTCTTCGGCCGCGCCGACGTGCTGGTCTCGGCGCCGGGCACCCTCGTGCCGGCATCCGAAGTGCGCCGGCTGTACGCGCCGATCGACGGCGAACTGGCCAACATCTACATCGCCGAGGGCCAGCCCGTGCTCAAGGGCGACGTGGTGGCACGGCTGTACGCGCGCGGCGCCATCGAGGCCGCGCGGAATGCGCTGGAGGCGCGCCTGAAGCTGGAGGACGCCGAGCGCGAGTGGAAGGAATTCCCGCAAAAGAAAGCGCTGCTGGACGGGCGCGTGGCGGCGCTCAAGGAAGCGATGGAGACCGAGGAACGCCAGCACGCGCGCCGCCTGGCGGAGGGCACGAGCCGGCTCGTCGAAGGCCAGCGCGCGCAGGCGCAGGAAGCGCGCACGAACCTCGCCGATGCGCGCCGTGCCCGCGATGCCGCGCGCGACGAGGCGGCCAAGTACGAGCGCCTGTTCGCGCTGCCCGGTGGCGGCGGCGTGTCGCAGCTGCAGGTGGAGAGCAAGAAGAACGCGCTGCAGGCGGCCGAGAACGCCGTGCGCGTGGCCGAATCGCGCGCGAGCGAACTGACGGCGCGCCAGGGCCAGGAAACGACGCAGGCCCAGGCGCAGCTGGAAACGAGCGGCCAGCAGCTGACCAGCCTGCGCCTGCAGTACGAAGCGGCCGCGCGTGAAGCGACCAACGTCGAGGAAAAGCTGCGGCTGCAAGTGCAGACGGCGCGGCTGGTGGCGGACGCGGCCTCGCGCATCCAGTTCGAGAACATCGACAAGGACAATTTTTTACGCATCCTCGCGCCGGTGGACGGCGTGATCACGGACGTGACGTCGACGCAGCCGGGCGACAAGATCCAGGCCAACACGCCGCTGGGCGGCATCGTGCCGAAGAGCACGCGGCCCATCCTGAAAATCGAGATCGCCGAGCAGGACCGCGCCTTCCTGCGCGAAGGCCTGCCGGTGCAACTGAAATTCAACGCCTTTCCGTACCAGCGCTACGGTATCGTCAAGGGCACGCTGCAGACCATCGCGCCGGCGACACGGGTCTCGGCGCAGACCCGGCAACCCGTGTACGAAGGCCGCATCGCCCTCGAGCGCGACCATTACACGGTGGGCGACACCTCGTACCCCTTGCGCTACGGGATGACCGCGAATGCCGAGATCGTCGTGCGCAAGCGCCGCCTGATCGACCTCGCGTTCGATCCGTTCCGCCAGATCGGCGGCTGAGGCGCCACGTCCGGCGTCATCGCCGTCATCGACGCCGTTGCGGCCGGCCGCGGCATGCCGGCAACGCCTGCGCTCAGCCGGTCGGCAACTGCGGTATGATGGCGCTTGCCGTTTCACCTGCCACAAGCCCACAAGCCCACGAGCCGCGAACGCCGACAACACGCATGCGCCGCCTGATCCTCATCATCCTGCTGCTGGTCTATCCATTCCAGGTCGCCCTGGCCGTGGCGGACAAGTGCTGCGCGATGACGCCGGCCGGCGTGACCCACCACAGCGTGACGGCCGGCAACGGCGCGACGGCCGCGCAGCCCGTGTTCGTGGCCGACGACGACGGCGCCGCGCTCGCCGATCCGCACTGCGCGGCCTGCTCGTTCGGCCACACGGCCTGCCTGCCGGCGCCGTTCATCGTGATTCCTGCCGAGCGTCGGCAGGCGGTCGACATCGCCTTCTTCCCGCCCTACCTGACCGCGCCGCCGGCCGGCCGTCCCGAACGTCCCCAGTGGTCCGCCGCCGCCTGACCCGCGCGCGGTTTCCTTCACGGGCCCGATTGCCCGATTTTCCCCCGCGCGCCTGACATTCACCATCAGGAGCCTCGCCGAACCGTCGCGCGCAGACGACGCGCAGCCGGTTTTCGACGCTCCGACTCAGGAGCACGCATGAACACAACCAGACATCTGGCGGTGCTTGTCGTCGCATCCGCATTGGCATGGCGCTGCGGCGCCGAACCGATGCGTGCTGCGGCGCCGGCCGCCCCCATCGATTTACAGTCGGCGATCGCGCTCGCCCTCGACCAGCCCGCCGTGCGCGCGGCGTCGCACGAAGCCGCGGCCACCGACGCGCTGGTCGCGCAGGCCGACCGCCTGCCGAACCCGACGCTGTCCTGGCAGCGCGAAGGCCAGCAGCCCGGCTTGCGCACGACCACCGTGCAGATCGCCCAGCCGATCGAACTCGGCGGCAAGCGCGGCGCGCGCGTCGCCCTTGCGCGCGGTGCCGCCGCACTGGCGGACGGCGACCGGCTGGCGCAGCGCCAGGCCGTGCGCGCCGACGTCATCGCCGCCTATTACGCTGTCCTCGTGGCCGGCCACCGGCTGGCCGTGGCGCAGGCGTCGATGGCGCTTGCGCGCAAGACCGCCGACGTGACCGCCCGGCGCGTCGCGGCCGGCAAGATTTCGCCGATCGACGCCACGCGCGCGCGCCTCGCGCTGGTGGACGCCGACACGGCGCACAACGGGGCCGCTGCCGCGCTGGCCATCGCGCGCACGACGCTGGGCGCGCTGACGGGCCTGCCGGCGGATGCCCTTGTGCTGGTGGACGACGGCGACCGGTTGCCCGAGCCGGAGCCGCTCGCGGCCCTGCTGGCGCGGACGGACGACAGCGCCGCCCTGCGCCGCGCCCGCGGCCAGCTCGCGGCGCGCCAGGCCCAGGTAGACGTCGAGCGCGCCGCGCGCGTGCCGGACGTCACGCTGTCCGTCGGCACGCAGCGCGACGACCAGGCCGGCCGCCGCCAGGCCGTCGTCGGCCTGTCCGTGCCGCTGCCGCTGTTCAACCGCAACGCGGACGCCCTGCGCGCCGCGCTGCGCCGCACCGACCAGGCCGGGGACGAACTGGCCGCCGCCGCGACGGCAACGACAGCGGCGCTGACGAGCGCGCACACGCGCTACGTGAGCGCGCGGCGCGAAGCGCAGCTATTGCGCGACGACGTCGTGCCGAATGCACAGGCCGCGTACGAGCAGACCCTGAAAGGTTTTGAATACGGCAAGTTTTCCTTCCTGGACGTCGAAAGCGCCCAGCGCACGTGGTACGGGGCGCAGGCGCGCCAGTGGGACAGCGTGGAAAACGCCTGGCGCGCCTGGGCCGACATCGAACGCCTCGCCGGCGCCACCGCCACCGAACAACGCACACGGAACTGACATGAACAAGAAACAGACACTGGCGATCGCGCTCCTGTGCGCGCTCGCCCTCCTCCTCGCCGGCCTGATGCTCATGACCCGCAAGGGAACGGAACCGGCCGCGGCGCAGGATGCGCACGGCCACGACGACCGCGGCGCGGCCGCCGA
>Ga0308166_1003408_pt1 | contig 13536 bp, 10 predicted proteins | sample PhyCR2_2_FD_202137 | JGI IMG/M metagenome (GOLD analysis project Ga0308166, IMG submission 202137) | Phyllosphere microbial communities from UC Gill Tract Community Farm, Albany, California, United States - DLSLCC.R2 | ecosystem: Host-associated > Plants > Phyllosphere > Unclassified | place... | reverse complement strand
CGGCATCTCGGCGCCGGGCGACATAAACGATATAAACGATTTATCCATCCGACTTTTTTGGAGAACACATCATGATGAAAAACGGCCTGGCAGGTCTGATGAAGCAGGCGCAAGCCATGCAGGACAACATGAAGAAGGCGCAGGAGCAGCTGGCGCTGATCGACGTCGAAGGGCAGTCGGGCGCGGGCCTGGTGAAGGTCGTCATGAGCTGCAAGAACGACGTCAAGCGCGTGTCGATCGACCCGTCGCTGCTGGGCGACGACCGCGACATGCTGGAAGACCTGGTCGCCGCCGCGTTCAACGACGCCGTGCGCAAGGCCGAAGCCACCGCGCAGGAAAAGATGAGCGGCCTGACCGCCGGCATGCCGCTGCCCCCGGGCTTCAAGATGCCGTTCTGATGTTCATCGTCACTCTGACGTACACGGCCCCGCTCGAGCGCATCGACGCCTGCCTGGAAGCGCACCGCGCCTGGCTGGGCGAGCAGTATGCGCGCGGGCTGTTCCTGATGTCGGGCCCGAAGACGCCGCGCGACGGCGGCATCATCATCGCCCATGCCGCGAGTCGCGCCGAGCTCGATGCCGTGCTGCGCGACGATCCGTTCGCGCAGGCCGGCGTCGCGGCTTACGCGATCACCGAGTTCGTGCCCACCATGACCGCCGAGGCATTGTCCGCCTGGCGCGCGGCGTAGTCTTCGGAGACCCCATGTCCAAATCGCTCGACTTTCTCACCGAGGCCTTGCGCCGCCTGCCGGGCGTCGGGCCGAAGTCGGCGCAGCGCATGGCGTTCCACCTGCTGCAGCACGACCGCGAAGGCGCGGCCATGCTGTCGCGCGCGTTGTACCAGGCCGTCGACGCCGTGCATCACTGCGCGATGTGCAATACCTTCTCGGAGACCGAGATCTGCGACCTGTGCGCCGATGCGGAGCGCGACCACGCGCTGCTGTGCGTCGTCGAGACGCCGGCCGACCAGATGATGATCGAGCAGACCCTGACCTGGAAGGGCCTGTACTTCGTGCTGATGGGACGGCTGTCGCCGCTGGACGGCATCGGCCCCAAGGACCTGCACCTGGAAAAGCTGGTGAACCGCGCCAACGACGGCACGGTGAGGGAAGTGGTGCTCGCCACGAATTTCACCAACGAGGGCGAAGCGACCGCCCATTACATCAGCGAAATGCTGAAGGCGCGCGGCCTGAAGGTCAGCCGGCTCGCGCGCGGCGTCCCCGTCGGCGGCGAGCTCGAGTACGTGGACGCGGGCACCATCGCGCGCGCCATGCTCGACAGGCGCAGTGCATAATGGGCCTCCCCACAAGGGAGCCCGACCTTCGTCGCGCACGGCAATGACAGCGCTGCCCCTGACGGGCAGCGGCCGTCATGAGTGCATGCGTGCGCCTCGTGGCGCCGGCCCGACAGCCGCCGCCTGAGTCGTGACTGTGGCGGGCACCCGCAGCGAGCGGTGTCCGCTTGAGAGTGCGCAAACCCGACGCACCGGCTACGCTGCTATCGTGGGGATACTTTGACCGGATCCCAAGCATGCACCTCGTCGATATCACGATGTTTTACGCCGCCGAAGGAGGCGGCGTCAGCACGTACCTGAATGCCAAGGCGCACTGGCTGGCACGGCGCAGCCGCGTCCGGCACACGATCATGAGCTCGAACGTGGAGACATGCGACGATGCGGTGCCCGCGCTCGTCAAGATCCCGTCCGCCGGCCTGCCGGGGTTCCACGGCTTTCGCATGCCGCTGTCGGTCGCGGGGCCGGCGCGCCTGCTCGAGTCCGTGCGGCCCGACCTCGTCGAGGCGGGCGACGCCGGCCATTGCGCCTGGGCCGCGCTGCGCATGCGCAAGCGCTACGACATCCCCGCCGTCGCGTTCTACCACTCCGACCTGCCGCGTCTCGTGCAGCCGCGCTTCGGCCACTGGATCGCGCGCGGCACGTGCCGCTACCTTGCCAACCTGTACCGCCAGTTCGACCTCGTGCTGGCGCCCAGCCGGGTAATGGTGCAGCAGCTGGACGCCATCGGCGTGCACGGCGCCGTGCACCAGCCGCTCGGCATCGACAGCAGCGTGTTCCGTCCACAGCGCCGCGACGACACGCTGCGCGAACACCTCGACCTCGATCCGGACGCGCGCCTGCTCGTGTACGCGGGTCGCTTCACGCCGGAAAAGAAGCTGGACGTCCTGATGGCGGCCGTGCGCAAGCTCGGCGCGCCGTATCACCTGATCCTCGTCGGCGGGGGCGCCGCGCTGCCGCCGTGCGAGCGTGTCACCCACATTCCGTTCCGGCGCGACCAGCGCCAGCTGGCGCGCCTGCTGGCCAGCTGCGACCTGCTCGTGCATCCTGGCGATTGCGAGACCTTCGGCCTGATCGTGCTCGAAGCGATGGCCTGCGGCCTGCCGGTCGTGGCGACGAACAAGGGCGGCGTGGCCGAACTGGTCGACGCGGAAACAGGTATCCTGGCCGAGCCGAACAGCGTCGACAGCCTGGCCGGCGCCATCGACGCCATCTTCGAGCGCGACCTGGAACGCATGGGCCGCGCGGCGCGCCGCAAGGCCGTCGAACGCTACGACTGGAACGAGATCCTGCCGCAGGTGATTGGCCGCTACAACGCCCTGCTGGGCGGCCATTCTCCGGTGGCGCACGACGCGGACAACGAGCAGGAGCGCATGTATGTCACAAATCCTTATGCCGACTGAGCCGGGCGATCCGAACGCGGCGCCGGCCGCGGACCCCGGCACGGCCGCGGCGGGACCGATGCTGTGCGTGTCGATCCACGACGTGGCGCCGGCCACGTGGTCCGACTGCCTACGTCTCGTGCAGGCCGTGCGCGCCGTGGCGGACATCCCGTTGACCTGGCTCGTCGTGCCGCACTATCACTTCCGTCCCGAGCAGTCGCCAGGGATGGAAGCCTGCCTGAACGTGGCGCTCGAGCGCGGCGACGAACTGGCGCTGCACGGCTACAGCCATCTCGACACGGAGGCGGGCGGCGGCGGCCTCTCGGCCCGCTTCCTGCGCAACGTCTACACGCGGCGCGAAGGCGAGTTCGCGGCGTTGACGGAAGCCGAGGCGCGCCGCCGCCTGGAACTGGGCCTGGAATGGTTCGCCGCGCGCGGCTGGACGCCGTCCGGCTTCGTACCGCCGGCCTGGCTGCTGGGCGAGGGCGCCTGGCGCGCGCTGCGCGATGCACCGTTCGCGTACACGACGACATTCAGCCATTTCCACTGCCTGCCGGGCGGGCAGGAGCGCGCGGCGGCCGCGGGTGCAGAACGCGGCAGCATGCCGTTCATGCAGGCCCGCGGCAACGGCGCGGCGTCGACGGCGCGGCCGCATCCGGCGACGGTCCCCGCCGACCGCGCGCGCATGCGGGCCGCATCCCGGGACGCTCGGACGTACCAGGCCGAGGCCGGCGCCAGCATTCAGTCGGGCAACGGCGGATACGGCGGCGGCAACGCCGGCAATGGCGGCGCGCACGGCGCGGGAATGGGCAGCGTACAGAACGGCCAGGGCAACCAGTCCGGGCAGGGCAGCCTGAACCGGCAGTTCGACGCCAGCGGCTGGCGTGATGCCGCCGGCAGCGGCACGGGCGGCGGCTCGGACGCCGGCCCCGGCGCCCGCACCGGCAGCGGATACGACGCGGGCGACGGGCCACGGCAACTGCGGGATCAGCCGCCGAGCCCGACCCCGAACCAGAACCCGAACGCGAATGAGCGGCACGCCCAGCACGTCTGGCACGCCGAGCAACATCTGCTCGCGCAGAACAACCGCCGCGGCACGCACGCCATCCTCTCGCCGTCGCTCGTGTATGCGGCGCGCAACCGCAGCGGACGCATCCTGTCGCGTCACGTCGCCGATGCCACGGCCGCGATGCTGGCGCGCTCGCCGCTCGTACGCTTCAGTTTGCATCCGCCGGATGCGCGCTACCCGGAACTCGTCCGCCACATCCAGCACGTGCTCGAACGCCTGCTGGAGCAGCGCGAGGCCGTCACGAAGGCGGAGTTCGCGCGCCGCGTTGCCGCCGGTCTCACCAGTACGGGTCGCGCCAGCCCCGCCAATAGCCCGGACCCCAGCCGTAATAGCCCGGCCCATAGCGCTGCAGATCGTACTTCGTACTCAGATTGACGACGCAGTTGCGCCAGGGGTCCGACTGCACGGCATAACCCAGGCGGCTGCAGGCCGGGCCGTAGATCGCCATCATCTGCGCGACGTCGGCCTGCGCCTGCGCGGTGCGTTGCTCCTGCGTCGTACAGCCGCTCAGGAACACACTCAGGGAAGCGCACAAGCAAGCGCACAGGTAAGCGCACAGGCCAGCAAACCCGCGGGCACACACGCATGCCGGTACGCGTATCGTGAACCAGCGCATCATGGCTCCTCCTTCGTGGTTGTCCGCACGCGTCCAGCGCGCATGCAATCAGCTTAGGAGACGCCGCCGGTCCGCCATCAAGCCTGCTCAATCGCGCCCGCGGAACCATCGCGGCCTGCAATGGTCGGCAGCTCGCCGCCGCGTGAATTTTCTGGCAAGATTCCCTTTTTTCCTGAGGGACGCGGGCATGGGACAACGTGGATGGCGCAAGTGGGGGCGGCGGGGCGCGGCCGGGGTCGTCGTACTGGCGGTGCTCGGCGCGGGCGGCGGCTGGCTGGCGTTGCGCGCGAGCCTGCCGCAACTCGATGGCGAGCATCGTTCGGCGCTGCTGTCGGCGCCGGTGACGGTGGTGCGCGACGCGAACGGCGTACCGACGATCAGCGGCGCGAGCCGGATCGACGTCGCCTACGCCACCGGCTTCGTGCACGGCCAGGAGCGCTTTTTCCAGATGGACCTGCTGCGCCGCAGCGCCGCCGGCGAGCTGGGCGAGCTGTTCGGCGCGAAGGCGCTGCCGCTCGACCGCGCGCACCGGCTGCACCGCTTCCGCGCCCGCGCGCAAGCCGTCCTGCAGCGCCTGACGCCGGCCGAACGCGCGCTGCTGGAACGCTACGCCGCCGGCGTCAACGACGGCATCCAGGCGCTGCATGCGCGCCCGTTCGAATACCTGCTGAGCGGGGCGACGCCGCGGCCGTGGACACCCGCCGATTCGCTGCTGGCCATGTGGGCCATGTATTTCGATTTGCAGGGTAGCCAGGAACCGCGCGACCTCGCGCGCGGCTGGCTCGCCGCGCATGCCGACCCTGCCCAGCTGGCCTTCCTGCTGCCGGAAGCGACGGCGTGGGACACGCCGCTCGACGCGCCCGCCGTTGCCCTCGCGGCAACGCCGATTCCCGCCACGGCGCCGGCCTGGTGGGGCCGCAAGGAGGCGGTGCCGGCGCGCCAGGTGGCCGGCGTCGCGTTCACGGACTCGGTCGGCAGCAACAATTACGCCATCGCCGGCACGCGCACGGCGAACGGCGCCGCGATCGTCTCGGACGACATGCACCTCGGCCTGCAACTGCCGAACACGTGGTACCGCCTGGCGCTGCGCTTCCCGGACGAGCACGGCCAGCCGCGCCGCGTCGTCGGCGTGAGCTTGCCGGGGTCGCCGCCGGCCGTCGTCGGCAGCAACGGCCACGTGGCGTGGGCCTTCACGAACAGTTATGCCGACACGCTCGACCTGGTGCGCCTCGGCACCGACGCCGCCCACCCGGGCCAGGTGCGCACGCCGGCCGGCTGGGAAACGCCGGTAGCGCACACGGAAACGCTGCGCGCGAAAGGCGCGCCGGACGAGATCTTGACCGTGCTGGAGACGAGCCTCGGCCCGATCCGCACGGTCGCCGGCACGCAGTACGCGGTGCACTGGGTCGCGCACGAGCCCGGCGCGCTCAACCTGGGCCACATGCAGCTGGAGTCGGCCACGACCCTCGACGAGGCGCTGGCCGCGGCCGCCGCCGACGGCATCCCGGCGCAGAACGTCGTCCTCGGCGACGAGCGCGGCAACATCGCCTGGACCATCGCCGGCGCGCTGCCGCGGCGCGCGCAGGGCGGCACGGCGACGTCGTTCCCGCTCGCGTTCGACGGTCCCGTGCCGACGTGGAGCGGCCTGCTCGCGCCCGCGCAGCATCCGCGCGTCGTGAACCCGGCGGGCGGCCAGCTCGTGACGGCGAACAGCCGCCAGCTGGCGGGTGCGGACGCGCCGACGCTCGGCGACGGCGGCTTCGACATGGGCGCGCGCGTGAACCAGTTGAGCGGCAACGTCGGCCGCCTGGGTGCGCGGACGGACGTGCCGGCCGCGTTCGGGGCGGCGCTCGACGACCGCGCGCTGTTCATCGGCACCTGGCGCGAGCGGGCCCTGGGCGCGCTGGACGCGGGCGCGCTGGCGAACCACCCGCAGCGCGCCGAGTTCCGGCGCCTGCTGGCGACGAGCTGGGACGGGCACGCGAGCCCGGGTTCGGTGGGCTACCGGCTGGCACGCCAGTTCATGTGGTCACTGCAGGAGCTGCTGTTCGGCGGCGTCGACGCGGAGCTGGCGAAGCTGGATCCGAAGGCCAGCATCGCGACTGCGACGGCGCGCTGGCCGGCCGTCGTCGCGCGCCTGCTGGACGAGCGCCCCGCCGCATGGCTGCCGGCCGGCTATGCCAGCTGGCGGGACGTGCAGCTGGCCGCCGTCGACCGCGCCATCGCGGCACTGACGAAGGACGGCACGCCGCTCGCGCAGGCGACGTGGGGGCAGAGGAACACGGCGGCGATCGCGCACCCGTTCACGATCGCGCTGCCGGCGCTGCGCCTCTGGCTGAGCGCGCCGCCCGACGCGTTGCCGGGCGACGGCAACATGCCGCGCGTGGCGGGGCCGAAGTTCGGCCAGTCGGAACGCCTGACGGTGGCGCCGGGGCACGAGGAAGAAGGGCTGTTCGACATGCCGGGCGGGCAGAGCGGGCATCCGCTGTCGCCGTACTTCCTGAAGGGGCACGCCGATTGGGTGCAGGGGAAGACGACGCCGCTGCTGCCGGGGGCGGCGGTGCATACGCTGACGTTCACGAAGTAGAGACGCACGTCGTCCCTGCGCAGGCAGGGACCCGATTTTGCGTACCACACACGCTGAACTTGGGTCCCCGCCAAGGCGGCGGGCTAGTCCGGGGACGACGGCGTTATCGCGACTTAAGCTCGGAAGCGGGCACCAGCTATCGCCCCGACATCGGCACCCACAGCTTCTGCAGCATCCCCGTCACCGCCTCCGCCGGCGCCGGCCGGCCGAGGTAGAAGCCCTGCACCAGGTCGCAGCCGTATTCCTCGAGCAGGCCGAGCTGCTCGACCGTTTCCACGCCCTCCGCGACGACGATCATCTTGAGGCCGTGCGCCATCGCGATGATGGCGCGCGTGATCGCGGCGTTCTCGGAATCCTGCGGCAGGCCGCTGATGAAGCTGCGGTCGATCTTGAGGGCGCGCGCGTCGAAGCGCTTCAGGTAGTTCATCGACGAGTAGCCCGTACCGAAGTCGTCGATCGACATCATGACGCCGATGGCGCGCAGCTGCTCCAGCGTGGCCAGCGTCGCGCGCGCGTCGTCCATCAGCGTGCTTTCCGTGAGTTCCAGTTCGAGCAGGCGCGGATCGAGTCCGGTGTCCTGCAGCGCGGACAGCACGATCTGCGACAGGTTATCGTCCTTGAACTGCTTGGCCGACAGGTTGACCGCCATGCGCACCGGCCGGCGCGCCAGCTTCTGCCAGTGGCGCGCCTGGCTGCAGGCTTGGCGCAGTACCCATTCGCCGATCGGCACGATCAGGCCCGTTTCTTCGGCGAGCGGGATGAATTCCCCCGGTGGCACGATGCCGCGTTCGGCGTGGCGCCAGCGCACCAGCGCTTCCACGCCGACGATCTCGGACGAGCGCACGTCGAGCTGCGGCTGGTACAGCAGGTACAGTTCGTCGTTCTGCAGCGCGCGGCGCAGGCCGACTTCCAGCTTCACGTGGCTCATGATCTGCATCGTCAGCGACGACGAATACAGCTTGGCGTTGTTCTTGCCGCAGTTCTTGGCGTGGTACATCGCGGTGTCGGCGAATTTCAGCAGCGAGGTCGAATCGTCGCCGTCCTCGGGGAACAGCGAGATGCCGATGCTGGCCGTGACGAAGATCTCGTTGCCGTCGATGATGAACGAGCGGCGCATGGCGTCCTTCACGCGGTGCGCCACGGCGAGGGCGTGTTCGACGCGTTCCAGGTCGGGAATCAGGATCGTGAATTCGTCGCCGCCCAGGCGCGCGAGGTTGGTCGCTTCGGTGGGGCCGCCGTCCACGCGCGGCACGAGGTCGCCGCGCGACAGCAGGTCGTTCGGGCGGATCGTCTCGCGCAGGCGATCCGATACCTGCTGCAGCAGCTGGTCGCCGACGTCGTGGCCGAGCGTGTCGTTGATGCGCTTGAACGCATCGAGGTCCATGAACAGCACCGCGAATTTCTTGTTGCCGACCTTCGAGCGCTGCAGCTCGCGTTCCAGCGTTTCCAGGAACGCCTGGCGGTTCGGGATGCCCGTCAGGCTGTCGCAGTAGGCCAGGCGGCGGATCTGCTCCTCGGCACGCTTGCGTTCGCTGATGTCGCGCACGAGTCCCAGCACTTCGTCCGCGCCGGTGGCGACGAGGCGGGCTTCGAAGTGGTGGGTCTCGTTCGAGCGCACCAGTTCGTATTCGACCGAGCGCACCTGGTGCACGTGCAGGGCCATGCCGACTTCCTCCAGCAGGCGGTCGGCGATGTCGCGCGGCAGCACCTCGGCGACGTGGCGGCCGACGACCTGGTCGCCCGCGTCCGCGCCGGCGCCGCGCGCGTGCCGCGCCGGGCCTTCGCGCCCCGGTTCGTAATCGAGGTAGACGCCGTCGCGCGACATGCGGAAGAACGTGTCCGGAATGGCGGCCAGCACGGCGCGGTTCTGGGCGTCGGCGATGCGCAGGCGGACGATGGCGTCGCTGGCGCGCAGCACGTACAGCACGCGGTGGCCGAGGATGGGCCAGTTGATCGGTTTCGACACGAAGTCGGTGGCACCGGCCTCGTAGGCGTTGGTGACGGCCTCCAGGTCGTCGCCGCCGGTGACCATCACGATCGGCACCGTCGCGCCGTTCGGCAGGTCGCGGATCGCGCGGCAGGCCGCGAAGCCGTCCATCTTCGGCATCTCGACGTCGAGCAGGATCAGATCGGGCGTGCGCGCCTGCGCGAGCGCGACGGCCTCGGCGCCGTCGGCGGCCTCGACGCCCTGCAGCCCGACGCTGTCGAGCATTTCGAGCATCAGGAGGCGCATCACCGGGTCGTCGTCGGCGACGAGCACCGTACCGCGCTGGCGGTTGGGGAGGGCAGGCATGTCAGGTTTCCTTTTCGAGGAGGGCGGCGAGCGAAAAACGCACGTCCTGGAACGCATGTTCCATGTCGGCCAGGATCGCGTCGGCTCCTTCGGTGGTGGCGGCGCGGCCCAGGTGTTCCAGTCGTTTGCACAGGGCGGCGAGACCTTCCGCGCCGACGTTGGCGCTGGCCGATTTCAGCGTGTGCGCGATGCGGCGCACGTTGTCCGTGTCGAAGCCGTCGATGGCGTCGTGCAGCTGGCGCAGCTGCCGCGGCGTGTCGTCGACGTAGGCCGCGATCACCTTCTGCACGAGCGCGTCGCCGCGCTCGCGCGACAGGGCGCGGATCTTTTCCAGTGCGACGCGGTTGATGGCCTCGCGCCGGATCACGGCCACGGTTTCCGGCGGCAGCCGCGGCGGCGCGTCATCGTGGTGCACGCTTGCCGCGAGCGGCAGCGCCATCCAGCGTCCGATCACGGCCGCCAGTTCCTGCTGGCTGAACGGCTTGGACAGGTAGTCGTCCATGCCGGCCGCGAGGCAGGCTTCGCGGTCGCCCTGCAGCGCGTTCGCGGTGATGGCGACGATGGGCAGCATGCGGCCGCGTCCCGCCTCGCGCTCGTCGCGCCGGATCGCGGCCGTCGCGGCGAAGCCGTCCATGATCGGCATCTGGCAGTCCATCAGCACGGCGTCGTACGACGTCGCGCGCACGGCCTTGAGCGCTTCCGCGCCGTTCGGCGCGCAATCGACCTGCAGGTCGAGGCTCTCCAGCATCGCGCGCGCCACCTCGACGTTGACCGGATTGTCCTCGGCCAGCAGCACGCGGCGCGTGCGCGGACGGTCGGCGAGAAGTTGCAGCGGCCGCGGCGGCAGGAAGCGCGGCGCCGGCGCCACCTGGCCACGCGGCGGCGTCGCCAGGCACGCGAACAGGTCGGCCGCGCGCGCCGGCTTGATCAGCTGGTAGGCGACACCCGCCTCGCGCCGCTGCACCGGATCCGCGGCCAGCCGTTCGGGGCTGAGCAGAATCAGCCGCGTGGTGCGCGTGGCCGGTTCGGCCTTGATCTGCGCGGACAGCAGCAGGCCGCTGGCGCCCCGCAGTTCCATGTCGATGATCGCGGCGTCGTACGGCTGGCCGGCCATGGCCGCGCCATGCAGGCACGCAAGCGCATCGTCCGCGTCGGCGACCGTGTCGCAGGCGACGTGCCATGTGGCCAGGTGCCGTTCGAGGCCGATACGGCTCGTCTCGTCCTCGTCGACCACCAGCACGCGCAGGCCGTCGATCGTGTGCTGGTGGTCGCCCGGCGCGTCCGGATCGACGCGGCGCTTGTCGAAGGACACCGTGAACCAGAATATGGATCCCTGGGTTTCCGCGCCGGACTTGAGGGCGTTTTCGACGCCGATCGAGCCGCCCATCAGTTCGACGAGCTGCTTGGAGATCGCCAGGCCCAGGCCCGTGCCGCCGTACTTGCGCGTGGTCGAGTCGTCGGCCTGCGAGAACGCCTCGAAGATGCGGCTGCGCGCCTCGCGCGCGATGCCGATGCCGGTGTCGTGCACTTCGAAGCGCAGCATCACCGCCTGGTTGTCCTCGCTGGCGACGCGCACCCGCGCGAGGATGCGGCCCTGCTCGGTGAACTTGAGCGCGTTGCCGAGCAGGTTGGCCATGATCTGGCGCAGCCGGTTCGGGTCGCCGCAGATCGCCACCGGAATGTCGCCGGCGATGTCGAAGTGCAGCTCGATGCCTTTCGCAACGGCCTGCGGCGTGTACACGGTGTTGATGTCGTCGAGCAGGTCCCACAGGTTGAAATTGATGTACTCGACGGTGAGCTTGCCGGCCTCGATCTTGGAAAAGTCGAGGATGTCGTTGATGATCACCAGCAGGTGTTCGCCCGACTGCTTGACGAGGAGCGTGTAGTTGCGCTGGGTCTCGGTGAGGTCGGTCCCGAGCAGCATTTCCGTCATGCCCAGCACGCCGTTCATCGGGGTGCGGATCTCGTGGCTCATCGTGGCCAGGAAGGCGCTCTTGGCGCGGCTCGCCGCCTCGGCCGCGTTCTTGGCCTTTTCCAGCTGTTCGGTGCGCACGCTGACCTGGCGTTCCAGTTCGTCGCGGTGGTGCGTGAGGGCGGCGCCGCGGCCCTCGATCTGCGCCAGCATGTTGTTGAAGCTGTCGATCAGCACGCCCAGTTCGTCGGTGCGGTTGTGGGCGATGCGCAACGTGTAGTTCTGGCTGGCCGACACCTTTTGCGCTGCGTTGATCAGCTTGCCGATCGGGTCGCCGATGTTGCGCTGCAAACGGCGCGCCAGTACGGATGCGGTGGCCAGCGCGGCGCCGAACGCGACGGCCATCACGCCTAGCGCGCGGGCGGCATCCAGCCACAACGGCACGAGGTCGCTTTCGATCATCACGGCGCCCATCGGCGGCAGTTCGCTGCCGTCGGCCGCGGTGCCGCCGCCGAGGCTGCGGTAGACGCGCAGCCGGGGCAGCCACGGCCGGTTGGTGGCGTCGGCCGCAGCGGCCAGCACATCGGGGTCGACGCCGTCCAGCGCCACGTCCTCGGGTTCGTCGAGGTCCAGGTCGCGCCAGGCGGAAAACGGCCGGCCGGTGCGGTCGTACAACGCGGCGGCGGCGATGCCGGGACGCTGCTGCAGCGTCGCCAGCAGGTGCCGGGCCAGGGGACGGTCGTTGAACTGCACGGCATCCAGCGCGCCGGGCGCGAGCACGGCGGCGAGGGCGTCGAGCGCCTGCGCTTCCGCGCGACGCTGGCCGAACACGGTTGACATGGCGAATGCCACGTAGGCGACGAGCAGTGCGCTGGCGGCGGCCAGCAGGCACATCGACGTCAGTTTACCGTTGAGGCTTGAACGCTCGCGATTCAGCATGGGTTGGGCGGATCCGGCGGTCTGCTGCGAACGAACCTGTCGGTACAGGTTCACCATGCAAGAAGGCAAATTCTTGCAAGAACCGACTATAGGGGAGGGGCCCGAGGTGCCGTTTGTGCTGGGTCAAATCGGCGGGAAGCGGCGTAGCGGGGCAGAGTGGGAAGCGGTGCAAAAGCGACGGTGGCATCGCGTGAAGCCCGCGTACGATGTTGCAATGCAAAAACGCCGTCCCCGGCATGGCCGGGAACGGCGTTCGTGTCGAGGCTGGCGGTTGGCGCTCAGCTCAGCAGCAGCCTCCGCGCTTGCCGTTGCCGTACCGGGCCTGCTGGCGCTCGCGGAAGAACTCCTCGTAGCTCATCACGGGCTGGTCCGGATGGGTCTTTTCCATGTGCGCCACATAGGTATCGTATTCCGGCAGGCCGACCATCAGGCGCATGCTCTGCCCGAGGTAGCGGCCCGCCTGTGCCAGCGCGCCCAGCATCACTGCACCTCGGCCATCGCGGCGGCGGGCGCCGGTTCGAACGGGGTTTCCTGCACGGTCGGCTTCGCGACCTTGCGCGCCGCCAGGGCCGTGCGGATGCCGTACAGCAGGACCGCGACGACGACGACCATGAAGAAGCCGCACAGCGTGGCGTCGACGTAGTCGTTGAAGACGATGCGGCCCATCTGGTCGATCGACTTGGCCGGCGCCAGCACCTGGCCGGCGTCGAGCGCGGTCTGGAATTTCTTCGCGTGCGCGAGGAAGCCGACCTTGACGTTGGCGTCGAAGATCTTCATCCAGCCGGCGGTCAGCGTGCAGATCAGCAGCCACACGGTCGGGACGATCGTGACCCAGGCGTACTGGCTGCGCTTCATCTTGAACAGCACGACGGTGCCGAGGGTCAGCGCGATACCGGCCAGCATCTGGTTGGCGATGCCGAACAGCGGCCACAGCGTGTTGATGCCGCCCAGCGGATCGACCACGCCCTGGTACAGGAAGTAGCCCCAGGCGGCGACGCACAGGCCGGTGGCGATCAGGTTCGCCGGCAGCGAATCCGTGCGCTTGAACGACGGGACGAAGGCGCCCAGCAGGTCCTGCAGCATGAAGCGGCCGGCGCGCGTGCCGGCATCGACGGCGGTCAGGATGAACAGCGCCTCGAACAGGATCGCGAAGTGGTACCAGAAGGCCATCATCGCCTTGCCGCCGATGACGTTCGACAGGATGTGGGCCATGCCGACGGCGAGCGTCGGGGCGCCGCCGGCGCGCGAGATGATGGTGTGCTCGCCGACGTCCTTGGCGATCTGCGTCAGCTGGTCCGGCGTGATCACGAAGCCCCAGTTGGACACCGCGGCGGCGGCCGTCTGGGCGGTCGTGCCGAGCACGGCGGCCGGGCTGTTCATGGCGAAGTAGACGCCCGGGTCGATGGTCGACGCGGCGACGAGGGCCATGATGGCGACGAACGATTCCA
>Ga0308166_1003407_pt1 | contig 13537 bp, 12 predicted proteins | sample PhyCR2_2_FD_202137 | JGI IMG/M metagenome (GOLD analysis project Ga0308166, IMG submission 202137) | Phyllosphere microbial communities from UC Gill Tract Community Farm, Albany, California, United States - DLSLCC.R2 | ecosystem: Host-associated > Plants > Phyllosphere > Unclassified | place... | reverse complement strand
CCGCAGGTGATCCGCCTGCTGATGTCGCCACGGATGATCAAAAGCAGCCTGCTATTGCTGCCCGCGGTCTGGCTGTTTACCTGGCTGTATGAGCGTTATTACTTCATCGCCCGCTTTTTTGCCACCAGCAATGAAATGGTACTCACCGGCTCACAGGTTTACCTGCTGGTGGTGCTGATTGTGATCAGCATTAATGCCATCAGGCTGCCGGCGAATAAACCGTGGATTACTGCTTTCCTGACCACGCTGGGCAAGACCATGACCGGCGTCTATATCCTGCACTATCTGATTTTTAATCTGCTGGCCGCGGCGATCCGAATTCAGACGCTGGGCGACAAGCTGCTGGTTATCGCCCTGACGCTGCTGTTTTCGATGGCTATTTCACTGCTGATGCTGCGTATTCCCGGCGTCCGTAAGCTGATCAGCCTGTAGCCGGGCCGCCGCCTGCTCCGTGGCCAGACGTCGGGTGGCAATGAAAGACGCCATCTGACTTCGCGCCTGTTCCACCTCGCCGGCTGGCGCGGTTCGGGGCGAGCCGCTGTTGAACGGAGGTTCCGGATCGTATTCCATCTGCAACTGAATCGCCCTGGCGACGGCGTCACCACAGAGTTCGGCCACCAGCGTCAGGGCAAAGTCGATGCCGGACGTCACCCCTGCGCCGGTAATCCGGTTGCGGTCACGTACCACCCGCTGGCTGACCGGCTCAGCGCCCAGTAACGCCAGCTGGTCAATCGATCCCCAGTGCGAGGTGGCGCGATATCCCTGTAACAATCCCGCAGCGCCCAGCACCAGCGAGCCGGTGCAAACCGAGGTCACACGCTGCGCCTGTCGCGCCTGCTGACGCAAAAAGTCCAGCGTCTCACGGTCGGACATCAGCGCGATTTGTCCCGGACCGCCGGGCACGAAGATCACATCCAGTTGCGGGCAGGCGTCGAACGTCATACCAGGCAGAATCGACAAGCCGCGATCGGAACGAACCGGCTGCAGGTCCTTCCACACCAGATGACAGACGAACTGCGGCGTGCGGGCAAACACTTCCCACGGACCGGTTAAGTCCAGCTGGGTAACATCAGGAAACAGCAACAGACCAATCTGTAGCGGACGGCTCATGGTAAGACTCCCGGCGGATCACCAGACCACATCATGCGATGATTAGCCCGCGCTTATCAATCTTTTGCGCCGGAGAAAAGGGTTAAGGTATCGCGTAGTGACGAGGGCAGGATCTGACCGTGGCTTTGCCCGGCATAATGCGTCAGATGCAGCGTGACGCCCGAAGGACGCAGGATACTGGTCAGTTCCGCTTCTTCCCGTTGCAGATCATCGGAGTGACCCGCCCGCCGTTCGGTGACGCCGTCGCTCTCCATCAGATAGAGTGACAGCGGCTGTAGCGAACGCGGATCGGCTCGTCGCGCCAGTCCGATAATGCGTTGCTGGTTCCAGCCCAGCGATGGAGCCGCAGCAAAATAATGACTGAACCAGGCGGCATGGTAAAAGGTATCCAGCACGAACAGGCCGCCGTATGAGTGGCCCCACAGGCCACGCTGATGCGGATCGCTGGCGGCCTGAGTTTCGACCCACGGAACGATATGCGTCAGCAGCAACTGACGAAACTGCTGGCTGCCGCCACCCTTGAGCCCGTGCGGCTGAATCACCTCCGGGTTCGGTGCATCGTTGGGTGGGGTGTAATCATAGCTGCGCGCCGCCACATCAAACGGCAGCCGGGTGTCATAGCCGACCGCCACCAGCACCGGCGAATTGCCGCTGCGCAGCTGTTTAAGCTGGCTCTCCGTCAGATGATCCATCGCCGCATTCCCGTCCAGCATATATAGCACCGGATATCCCGCGGGCGGAGCCGTCGTTTTCGGAATACCCAGCCAGACCCGGTAGTGTCGCTGACCGTCCTGCGAGTCAAAAGTTCTGCTCTCGAAGCGGTACCACGCCGAGCCTTTGTCGGCGATATTTTCACCTAACGGGCGCAGATCAGGTCGGGCTTCGGCGGGCATGATCAAAAAAACAGCGGCCAGCGTGAGCAGCAACGGGAAGCAATAACGGAAGGTTTTACGGGCAAAATTCATTCAGCAGCGCCTGTTTACTCATTAACAAAAATTAACTGACCGGCATGCTAACAAATATCTGCTCCAATAAAATCCCGCTGTTGCTGGGGTTATCGTCGATCAAGGCACCCCGAAGTAGCGTAATAACGCCGTCATCAGCGCCGCGCCGAGAATAATGATAATCAGTGGCGCACGACGCCACGCCAGCAGCAGCGCAAAACCGACGCCGATAACCCGCGCCATACCGGAAAAGTGCTGACCTTCAAATAAAGTGGTGGTGGCAGCCACAGCTAACAGCAATACCGTGGCGGCGTCCGACAGCATTTGCTGACTGCGTTCGCTAAGCGGTAAGCGATTTCCCAGCCTGACACCGGCGAAGCGCATCAGCCAGGTACCGGCGGCCAGCAGGGCGATACCGGCGATGACCATCGTCTGGTGGCTCATTTGCGTGATCTCCATGCCAGCAGGCCCAGCAGCGAAAACAGCACCGGCATGCCAGCCGGCACCAGCGGCGTCGCCAGCAGCGACAGAGCAGCGCCGAGCACGGCGGGAACCCGGGTTCGACGCTGACGCAGCGCCGGAAAAATCAGCGCAATCAGGATGGCAGGAAACACCGCATCCAGTCCGATGACCGAGGTATCGGGAATGAACTGGCCAATAGCCGCGCCGGTCATAACGCTGATTGGCCAAATCAGGCCAATGCCGATGCCACACAGCCAGAAGGCGCTGCGCCGCTGCGCCAGTTTCGGCTGGGATATCCCAAACACCACGCTTTCATCGTTCATGATGTGACAACCCAGCCAGCCCGCCGGACCCCGTCCCACCAGATCTTTTACCGCGATGCCAAACGGCAGATGGCGGGCATTGACCAGCAGACCCGTCGCCGCCGCCGTGAACGGGCTGCCGCCACCGGCCACCACGCCAATAAACAAAAACTCCGAGGCCCCGGCCAGCACCAGGGTGGAGAGGGCCAGCGGCACCCACAGCGGAAACCCATCGGCGGTTGCCAGTGATCCATACGATAAACCAACAATGCCATCAGCCAGACAGACCAGAAAAATGGCTTTTACCACTCCTTTGTCCAGCAACTTTGTTTGCGGAAACTGCATAACCTGATCTCATAATGAACGAATTACCCATTATAATGAACATCGTCACGCTGTTTTACAAGACGAACATTACGTTCGTTATAGAAAACGATCACACTGCAGGAGTCCCTTTGAATACCCCTATCAGCATCATTGCCAACGCATTAGTCCGTGAACGCCAGCGGGCCGGCTTATCGCTGGCAGAAGTGGCACGTCGCGCGGGTATCGCCAAATCCACCCTGTCGCAGCTGGAAGCGGGCAACGGTAATCCCGGCATCGAGACGCTGTGGTCGCTTTGCGTGACCCTGAATATTCCGTTTTCACGGCTGATGGAGCCGGAAGCGCGCCGTATGCAGGTAATTCGCCGGGGGGAAGGACCGACGGTGACCGCCGATCTGGCCGACTATCAGGCGGTATTGCTGGCGACCTGTCCGCCGGGCGCACGCCGCGATATCTATCTGTTGCAGGTTCAGCCCGGTAGCGATCGCTGTTCGCAGCCGCACTCCCCTAACACCATTGAGCACATCATCGTCGCTAAAGGTCGGGCGCTGGTCGGTCCGGTTGATTCGCCGGTCGAACTGGAAGTGGGCGATTACATTACCTATCCCGGCGATGAGCCGCATATTTTCCGTGCGCTGGAAGCCGATACCCTTGCGCTGCTGGTAATGGAGCATATGTAGGCGTCGTTCAGCCCTCAGCCATGCGTTTACGCGTTGCCTCTGGTGTGAGGTGATGCACCAGCTGCACCTGTGAGGTCAGCTCAATTGCCGGATAGTGTTCGCGCATCCCGGCCAGCAGCACCGCATCCGGCCACTCTGCCTGCTTTCCTAATCTCTCCGCTGCCGCACTTAACGGCAGCGTCTCAACGCTTGTCACCCACACCACCAGCGTGTCGGCTGGATTTTGCTGATTACAGTAGCGAAGCGGGCCAGGATGGATATCCCCTTCCTGCCAGCGCAGGGTATGGGTTTTCTCACCGCGTCGGACGGCGGGCAACAGGCGCGGCACAATTGAGAGTTGTTGCATTGTCGACTCCCGGTTAAGTTAATCCTGACTATCAGCCTGAACTGAACAGGCCACCTGATTCAAACCCTCGGCGGTTTTCGCTGCGTCGATCCATTACGGAGAAGAGTGACTATGCCTCAAAAGACTGTGCGACAACACACTGGATCACACCGTATTGCCGTCATCGGTGCGGGCGTGCTGGGCTTAGCGGTCGCCCGATCGCTGGCCAGTCAGGGCGCGCAGGTGACGCTGTTTGACCAACGCTATCCCGGCAGCGGCACCAGTCAGATCAGCTATGGCTGGGTGAATGCCAACGGCAAAGATCCGGCCAGCTATCACCGGCTCAACGCAGCGGCCATTGACGAGCACAAGCGCTGGCAGGCTGAACACCCCACGCCAGCGCCGTGGCTGCTGGAAACCGGCACGCTGGAGTGGGCAGCAGATCCGGCAACCCGGCGTCTGCTTGAACAACGGGTGGCAAAGCTCAAGGCGCTCGATTACCCGTCAGAACCCTGTGATCGCGCCAGACTGCAGGCTGCCCTGCCGGAACTGCGACTCGATCCCCGGGTACAGCAGGGATGGTATTTCCCCTCTGAATGTCTGATCTATCCGAGTCTGTTTATCGCCCGGATGCTGGCCGATCTGCGCCTGCTAGGCGGCGAGCTGATCTGTCACGATCAGGTGACGACACTCTCCACCGCCGACCAGGGCGTCTCAGTGACGCTGGCCAGTGGCAACTGCTGGCACGGCGATCAGCTGGTACTGGCGACCGGCCGCTGGTCAGCTGAATTGCTGGCGCAGTGTGGTCTTGAACTGGCGATGACCGATGCTAACCGTGCCGATCCCGCCGCCTGCAGCTTTCTGGCGCATACGCAGCCCCTGCCGGTTCAGCTCAATTGCAACATCATCACCCCGGAACTGAACGTGCGGCCCGATGGTGGGGGTCGCCTGATGTTGCAGGCGCTGGATCTGGATCAACATGCCGATCCGGCACGTCCGGTTGCAGTGGATGGGATGATCGGTAATGAACTGCTGCGTCGCCTGCGGCGACTGTTTGCCAACAGTGACAATACGCGGATCGAACGGATTGAGGTCGGACAACGCTCACGCCCGGCTGATGGATTACCGGCGATTGGTTATGTCAGCGGACTGGCGGGGATCTATCTGATGGTAAGCCACAGCGGTATGACGCTGGCACCGTTACTCGGTAAGCTGGTGGCTGAGGAGATGATGAGCGGCGCACGTCCCGCGATGCTGGCTGACTTTGCGCCGGATCGGTTAGTGCGTCCGCTCAGTGACGGGCGGAACGTTGCTGCGCCTGCCTATCTGCCGGCAGCGCAGTAAAAGCTAGCGACGATTTTTCCAGACGGTCTGGACGTTACAGAATTCGTGCACGCCAAAATGCGACAGTTCACGTCCGTAGCCACTTTTCTTCACGCCACCGATCGTCACTCGTGGATCAGAGGCGCCGTTACCGTTGATAAATACGGCGCCCACTTCCAGCTCTGACGCCAGCCGATCGGCAATCTCTTCATTGGCAGTCCACACCGTTGCGCTCAGACCAAACTCACTGTCATTGGCGATCGCCAGGGCATGTTGTGGGTCGCGCGCCACCGCAATAGCCGCCACCGGTCCGAACAGCTCCTGCTGGAAAGCGGTCATGTTGGGGGTGACGTCTGACAAAATGGTCGGCGCATAGTAGTTACCCTGCCCCGCCACTTTTTCACCGCCGAGTACCAGACGCGCGCCTTCACGCAGCGTGGCTTCGACCTGCTGATGCAGTTCATCCCGCAAATCGGTGCGCGCCATTGGTCCGAGGAAGGTGTTTTCATCCAGCGGATCGCCCATCGTCAACGCCTGAACGGCAGCGGTGAAACGTTTTTCGAAGGCTTCCGCCACGGGCGCTTCAACGATAAAGCGTTTAGCCGCCATACAGACCTGTCCGGTGTTCTGGAAGCGACCAATCACCGCTGATTTCACGGCTTCATCCAGATCGGCATCCGCCAGCACGATAAACGGATCGGATCCGCCCAGTTCTAATACGGTTTTCTTCAGGGCGGCACCGGCCTGCGCGGCAATCGCAGCACCGGCTCGCACGCTACCGGTCACCGCGACGGCAGCAATACGATCGTCTTTGATCGCGGCGGAGACGCCATCATTGTCGACGTTGATCAGGTTAAAGCCACCCGCCGGCAGATCGGTAGCGTCGAACAGCTCAGCCATCAGCGTCGCGCTTCCCATGACGTTAGGCGCGTGTTTAAGCAGATAGGTATTGCCTGCCAGCAGCATGCTGACTGCGCCGCGCAGAACCTGCCACAGTGGGAAATTCCACGGCATTACTGCGAGGATCACGCCGAGCGGACGGAAACGTTGCCACGCATCGGCAACCTGAGTTGGCTGGTCAGCCAGCATTGCCGGGCCATGCTCTGCATACCAGTCGCATAAGTTGGCGCATTTAAGCACTTCGGCCCGCGCCTGAGCGATAGGTTTACCCATTTCCAGGGTGATAGTGCGTGAGAGTTGAGCTTCACGCAGGCGGATCTGTTCGCCCAACTGACGCAGAACCGCGACTCGCGTTGCCATTGTGCTGTGTCGCCATTGTGAAAAAGCGTCAGCACTGCGGCTCAGGCTCTTTTCCAGCTCATCGGCAGTCAGCATTGGATAGCGTGCAATTTCTTCGCCAGTGGTCGGGTTACGTGAGATGGCATAGTCAGTCATGATGCACTTTCCTCATTCAGATAACAGTGCCACCACCATACGCTCAGCCATTAGTGATGAAAAATGAATAATAATGAGGAAGTTCTTTAGGGTTTGAGAATTTAACTGATGCTGATTCAGCCTGTATGACGCTGACGATCGTGGGTCTGGTAGCGATCGCCATAATGATCCTGATCATTCTTTTAACCGGTCATAATGGTCAGCGCCGACAGCAGTTATCCACTTATACAGTGATTAGTTCCTATATAACGATCCTAAAGAGATCATATAGAGATCCTAAGAGATCCCCGATCGTCGCAGGCCGCACCCCACAAGGGCTGAAAGGGTGATCGCGTTCACTATAATCAGTAAAGTGTTCACTGTAATCAGTACTTTATTCACTGTACCAGGTAGAATGTTCACTATAAACAGTGCTAATGTTCACTGTAGTCAGAAAACGATCCCTTTCATCCACAGAATGAAGATCTCAAGCTATGGCAGATAAAGATAGTGAAAACAAAGCGTTACTAGAACCTTTTCTGTCGGTGACCAAAAACAGTGGTGAAGTTATTCAGCTTCATCCCAACAAGAATAATACGGTTCAACCTGTTGCTTTAATGCGGTTGGGATTGTTTGTTCCGACGCTGAAATCGACAGCGCGCGGTAAATCGGGTGCCATGGCTTCTACGGATGCGACTAAAGAGCTGAAAAACCTCTCGCTGGTGAAAGCTGAAGGCTATGAAAAGATTACCATCACCGGCGCGCGACTGGATATGGATAACGACTTTAAAACCTGGGCTGGCATTATCCAGTCCTTTTCGCGTTATCCGACCAAAGGCGACACGGTGACTCTGCCGTTTATCGATTTTGTGAAGATGTGTGGCATTCCTTCTGCTAACTCCTCTGCCGCGTTGCGTAAGCGACTGGATGCATCTCTGCGACGTATTGCCACCAATACCCTCTCTTTTGAAGGTAACGGTAAGGCGTACCATACGCACCTGGTGCAGTCAGCGTATTACGACCGTGAGAAAGATATCGTCCGTATTCAGGCCGATCCTAAGCTGTTCGAACTCTATAATTTCGATCATAAGGTGTTACTGCAGCTGCGGGCTATCTCACGGCTCAAGCGTAAAGAGTCTGCTCAGGCGCTTTATACCTTCCTCGAAAGTCTGCCGACCAATCCTGCCCCAATCTCACTCGCCCGACTGCGGATGCGTCTGAACCTCGGTTCCAAAACGACCACCCAGAATCACGTAGTGCGCCGCGCGATGGAGCAGCTGAAAGAGATTGGTTACCTGGATTATTCAGAAGTGAAACGCGGCCGCTCGGTATTTTTTATCATCCACAGCCGTACGCCGAAACTTGATGGCATCAGTAATCTGGAGAGCATTGACTCACTGGATGAGATTGAATTCGACGACTGATCACAACATTCACTGCAATCAGTTACTGTGCGTTGCAGTGTCACTTTCAGCCTAAACGTGACACTGCGCCTCTCCCTCCTCTGCTCCCCTACCGTTCACTGTAATCAGTATCCCTGTTACTGTTCACTGCAATCAGTAACGTTCACTGTAATCAGCAAACCTCAATCAGGCGAATATCTCCTCCTGCGGGGGTGTTAATGAAAATCATTAAATAACAGTTCTTTACTGGTTAGTGAGTGCTCGCTTCATTTTGTTTTCTTCATGCCGGTCGCTGCGTTTACCCGCTTTACTGATTACAGTGAATGTTCCCGGCAGGTAAACGCGGGTCTGCTGATTACAGTGAACCCTTTACCACAGCGCATTACTGATTACAGTGAATGATAGGGCCTAAATCACTGAGCTATAAGATTATTAACTGACTCAGTGCCTTTGAGCAGGCTATTACGCTAACCGGCAAAGTTTTTCAGGATAATCAGTGACAAACGTGACAGGGTTCACAAAATCGCTGATTACAGTGAACGTTAAAGACCTGTGCCCGCCTCCCCTGACGTGACTGAGCATCGCTGCCAACATGATTGTTGTGACCTCCGCCGTAAGTGATGGCAAGGAAACCGGATGGATTACTGATTACAGTGAACGTTGCGCACGGTTTGTTCTCCGGCTGGATACGCTGTGAACAAAACGCTGCTTATGGCAGCAAAGCGAAGGCGTTTCCAGGATGTCCTACTGATTACAGTGAATGGTCTGCTGATTACAGTGAATGTTTGTGGCGTTGTGCTGGCTGAAAGAGAACGAGCTAATCGGACTACTGATTACAGTGAATGTCTGGTTGCGATTCTGAATGCGGATTACGGGCTGATCGGCTTCATCGGTGGTAATTAGTTCAGCTGTTTGAGCGTGGCTGTGACTGGCTGGAAAGCTGATGGTGCCCTGCTCTGCTCCATGAGTGGCTGGCGGTCTGACGTTGACTGCTTAGGCGTAATGCTGAAGCTCTGGAATAAAGTCTAAGGGTTGCGGGCGTAGGGTTAATGATTGTGACTTCTGGCTACGAGCTACGAGCTACGAGCTACGAGCTAAATTTTCAGGCTCAAAGCGTAGGTTAAGACATCACGGTTTTGCATCCATGTCAGTGTCAGGGCTCAGGATTGAAAGTTAACGCCTCACGATAAGCAGGCAAGCTCACGGGCTGGAAAACCGCGGTTGTGCTGGTCGATTCGGCGCTTAAGGCACGAGGCAAAGGCTGAGGATCCTGCTCGCTGGGTTTAGCTGATGGCAAAGGCTCAGGCAGAGGTTTCTGCACCTCCGTATAGTACGTAAGGAATGCGGCAAAGGCCCAGGATCCTGCACGCAATTTTAGCGCTTAAGGTACGCGGAAAAGCTCAGGGTTATATAGGCGGGTTTAGCGCTTTAAGTTAGCGAGAGGTCTACGGCTCTCGTTCAGGGGCTACATCTGATGCCTCAGAATCAACGCCAGAAGCGCTAAGCTCAGTTCAGGTCTCGTTTCAAAGGTCAGACAGGTCAAGCCAACACACGGCGCTGTATGCCTTTTGGGTGCCTGCATTACGCGGGAAGGCAGCCGGGTGACAGTCTGCATGTCTGATGCACTTTGAATAAGCCCGCCGTTCTGTCGAAGGTGGTTTACTGATTACAGTGAACGTTACGAGCAACGCGCGTATTTTTTACTGATTATAGTGAACGCTGAGTTGTCAGGATCATGCTGCGCTACTGATTATAGTGAACGTTTGACGCTTTGCTCGCCCTTCATCTCTGTCAGCAATAGAGCCAGTCAGTTAGTCAGCGCTCAATGATTAAACAGTTAGCCTGACGCCTGCTGAGATTTGCTGATTACAGTGAATGTTTGCCGGATTTCCCTGCTGCATTATCGCCAACAGTCACCCGGTTACTGACTACAGTGAACGTTCAGCAAGTTTCGTTGCCGGTCGCATCATGCTGCAAAGCTTTGTCGGTGGATTTTACTGATTACAGTGAACGTTACATAAACCGTTTCTCGTAATGCCGTAATGCCGTAATGCCGTAATGCCGTAATGCCGTAATGCTGGATGCTGGATGCTGGATGCTGGATGCTGGATGCTGGATGCTGGATGCTGGATGCTGGATGCTGGATGCTGGATGCTGGATGCTGGATGCTGGATGCTGGATGCTGGATGCTGGATGCTGGGTGCTGAGTGACATCAATTCATCACCGTGCTTAGCTACGGATGGTTCCCCCAGAAAAGCCAGTAAAGGCACCGTTCAGCGGCTACTGCCGGGGGCTTCTGCTCATATCGCTACTACCATGCTGACAGGTGCTACTGATTACAGTGAATGTTTGAACCCGTTCCGGACTATTATTCTCCCTGCTCTCCCTGCTCTCCCTGCTCTCGCCTGGCATGCCTGCCCTGCCCGTCCCGCTCCCCTCTTCCTTTTATGCCCTGTTCTCTTCTTTACCGGCAAACTCAATCCTCATTACCTTAGCCAGACCCTACCGGTTACTGATTACAGTGAATGTTCTGAAGCCGATCTACTGATTACAGTGAACGTTCAGCTCACTGGAGAGGCTTTAAGTAAATCAGCATAGCGACGATAATGTGATGAAGCTCACCATAACCAGCCTGACTACACAAATACGAGCTTTACGTTGAGAAGATAAATTATTGCCTCATGTGCAGGATTTCTGTATAAAGTCATAAATCCTACATGTCTGGAGCAACTATGGCTAACGATGATAAGCAGGTAATGAAGGTGGCGCAGCGTTCAGAACGCATGCTGCTAAGCCTAACCGAGCAAATTCAGGCGCAAAAACAAGAGTTACACGAAAACACTTATTATCAGGTCTATGCCAAAGCGGCGTTAGCCAAGTTGCCTAAATTGACCCGTGCCAGTGTGGATTACGCGGTTAATGAGATGGAAGAAAGTGGCTATCAGTTTGATAAACGCGCTGCTGGTTCATCGGTTAAGTATGCGATGTCGATCCAGAACATCATCGACATTTATCACCACCGTGGCGTGCCTAAGTATCGTGACCGCCACGCCGATGCGTATACCCTGTTCGTGGGTAACCTGAAAGGTGGCGTCTCTAAGACGGTTTCCACCGTTTCGCTGGCACACGCGCTGCGCGCCCATCCCCATCTTTTGTTTGAAGATTTGCGCATACTGGTGATTGATCTCGATCCACAATCATCGGCCACCATGTTTTTGAATCACGAGCGTTCAGTTGGCCTGGTGGAAGCAACTGCGGCACAGGCCATGCTGCAAAATGTCAGCCGCGATGAGCTGGTGAATGAATTTATTGTCTCATCGATCATCCCGGGCGTTGATGTGCTGCCGGCATCTATCGACGACGCCTTTATTGCCTCACGCTGGGATGAATTATGCGCTGAGCATCTGCCCGGTCAAAACGTCCATTCGGTGCTGTATGACAACGTCATCGCTAAACTGAAGAAGGATTATGACTTCATCTTTATTGATAGCGGTCCCCATCTGGACGCTTTCCTGAAGAACGCTATTGCCGCGTCAGACCTGCTGATGACGCCGGTACCGCCTGCTCAGGTTGATTTCCATTCAACCCTGAAGTACCTGACCCGTTTGCCAGAGCTGATTGGCATCATCGAAGACTCGGGAGCAACCTGTCGGCTGCAAGGCAACATCGGCTTTATGTCGAAACTCTCAAACAAGGCGGATCACAAACTGTGTCATAGCCTCGCCAAAGAAATCTTTGGTGGAGACATGCTGGACGCAGCCCTTCCCCGTCTTGACGGCTTCGAACGGTGCGGTGAATCATTCGACACCGTGATCTCAGCAAATCCTTCGACTTATGTCGGCAGTAGCGAAGCATTAAAAAATGCGCGTTCGGCTGCTGAGGATTTCGCTAAAGCGGTTTTTGACCGTATCGAATTTATTCGCCTGAACTGAGGTTTGTATGAGCGCAAAAAGAATTACGATTGGCAGAACCTTCAGCCAGACTCCGCTGGATAATGACAACAAGGGTGACCAGCACAGCCAGACCTTCGTACTGGCAACCGGCAAGCGCGCACTGTTTCGCTTTGAGCGCATCGCCGCAAATGAAGTTGAAACTAAAACCTTTGTCACGATGGAAACGAACGGCCGCGACCAGGCCGGGCTGACGCCAGATTCACTGCGTGACATTATTCGCACTATTAAGCTGCAACAGTTCTTCCCGGCTATCGGGATTATGCGAAACGACCGGATAGAAATCCTCGATGGTTCACGTCGTCGTGCTGCGGCAATTTATTGCAAAACCGGTCTTGATGTTCTGATCAGCGATGCAGAAATCAGCGCTGATGAGGCACGTCGGCTGGCGCAGGATATTCAGACTGCGCGTGAACATAACCTGCGTGAAGTGGGTATGCGCCTGTTAGCACTGAAAGATGGCGGCCTGTCGCAGAAAGAGATTGCGGAGAATCAGGGGTTATCTCAGGCTAAAGTGACGCGAGCTTTGCAGGCCGCCAGCGTACCGGCTGAATTGATTTCGCTATTCCCCAATCATTCTGAACTGACCTATCCGGACTACAAAGCATTGTTGCAGGCGGCCGAAAAAATCAGTGAGTCCGGTCAAACTGTTGAGGCGTTGATCGATTCGATCTCAATGGAAATTGATGTGGTTTGTGCACGCGATGGTCTGGCAGAGGATGAGCTTAAAAACCATATCCTGCGTCTGATTCGTCAGGGCAGCCAGACATTAATGAAGGAACCGGAAAAAGATAAAACCCAGGCAACCACGCTTTGGTCATTTGCTGACAAAGATCGTTTTGCCCGTAAGAAGGTTCGCGGTCGGATGTTTAGCTATGAGTTTAATCGCCAGTCGAAAGAGTTGCAGGAAGAGCTGGATAAAGTCATTGCTGAGACACTGAAAAAATATCTTTCTCGTTAATCTTTGGTCAGACAATCAAGCCAGCGCTCATCGCTGGCTTTTTTTATCTCATCAGCCAGCCAATGCGCCATACCCACCTCACCTGCTCTGAAGGCGAATTTCAGGCTGAAATCGCCAGCGTTTCAGTTAAGTTTGAAATCATATCTCTTTGATATTTAATGAATAAATTCTTTTTCAGCGCATGAAATTCAGCGTGAAATCGCCAGCTTGTATTTCACCTCGCCAGCAAAATGGCAGACTTCCCTGCCAGAGCCAGAGCCAGAGCCAGAGCCAGAGCCAGAGCCAGAGCCAGAGCCAGAGCCAGAGCCAGAGCCAGAGCCAGAGCCAGAGCCAGAGCCAGAGCCAGAGCCAGAGCCAGAGCCAGAGCCAGAGCCAGAG
>Ga0308166_1003405_pt1 | contig 13552 bp, 10 predicted proteins | sample PhyCR2_2_FD_202137 | JGI IMG/M metagenome (GOLD analysis project Ga0308166, IMG submission 202137) | Phyllosphere microbial communities from UC Gill Tract Community Farm, Albany, California, United States - DLSLCC.R2 | ecosystem: Host-associated > Plants > Phyllosphere > Unclassified | place... | reverse complement strand
TCCGTATCCGACGAGAACGCGTCTTTCAGCAGCGCCTTTTCCTTGGCCTTGCGGTCCTTGGCCTTGGCCTTGTCGACCGCCTTCAGCTCGGCGCGCTCGACCGCGTTCAGCGCGGCGACTTCGTCGTTTTCCGGAGTGAATTCCTTGGGCTTGCGGCCACGCCGGCCTGGTACCTTAACGGCCGGCAGCACGTAGCCCGACGTGTCGATCGCGGCAAGAGCTTCCGCGTCGGTCGTCTGGCTTACAGGCGCGACACCCGCGACGCGGGCTTCCGCCTTGTCTTGAGAATTGTCCACTTTAGCGGACATCCTGGTGGGTTTGGTAGCCACGTTGGTTTCGGGTTTCTTGGTTGGCACAGGCGCTTTCGAAGTCACAACGACCACTTTACGATGGTTAATGATAAAGTTTTGTTACCTTACATCACGCTGCAGGCACATTCTCTTGCCCCGCTAACTGAAACACCCAGCCCGAATTGACACGAAAAACGTTTCAATGCTTGCAATAGTTAGCGTTTTATTATAGCACGCACCCCAATACTTTCCAGTCGAGAACGCCACTGTGGCGAGCCTGCCCGTTCAGGCGAATTTGGCAGGGGTCTCGTTCGCCTCCTCACGCTCCAAGAGCTGCTGCTGAGCGGTGATTTCGCGATAGCGGGCACTCACCTGATCTGGGGTCAATCCAGAGGAAAACAACTGGTTCAACTCCTGTTTCAGCACGTCCTTCTTGACTTGCCTCACTGCACTTACCAGCCAGACGCGGTCCGAGTCGACATCCGATTCCGGTTCCGTCGCGATCTCCGCGATCAGGTTGTCGTACTCCGAACTCGTTTCCTTCAATTGCTCGGACAATGCGGCGAACTTACCGTTCGCGCCCAACGCCTGGGCCATGGCGACCAGCTGGCGCAAGCGCTCTGCCTGCTCGGCGCCGAAATGGTCGAAGGCGCGCAGCGCCGTCTCGTCCAGACCCATTGCCAGCACCGGATGCGCGACGAGGATCCGCGACATCTGCAATTCCAGGCCGACGGGTTCCGGCCGGCCCTGGCGCGGCGGCGCCTTGCGCGCGACCGCCACCGGCTTGGACAATTCGAACAACGCTTCGATCTCCGCCGGCGTTGACTCGGTCAGGTTCGCCAGCCCGCGCACGATTTGCAGGCGCAGCGCCGTCGGCGTCATGGACTGCAGCAGCGGTTTCGCATCGAACTGGACACGCGCGCGGCCTTCCGGCGTGTCGAGATCGTGTTCCGTCGTCACTTCGCGCAGCAGGAATTGCGACAGCGGCATCGCTTCATTGATTTCCTGGGCGAACGCTTCCGCGCCGAATTCGCGCACATAGCTGTCCGGATCATGCTCTTGCGGCAAGAACAGGAACCTGATGGTCTTGTTGTCGGTCACTTGCGGCAGGCATGCTTCCAGCGCGCGGCGGGCGGCGCGGCGGCCGGCCTTGTCGCCGTCGAAGCTGAAGACGACGTTGTCCGTCTGGCGCAGCAGCTTTTGCACGTGGGTACTCGTACACGCCGTACCGAGCGTCGCAACCGCTTGCGGAAAGCCGAGCTGGGCCAGTGCGACGACGTCCATATACCCTTCCGTCACCAGCACGTAGCCGGCATCGCGGATCGCCTGGCGCGCTTCGAACAGGCCGTACAGCTCGTGGCCCTTCTGGAACAACGGGGTTTCCGGCGAGTTCAGGTATTTCGGTTCGCCGCCGTCGAGGACGCGGCCGCCGAAACCGATCACCTGCCCCTTGGTATTTCGGATCGGGAACATGATTCGTTCGCGGAAACGGTCGTAGCGCTTCTTGTTATTGCCCTCCTCGTCCACCTTGTCGATGACGAGGCCGGATTCGACGAGCGCCAGCGCATCGTAGTCCTGGAACACGCCGCGCAGATTGTCCCAGCCGCCAGGCGCATAGCCGAGACCGAAGCGAGCGGCCACTTCGCCCGTCAGGCCCCGCCCTTTTAAATAGGCGATGGCGTTCGGCGCGGTGCGCAGCTGGGCGCGGAAATAGTCGCAGGCCAGGGTCAGGGCTTCGGTCAGCGCCATCGTTTGCGCCTGCTGGGCGGCGCGCTGGGCCGGCGGAATCTTGTCGTCGGCCTGCGGCACGATCATGCCGACGCTCTGGGCGAGGTCCTTGACGGCGTCGACGAAGCCCATGCCCGAGTATTCGATCATGAAGCCGATGGCGGTGCCATGGGCGCCGCAGCCGAAGCAGTGGTAGAACTGCTTGGTCGGGCTGACGGTAAAGCTCGGGGACTTTTCGTTGTGAAACGGACAGAGCCCCATATAATTGGCGCCGCCCTTTTTCAGCTGCACGTAACGTCCTACCACATCGACGATATCGACGCGGTTGAGCAGATCGGTAATGAAAGATTGCGGAATCACTTGGTCACTAGCAGCATTTGTCTCAGGTCAGACTATACCGCAGGGCTCGCCACAAGTTGATTTGCAACAATGCAACAAGGCGTTGCCGCTCCGGCGCATCAAAAACAACACGGCCGTGGCATTCGCGCCTCAGCCGTGTGGTGCCGGCGGCACAATGGCCGCCGGCACGGTAAATCAGGCGCCCGCCAGGGCCTTCTTGACCTGGGCGGAGACGGCCGTCATGTCGGCGCGGCCGGCCAGCTTCGGCTTCAGGATGGCCATGACCTTGCCCATGTCCTGCGGACCGGCGGCGCCCGACGCGGCCACGGCGGCAGCCACTTCGGCGGCCACTTCGTCATCCGACAGGCCCGCCGGCATGTAGCCCGCCAGGATCGCCAGTTCCGATTTTTCCTTGTCGGCCAGATCCTGGCGGCCACCGTTTTCGAATTGCGTGATCGAATCCTTGCGCTGTTTGATCATCTTCTCGACGATGGTCAGCACTTGCGCGTCGTTCAGCTCAATGCGCTCGTCCACTTCCTTGCGCTTGATCTCGGCGATCAAGAGGCGGATGGTGGCGAGGCGTTCGCTTTCCTTGGCGCGCATGGCGGACTTCATGTCGTCGGTGATCTGGTCTTTCAGGCTCATGGATACTCCATTCGAAATTCGATAGGGCAAAAGGCAAAACCCGCTGCGGAACAACCGGAGCGGGCTTCGTCGGATTCACGCCTCGCAATACCGGGACTGGCAGTGGCCGTCACCGGGGCAGGCATGAATGGAAATCAGTACAGCTTCTTCGGCAGTTGCTGGCTGCGGATGCGCTTGTAGTGACGCTTCACGGCAGCTGCCAGCTTGCGCTTGCGCTCTGCAGTCGGCTTCTCGTAAAACTCGCGCGCGCGCAGTTCCGTCAGCAGACCGGTTTTTTCGATAGTGCGCTTGAAGCGACGCATAGCGACTTCGAACGGCTCGTTTTCTTTAAGGCGGATAGTGGTCATGTAAAAATGAAACCGTTGGATTTAGGGAAGAACGAAATTCTAACAGCTTTTCAAGATCCGTGCGAAGTTTTTCATCAGTGTGCAAAGTTGCCACATCGACGTTTTGGGCGTGCGCATTTACTCGATCGCCTGCCCTGCCGCGACGCCGGAAGCCCATGCCCACTGGAAGTTATAGCCGCCCAGCCAGCCCGTCACATCGACCGTCTCGCCGACGAAATACAGGCCCGGCACGTTGTTCGCCATCATGGTTTGCTGCGACAGTTCGCGCGTATCGACGCCACCCAGCGTCACCTCGGCCTTTTTATAGCCTTCCGAGCCGGTCGGGACGATGGCCCAGCGGTTGATCGCGTCGCCAAGCTTGCGCAATTTCGCGTCGGACATGTCCGGCAGACGCGCGTCCGGCGTCAGGCCGTTGGCGACCAGGAGACCGTCGGCAAGGCGCGCAGGCAGCCATTGCGCCAGCAAATTGCCCAGCTGCTTTTTCACCGTCGTCTTCATGCCGATCAGCTCGTCCGCCACATCCATTTCCGGCAGCAGATTCAGCACGATGGGCGTGCCCGGCTGCCAATAGCTGGAAATCTGCAGGATGGCCGGGCCGGACAGGCCGCGGTGTGTAAACAACAGGTCCTCGCGAAAATAGCCGTACTTCGCATTCTTGCCTTTTTTCGAACCCGTCGTGACGTCGACTTCCAGCGCGATGCCGGCCAGCGGCACGAACAGCTGCCAGCTGGGACCGTCGAAGGTCAGCGGCACGAGGCCCGGGCGCGGCTCGACCGTCTTCAGATCGAAGTGTTTGGCAATGCGGTAGCCGAGGTCGGTGGCGCCGATCTTCGGGATCGACAGGCCGCCCGTCGCCACCACGACGTTGGTTGCAAGAATGAGCTCACCATCCGTCTCGATGCGGAAACCTTCCGGCCCCTTCGTCACGCCGGCCACCTTGCACGGCATGCGCCAGTGGGTGCCGCCGGCGTCGCATTCGGCCTTCAGCATGGCGATGATCTGCTCGGACGAGTCGTCGCAGAACAACTGGCCGCGGTGCTTCTCGTGATAGGCGATGCGGTGCTTCTTGACGAGCGACAGAAAGTCTTGCGGCGTGTAGCGCGACAGCGCGCTGCGGCAGAAATGCGGGTTCTCGGACAGGAAGTTCTGCGGGCCGGCGTTGACGTTGGTAAAGTTGCAGCGGCCGCCGCCGGAGATGCGGATCTTTTCGGCCAGCTTGGCGGCATGGTCGACCAGGACCACGCGCTTGCCGCGCTGAGACGCGACCGCCGCGCACATCATGCCGGCGGCGCCTGCGCCGATGATTGCCACGTCGTAGTGTTTTGCCATGCCGGTTCCGTTTGCTGCGCGCAAAAGGAGAGATTGTACGCGACGGGCGGCTGCAGGTTAATAGCTGGTGAGGAACACGGGCGGGCCCAACGCGCCCACAATGCGGCGGATTACGCCCCCGTCCGCAATGCCCTGGCCACCCGCATGCACTGCGCCGCCTGCGCCGCGATCGGTGGCGGCACCGGCTGTTCGCCGCGCAGCGCGCGGGCGATCCAGTCGGCCGTGGCGGCCGCGTCGCGGCCTTCGGGGGCCGGCGCCAGCGTGTCGGCCGGGGCGTCGCGCTCGACCAGCAGCGTCTTTGCGCCGGCGTGGAACCAATTGATTTCCTGGGCGCGGTTGGCGTTGGCCACCGTTTCGCCTTCCGTGCCGCGCATCAGGAACGCATCGCCGCGAGCGTGCGGGGCGGCCGTCGTGAAGTATTCCGTCAGCATCGTCAGGTATTCCGGGTGCGTGTACGACACGAGGCGCAGCGCCGGGCCTTCGAACGGCTGCAGGATCTTGACGAGCGTGTGCGTCGAGTTGCGCACACCGAGGATGCGGCGCAGCGACAGTTGATGCGCCAGCTCCGGCGCCAGCCGTTCGATCGGCATGAAGCACGGGCGGCGCGCGGCGAACGCGTCCAGCATGTCGGCCGTGGAGCCGGACGGGCCGATGCCCATCTCGGCGAAGATCTCGGCCGTCGTGACGCGGCCCGGGTCGTCCTGCACGCCATGCACGAGCACGGGCACGCCCTCGCGCGCGAGCAGCAGCGCCAGCAGCGGCGTCAGGTTGGCCAGCTTGCGCGCGCCGTTGTAGCTCGGGATCAGGACGGGCGCGAATTCGCCCGGCGGCATCGGCAGCGGCGCGAACGACGCTTCGGCGGCGTCCATGAAGCCGGCGATTTCGTCGACGGATTCGCCCTTGATGCGCATCGCGAGCAGGATGCCGCCCAGCTCCAGGTCGGAGACGCGGCCGTCCAGCATGGCGGCGTACAGCCGGCGGGCGTCGTCGCGCGCCATGCTGCGCGCGCCTTTCACGCCGCGGCCGATTTCCTTGATGAACGGGGCGGCCGAAAACGGTTCGGAAGAGGAAGTCGAAGGTGCGTTGGTCGTATCCATCGTGACAGCATACCATCGTGTGGCGCCGCACTTACAGATGCCATGTTTTTGAGCAATACGGTGCAGGATGCGCGATTTCAGGCTAGACTCTTTGATCCCTCAGGAAAAAATTGACTTGCCATGCTGATCACGCCCGATATCGAAAATACCAACGTCACCTCGTTCGCGACCATGCCGTCCCCGGTCGAGCTGCACAAGAAACTGCCGCTGACGGACAAGGCGTTCACCACCGTGATGAAGGGCCGCGAGACCCTGCGCAACATCCTCGACCGCAAGGACAAGCGCCTGTTCGTCGTCGTCGGCCCCTGCTCGATCCACGATCCGGTCGCGGGCCTCGACTATGCGCGCCGCCTGAAGGCGCTGCAGGCCGAAGTCGAAGACACGATGGTGCTCGTGATGCGCGTGTACTTCGAAAAGCCGCGTACGACGACCGGCTGGAAGGGTTACATCAACGACCCGTTCATGGACGACTCGTTCCGTGTCGACGTCGGCATGGAGCGCGCGCGCCAGTTCCTGCTCGACGTGTGCGAGCTGGGCCTGCCGACCGCCACCGAGGCGCTCGACCCGATCTCGCCGCAATACCTGGGCGACCTGATCGCCTGGACCGCGATCGGCGCGCGCACGACGGAATCGCAGACGCACCGCGAGATGTCGTCGGGCCTGTCGACGCCGGTCGGCTTCAAGAACGGCACCGACGGCGACGTCAGCATCGCCATCAACGCCGTGCTGTCCTCGTCGAATCCGCACTCCTTCCTGGGCATCAACGGCCAGGGCTCGGTATCGATCGTGCGCACCAGCGGCAATGCCTACGGCCACGTCGTGCTGCGCGGCGGCGGCGGCCGTCCGAACTACGATTCGGTCTCGGTGGCGATCGCCGAGCAGGCGCTGCAAAAGGCCGGCCTGCCCGCCAACCTCGTCGTCGACTGCTCGCACGCCAACAGCTACAAAAAGCCGGAGCTGCAGCCGCTCGTGATGTCGGACGTGATCCAGCAGATCCGCCACGGCAACCAGTCGCTCGTCGGCGTCATGATCGAATCGAACATCGTCAGCGGCAGCCAGCCGATTCCGAGCGATCTGTCGCAGCTGAAGTACGGCTGCTCCGTCACCGACGGGTGCATCGCCTGGGATGATACGGAGACCATGCTGCGCAGCGCACACAAGGAATTGCTGCAGCGGGCGTAACCTGTCTGCGCGATCGAAGCGATCGCCAAATCAACCGTCGTTCCCGGCATTGCCGGCAACGACTCCCCGCGCAGGCGGGGATCCAGTTTTTTAAGCGTAGCGATCATGCTTGCAAACTGAGGTCCCTGCCTGCGCAGGGATGACGGTTTTGTGGTGCCGGCTCTAATCCCTCCTCGCCACGCAACCGCCTCGCAACGCAGCAAGCGCCCCAACCACCCGCTCCACCACTTCGCCCCACTCCCCGTCGCGCGCCTGCCGGAACAGCCGCATCGTGCCCGGATACCACGGCGTATCGTCGCGCCCCTCCAGCCAGCGCCAGTCGGGCATCCACGCCGGCAGCAGCACCCAGCACGGCTTGCCGAGCGCGCCCGCCAGGTGGGCGCAGGCCGTGTCTACCGTGATCACCAGATCCAGTCCCGCGATCAGCGCCGCCGTGTCGGCAAAATCGTCGATCGCCGGCGCCAGGTCGGTCACGGCCAGGCCCGGCACGCCGGCTGCCGCTTCGTCCTCGCCCGGTCCTTTCTGCAGGCTGAACCAGCGCACGCCGGGCACGCGTCCCAGCGGCGCCAGCGTGCGCAGGCCCGGCAGCGAGCGTGCGCCGTCGTTCTCGAAGCGCGGGTTGCCGCGCCAGACGAGACCCACGTTCAACGCGTCCGCATCGATGGCCAGCCGCGGTGCGAGCCGCGCCACGCGCTGCGCATCCGGCACGATGTACGGCAGCGCGGCCGGCACCGTGTCGACGGTCGTGCCGAAGTGGCGCGGCAGGCTCAATGGCGGCGCCCACATGTCCCAGTCGTCGCGCCGCAGGGGCGCGTCCAGGCCGATCGCCTCGTCCACGCCGCGCAGGCCGCCAAACAGCGCGACGAGCCCCGGATGGCACAACACGCCCACGCGCGCGGCGCCGGCCGCCTGCAACTGCGCGCAGTAGCGGCAGAACTGGATCATGTCGCCGTGGCCCGCTTCCGCGCCGACGAGGATGCGCCGCCCGGTCAGCGGCCCGCCATCCCAGCGCGGCAGGCGCAGGTAGTCCTGCAGCGGCGCGATCCAGGCGCGCGCTTCCAGGCGCTGCCACCCTTCCGTCCAGCGGCCCTGGCGCAGCAGCAGGTACGCCAGGTTGAACGATGCCCGGGCGTAGCCGGGATCGATCTCCAGCGCGCGGCGGTAGCAGGCCTCGGCCGCGCGCGCGCGATCCGTGCAGACGAGCGCCATGCCGCGGTTCGACAGCAGCGCCGCCGTATCCTGCACGTGCGGCGGCGCGTTTGCGTATACGTCCAGCGCGGCGTCGGGACGGTGCTGCGCCGTCAGCAGCGCGCCCAGGTTCAGCCAGGTCTGCGGTTCGGCCGGCGCGAGCGCGATGGCGCGGCGGTAGTGGCATTCGGCGGCGGCCGCGTCGCCGCCGGCCGCGAGTGCGAACGCGAGGTTGGCGTGGAGCGCGGCGGCGGCCGGATCGAGCGCCAGCGCGGCACGCAGGTCGGCGGCGGCGGCAGCGACATCGCCCGCGTCGAGGTGGGCGCGGGCGGCGTGGAACAGGGTTTCGGCGGGCGTCATGGCAAGGTCGTGGTTCGTGCGATTCTAGCCGATGCCGGATGGATGCCGCCCGCCGGGCGTGGAAGACACGGCCGTCACCCTACGGTACAATCACGGATTGCGCGCCGCCCGGCGCACCGGATCTTGTCTACCTCACACTGTTTCCCTGCTGCCCATGATTGTCCTCGGCGTCGAATCCTCCTGCGATGAAACCGGCCTGGCTCTGTACGACACGGAGCGCGGCCTGCTGGCCCACGCACTGCATTCGCAGGTCGCGATGCACGAGGAGTACGGCGGCGTCGTGCCCGAACTGGCGTCGCGCGACCACATCCGGCGCGCGCTGCCGCTGCTGGAACAGGTGCTGGCCAAGGCCGATTTGCCGATGGCGCGCATCGATGCCATCGCCTATACGCAGGGGCCGGGCCTCGCCGGCGCGCTGCTGGTCGGATCGAGCGTCGCGTGCAGCCTGGCGCTCGCGCTGGACAAGCCCGTGCTGGGCGTGCATCACCTGGAAGGCCACCTGCTGTCGCCGTTGCTCGCCACCGAGCGTCCCGAATTCCCGTTCATCGCCCTGCTCGTCTCCGGCGGCCACACACAGCTGATGCGGGTGGACGGCGTGGGCCGCTACACGCTGCTGGGCGAGACACTGGACGACGCCGCCGGCGAAGCGTTCGACAAGTCGGCCAAGCTGCTGGGCCTCGGCTACCCGGGCGGCCCGGCGATCTCGCGCCTGGCCGAATTCGGCGACCCGGAAGCGTACAAGCTGCCGCGCCCGATGCTGCATTCGAAGGATTTCAATTTCAGCTTCTCCGGCCTGAAGACAGCCGTGCTGACGGTCGTGAAGAACCAGGGATCGGACCTGGCCAACGTGTGCGAGCAGGACAAGGCCAACATCGCGCGCGGCTTCGTCGACGCGATCGTCGACGTGCTGACGCACAAATGCGTGCTGGCCCTGAAGCACACGGGCCTGAAGCGCCTCGTGATCGCGGGCGGCGTGGGCGCCAACCGCCAGCTGCGCGCGTCGCTGGACGCGGCGGCGGTGAAGAAACGCTTCAAGGTGTACTACCCGGAGCTGGAATTCTGCACCGACAACGGCGCGATGATCGCGTTCGCGGGCGCGCTGCGGCTCGAACGCAATCCGGCCGCGGCGCAGCGCGACTACGGTTTCAACGTGCGCCCGCGCTGGCCGCTGGACGAGATCGAGCCGGCGTAAACGTCGGGGTGTCGCGCCGGCGTCTCGTGAAATTGGGCCCCTGCCTGCGCAGGGGCGACGTGCTCGCTGTCACATCGTTGTCATCTCCTCAAGATAGAGTCCCCCGTCTCCAACACACCGGGATCCATCTTGAAACGCAACCACGTTCTTCTCGCGGCCCTGGCCGCCGCTGGCCTGACCGGCTGCGGCGGTTCGTCCACGCCGGCCAACAGCATCCCCGAAGGCACCACCGTCACCCTCGCGCTGCTCGAAACCACCGACATCCATTCGAACGTCCTCGGCTACAACTATTACTCGCTCGCCGACGACGCCACGCTCGGCCTCGACCGCACGTCCACGCTGATCCAGCAGGCGCGCACCGAGACGCCGAACAACCTGCTGTTCGACGACGGCGACGTCATCCAGGGCACCCTGCTGGCCGACCTGCAGGCCGTCACCTCGCCCGTCAAATGCAGCGACACGCTCGCCGTGCACAAGGCGATGAACGCGCTGAAGTACGACGCGGGCGGCCTGGGCAACCATGAATTCAACTACGGCCTGCCGTTCCTCAGCCAGGTCACCAACACCGATTTCGGCATCCCGGGCGTGACCAAGCCGAGCGGCACGTGCGGCGGGCCGAACTTCCCGCTCGTGCTGTCGAACGTGACGGCCGTCGCCACCAACAAGACGCTGTACGAACCATACCGCATCCTGCAGCGCAGCTTCACCGCGACGAAGCCGAACGGCGAGACGATGCCGGTCACCGTCAACGTCGGCGTGATGAGCTTCGTGCCGCCGCAGATCCTCGACTGGGACCAGAAGAACCTGCAGGGCAAGGTCGCCGTCGGCGGGGCCGTCGAAGCGGCCAAGCAGTATGTGCCGGCCATGCGCGGCAAGGGCGCGGACCTCGTCGTCGCGCTGTCGCACGGCGGCCTGGACACGAGCGCGTACAGCCCAAAGATGGAAAACCAGAGCTACCACCTGAGCACGACCGGCATCGACGCCCTGCTGATCGGCCACTCGCACCTGATCTTCCCGAAGGGTAAGGAGACGGGCGCCGCCGCGCTGGATCCGTCGTTCGCGGCGCTTCCCGCCGCGGCCAAGGTCGATGCCGTCAACGGCTTCGTGAACGGCGTGCCGACCGTGATGGCGCAGAGCTGGGGCCGGCGCCTGGGCATCATCAAGATGACGCTCGCCTACCAGGGCGGCAAGTGGGTCGTGCAGCCGACGCAGACGACGGTCGAATCGCGCGGCTACAAGTACAAGGACGGCGCCACGAGCGTCGCCGCCGATCCGGCCATCGCAACGGCCGTGCAGGCCGAGCACCAGGCCACGATCGCCTATGCCAAGCAGCCGCTGGGCGTGTCGACGGACTTCGAGATGTCGTCGTACTTCTCGCTCGTCGGCGACGTCTCCGCGATCCAGCTGGTGAACCAGGCGCAGCTCGACTACGTCAAGAACGCCATCGCCACCAGCACCGACGCGACGCTGGCCAGCTACAAGGCCATTCCCGTGATCTCGTGCAGCGCGCCGTTCAAGGCGGGCCGCAACGGACCGTCCGACTTCACCGACGTGGCGCCGGGCGCGACCCCGGGCGCGCCGGTGGGCCTGCAGGTCCGCAACCCGGGCGACATCTACCTGTACAGCAACAACAACCTCCAGGCCGTGAAGATCAAGGGTTCCGACCTGAAGAACTGGCTGGAGACGTCCGCCAAGCAGTTCGCGCAGATCGACCCGGCATCGACGGCCGAGCAGGACCTGGTGCCGTCGTACGGCACGATCTACAACTACGACGTGTTCTACGCCGAGAACAACGCGCTGCAGTACCAGATCGACGTAACGAAGCCGGTCGGCAGCCGCATCGTCAACCTGACGTACCAGGGCAAGCCGGTCGCGGACACGGACGACTTCATCGTCGCCACCAACGACTACCGCGCGGGCGGCGGCGGCAACTTCCCCGGCATCGACGGCAGCAAGACCATCATCAAGTCGCCGGACGCCAACCAGGCCGTTGTCAGCAACTACCTGGCGAAGCTCGGCGCCGCGACCGGCAAGGTCACGCTGGCCGGCAACGGCAGCGCGAAGAGCTGGAGCTTCGTGAAGACGGCGACGGCGGGTCCGGTCGTCCTGCGCTCGGCGCCGGGCCACCTGGCGCTGGCGAAGGCCGCCGGCATCAACGCCGTCACGGCCGAAGGTGGACTGGACGCGAGCGGCTTTGCCAAGTACGCGATCGACCTGTCCAAGTAAGTCAGCAACGTCACGACGGACGGCGCCCGCGCGGGCCCGTCCGCGAAGGAGCCGCATGAACTTCGTTGTCCAACGCGCGCTGCTGCCGGCGGCGCTCTGCATCATCCTGCTCGGCTGCGCGCGCACCCCGCTGCCCGCCGAGATCGAGGCCGTGTCGATGGAAGCGTCGCAGCGCGGCGACGAAGCCGCCGAACGGCGCCTGCAGGCCTGGGCCAGCGCCGACCTGCCGGTCGCGCAGCGCGAACTCGGCCTGCTGGCGCGCCTGCGCCACCAGCCCGACCAGGCGCGCGCTCTGTTCGTGCGCGCCGCGCGCCAGCGCGATGCCGAGGCCCAGTACCAGCTGGGCGAACTGGAACGCGAGCGCACGGGCGACGTCAACGCCAATGCGCGCGCCGCGCAGTGGTATCGCCAGGCGGCCGGCCAGGGCCATGCGCAGGCCGCGCTGGCGCTGGCGCTGCTGCTCAAGAACGGCGACGGCGTCGCGCGCGACAAGGCCGACGCCGCGCACTGGCTCGACGTGGCCGCGCAGGCGGGCAATGCGCATGCGATGTTCCTGCTGTCGAACGCGTATGCGGACGGCGACGGCGTGCCTGTCGATGCCCGTCGCGCACGCGACCTGCTGGAGCGCGCGGCCGACCACGAGTACCCGGCCGCGATCCAGCAGCTGGCGCTCGTCAAGCAGACGGGCGACGCGCTCACGCCCAGGGACGCCGCCGAGGCGAACCAGCTGTTCAAGGAGGCCGCGGAACACCGCCGCAGCAACGCGCGCCGCTTCTGAACGGGCGGGCGCGTGCCCCGTTTTGGTGAACTTGTTAGCTTGACATCGATCCTACCGTGTGACCGCCATTCCTCAAAGAATGGCAAACTCTGGCAGTTGAGTTTTACGGAGGTATCGCATGCGCGTGGTTAGCTGGAATATTCACTGGGGCTGTGGGAGAGACGGGCGCATCCGGATCCACGCCATCATCGATGTGCTGCGCAAGTTGAATCCCGACGTGATCTGCCTGCAGGAAGTCGCTGCCAACCATCCCGAGCTGGAGGGCAGCGCCAGCGCGAGCCAGTTCAAGCAGCTCGCCGGCGCGTTCGGCGGCTATCACATGATCGAGCAGGCGCCGAGCGAAATCTACCGCAACAACCTGCCCCGCCAATTCGGCAACATCCTGCTGTCCAAATACCGCATCACCCAGGCGCAGCGCCACGTGCTGCCGTGGCCCGTCGATCCGGAACACCCGGCCGGCATGCCGCGCGGGCTGATCGAAACGGTGCTGGACGCCCCCGGCGGCAAGCTGCGCGTCCTGACGACCCACCTTGAATACTTTTCTCCGCTGCAGCGACAAGCGCAGGTACGCCGCATCCGCGAACTGCACGAGGAAGCCTGCGCGCGCGCGGCCGTCTACCAGCCCGACCCGGCGCTCGAACCGCCGTTCCAGCTGGGATTCCGGCCCGGCACCGCAATCTACTGCGGCGACTTCAATTTCGCGCCCGATTCGGACGACTACCAAGCGCTGCTCGCCCCGGCACCGACCGGCACGCTCGGCCTCGTCGACGCCTGGCGCGCGCGCCACGGCGACATGGCACGCGCCCCGACGGCCGGGCTGCACGGCTTCAAATGGCCGGAGAAGCCCGACT